>Ga0196972_1000005_pt1 | contig 310529 bp, 328 predicted proteins | sample S1v_2013CmetaG_FD_148618 | JGI IMG/M metagenome (GOLD analysis project Ga0196972, IMG submission 148618) | Soil microbial communities from Anza Borrego desert, Southern California, United States - S1+v_20-13C | ecosystem: Environmental > Terrestrial > Soil > Desert | place: USA: California...
GCCAACCACCCCGGCTATTCCGCTTCGACGGGCGTCACCGTCGCCGCCGACGGCGTCACGCTCACCGGCCTCACCATCACCGGCTTCAGCACCGCGCTCCAACTCGGCACGTCCGACGGCGTCGAGATCAGCGGCAACACCTTCATCGACAACGTTCACGGCATCGTCAAAAGCACGGCCGCGGTCGTCACCAATGTCGAGATCAGCGGCAACACCTTCACTCAAGGCATCCACGGCATCGTGATCCAGGCCGCGTCGGACGGCTCGGGTGCGTTCGACGGCGTGGTCATGGACGGCAACAGCTTCTCGCTGTTGTCCGAGAAGGGGATGTATTTCGAACAGCTGTCCAACGCCGCGTTGAACGGCAATACGTTCAATGAAGTGGGCAATTACGGCCGCGTCGCGCCGCCGTTCGGTCCGGCCGGCCAGGACGGCGAGTTCGGCCAGGCGATCGATATCAACCTGAAGTACGAGACCTACGAGAACGTCGTCTTCACGAACACGACGATCACCGATTCCGGCAACTCCAACCGCGACGGCGCCGGTTCGCCCGGCACGTTCGGCGCCGCGATCGGCGTCAAGACGCGCGATGACGCGCCGTCGTACAACAGCAGCCCGGCCGATTTTAACGGTCAGATCGTGTTCGACGGCCTGACCATCGACGGCACCAGCACCGGGGTGCAGATCGGCGAGCCGGGCAAGAACAATCTCGGCCCCGACGTTGTGCTCGAGAACGTCACCATCACCAATGCGACGGTCTCCGACGTGAAGAACGTCACCGACGGCGCTAACGGCGGCACAATCACCGTCGATCTCGCGGCCACCGAGGCCGACATCGACGCTTCGCTTTCGCAGGCGGATGTCGACGTCAACGGCAACGCGCTCGACAACACGATCGAGACCGGCGCCGGCGACGACTCACTGCAAGGGGGCGATGGCGCCGACACCATCAGCGCCGGCGCGGGCGCCGATTCCATCGTCGGCGGCGCCGGCAATGACACCATCGACGGCGGCGCGGGCCTCGATGTCGTGACCTACAACGACGCCATCGGCACGCACATGCTCACGTCCATCGGCACGGCATGGGAAGTCGACGGCGGCGCTGCGGGCGTGGACACGCTCACGAACGTCGAAACCATCGAAAGCGCGGGCGGTACGATCCTGCTCGTCGGCAGCGGCGGCTTCGCGACCATCCAGGAAGCCATTGACGCGGCTTCCGACGGCGATGTCATCATGATAGCCGCCGGCACATACAATGAGGACCTCGTCATCGATGTCGCGGTGACCATCCTCGGCGCGCATGCGGGCGTCGCCGGCACGGACGGCGCGCGCGACGAGGCCGGCGGCGTGGGCGAAACCACCATTGTCGGCAACAGCCACATCACCGCCGCTGGCGCTGTCACCATCGACGGCGTCCGCTTCCTGAATGATGCGACGACCACGGGCGGCGGCCCGTCCAACCCGACGCTGCAGATCCAGTCGGGCTTCGATCACGTCATCACCAATTCGATCTTCTATTCGACGGTGACTGGCGGCGCGTCGGACGACCGCGCGATCTCGCTGCCTGTGCTGACGACCGGCAGCGTGACGATTTCGAATAACTATTTCACCGGCAGCCAGCCGGGCCTGTTCAGCACGGCCTCCTGGGGCCGCGCGATCTGGTTCGACGGCGGCGGCGTCGACATCACCATCACCGGCAACACCGTCGAGTTCACCCGCACCGGCGTCAATCTCGACATGTCTGGCGACTCGATCGCGGTGATCGATCAGAACACCTTCGCCTCCGACGGCACCGCGATCTCGAACGGGATCGACAATGACAACGTCGTGCTGTCAAACAACGACTTCCAGAACGTCGGCACCGACTTCAACTTCCGCAACCTGACCTCCGGCATCGTCTTCGACGCTGACGTAGCCGTCGACGCACTGACGCCCGCGGTACCGGCCAATCCGAACAACGATATCGTCGTCGTGCTTGGCGGCTCGGGGGCCGATCACCTGATGGGCACGGCCGGCGCCGATCTGCTCGACGGCAACAACAATCCCGGCAATCCGAATGCGGCTGACGCCGATACGCTCGAGGGCCGGGGCGGGGACGATTTCCTGTTCGGCCGAGCCGGCGACGATGATCTCGACGGCGGCGACGGCGCCGACACGCTCGACGGCGGCGCAGGCGCCGACGATCTCGTCGGCGGCGCGGGCAACGACATCATCAGCGGCGGAACCGGGATCGACTCGCTGCAAGGCGGCAACGACAACGATACGCTGAATGGCGGCGATGACGGCGACACGCTCGAAGGCGGCGCCGGCACGGATACGCTGAACGGCGATGCCGGCGCGGACGCTCTTTGGGGCGGCGCTGGCGGCGACACGCTGAACGGCGGCGCCGACGGCGACACGGCGCACTACACCGGCACGATCACGCCCGGGAATCTGAGCTACAACGGCGGCACACAGACCTGGACGGTGTCTGCCGGCGCTGAGGGCGCCGACACGCTCTCCGGCGTCGAATACGTCCAAGGCGTCGATCCTGACGGCGCGGGCGGCTCGACCGGGCGGGTGCTGCTGGTCGATCCGAACGGCAGCAGCGGCTTCGCCAACATCCAGGCGGCCATCAACGCCGCCCAGGCCGGCGACACCATCGTCGTCGCGTCCGGCACATATACGGAGAACCTGACGCTGGCGACGGGCGGCCTCACCTTCGTCGCCGCCGGCGGCGAAGTGACCGTGAACTCGGCTGCCGCGAACACGCCGGTGCTCACCATCAGCGGCGATCACGGCGGCCTCGACACTAGCATCAGCGGCTTCAACTTCAGCGGCGCGACCGGGACGGGCATCGGCCAAGGCGCCGGCGTCTACGTCACGGCCGACAACATCGGCGAGCTCACGCTCGACGATGTCAGCGTCAGCGGCAATGGCGGCTACGGCGTGTTCACGCTTAACGCCGACATCGGTCTGCTCACCATCACCAACAGCGATTTCGCCAACAACGGCACGAACGGGATCAACAGCGGCGCACACATCAAGCTGTTCGGCTTCACCGGCGACGCCGTCATCGACGGCGTCACCATCGACGGCGCCGCCGCCGGCACGGCGCAAGCCTCGCGGCCCGACTACGGCATCGAAATCCACGGCATCGAGAACGCGGTTGTTAACGGCAATCCGAGCCTGATGCCGATCATGGGCGCGATCCTGATCCAGAACGTCGTCATCGCCGGCGAATTCCACAAAGCGGTGGTGGCGATCAACAACTTCACCAATATCGACGGCCTCGACATCGTCAGCCTCGACCTCACCGCGGCCGAAGCCTATTGGGGCGCGGGCGACACCGCCTCGACGCTGTTCAACATCGACGGCGTCAGCGACAATCTGACCCTCGCGGACTACGACATCCTGTTCAACCCGCTGTGGCACGCCGCCACGCTGCGTGGTGAGCACGCGTCGCAGCCCGATCTCGCCCAGACGCTGACGGGCGGCGCCGGCATCGACCTCATCGCCGGCCACGACGGCAACGACACGCTGAACGGCCTTGCCGGGGCCGACATGATGTTCGGCGGCCTGGGCAACGACACCTACACCGTCGACAATGTCGGCGACGCAGTGACGGAAGCGGCGAGCGAGGGCACGGACACGGTGGTGTCGACCGTCAGCTACGTGCTCGGCGCCAATCTGGAGAACCTCACGCTCGCCGGCACGGCGATCAGCGGCACGGGCAACAGCGTCGCCAATACCATCATCGGCAATAGCTCGAACAACCTGCTCGACGGCGGCGTCGGCCACGACTCGCTGTTCGGCAACGCCGGTAACGACACCATCCTCGGCGGTGCGGGCAATGATGCGATCGATGGCGGCGGCGATGTCGACATCGCCTCGTTCACGATCGCCTCGACCGGCGCAACCTGGGTGCGCAACGCCTCCGGCTCGTGGACCGTCACCGCTGGCGCCAACGGCACGGATACGTTGATCGATGTCGAGTTCCTCGACTTCACCGATCGCGACGTCTTCCTCGACGACGCGGCGCAGACGTTCAGCGGCGACGGCACCTCGGACATGCTGTTCCGCCGCAGCGACGGCCTGATCGTCACTTGGGACGTGAGCGGCACGACCCTCGACACCGCCTCCGTGCTCGCCCAAGTCGGTGCAGAATGGACCGCGCTCGGCACTGGCGATTTCAACGGCGACGGCGCCGCCGACATCCTTTGGCAGCATGATAGCGGCCTCGTATTCACCTGGGAGATGGACGGCTCGGTCATTACTAGCGCCGGCGGCATTGCCTCGCTTGGGAACGACTGGTCGCTGGTCTCGATCGGCGATCTCGACGGCGACACCCGCGACGACCTCGTCTGGCGCAACGACAGCGGCCTCGTCGTCACCTGGCAGATGGATGGACGCACGATCGAAAGCGCGGGCGCTCTGGCCGTGCTCGGCGCCGAGTGGTCGCTCTCCGGCCGCGGCGACTTCAACGGCGACGGCCAAGAGGACTTGGTCTGGCGCCGCGACGACGGCCTCTCGTTCGTCTGGCAGATGAACGGCAACACGATCGAGAGCGGCTACGCGACCTCGGTTCAGGCCGGCACGGAATGGACCATCGTCGGCGTCGGCGACACCAACGCCGACGGCTACGACGACTTCATCTGGCAGCGCGACGACGGCCTGATCGTCGCCTGGCTGATGGAGAACGGCGCCGTCGCCAGCACCGGCATCCTCGCCGCGGTCGATCCGAACGAGTGGTCGATTTTGGCGATGGGCGATTACAACGGCGACGGCAATGACGACCTGCTGTTCCAGCACGAGAATGGCACGGTGTTCGCCTGGATGCTCGACGGGACCAACATCCTCTCCGCCGGCGCCATCGCCAGCGTCGGAGACGAGTGGGGCTTCATCTGACGACGGCGGCTCCCGCGGGCGCAGATCGCGTCCGCGGGGCGGCAATGCCGCGAATGAACAAAGGGCGACGCTGCGAGGCGCCGCCCTTTTTGCTTTGACCGGTAGCTTGAAGCCTTAACCGAACTTGCGCTGCAATTCGCCCACGCCTTCGCGCACCAGCGCCGCTTGGGCCTGATCGTTCATGCGCTCGCGGATCATCCGCTCGGCCGCCTGGATTGCGGCTTCCGCCGCCGCCGCGCGCACTTCGTCGGCGGCCTTGCTCTCGACCGACGCGATGCGATCTTCCGCTTGCTTCTCGCGCCGCGCCATCGCCGCCATCATGGTCTGGCGCGTCTCCTCGGCCACCATCGCCGCTTGCTCTTTGGCGGCGTCGACGATCGCTTTGGCTTCGCTCTCCGCCGCCGCCCGCTTGGCTTCATACTCGGCGTGCAGCTTCTCGGCTTCCTCGCGCAGGCGCCGCGCTTCGTGCAGCTCCTTGGCGATCGCTTGCGAACGCTGATCCAGCATGCCGGCGATCGCTTGCGGGACCTTCAGGTAGATCAGCAAGCCGATGAACAGCAGCAGCGCCAGGAAGGCGATTTCGGTCGCGGTGATTTCCATCACGCTTCTCCCTTACGCCGCGTTGCGGGCCGCAGTCGGCCCCAGCTTGTCGGCGATCTCACGCGCCAGCGCTTCGGCCATCGCCGGCACTTCGGCCAGCGCCTTGGCCCGCGCGTCCGCGACCTTCGCCTCGGCCGCTTCGATCTTCGCCGTCAGCCGCGTTTCCGCGGCTTCCTGCTCGGCCGTGAGCTTGGCCATCACGTCCGCGCGCGCGGCATCGACCATCGCCCGCGCCTCGGCGCGGGCCTTGGCCGAAGCCTTCTCCATTTGCGTGCGCGCTTCGTCAGCCGCCGCGCTCTTCTGCGCGGCAGCATCGAGATCGCTCGACACGGTCGCCGCGCGCCTTTCGATCACCGCCGAGATGTTCGGCAGGATGAAGCGCGAGACGATGAAATAGAGCGCCGCGAACGTGATCGCGAACCAGATCAGCTGGCTCGGAAACAGCGAAGCGTCGAACGGCGGAAACGACGCCGCGTGTTCGCCGCCATGCGCCGCCGCTTCGCTGGCGTGCGCCGCTTCGCCGACGCCGTGTGCGGTGTCGACGCCTTCGACGGCGCCATGCGGATCGGGGGCAGGATGAGCCATATCGCTTGCTTGCTTCTTACTAAGATCACTTCGGAACGACGAAGAGCAGCAGGATGGCGATCAGCAGCGAGAAGATGCCGAGCGCTTCCGTCACGGCGAAGCCGAAGATCAGGTTGCCGAACTGGCCCGGCGCCGCCGATGGGTTGCGCATGGCGCCCGACAGGAAGTTGCCGAAGATGATGCCGACGCCGATGGCGGCGCCGAGCATGCCGAGGCAGGCGAGGCCCGCGCCGATATAAGCTGCAGCAGTTGCGTCCATTCTAAATTCCCCTCTGGGTTGGAGTTCAGCCGGGCCTCAGTGCCCGGGGTGAAGCGCGTCGTTGAGATAGATGCAGGTGAGGATCGCGAACACGTACGCCTGTAGGAACGCGACCAGGAATTCGAGGCCGTAGAGCGCGACCGTCATCGCCAGCGGCAGGATCGACAGCACGCCGAAAAAACCGCCTGCTGCGATCAGCGCCGGCACGAAGCCCGCGAACACTTTCAGCAGGATGTGACCGGCGAGAATGTTCGCCCACAGACGAACCGCGTGCGAGAGCGGCCGCGAGAAGAACGAGATCACCTCGATGAAGATGACGAACGGCAGGATGTAGATCGGCACCCCGGACGGTGCGAACAGCTTGAAGAACTTCAGTCCGTTCTTGGCGAAACCGACGACCAGGACGGTGAAGAACACCATCAGCGCCAAAGCCGCGGTGACGACGATCTGGCTCGTCGGCGTGAAGATGTGATGCACGCCGAAAACGCCCGGGAACATCCCCAGCATGTTCGACATGAAAATGAACAGGAAGAGCGTGAACACGAAGGGCAGAAACTTCTTCACGCCCTCCGTCCCGGCCGCGTCTTTCAGCATGCCGTGGATGAATCCGTAGGCGCCTTCGGCGACCACCTGCGCGCGGTTCGGCACCAGAGCGGCCGGCTTCATCGCCCAGTTGAAGAACCACGCCGCCAGCACCGCGCCGCCCACCATGGCGAGGCTCGCATTGGTGAAGCTCGCGTCGTAGCCGGCGATCTCGAAGCTCGCGATCGGCTCGATATGAAACTGCTCAATCGGGTCGTTGGCCATGGGCCGCTTCAGTCCTCTTCGTCGTCCGAGATGGACGGCGTATCGGGTCCGACGGGATTGCTTCGCGAATAGGATTGCGCCACGCGCACCACATTCACGACGCCAGCCACGAAGCCCAGCACCACCCCGATAATCAGCCCCCACGGTGACGTGTGGGCAAAATAATCGACGCCGTAGCCGAGCAATGCGCCGACGATCACCGCCGCGCCAAACTCCCCGCCATAGCGCAGCGCCAGCGAAGCCGGGCTCTGCGGAGGAGGGGTGTTCGAGGCGCCTTCTCCCCGCGCGGCGCTGACGCGCCGGCGTAAGTCGGAAAGGGCGTCCTCGGGCGGTTTTTCGTCAGCCATCGAACGGTCCACGCGCCCAAAGGGGCGACTCGAAGAGAGCCCCCCTGTTCGCGCGCGCGGAAACTAGCAGGGGCCGTTCGAGGGTCAAGAAAGCCTAGTGCGACATAAGGAGCAAAGCCGCGCCAGAAAATGCGGGCCGTTACGAAACGCCGTTCGCCGACCAAGTCCAGGGAACGGGCTAGGGGCAAAGCCTTAAGGCGTCGTCGTCGTTTTCGGCTCAGTCCCATCCGCCACCGGGGCCTCCTCCGGTTCCGCCAGCGGATTCGGCGCGTCCGTGTTGCTCGGGCTGATCGCCGCGTCAGGCCCTGAGTTGGGATTGCTCGGTGCGGTCGTGTCTTCACTCACATCGCCAGCTTGCCCCGGCGGTTCTTGGCCGTATTGATCGCCGCAGGCCGCAGCGAGGAGGACGAAGGCGGCGCCGAGGACGGCGAAGGAGAGGCGCATCTTTCTTCTTACTCCAGTCGTCACCGGGCGAACTCCGCCGTGGCGGCGGCCGTTCCGGATTAATGCGGCGGGCGCTCGAACTCTGGCGCGCGCGTGCGCGTCAGCAGCGATTCGATCTCGTCGTCGGTGAGCCCGCGCTCGCGCAGCGTTTGGCGCGCCAGCTCGACCACCCGTTCCAACGACGGATAGGAGATCGGGTGCGGCTGTTCCGTTTCGCTCTTCAAGGCTTCTTCGTCCCAGCGAGCGAACATTGGCGCCGCAGCGCCGTTCCGGAAACCGCTGCTCACTTTTATTCGAAGAACACTGGAACGCTCTGCTCGCCTCGCCGTTGTATGGACGCGCCGGGCTTCCTACTCCCCCCGCCCAAATGCCCGGCGCACCGCAACATGAAGCGGCCCCAGTCAACTGGGGCCGCTTCTATGTCACGGAGAGGGCGCCGACACGCGCTCTATCCAACAGATCGGCGGCATTTTCCCTGAACAATCAACGCTGGGCCAAAATCAATCCGACCGCTGCTGCGCTGGGTCATAATGCTGCGCATGAAACCCGTCCCATCCCCCTACCTAACCGAGCATCGCCTCGCCAGGCTCACCACCTGGGCGCGGCGATGCTCGCGTGGATCGGGACGGTGGTGTTCGGCGACGCGCCGGTATCAGCCGATCGCCGCCGGCGCCGCCGTGACATTCTCCGCCGCTCTCCGTTTCTTTCGTTGGAGCCGATGGCGCGCCTTGCGCTCCGGCTCATTTATATCCGCGGCATAGACTTCGCGCGCCTGCCGCGCCGTCCCCGCGGTCCGCTGCCGCGGGATTTCACCGGAGCAGGCTTTCGCCGCCGCGTGCGCCCGCGTCAGCTTCGGCGCTCGATCCTCGGCTCGGAGCTGCGCCGCGCGCTGCGCCATCGCGACCTGCGCACGCGCTTCGCCATGATCGTCGCCGCGTTCGCCGATCTCGACACCCACGCCCGCGCGTTCGCGCGCCGCCTGAAGCGCGGTTTCCCGCGCATCATGACCATCGTCGCCGTGCGCCCGCCTGGCCAGTCGCTGCCCAGTGTCGACCTGGGCGCGCCCGTTGCGGCCGCCGACACCTCATAGCCAAAAACCGCATGCCGTCGGTCCGATTTCGCCGCGCAGAGCCGAGCTCCGCGCGGGCGCCGGCGCGCGCTTATTCGGCCGCCAGCGCCTGTGCGCGGCCGAGATCGACGCTCACCAGTTGGCTCAAACCTTGCTCCGGCATCGTCACCCCGTAGAGGCGATCCATCCGCGACATCGTCACCGGATTGTGGGTGATGACGATGAAGCGCGTCGTCGTCAGCCGCTTCATCTCTTCCAGCATGCGGCAGAAGCGATCGACGTTGGCGTCGTCGAGCGGGGCGTCGACTTCGTCCAGCACGCAGAGCGGGGCGGGGTTGGCGAGGAACACTGCAAAGATCAGAGCCGTCGCCGTCAGCGCCTGCTCGCCGCCCGAGAGCAGCGAAAGATTGGTAAGCCTCTTGCCCGGCGGCTGCGCGAAGATTTCGAGCCCCGCTTCGAGCGGATCCTCGCTCTCGGTCAGCCTCAGCGCCGCTTGGCCGCCTTCGAACAAGGTCGCGAACAATTGCGCAAAGTGCGCATCAACTTGCTCGAACGCCTTCAGCAGCCGCGAACGGCCTTCGTTGTTGAGGGTGGTGATCGCGCGCCTGAGTTTCGCCACCGCCTGCGCGACGTCTTCCTTCTCGCGCGTCAGCGTCTCGACCCGCTCCTGCGCCTCGGCGAGTTCTTCCTCGGCGCGCAGATTGACCGGCCCGGCCGCTTCGCGCTCCGCCTTCAAGCGCTCCAGCCGGCGCTCGACATCGCCGATCGGCGCCTGGCCGAGCGGTCCGTTCAGCAGCCCGCCGGCGAGCCCCGCCAGCGCCCCCGGTTCGACATTGGCGATCTCGCGCGCTTGCGTCGTCACGTCTTCGACGCGCGTGCGCGCCGCCTGCGCATGCGCGTCCGCGCTCGCCCGCCGCTCGCGTGCGCCCGCATGCGCTTGTTCCGCCGCGCGCGCCTTGTCGTTCGCTTCGCGCGCCGCGGTCTCCGCTTCGGCGACCCGGTCGCTCGCCGCTTGGCGCCGCTGCTCCGCCGCGTCGGCTTCGTCCATCAGCGTCTCGAGCTTGGCCCGCGCCTCCACCGGCGCCGCCTTCGCCGCTTCACGCCGCGCTTCGATCTTGTCGATCTCGTCGCTCAACGCCGCGAGCCGCGCGTCCGCGTCCGCGATCCGCGCTTGCCACTGCTTGCTCTCGGCAGACACGACGCCGCGCCGGGAATCCCGTTGCGCCTTGTCGCGCACCAAAGCCTGCGCCGCCGCCGCCGCTTCCGCCGCCGCCGCGCGCGCCGTTTCAACGTCGGCGCGCGCACCAGTCAATATTCGTTCGTCGCCGCCCGCCGGCGTTTCGCTCACGGCGCCCGCGGCGACATTCGCCGCCGCTTCCGCTTCGGCGATTTCCGCACTCAGCGTTTGGTCCTGCGCATCGAGATCGGCGCGCCGCTCGTTCAGCCGCGCGAGCTCCGCCTCCAGGCGCTCGGCCTCACGGCTCACATTCGCTTCCGCCGCCGCCAGCTTCGGTGCCTCGGCGCGCAAAATCCGCAGCTTCGCATCCGCTGCTTGCCGCTCTGCTTTCGCTCTATCGGCAATGGCCTTCGCTTCCGCGAGCGTCGCTTCCGCGCTGTTGAATTCCGCCCGCGCCGCCGCCAGCCTGTTCTTGTGCTCGAGCCGCGCCGCCGCCGGTTGCGGCGCATCGGCCCGGCGCACGAACCCGTCCCAACGCCAGAGATCGCCCTCACGCGAAACCAGTCGTGCGCCGGGCGAGAGCTCTTTCGCCAGCGCCGCTCCGCTCTTCGCGTCGACGACGCCCACCAAGGCCAAGCGCGCCGAAAGCGCCTCTGGCGCCTCGACGTATTGCGACAGCGGCGCCGCGCCTTGCGGCAAAGCGGAAGGGGGCGGCTTCGCCCCCGCCCAACGCAATGGCGCTTCGCGCTCCGTCGACGCGTCGATGTCTTCGCCCAACGCTGCGGCGAGCGCGCGCTCGTATCCAGGCTCGACCTCGATCGCGTTCAGCACCGGCGGAAACTTGCCCGCCTCCGGCGGCGTGAGTTTCTCCAAGCCGCGCACTTCAGCGCTCAACGCATTGAACGCGGTCTCCGCCGCGCGGAAGGGCGCCCATGCTGATTCATCGGCGGCTTCGGCGGCCTTCAGCGCGGTTTCAGCTTCGGCCAACGCCGCACGATGACGCGCAACCTCATCCGCCGATTTCGCTGCGTTCGCCTTCGCCGCAGCCAAGCGCTGGTTCAACTCGTCCGTGACCGGCAACGCTTTCGCCTGCGCTTCCAAGGCGCGCTTGCGGTCCGCCAGACGCTCCAACCGCTGCCGCGCCGACATCGCCGCATCGCTCAACGCCTGCGCCCGCGCTTTTCGCGCCGCCGCCTCGGCCGCCAGTTTTTCGAGCTTCGCTTCCGCCTCGGCCCGTTGCGCCGCCGCCGCATCGCGCGCGCTTTCGGCTGCCTTCAGCGCGGCTGCGGCCTGCGCTTCGTCGCCCGAGCCCAGCTCCGCCGCTTCGGCGCCGAGCCGCGTCAGCGCCGCTTCCGCATCGCGCTTCAGCGCCTCCAGCCGATCAGCCTCGTCGCGTGCGCGCCGCTCGTCCTCGTCGCAGCGCGCCAGCACCGCATCCGCCTCGGCGACATCGCGTTCCAGCCCGACGCGCACGCCTTCGAACCGACGCAGCACCGCCGCTGCGACCATCTCTTCTTCCCGCAACGGCCCCAGCGCTTCGCGCGCATCGTTCGCCGCGCGCTCCGCCGCGCTCGCATCCGCCGCCGCCTGCGCGACCGCACGTTCGGCGTCACGCAAGAATCCTTGCGCTTCCGCCTCGCGTTCGCGCGCGTCGCTCCAGCGGCGATGCAGCAAGAGCGCTTCCGTTTCCCGCAATGTCTGCGCCAAGCCGCGATAGCGTTCGGCCTGCCGCGCTTGCTTCTTCAAGCTCGCCGCCTGACCCTCGATCTCGGCCAAGACTTCGTCGAGCCGCGTGAGATTGGTCTCGGCCGCTTTCAGCTTCAGGTCCGCTTCGTGACGGCGCGCATGCAGGCCGGCGATGCCGGCGGCGTCTTCCAGGATGCGCCGCCGGTTTTGCGGCTTCGCCGCGATCAGTTCGCTGATCTGACCCTGCCGCACCAGAGCAGGCGAATTGGCGCCGGTCGCCGCGTCGGCGAACAAGAGCTGCACGTCTTTGGCGCGCACTTCCTTGCCGTTGATGCGATAGGTCGAGCCCAAGCCACGGCGAATGCGCCGCGTGACTTCGAGCACGTCCTCGTTCTGAAACGGCGCCGGCGCCCGCCCGCGCGCTTCGGTCAGAACGACGACGACCTCCGCGAACTCGCGCGCGGGCCGCCCCGCGCTGCCGGCGAAGATCACGTCCTCCATGTCGGAGGCGCGCATCGACTTCGCGCTCGTCGCGCCCATCACCCAGCGCACGGCCTCGAGCAAGTTCGACTTGCCGCAGCCGTTCGGGCCGACGACGCCGGTCAGCCCGTTTTCGATCGGCGCTCTCGCCGGATCGACAAAGCTCTTGAAGCCGTGGAGGCGCAGCTCGGTGATGTTCACGGGGAGCGGCGCGCCTTCCCTTTAGTTCGCCGCGGCTTGATCGAGCAGACGCGACAGACCTTCGTAGGTCACCACGCTCGGATCCTCGACCTTCTCGCCGTCGATGACGAAGGTCGGCGTGCCGGTGATGTTGAAATCACGGTTGCCGCTCTCGACGATGCGGCGGATGCGCTCGGCGCCTTCCTCGTCGGTGATGCACTGCATCACTTGTTCTTCGGAAAGGCCGGCGGCGGCGCCGATCTCGATGAACTTGCCGCGCACGCCTTCCATCGTACCGGACGCGAAGATCGCTTGCTGCTGGCGGAAGAGTTCGCCCAAACGGGTGAAGTACTGCTCCGGCGTCGCGCCGCCGCAACGCGCGAGCTGGAAGCCGGCGACTGCCACCGGCGCAGGCGCCGTCGGATATTCGCGGAACACGTAGCGGACGCGGCCGGTGTCGATGTAGTTGGTCTTCAACTGCTCGAAGACTTCTTCATGGAAAGTCGCGCAGTGCGGGCAGGTGCTCGACGCATATTCAATCAGGGTGACCGGCGCGTTCGCATCGCCCAGCACCATGTCGTCCGCGCCCACGCCAGCGCCGCCGCCCGCATTGTTGCAGCCGACCAGTCCAACGAGAGCAAGTGCGGCTGCGCCCAGGATGAAGCGGCGCCCAATGGCGAACATGCGGAACCTCCAAGATACGGCCGGGGAGGCATAGTGGCTTTTCCCGGTAAGGGAAACTCACCCCTGCTTGACCGCGCGCCCAAGCCGCATCAGCGCCGATTTCAGGCCAGGGTCGCCGACCGGGTCAAGCGCTTGCGCCAGTGCGGCCTCTTCGACCGGGTTCAGAGCGCGCTTCAGCGGCCGCACGTTGGTCGCTTTCGGCGCCGCGGCGGTGCGCTGCTCGATGCGGATCGATTTCACCTTCGCCCCGGCCACTTTGAGCCGCTCGATTAGGAGAGGCGTCTGGGTCTGCAGGAACGGTGCGAGCGCGCCAGGAACCTTCAACGTCAACACGCCGGCCGCCAGCTTTTCCGGCGTCGCCCGGGCGAAGCTCTCGCCGGCGATGTCCGCCCAGCGCCGCTTCATCTCGTTGAGCCCGAGGCCGGTCTCCTTGAGCAGGGGCTTCAGCACCGCCGTGACGCTCTTGCCCGCCGATGGCGGGGCCGGCATTGCCGAACGGCCGCGGCGGGCCGACAGAGCTTGTGAGGCGCGCGCCTCCGCCCGCGGATCGGCGGCCGCGGGCTCGGCCGGGCGGAAGCGGTCGCGGAGGGACATGGACCCTGGAGCGAATCGAAAAGCCATGAAGAAAGGGTAAAGACGCCCCATGCCCGCGCTTGCCCGCCGCCCGCCGACCCCTGTGGGTAAACTATCCACGACTCGGGATAACCTGCGGAAATCATTGCTCTCGTGGTACGACCAGAACGGCCGGACGTTGCCCTGGCGGGTGCGCGGCAGAGCGGCAGACCCGTACCGAGTCTGGCTCTCCGAGATCATGCTGCAGCAGACCACGGTCGCCGCCGTCGGCCCGTATTTCGAGCGATTCTTGGCGCGCTGGCCGACCGTCGCGGCGCTGGCCGCCGCGCCGCGAGACGAGCTGCTCGGGGCCTGGGCGGGGCCCGGCTACTACTCCCGCGCCCGCAACCTGCACGCGGCGGCGCAGGTGTTAGCCGAGCAGGGGTTCCCGGCCGACGAAGCCGGCTGGCGGACGCTCCCGGGCGTGGGGCCCTACACCGCCGCCGCCATCGCCGCGATCGCGTTCGACCAGCCCGCCAACGTGGTCGACGGGAACGTCGAGCGGGTGATCTCCCGCCTCCGCGCCGTCGCGGCGCCGCTGCCCGGGGCCAAAGCCGAATTGCGCGCGCTGGCGGGCGAACTCGTCACCGCCGAGCGGCCCGGCGACTGGGCCCAGGCCTTGATGGATCTGGGCGCCACGGTCTGCACGCCGAAGGCGCCGAAGTGCGGAGGCTGCCCCTGGATGAACGCCTGTGCGGCGTTCGCGGCCGGCGCGCCCGAAACCTTTCCTCGCCGCCCGACGAAGGCCGAACGGCCGCGCCGCTACGGCGCCGCGTTCCGCATCGAACGAAACGGCGCGCTGTGGCTCGTACGCCGGCCGGACAAGGGCCTGCTCGGCGGCATGGCGGCGCTGCCGACGACGGCGTGGCGCGCCACCAAATGGACGCGCGCCGAAGCGCTCGCGCACGCGCCGGCAGAGGGGCGGTGGAAGAAGGTCGGCGCGGTCGAGCACGTTTTCACGCACTTCGCGCTGACGCTTGATGTATATGCGGCCGATGCCGCGCCTGGAGGCAACGGCTGGTGGGATGATGCAAGCGCGCTGCCGACCGTGTTCAAGAAGGCGGCGATGGCGGGGAGAGAGTGATGGGACCTACGATCGGCGACATCTTCTTGGGCCTTTTGCCGATGTTGCTGCTCATTGGCGCGTGGTTTTTCTTCATGTGGCGCATGAAGAGCCCGAGCAGCATTCAGGGCCGAATGCTCGAACTCACGCGCCGAAACACTGAAGCTCTCGAGCGCATCGCCGCCGCATTGGAGCGCAGACAATGACCGAAGTGTTCGAAGGCGGCTGTTCTTGCGGTGCGGTGCGCTATCGCCTGGCGTCGCGGCCGCTGTTCACGCATTGCTGCCATTGCCTCGATTGCCAGAAACAGACTGGCGGCGCGTTCGCGATCAATGCGCTGATCGAAACGGCGCGGATCGAGATGCTCGCGGGCGAACCAAGGCGCGTCGAAATGCCGAGCCCGAGCGGCCGCGGCCATGACATTTATCGCTGCAGTCAGTGCGAAGTCGCGGTGTGGAGCGATTACGGGCGCAGGCCGTATCTGCGGTTCGTGCGTGTCGCCACCCTCGACCAGCCGCACGCAATTGAGCCCGACGCGCACATCTTCACCAAGAGCAAAGTCCCTTGGGTGAAGCTCCCCGAAGGCGCGCGCGCGTTCGAGGTGTTCTACGACATGAAGCAGGAATGGCCGGCCGAGAGCCTCTCCCGGCGCGAAGCGGCGAGCCGCGGATGACGGCGCGGGAGGCGTTCATCGGCTCGGCGGCGTTCTTCCTCGCCGCGCCCGTAGTGGTGGCGGGACTGATTCCGTGGCTGATCACGCGCTGGCGCCCGGGCGAGGACGCTTCGCTGCAGCTGACGATCGTCGGAACGGCGCTGACGGCGGCGGGGTTCGCGGCGCTCGTCGATTGTTTCATGCGCTTTGCCTTGAAAGGCGGCACGCCCGCGCCGATCGCACCGACCGGCGAGCTCGTCGTCAGCGGCCTTTATCGCTACGTCCGCAATCCGATGTATCTGGGCGTGCTGCTGGCGATCGTCGGCCAGATGCTGGTGTTCGCCAACGCCGGCTTGTTGGCCTACGCCGTTCTGATAGCGCTGATCTTCCATTTCTTCGTGCTCGGCTACGAGGAGCCGAAGCTGAAGAAGAGCTTTCCCGAGGCGTACGCCGCCTATTGCGAGAATGTCGGCCGCTGGCTGCCGCGGCTGACGCCGTGGACGGCTCAGGCGCCGGGCGCCTTGGCGTCCGCGTCGCCCAAGACGCCGCGCACATAGAAGATCACCACGAACACGGCGATGACGACGATGAGCGGCGTCGCGAACAGCGCGCCGAGCGGCCCGAGCAACAGCGCGCCGGCGATGACGCCGAACAGCAAAAGCCCCGGCGGCAGCGAAACGGCGCGTTGCTGGATCATCGGCGTCAGCAGGTTCGCTTCCACCTGCGCTGTGATGAAATAGAGCAATGTCGCCCACAGCGCCGTTTGAGGGCCCACGGTGAGCGCGAGCAGAACGCCTGGCACCGCCGCGAGGATCGGGCCGATCAGCGGTACGAACTGCGCGAGACCGCAGAGCAAGCCAAGCGCCAGAAACGCGGGCACCCCGAGCGCCCATAGGCCGATGCTGACCGTGACGGCTATGAATGCCATGGAAAGAAGCGTGCCGAGCAGCCAGCGCCGCAGCGCATGCGCGGAAGCGCCGAGCGCTTCGCGGATGTTGTCGCGGTGCTGTTTCGGCGCGAGCGTCAGCGCGCCGTCCACATAGGCGTTGGGGTTCACCGTGAAGAAGACGCCGCCGACGATGACCAGGAAGAGTTCGAGCGTCGCGCCCGCGGCGCTCATCGTGAACGCGCCGATGCGGCTCGCATAGGCGCCGAGCTGGCTGCCATTCGTTCCGCTGAACGCGCCTTGCAATTCTCCGACGACGCTCGAGGCGAACTCGTTCTGATCGATGCGTTCGCGGAAGCTGCTCCAGGCGGCGGGCAGCGTTTCCGTCAGTTGTGAAATCTGCGCTGCGATCTGTGCGCCGAGCAGGTAGAACAGCCCGCCGAGAGCGCCGAGGACGATGAGCCCGGCGACGACCATCGCCCCGGCTTTGGTCAGGCGTGCGCGGCGTTGGATCGCGCCGGCGAGGCCGCGCAGCCCGACGGCGATCAGCACCGCGCCAAATACCAACAGCAGCACGTGCCGCAGCGCGATGACGAGCGCGATCAAGAGCGCCGCGAACACGACGATGGCGACGCGGCTGGTGAAGGTTCCTTTGTCCGGTACGGCCCCGTGCGGCATGGCCGCCTAACGGGCGCCCGCCGGGTCCAGTTCCAGCAAAAGCGAAGGACGCGGCGGGGCCGCGTCCTTGCTTTGTCGATCGGTCGCGTCGGCTCTTACGCGACGATCAGCGCAGCTTGGTTCAATGTGGCCAGCGCCGCAGGAAGGAAGAAGGCGGCGGCCAGAACGAGGCTGCTGAGCTTGGTGGCGAAAGTGGCGGTCATTTGGCTCTCCCCGGAACGGATGTCGTGTTCGATGAGGAGAAGGTAGCGGTGCGCGGGGCAGGGCGCCGTGACTCGAGTCACGCACGATCGGTGCGCGCGTCGCCCTTCGAGGGCTCAGGGTGAGAGGCGCGTGTTTGGTCGTTGAAGCGTCAGCCTGAGCTTGTCGAAGGCGGACACTCGAGCGCTAAGTCGCCCGCGCTTCCTGAATCAGCGCTTTGAGCTTGTCGCGCGCCACCAGCTTGATGCCGGCGCGGCCCATGCTGATCCAGCCTTCATCGACCCATTCGTGCAGCTTGCGGTTCACCTTTTCGCGCGAGGCGCCGATGCGGCGGGCGAGTTCGGTTTGCGTCAGCGTCACCGAAGCGCCGTCGCCGGCTTCTTCAAGCAGACGCTGCGCGAGGCGCCCGCCGAGATCGAGCGTGTGCGCGTCTTCGAGCGCAGCGTCGGCGTGACGCAGGCGCCGGCTCATCTCGGAGACGAGCTTCAACAGCGCCTTGGGTTCGCTCTCGAGCGCGCTCAGCGCCTGGTCGCGATGGATGCGCAGGAAGCGCGACTTGCGGATGGCGCAGATATCGGCCGAGCGTAGGCCGCCGTCGAGCACGGCCATCTCTCCGATCACGGCCGGCGGCTTCAGCGACGCGATGCGGATATCCTTGCCGGCTTCCGTCGAGCTGCGGACTTCGACTTCGCCCTCGAGCAAAACATAGAGCGCATCGCCCTTGTCGCCCTTGGCGAACAGGAGCTTGCCGGGCTCGACGGTGCAGGGCTGGCCCTGTTTGGCGAGCCGCGCACGCGTGGCGTCGGAAAGCGCGGCCATCAGCTCGGCCTTGCCCAGCGCCGCTTCGACGTTCTGAAGGTCCTGTTTCTCGGCCATTCCGGGCGAGGTTTAAGCGCCGCTGGCGCGGCGTCAATCACATCCGCCCGGCGGGGCGCTCGCCTCCGCCTGTTAGGGGAGGCGAGAACCCGTCAGCCGCCAGCGCTACGAAGCGCCAGAGCCGCCGACTTGCACCAGTCCGCGCTCGACGAAGCTGGCGCATGCGACGTCGCGGCGTTCGCGCAGTTCGGCGAGGCCGCTTTCGCTGCGGGCCATGCCGTTGGCGCGGGCGCGGACGCGGCGCGTCTGGTCGCGCGCCTCGCCGGCGATCGCCTGGCTGCGGAAGCCTTCGCCGACAGCCGTGCGCAAACCGCTGAGATCGACAGGATCGCCGCTCAGCGACGGCAAGTCGCCGTACGCCAGGCACTCGGACGCAGCGAGATAGCGCTGATCGCTCATGCGTTCTTGCGCGGTGGCGTTGAGCGGCGTCAGCACGGCGAGGGCGATGAAGATTGTGAACATGCGGCGCATGTCGGACTCCCATGTGTTCGATACCCGCACGTGGGAGATGCGCGGCGTTTGCATCATGGATGTGTCGAACTGCAGCGCATGCGACGAAGCGCAGTGCGCATGCGATGGATGCGCGGAGATTACTGCGGTGTTACTCCGCGGGCGTTCCGTGCGGATCGCGAGCGTCTTCTTCAGCTTCGTCTTCCAGTCGTTGCCGATGCGCCAGGTACGCGACGAGCAAACCAAGCGGGATGAAGATGGCGCTGATGGCGAGCAGGAAGGCGTCCACGGGATGCATCTCAATCCCTTCTTCATGATCGAAGATAAGCGCGATCACGAGAAATGCCAAACCAATCCCTATGCCGCCTGCTGCGCGGGCGGTATCTGTGGGGCTGCCGCTCAAGAACGGCTCAATAAACGGCACGCCGAAGGCGAGTAGGGCCAGATTTCGGAAGAGCTCGCCAAGGCCGCCTAAAACACGCCGCCAATCCCAGCGCCGCCGGCGGATCGGGGACTGCTTCGCTTTCGGCCGGTTGCGGCTACGCGGGCATTATGCGCCGGGCGACATCGCCATTTGGCGGCGGATTTCGCGGCGGAAGTGGTCGATCGGCTGCGGACCCTTCTTCGTTTCCAGGCTCCAGAAGGTCCAGCCGTTGCAGGCCGGCGCGTCCGATGCGATCGCGCCGATGCGATGGATCGAGCCGGTCGCCTCGCCGAGCGCGAGCGAGCCGTCGGCGCGGACGCGCGCGCGTTTGCCGTTGGGCGCGACGAGCCAAGAGCCCGGATGAATGAAGCCGGCTTCGATCACTTGGCCGAACGGCACGCGCGGTTCTTCTTTCTTGGATTTGGTCACGGCCAGATCTTCGATCGAGGCTGGTTTGATTTTCTTTAATCGCGCGCGGGCGCCTTCCGCGTACTCGGGATCGCGCTCGATGCCGATATAGTGGCGGCCCAGACGCTTGGCGGCCGCGCCGGTGGTGCCGGTGCCGAAGAAGGGATCGAGGATCACTTCGCCCGGCTTGGTGGTGGCCAGCACGACGCGGTGCAGCAGCGCTTCCGGCTTCTGCGTCGAATGCAGCTTGCGGCCTTCGCGGTTCTTCAGCCGCTCTTGGCCGGTGCAGATCGGCAGTGTCCAGTCCGAGCGCATCTGCAGATCGTCATTCAGCATCTTCAGCGCGTCGTAGTGGAAGGTGTATTTCGCTTCCTTCGAGCGCGCGGCCCAGATCAAAGTTTCGTGCGCGTTGGTGAAACGTGTGCCTTTGAAATTCGGCATTGGGTTGGTTTTGCGCCAGACGATGTCGTTCAGGATCCAGAAGCCGAGGTCCTGCATCGCCGCGCCGAGGCGGAAGACGTTGTGATAGGACCCGATCACCCAGATCGCGCCGTTCGGCTTCAGCACCCGCCGCGCTTCGCTCAGCCAGGCGCGGGTGAAGGCGTCATAGGCGGCGAAGTCCTCGAACTTGTCCCACTCATCGTCGACGCCATCGACGTTGGATTGGTCAGGACGCGTCAGCGCGCCGCCGAGTTGCATGAAATAGGGCGGATCGGCGAATACGAGATCGACGCTGCCGTCGGCGAGCTTCTTCAGCTCCTCGATGCAATCGCCTTCGATGATCTTGTCTTTGAAATGGCGCGCCATTGGTCCCCCGAGCGCGGACGCGCTCAAAGAGCCGTCGCGAGCAGGGGATTCTCTCTTGACCGGACTCGCGAATCAAGAGTCTGCAAGTCGTTAACCATAAAGAATGATCAGTCGGCGGGGCTTATCCCCAACGCCTTGCGCTGCTTCAGCCGATGGCCGAGCGAAAGCGTGTAGGTGATGAAGAAGACGTAGAGAAATACTTCCTCCATCTCGCTCGATCGATAGCGGAAGATGTCCTGGACCGAGATCGCGAGGAGGTTCAGGTCGTCGATACGCTCGGGCAGCGCGGCGATCTGCGAGAACACGACCGGCGCCAGACTGGCGAGCGTCGGCGCCAGCCACCAGGGCCGATCGAACAGCCCGCGCCCGTTGCGAAACCGCTTCACCAACGGATGCACGATCGTGCCGAGGATCATGCCAAACAGCAGGATCGCGCGCGGCTTCTGATCGAACCAGCCGTCCGGCGTGTTGTGGATGTTGGTTTCGCCCTGGTCGTTCATTTCCGCGAACCAGCCGCCGGTCTCCCAGCTAAAATAATGCTGACCCCAGCTGATCTCTTCGCCAAGCAGCCAGAACGTGCCGAGCGCAATTAGAATCAGCCAGCCGCGCAACAGCCTGTCGTTCGCGCGCGGGATCGTCGTCAGCGTCACAATCAGAGCGCTGAGCAGCATGATGTTCTGCAGCGTCTCCAGCAGACCAAGTTCGTGATTGCGGCCGAGCCGCGTCGGCGGTCCTTCGAGAATGGTCGGCTCGAGCAAGGCGATGGCGATCAGCGCCGCCCAGAGCGCCGCACATGCGATCCAGACGATCTTTGCCGAGATGTCCTTGACGGGCATTGCCCCGCTTGCGTCCCCAGTCGTCATGGCGCGGAACATAAGGGCGGCGCGGCGCAAGTAAACGGCGCTCAGCCGGCGAGACGCATTTCCATCGCCAGCTGCACCGGCTTGAAACTGCGGCGATGGATAGCGCACGGGCCTAGCCGTTTCAGCGCGTCCTGATGCTCGGGCGTTGAATAGCCCTTGTGCTTCGAGAACGCATAGCCTGGAAATTGCGCGCACAGCTCGTTCATCATCCGGTCGCGCTCGACCTTGGCGATGATGGAGGCGGCTGAAACCAGCGGCACGATCACGTCGCCGTCGATGACCCATTCGACCGGGCAGGGGAGGTCGGGCGACATGTTGCCGTCGACCAGCGCGGCGATCGGCGTTTGCGGAAGCGCGTCGAACGCGCGCCGCATGGCCAAGTGCGAGGCGCGCAGGATGTTCAGCGTGTCGATTTCCTCGACACTGGCGACGCCGACCGCGACGATGCCGACGGCGCGGATTTTGACCGCCAGCTCTTCGCGCGCCTCGGCCGTGAGCTGCTTGGAATCGTCGAGACCTTTCGGGCGGCCTTTGGCAGGCAGGATCACCGCCGCGGCCACCACCGGCCCGGCCAGGGGCCCGCGCCCCGCCTCGTCGATCCCACAAATCGCCATGGGCCGAACATGGTCCGGATTCGTTGCGGGACGCAAACGGGAGGCGCTGTCGGGGATTGTCGACTTTTGGACAAGGGCGCTTGACTTATCGAGCCGGATGTGACAACTCTCCTTGTCATCGGGGCAAGGTCGCTTGTCCGATGGAGGGTCAGATGGAAGAGCGGGAACTGAGCTGGGCGGCGGTCGCGGCGAGTGTGGCGGTGGCGCTGCTCGTGGCGGCGGGCGCAAGCCCGGCGGATTGGACGCTCGAGGTGGCGTTCGCGCCGCTCGGCTTCGAACTCAGCGCCAGCGTCGCCGGGGCGACGATCGAACTGAATTTCTGAGGACACGAGCGATGACATGCGAATTTTCGAACAAGGACGCCGCCAAGCGCTACCGGCGCGACATTGCGATCAGCGGCGCGATCTACGTCGCCCTGGTGTTCAGTGCGGCGCTGGCGATCCGCGAGGTCGAACTGCCGCAATGGGCGGTGATCGTGCTCTCGCTGGCTCCAGTCGCGCCCGCGCTGCTGATGCTGCGCGCCTATATCGTCTTCACGCGGTCAATGGATGAGTTTCAACGCCGCCTGCAGAGTGAGGCGCTGATCATCGCCAGCGCCTTCGTCGTGTTCGGCAGCTTCGCCTACGGCTTTTTGGAGGAATGGGCGGACTTCCCGCACGTGCCGCTGCTGTGGGTGTTTCCGGCCTTCAGCGCGGTGTGGGGCGTTGCGACCATTTTCGTGCGGAGGCGTTACAAATGAGCGCCGAACCACGAAATGTCGACCAACGCGGCCGCAAGGCGCGCTGGCTGATCCTGAGCGTGGCGCTGACCTTTGCGCTGCTTGCATGCGCCGGCGCGGTGGTGATCGTCATTCTTTATCGCTCGAACGTGCCCCTGGTCATGGGCGCCGCGACGGTGGCCGGCGTCAGCCTCGAAGTGCTGATGTGGACCGCCGCCGGCGTGTTCGGCTGGGGCTTCCTCGCCAAGCGCCGCGAAGCGATCGGCCGCTGGAAGCGGCGCCTGTTCGGTCGCGGCAAGAGTGAGACGAGCCAGCCATGAGAAACCGTCTCAAGGTCCTGCGCGCCGAGCGCAACTGGAGCCAGGCGGATCTCGCCGACAAGCTCGACGTCTCACGCCAGAGCGTGAACGCGATCGAGACCGGCAAGTACGATCCTTCGCTGCCGCTCGCTTTCAAGATCGCCGCCGTGTTCGGCCTTGCCATCGAACAAATCTTCAGCGCCGACGAAGCGGCGCAGGCTGCTGAGTAAGAGTGATTCAAATGACAGCGATCCTTCCTGCCTCGCAAAACAAGCGCCGCGCGCTCCTGCGCAACCTGATGATCGTCATCGGTTTGGGCATGGCGGCCTGCGCGGTGATCGCGCGGATGACGGATATCGACACGCATTGGCCGATGCTGGCGCTGTTGGTGGCGTTCTGCGCGCTGGCGGTGGCTCAGTTCAATACGCTCGACGAGGTCGCCAAGCAGGCGCAGTACATCGCCTGGTATTGGGGCAGCATGCTCGGCCTGGCTGCAATCCTCTTGATCCAATTGCCGATCGCCTTCGCCGGCCAGCGGCCCGGGTTCATGCAGGAAGCTTTGATGCGCTGGGTCGATCCCGATCCGATGACCAGCTTTCTCACCGGCATGATGACGACGCCGCTGCTGATGGTGATCGGCTTCACGCTTTGGTGGGCCGCGTACTGGCTGCGCCGCCGCTAACCGATCCGCGAATCTTGAAATTGTTGCGCGCGTGAAGCGCGAAGGAGGGACCATGTCCATCGCACGCACACTGCTGGCCGCTTTGGCCGTCGCATTCCTCGCCGCCTGCGCCAGCACGCCGGCCCCGAACGACATTGCCGGCGCAGCCCCCGCGCTCTTCGTCGCCCGCGACGCCGACTCCACCATGTACCTCTACGGCACCATCCACCTCCGCCGCGCCGGCGATCCCTGGGGCGGCCCGCACGTCGAAGCCGCGCTCGTGCAGTCGGAGGAAATCTGGACCGAAGTCGATCTCGATCCTGCCGCCCAAGCGCGTGCACAGACCGAAGCGATGCGCCACGGCATGTCGCCGGACACGCCGCTCTCCACGCATCTCAATGAGGAAGATCGCCAGCGTCTCGCCGCGCTCAGCCAGCGCTTCGGCATCCCGATCCAAGCGCTCGATCGCATGCATCCCTGGATGGCCGCGCTCACACTCTCCGTCATGCCGATGATGCAGGCGGGATACGATCCGCAAGCCGGCGTCGATCGCGCGATCGTCGCCTGGGCGGGCGAACATCAGAAAACGCTGCGCTCGTTCGAAACGCCTGAGCAGCAGATCGGCTTCTTCGCGAATTGGGATGAGGAGACCCAAATCGCCTGGCTGCGCCAGTCGCTCGAAGGCGCAGAAGAGGGCGTCGCGCTCGTGAACGGGATCTCCGCCGCCTGGGATCGCGGCGATACCGCCGCACTCGAAGCCCAGATCGTCACCGAAACCCGCACGACCTATCCGGACCTCTATCAGCTCTTCTTCGTCGGTCGCAACAACGCCTGGATGGAGGTGCTCTCTCAGGAGCTCGACGGCGCCGGCGTCGATTTCGTCGCGGTCGGCTCAGGCCATCTCTACGGTCCCGACGGCCTCATCGCGCAACTCCGCGCCCGCGGCGTCCGGGTCGAACGCGTGCAGCAAGCTCGAGAGTGAGAGGGGATCGCCCAATGTTCGAAATCAGCAGAAAACTTGCCATCGCATCGCTGGCCGCGTTCTTGATCGGCGGTGCCCTGCAGCCGGCCGCTGCGGAGACATTCGCGCCGACGCGATTCACCGTCGAAGTGCGCGGAGAAGGGCCGGACGTGATCCTCATACCGGGACTCGGCTCGAGCCGCGACGTGTGGAACGGCCAGATCGAAGTCATCGCCGCCGATCACCGCGTGCATCTCGTACAACTGGCCGGCTTCGCCGGCGAACCGGTCGGCGCTCCGGCCGGCGAAGTGATCGCCCCGTTTGTAGAGGAGCTCGCGGCGTACATCGAAGCCAACGAGCTTCAGCGCCCCGCCGTCATCGGCCATTCCATGGGCGGCTTCTCCGGCCTGATGCTGGCGCGCCGCCATCCCGAGCGCGTCGGCAGGGTGATGATCGTCGACTCGCTGCCGTTCTTCAGCGCCATGTTCAGCCCGCAGGCAACGGCCGCGAACGTCGAGCCGCAGGCGCGCGCGATGCGCGACCAGATCGCGGCGCTGGACGATGCAAGCTTCCTGGCGCAGCAAAACGCAGGCGTCGGCCGGCTGGTGAGAACGCCGGAGCGGCGCGCCGAGATCGTCGCCTGGAGCGCAGCCTCCAACCGCGCCACCTTCGCGCAAGCCATGTACGAAGTGATGACCACCGATCTGCGCGGCGAGGTCGCGAGCGTCGCAACGCCGCTGACCGTAGTCTATGCCTACGACCCGGCGATGGGTCCGGAAGCCATGATCGACGGCCTCTATCGCGGTGGGTATGCCGGCGCCGCGAACGTTCGCTTCGTCCGTATCGACGGCGCCTACCACTTCGTGATGTTCGACCAGCCGGGGGCGTTCCAGGCGGCCGTGGCGGATTTCCTGCGCTAGACGCCCACGACCGGCGGATCGAAGGCGAGCGCGATGCCTGCAAGCGTCGCGCTCGTCAGCGCTTCGCCGGCGCGGATGATGTCACGCTTGGCGTAGTCGCCCTCGTGCGGCTGCCAGAAGCGATGCACCGCGCGCGCGTTGACATCGAGCACCCAATATTCGGGCAGTCCGGCCTCGGCGTATTCGATGCGCTTGGCGCCGATATCGTCGGCGAAGGTGTCGTCCGACACTTCGACGCAGAGCCGCGCCTTCTCGCCGGGGATCGGGCCCTTGAGCGGGCCGCCGTCCCACACCGTGACGTCCGGCGACGGGCGGAAGCGGCCGGGGAAACGAACAGTTACTTCGATGTCGATTGCGTAGGGTGAACGCGCCGCCGCAATCGCCGCGTCCAGGGTTTTGAACAGCCAGGCTTTGAAGCGACCGTGGGGGAGATATTCCGGCGACATCTGAACCAGCACCCCCCGTCGCAATTCGATTCGACCGAGCGCCGCCGAGCCGCCGCCTTCCATCAGGCGGTCGAACTCTGTCCCGGTCATGCGGACGGGCGCGGGGGCAAGGTCGGTCATGGTGTTGATATATAGCACACTTGCGGGCGCCGGTCAGCGCGGCTAGGCCACGGCCCATGCCTTCAAAGCCGCCGCGCTGCTTCCAGGACGTGATCCTGACGCTCCAGAATTACTGGGCCGAGCAGGGCTGCGCGATCCTGCAGCCGTATGACGAGCAGGTCGGCGCCGGCACGCTGCACCCCGCTACGACGCTGCGCTCGCTTGGCCCGAAGCCCTGGCGCGCGGCCTACGTGCAGCCCTCGCGCCGGCCCAAGGACGGCCGCTATGGCGAGAACCCGAACCGGCTGCAGCACTATTATCAGTATCAGGTGATCCTGAAGCCGAACCCGCCGGACCTGCAGCAGCTTTATCTCAACTCGCTCGCCGCCATCGGAATCGACCCGCTGCTGCACGATATTCGCTTCGTCGAGGACGATTGGGAGAACCCGACGGTCGGCGCCTGGGGGCTGGGCTGGGAAGTCTGGTGCGACGGCATGGAGGTGTCGCAGTACACCTACTTCCAGCAAGTCGGCGGTTTGGATGTGAAGCCCGTGAGCGGGGAGCTGACTTACGGGCTAGAGCGCTTGGCGATGTATGTGTTCGGCGTCGACCGCGTGTTCGACTTGCCGTTCAACGATCCCGATAGCGCCACGCCGCTGACCTATGGCGACGTGTTCCTGGAAAACGAGCGCCAGCAATCGCGCTTCAATTTCGAACTCAGCGATCCAGAGCAGAATTTGCGCTGGTTCAATGATGCGGAAGCGACGGCAAAGCGTTTGCTCGGTGAAGGCGCCGTGCTGCCCGCGTTCGACTACACGCTGAAGGCCTCGCACCTGTTCAATCTGCTGGATGCGCGCGGCGTGGTGTCGCCGACCGAGCGGCAAAGCTTCATCGCCCGCGTGCGCGAGTTGGCGAAGGGCTGTGCGGTGGCGTGGGCGGAGTCACAAGCATGACGCCGCAGGATGAGAAAACGGCACCTTACGAGGCCAATCCCAAGGGCCGGCGGGCCTCACCTCCTCAGTCATCGCTGCGCGATGACAGCTCCTCCATCGAGGAGGAGCGGGGGGCTCGCGCTTGGCTGCGCAAGCGTGCGAAGGAAATGCGTCGCGAGATGACGCCGCATGAGAAGGCGACGTGGCGGATATTGCACGAGGGCGAGTTGGTTGCACTCTATTCGCGCCGTCAAACAGTGTTTCGAGACTATATCCTCGATTTCGTGTCGCACCCGGCGCGTCTCGTCGTTGAGATTGACGGCGCCCAGCACGGGTCTCCCGAGCAAACCGAGCACGATGCTCAACGTACGGTGATGCTGAACGGCCAAGGTTATCGCGTGCTGCGTTTTTGGAATAATGAAGCGATCAGTGATCGCGACGGTGTCTGGCGCTCCATTCACCAGGCTGCCGGCGAAACGCCGGCGCGGGCGCGCATGCAGCGCTGGCGCGAGCAAGAGACCACACGCATCCAAGCAGCCAACGCGCACCTAACCTCCTCCTCGATGGAGGAGGTGGCCGCGCAGCGGCCGGAGGAGGTGCGCGCGCCAGCGGTGAAGAAGAAGTCTCGAAAGGCGATTCCGGAAGGCGCGCGTTCCGGAGAAGAACGCTAATGCCCCAGCTCCTCCTCGAATTTTTCTCCGAAGAAATCCCGGCCCGCATGCAGAAGCGCGCGGAGGAGGATCTGGCGCGTGCGCTCGCCGAAAAGCTCAGGGTGCATGGGCTTGAAGCGAAGGCGATCAAGACGTTCTCCAGCCCCCGCCGCATCGGCGCCGTGATCGACGATCTGCCGGCGAAGGCGGCGGACGTGAATGAGGAGCGTAAAGGCCCGCGCGTCGGCGCGCCGGATCAGGCGATCCAAGGCTTTTTGAAAGGGGCAGGCCTCACGTCGATCGATCAGGCGCAAATCGTCGAGGACAAGAAGGGCGCCTTCTATGTCGCGCGGACCGAGCGCGCGGGGCGCGAGACCGGCGCGATCGTGCAGGAGATCGTGCCGGAGATCGTGCGCGCGTTTCCGTGGCCGAAATCGATGCGCTCGGGGACGAGCGATCTCACCTGGGTGCGGCCGCTGCAGAACATTCTCTGCCTATTCGGCGGCAAGCATGTCGCCATCGGCATCGAGAACGTGCCGAGTCAGAACCTGACCTGGGGCCATCGCTTCCATGCGCCGGCGCCGATCGAGCCGAAGAATGCGGCCGATCACGCCGCCAGGCTGCGCGCGGCCAAGGTCGAGATCGACCGCGAAGCGCGCAAGGCTCGGATTTTGGAAGACGCGAAGAACGTTTGCGCGGCGCGCGGGCTGGAATTGGTGGACGATATCGGCCTCTTGGAAGAAGTGGCGGGGCTGGTGGAATGGCCGGTCGTGCTGTTGGGCGACATGGACCCGGCGTTCCTCGATCTGCCGGGTGAGGTGATCCGGCTTTCGATGCGCACGCACCAAAAGTATTTCGCGGTGCGCGATCCGAAGAGCGGCAAGCTCGCGCCGCATTTCGTGACGGTCGCGAACGTCGAAGCGAAAGACGGCGGCAAGGCGATCGCCGCCGGCAATGCGCGCGTGCTGAGCGCGCGGCTGAACGATGCGCGGTTCTTCTGGGATACGGATAAGAAGACGACGCTGTTCACCGAAGAGCGGCGCGAGAAGCTGAAGAAGATCGTGTTTCACCAGAAGCTCGGCTCGGTGTGGGATAAGGTCGAGCGCGTGAAGGCGCTGGCGGGCGAGTTGTGTGCGGTGACGGGCGCGGATCGGGCGCTGGTCGAACGCGCGGCAGAGCTTTGCAAGATGGATTTGGTGACGGAGACGGTCGGCGAGTTTCCGGAACTGCAAGGGCAGGTGGGGCGTCAGCTTTATTTGCTCGAAGTCGGCCAAGAACCCTCTCCCCCCTCGCGGGGGAGAGGGCAGGGTGAGGGGGGGCGTGCCGACGCTCCGGCGCCTGAGCGTTTGAACGCCCCCCACCTCCCGGCCTCCTCCCCGCAAGGGGGAGGAGGAGATCAGTCCATCGCCGCCGCCATCGAAGATCACTACCGCCCGCTCGGCCCGAACGACCGCGTGCCGAGCGATCCTGTCGCGGTGACGCTCGCGCTGGCGGATAAGCTGGATACGCTTGTTGGCTTCTGGGCGATTGATGAGAAGCCGACGGGCAGCAGTGATCCGTTTGCGCTACGGCGTGCGGCGCTGGGGTTCGCGAGATTGGTAATCGACCGGGACGTCAGAATGTCGGTCCGAAGTGCCCTGGGCTCATCGCATTCAGAGTTTCTAGAACGTTTCAGCAAGTTGACGGTTTTGAGGTTCCGATCGGCAAGTGGGAGCTTCAGATCTTACAACGATCTAACTTTATTGATGAAGGAGCCTGCTGAGAGCGATGCCTTCTTCTATTTGAACTTGAACGTCCTTGCCGGGCGAGCAGAGACGTTCGACCCCGGGCCGATGCTGACGGATCAGTTTGCGGAGAAGGCGCACGCGCGTTTCCTGCCAATCGAGGAGATGGAGTCGTCGCTGCTCGCCTTCTTAGCCGATCGCCTCAAAGTTCAGCTTCGTGACCAAGGCAAGCGGCACGATCTGGTCGATGCGGTATTTGCGCTTGGCGATGATGATCTTGTTCGCATCGTTGCGCGGGTTGAAGCGCTGGATGCGTTTTTGAAGACTGAGGACGGCGCCAATCTTCTTGCTGGCTATAAGCGCGCGGCGAATATTCTGGCGGCCGAGGAGAAGAAGGGGAAGTGGAGCGCGGACGAGGCTCAAGGCCAAGTCGATGCGAAGCTTCTTGCTGAACCTGCCGAGAAAGCCCTGCATGAAGCGCTGGAGAAAGCGCTGCCTGCAGCGCGCGCGGCTGTGGACAAGGAAGAGTTCGCGGCGGCGATGAAAGCCCTCTCGGGGCTTCGCGCGCCGGTGGATGCGTTTTTCGATAAGGTGTTGGTCAACGCGCCGGAGGAACAAGTCCGACGCAACAGGCTTCTGCTGCTCTCGCGCTTCCGGGAAGCGCTGTCCGCGGTCGCGGATTTCTCGAAGGTTGAAGGATGAGCGCCGGCCGCGCAAACGCACCCCCGCCCCCTTGCGGGGCGGGGGCAGGGGGTGGGGGGCGCGCAAACGCTCCACCGCCCGACGCTTCGGCCCGCCCCCCCTCCGGCCGCTCCGCGGCTGCCTCCCCAGCAAAAGGAGGGGATGCTCGTTCGCGCAAGGTCGGAAGCGGCTGGGCGCCTGATCCGAACGCTGGCGCGCGTCAGAAAGATCGCACGCGCACGAAGCTGCGCGCGAAGGCGCTGCGCAAAGAGCTGACGCCTTCTGAGAAGAAATTGTGGCTGTTGCTGCGTGACATCGAGGAGGCGCGCTTCCGCAAAGAGGTCGCTATCGGCGACTACGTGTTCGACTTCGCCTGTTACGGTGCGCGATTGTTGATCGAGCTTGATGGTTCGATTCACGAACGAGCTGATGTTCAAGCCAGCGACAAAGCGAAATCTATCTATGCGGCGACGCAGGGCTTCCGCGTGCTGCGTTTCCAGAACAATGACGTGTGGGATCGGCCGGCGTGGGTCGTCTCGGAAGTGCATGCGCGCCTTCCCGCCCCCCACCCCCCGGCCCCCGCCCCGCAAGGGGGCGGGGGAGACGAGAGTTCGGAGCCATGACAAAGCAGTGGGTGTACGGGTTTGGCGGCGGAGAGAGCGGGGGCGATGCTTCGCTGAAGGCGTTGCTCGGCGGCAAGGGCGCGAACCTGGCCGAGATGGCGCGGCTTGATTTGCCGGTGCCGCCCGGCTTCACGCTGACGACGGAAGTCTGCAACGCGTTTTATGCGAACAATCGCGCTTATCCGCCGGAGCTGGCGGGGCAGGTTGATGCGGCGCTGGCGGCGCTGGAGAAGAAGACCGGCAAGAAGTTTGGCGATCCTGCAAACCCGCTGCTCGTGTCCGTGCGTTCAGGCGCGCGCGCCTCGATGCCGGGCATGATGGATACGGTGCTGAACCTTGGCCTAAACGACGAAACCGTCGAAGGCCTCGCCAAGCTCTCCGCCGATGCGCGCTTTGCTTACGACAGCTATCGCCGCTTCATTCAGATGTATTCGGACGTCGTGCTCGAACTGGAGCATGGCGTGTTCGAGGAAATTCTCGGCACGCACAAAGACACCAACGATTATCGCTCCGATACGGAGCTTTCTGCGGACGACTGGAAAGACGTCGTCGCGCAATACAAGCGCGCGGTGGAGCGTGAACTCGGCAAGCCGTTCCCGGCCGATCCGAAGGAGCAGCTCTGGGGCGCCATCGGCGCCGTCTTCCAAAGCTGGATGAACGATCGCGCGATCTTCTACCGCAAGCACAACAACATCCCCGAAAGCTGGGGCACCGCCGTCAACGTCCAAGCGATGGTGTTCGGCAATATGGGCGACACCTCGGCCACCGGCGTTGCGTTTACGCGCGATCCGAGCACGGGCGAGAAGAAGTTCTACGGCGAGTTCCTGATCAACGCGCAGGGCGAGGATGTCGTCGCCGGCATCCGCACGCCGCGCGCGCTGACCAAGGCCGCGCGCATCGAGATGAAGGAGACCGGCGAGTCGCTCGAAGAGGCGATGCCCGCGGTGTTCGCCGAACTGGTGCGCGTCTATCAGAAGCTCGAGGCGCACTATCGCGACATGCAGGACCTGGAGTTCACGGTCGAACAAGGCCGGCTCTACATGCTGCAAACCCGCAACGGCAAGCGCACCGCGAAAGCTGCGCTGAAGATCGCCGTCGATATGGCCGCTGAGGGGCTGATCACACAGGACGAAGCGGTGCTGCGCGTCGATCCGATGGCGCTCGATCAATTGCTGCACCCGACCATCGCGCAGAACTACAAGCGCGACCTGATCTGCAAGGGCTTGCCGGCCTCGCCAGGCGCGGCGGTCGGCATCGTCGTGTTCGACAGCGACGAAGCCGAGCGGCTCGCCGGCGAAGGCAAAGCCGTCATTCTCGTGCGCGAGGAAACGAGCCCGGAAGACATTCACGGCATGCACGCCTCGAAAGCGATCGTCACCGCGCGCGGCGGCATGACCAGCCACGCTGCCGTGGTCGCGCGCGGCATGGGCCGGCCGTGCGTCTCGGGCGCCGGCGATATCCGCATCGACATGAAGGCGGGCGAGTTCCGCGCCGCCGGCCGGGTAATCAAAGCGGGACAGACCGTCACGGTCGACGGCTCGTCCGGTGAAGTCTTGGCGGGCGCCGCCGACATGGTGCAGCCGGAGCTGACCGGCGATTTCGGCACGCTGATGGGCTGGGCCGACAAGGCGCGGCGCATGAAGGTGCGAGCCAACGCCGAAACGCCGGCCGACGCTGCGCAAGCGGTGAAGTTCGGCGCTGAGGGCATCGGCCTTTGCCGCACCGAGCACATGTTCTTCGATGCCGAGCGCATCGCCGCCGTGCGCGAGATGATCCTGGCCGAGAAGCAAGAGGCGCGCGTCGCTGCGCTCGACAAACTCTTCCCGCACCAGCGCAAGGATTTCCTCGAAATCTTCGAGGCGATGGGCGCGCGCCCGGTGACGATCCGCTTTCTCGACCCGCCGCTGCACGAATTCCTGCCGCACACCGAAGAAGATTGCGAAGACGTGGCGAAAGCCACCGGGCTAGACGCGAAAGCGCTGCTGGCGCGGGCGAAGGAGCTGGCCGAGAGCAATCCGATGCTCGGCTTCCGCGGCTGCCGGCTGGCGATCGTCTATCCGGAAATCTACGACATGCAGGCGCGCGCCGTGTTCGAAGCCGCGTGCGATGTCGCCGAGAAGGGCGCTGCGCCGATTCCGGAAATCATGATCCCGTTCGTGATCACCCGCAAAGAGCTGGAGACGCTGCGCGCGCGCGTCGATGCGATAGCAGCGGACGTGTTCGAGAAGCGCGGGCGGAAGATCGAGTACCTCGTCGGCACGATGATCGAGCTGCCGCGCGCAGCGATCATCGCCGGCGATATCGCCCAGGCGGCGCAATTCTTCTCGTTCGGCACCAACGACCTGACGCAAACGACGATGGGCCTCTCGCGCGACGACGCCGGCAAGTTCCTGGGGGCTTATGTCGACAAGGGCATGTTGGCCCGCGATCCGTTCGTGACCATCGACACCGATGGCGTCGGCGAGATGATCAAGCTCGCCGCCGAACGCGGCCGCGCCGCGGCGAAAGATCTGAAGCTTGGCATTTGCGGAGAGCATGGCGGCGATCCGGATTCGGTCGCGTTCTGCGAGCGCGTCGGCCTCGATTACGTCTCTTGTTCCCCGTTCCGCGTGCCGATTGCCCGCTTGGCGGCGGCGCAGGCGGCGCTGGGCAAACGCGGCGGCTGACCGGCCGGATTGCGAAAAATTTGGGAAGGCCGGCCGGAACGAACCCGCCGGCAAAGCCTTTACCGCCCGTTCCGTTCGCGCCCGGCTCGCTTTTTCGCCAGGCGGTCTTGGGGCGGCTGGCTGACGAACGGGGCCAGGCCGCGGTTTAGGGCTGGCGACTTGGCGTTTGCTGACTGCACCTGCGGTGTAAGGCCGAGGCCGCGGCGTGCGGTTTCCGGGCCGCGCCTTAACCACCTGATCGCCCGCCACAGCGCCCACGCGGCTGCGCTTCGGACAGTCGCACTGTCGCAGGCGCCGCTACGTCACGTAGAGGCCGAACCCCTCCCGGTGATCGAAGTAAAAATTCTCCAAACGGGTGAATCGGCACGTTTCGAGCATGGCTATGCCCCGGTTGGGCCTGTGGCCTGTGGCGGAGGCGCCGCGCTGGACCAGAGAAGTCAGGTCGAGGGCGGCGCAGTCGAGACTATGAACAAAAAGTCAATCGCCCCTCGGGTTCCCGTCCTGTATCCCCGCCAAGTCGCCGCGGCTGTTATTGCCAAGGCGAAATGGTTTGTTGCTGCTGCGGATACTTGGGCTCGATCTGTCCCAAAACTGCACGCTGTTAAGCGGGGCTTAATGCATTTGACGTTGTTCTGGCGTCGACTGGCTATTCTTGCGGACGGAATTCGGACCCAAGTGATGGTGGAGATCGACAGGAACCCTCTGGCCGTGCGCCAGGGCGCCGCCACGATCATGTGCCTTGCGGCCGCTGCGGTCGCGATGCCCGTGATCGCGCACCGCGCCGCTGAGCAGCGCGAAGGCGCAGAATGGGCCGCGACCTCCACCGCGTTCCAGGCCGAGCTGCAACAGCAGCTGCTTGCGTCAGAACCGAACGCCCGTGTCGAACTGACCTCCTTCCGCACCGATGATGGTTTACGCGCCCGCGGTACAGCGACGCTGTTCGAAAGCGCCGACGCGCGCGCCATGATGGTGCAAGCCGTGCTGCGCGGTCCCACCGCGCCGCCGGAGCAAAACCAGGAGGCGCAGCCGGCCGTCGATGCGCGCCAGCACGCCTGCCTCAGCCAAGCGATTTACTATGAGGCCCGCGGCGAGAGCCAACGCGGCCAGGTCGCCGTCGCCGAAGTGGTGATGAACCGGGTGCGCTCGCGCGCTTACCCGAACTCGATCTGCGGCGTCGTCTATCAGGGCTCGCACCGTTCCACCGGCTGCCAGTTCACCTTCACCTGCGACGGTTCGCTGAACCATCGCCCGCGCGGCCGCGCCTGGGAGCGCGCTCAGCGCGTCGCGACTGCAGTGATGCAGGGCTACACCCGTCCGATCACGGGCGGCGCCACGCACTATCACACCCACGCCGTCAACCCGGTCTGGAATTCGGGCCTGGTCGAAACGACCAACGTCGGCAGCCACGTCTTCTATCGCTTCCCGCGCGGCTCGGAGCGCGCCGTCTATCAGGAAGCGTTGGCCCGCCGCCGCGGCGCCTTCGGCGTGCGCCGCCGCGCCGCCGATGCGCTGATCCCGGAAGCCGTCGATCCGGCGATGGAAGAGACCATCGACGTGAACGCCGCCGCGACGCCGACCATGAACGGCGAGCCCATCACCACCGCGCCGCCGCGCGTCGAAGACGTCAGCGCCACCGGCGAGGAAGTCGCGACTTAAATATCGAGCGGTCCACCCATTCCCGGGGCGACGCGTAGCGTCGAGCCAGGGACCCATAAACACGACTGTTCGTGTATAGTCCCGGGCAGCTGTGTTTATGGCCCCCGGACTGCTCGGGGATGGGTGTAATGTGTGCCGATGCGCACATTGGCGCTCAGCTCACTCAATCATCCACCAGCGTCTTCTTGATCGAATTGCGCATGGCGTTCGGGAAGAAGCGCGCCGCGAAGCGGGCGCGTTCCGCTTCCTTGCCGACCATGTAGTGGATGTCTTTCCCGTGCGCCGCATCCCAGGCGCGTTCGGCGGCCATGCGGACGGGATAGATCGGCGTTTTGTTCTCGGTGAGCTGGTCGCGGATGTTGCGGTTGGAGGCGACGTCGCGGTGATCGAGGATCGCGGTGTCAACGAACCAGGGCATCAGGCTGACGACGCGCACGCCATAGCGCGAATACTCGACATCGAGCGCTTCAGTGAGACCGCGCACGCCGAACTTGGTGGCGCAATAGACCGCAAGCTTCGGCGCGCCGAACACGCCCGCCACCGAAGCGACGTTGACGATCCGTCCTTGCGCTTCTTTCAACAGCGGTAGCGCGGCGATGCAGCCATTGATCACGCCCTTCAGGTTCACATCGAGCGTCAGATCGATGTCCTCGCCGCTCATCTCTTCGATCCAGCCGCCGCGGCCGACGCCGGCGTTATTGAACAGCACGTCCATGCGCCGGCCGGTCACTTGCCCGAACGTCTCGATCGCGCGCGTCCAGGCGGCGCGGTCGCGCGTGTCGAGGATCATCGAGATGCGCTGGCCTTCCGGCAGCATCGCCGCGGTTTCCTCGAGCCCCTGCGGGTTGATGTCGGAAAGGCCGACGAACCAGCCGCGCTCGGCGAAGATCTGCGCCGTGGCGCGGCCGATGCCGGAGCCTGCGCCGGTGACGAAGATGGTCTTCTGGTTCGTGTTTGCCATGCGCCGAGTCGTCCGCTGAACCGCAGGCGCCGTCAAGCCGAACGCAGCGTCCGCCGCAGCGCGGCAGGGGGCGCGCCATAGAGGCGGATGAAGGCGCGGCGCATGCGTTCGGGATCACCGAACCCGGTGCGGCGCGCGACCTCCTGGATTGCGCCGCCCTGCGCGAGCGCAGCGCGGGCGGCGTCGACCCGCAGCCGCTCCACCGCTTTTGCCGGCGTGACGCCCGTTTCCGTTGCGTAGGCCCGCGCGAAATTGCGCGGGCTCATCGCCGCGCGCGCCGCGAGCGCGTCCACCGAGAGATCATCGCCCAGGTGATCGCGCATCCAAGCGTTGAGCGCCGCAAAGCGCGGCGCGTCGATGTCGAGCAGCGCGGAGTGCTGCGCCTGGCCGCCGGGGCGCTTGGCGTAACAGACCATCTCGCGCGCCACCTCGGCGGCGACCTCCGCGCCCAAATCTTCCTCGATCATGGCGAGCGCGAGATCGATCCCAGCCGTCACGCCCGCCGAAGTCCAAATCGCGCCGTCCTGCACATGAATGCGGTCGGGCTCCACGCGCACGTCGGGGAAGAGCCGCGCCAGTTGGGGCGCGCGCCGCCAGTGCGTCGTGCAGGTCTTGCCCGCGAGCAGGCCCGCCGCCGCCAGGATGAATGCGCCGGAGCAGACGCTGGCGACGCGCCGCGCCCGCTTCGGCGCGCGCTTCACCGCGGCGATCAGCGCCGCATCGTTCATCGCTTCGCCCGTGCCGTGGCCGCCGGCCATGATCACGGTGTCCACCTTGCCGGCGCCGATCTTCTCCGCTGGCATCGGCGCGCCGGCGGAGGAGGGGATGAGCCCCGCCTCGGCCGCGACCAGCTTCAGCGCATAGGCGCCGCGCACGAAGCGCGCGGCGATCTCGAACCCGCCCATCGGCCCGGCCGCATCAATGATCTGGAAGCCGGGGAAGAGGACGATTTCGATCGTCCTCTGCTTTGGCGGAAAAGGAGGCTTCTTTGACATTTCGGCCAGAGCCTCGCGCGTCCATGATGGCGCTGTCAACAGGAGGCCTCCCCATGACCGTCCCGTTCCGCATCGTCTTCATCCTCTATCCGCGCCTCACCCAGCTCGATTTCACCGGCCCCTACGAAGTGCTCGCGCGCATGCCGGGCGCCGAAGTGATCATCGCCTCCAAGGACGGCGGCGAACTCGTCACCGAGATGGGCCTCACCTTCTCGCGCCTGCGCGCGCTCGCCGACATCGATCGCGCCGACATGATCATGGTCCCTGGCGGGCCGGGCCAAACCGATGCGATGATGGATCCGGCCTTCATGGCCGAGGTGAAACGGCTCGGCGAAAGCGCCAAGTACGTGACGAGCGTCTGCACTGGCTCTCTCATTCTCGCGGCGGCGGGACTGCTCAAAGGCAAGCGCGCCGGCAGCCACTGGGCCTATCGCGAATTGCTGGCGCCGTTCGGCGCGATCCCCGATGACGCGCGCGTCGTACGCGATGGCCATTGCATCACTGGCGGCGGCGTCACCGCCGGCATCGACATCGCCCTCACCATCGTCGCCGACCTCGCCGGCGCAGACACCGCGAAGATGATCCAGCTCGCGCTCGAATACGCGCCGGCGCCGCCGTTCAACTCCGGCCGGCCGGAAGTGGCGGAGGAGAAGACGGTCGCCGCCGTGCGGCAGCTTTTCTCCGCCTTCGCCACGCAGCGACGCGAAGCGATCGAAGCCTATGTCGCCGGGAACGCCTGATGCTGGCGCTGAAGCCCAATTGCGAAACATGCGACCGCGACCTGCCGCCGGATAGCGCTGACGCGCGCATCTGCTCGTTCGAATGCACGTTCTGTGTGACGTGCGCCGAGGGCGCGCTGTCGGGTCCGTGTCCTAACTGCGGCGGGGGTTTGGAGCGTCGGCCGACGCGGACAGGTGCGGCGCTCGTGAAGTATCCGGCTTCGACCGAGCGAGTACTCCGCAGGCGTTAGCCGCCGCTCCCCGGCCGTAGCGAAGCGGAGGCCGGGGCCCATCGTTGCGACAGATTCCGACAGGCGGAGCTTGGCTGACCATGGGCCCCGGCCCGGCGCAGCGCTTACGCGCAGCTTGGCCGGAGAGCGTTGAGACGTCTGTGCGAGGCGTCGTGCTTCGACAAGCTCAGCATGACGCCATTTCTCACAGTAGCGCTGAAGAGCGTCAGCCTGAGCTTGTAGAAGGCGACGCGGGGCCGCCGCCTAAGCCCGCCCGCCTTCGCTGCCGATCAGCTGCGAGAGATCAAAACCGAGCGCGCGGATCGCGCGCGTCCATTTCGCCTCGTGCTCTTCGTCGAAAATGATCGCCTTGTCCGGATCGACGATCAGCCAGGCGTTGTGCTTCAGTTCGTTCTCCAGCTGCCCCGCGCCCCAGCCGGCGCAGCCGAGCGCCAACACGAAATCGTGCGGCGCGTTCTTGCCGGACATCGCTTCGAGCACGTCGCGCGTCGCCGTGAGGCGAATGCCCGGCGCGATCTCCTGCGTCGCCTCGCCAGCGGTGAAGTCGTCCGAGTGCAGCACGTAGCCGCGGTCCTGCGCCACCGGGCCGCCGTCGAGCACCGCGTTCAGCGCGATCTCGTTCTTGGTCGGCAGCCCCAGGTGCTCCATCACCTCGCTCAGCGTCAGTTCTTCCTTCGGGCGATTGATGACGACGCCCATCGCGTGTTCCTCGTCGTGTGAGCACATCAGGATCACGGCGTGAGCGAAGCGGGGGTCCCCGATAGCCGGCATCGCCACCAGAAGTTTGCCTGCGAGGGAGTTGGCCATGGGGCGATGCTTTCAGGCTGGGCGCTTCCGCGCAAGAGGGCGCTCGCATATCCCGATCCGCCGCCCTAGATTGAGGCGGAAGTTTGAGGAGAACGCCATGATCAAGGTCGGAGACAAGCTGCCCGACGTCCAGTTCAACGTGCCGACCAGCGAGGGCATGAAGACGATGCGGACCGCCGATGTCTTCGGCGGCAAGACGGTGGCGCTGTTCGCCGTGCCGGGCGCGTTCACGCCGACCTGTTCCGCACGCCACTTGCCGAGTTTCCGCGACCTCAAGGATGACCTGAAGGCCAAGGGCGTCGACACCATCGCCTGCACGGCGGTGAACGATCACTTCGTCATGGGCGCATGGGCGAAGGATCAAAGCGTCCAAAACGACATGATCATGCTCTCGGACGGCTCGGGCGAGTTCGCGCGCGCAGTGGGGCTCGACGCCGACTTTTCCAAGTTCGGCATGGGGCCGCGCTCGAAGCGCTATTCAATGCTCGTCAAGGATGGGGTGGTAGAACAGCTCAACGTTGAAGAAGCTGGTGAATACAAGGTTTCCAGCGCCGAGCATCTGCTTGGCCAATTGACCTGATCTTAAGCTGCGGCTGGCCGCAGAAGCGGCGGGGGAAGACATGGACTATGTCGTAATCGTTCTGGTGGCGATGGCGCTGGTGCTCGCCTTCAGCGCCATCAAGGTCGTGCCGCAAGGCCGGCAGTTCACGGCCGAGCGCTTCGGCCGCTACATCCGCACGCTGCGGCCCGGCATTTCGTTTCTGATTCCTTTCGTGGACCGCATCGGCCGGCGCCTCTCGATGATGGAGACGGTGCTCGATGTGCCGCGCCAAGACGTCATCACCAAGGATAACGCGGTGGTGTCTGTCGACGCCGTCGTCTTCATCCAGGTGATCGATGCGGCCAAGGCCGCGTACGAAGTCGAGAATCTGAAGCTCGCGATCCAGAACCTCTGCATGACCAACATCCGCACGGTGGTCGGCTCGATGGATCTCGACGAAGTGCTCTCGCAGCGGGACTCGATCAACGCACGCTTGCTCGGCGTTGTCGACGCCGCCACCGACGCGTGGGGCACCAAGGTGATGCGAGTCGAGATCAAGGACCTCTCGCCGCCGGCGGACATCACCCAGTCCATGGCGCGGCAGATGAAGGCCGAGCGTGAACGCCGCGCGCAAATTCTCGAAGCCGAAGGCGACAAGCAGGCGGCGATCCTGCGCGCCGAAGGCGCCAAGCAGGCGGCGATTCTCGAAGCCGAAGGCCGCCGCGAAGCCGCTTTCCGCGACGCCGAAGCGCGCGAGCGTGAAGCCGAAGCCGAAGCGAAGGCGACCGACATGGTTTCGCAAGCGATCTCGAAGGGCGACGTCAACGCCATCCGCTACTTCCTCGGCCTCAAATACGTCGAAGCGTTCGGCGATCTCGCCACCTCGAACCAGCAGCGCACGGTAATCGTGCCGGCCGATCTGGGCGGCCTCGCCGGCCTGGTCGAGGGCCTGCGGGCGCTCAACGCCCAAGGCGAAAGCCCGCTCGGCGGCCCCCCGCGCACCGCCGTCCCGCCGACGCGTTAAGGACCGCGGCTCCGGCCGCGCCCACGGGCCGGGCGCCCGTTTGTTTCAGCAGCGCCAAAAGCGCGCTCTGCGCGCTGGACGCGGCAGGAGCCGCGCGCTCCCATGCGCTCCAACTGGCGAGCCGCCATGCAAATCGCTACATTGTTCCCATGGACCTGATCCAATTCCTCACCAGTCTCGGCCCCACGCACTGGCTGGTGCTGGGCCTCATCCTGCTGATCGCCGAAATGGCGAGCGGCACCACCTATCTCCTGTGGCCCGCGGTCGCCGCCTTCGCGACGGCTTTGATCTCGCTCACCGGCGTCACCAACTGGATCGCCGAGATGGCGATCTTCGCCGTTCTGGTGATCGCGCTGACGGCGTTCGGCCGTCCGCTGGTGCAGCGCTGGCGCAAGGAAGGCGCGGCCACCGGTCTGAATGAGCGCTCGTCGGCTTTGATTGGCGCACGCGGCGTGATCGCCAACTTCGCCAACGGCGTCGGCTCGGTGAAGGTTCAGGACACGGTCTGGCGCGCGGTCAGCGATGAAACGCTGGAAGCGGGGCAGGCGGTGGTGGTCGACGGCGTCGACGGCGCCACGCTGAAAGTGAAGCGTGCCTAAGGCCGCAATGCGCCGCTGCAGTTGATGCGGCGATACCTGAAATGGATCGGGTCGGAGCCGTCGAGGCGCGAGATCGTGGCGGTCAATCGATTGCCGACGCGCAGATAATTCACGCGTTGCGGGAAATCGTGCGCCGCGTTCTCGAAGGTTGCGCCGACGCCGTGCTCGCCCCCAACCAGCAGATCGAGCGTGGGCCGCATTCTGAACCGCACCGGCGCAGCGCCGTTGGGCATGGCGACGAAGTGCGGCGCGCCGTCGATCATCTCGATCCGCATCTGCTCCCAGCCTTGCGTCTCGCCTTCGCCGACTGTGTACGAATAGCCGACCATCGCCGGCATCGGCGGCGCCGACCAGACTTCGGTGATCTGCGGTCCCTCTCCGCCCGCACGCCAGCACCCCTTGAGCCAAGCGAGGTCGTCGAGCGATTGGGCCTGCGCCAACGGCGCGAAGGCGAGGGCGGCGAGGAAGAGTAGAGTGCGCATGGAACGAAGCTGCGCGGATCCAGAATTCGGCGCAACCCCTCCGTTGCGCGGCGAAGCAGGCGGCTGGCGTTCGTACTTCGCGCGCGCGCCGGGCGCATGTTAGATGGCCGGAGGATCGGCGAGAGGCGCGCAGGTGGAACGGAAGCTGGCGGCTATCCTTGCTGCGGACGTCGTGGGCTACACGGCGCTGATGGAGCGCGATGAGGCTGGCACGTTCGCGCGCCTGAAACGGTGCCAGCGCGAGCTGTTGGAGCCGGAGATCGCCAAGCGCGGCGGACGCATTTTCAAGCTGATGGGGGACGGGTTCCTGGCCGAATTCGCCAGCGTCGTCGATGCGGTCGAGAGCGCCGTCGCGATCCAGCAGGCTCTGGCGGGGCAGAACGATGGCCTGGCCCGCGAGCAGCGCCTGGATCTCCGCGTCGGCCTCAATCTGGGCGAAGTGATCATAGACGGGACCGATCGTTACGGCGAAAGCGTCAACATCGCCGCCCGCTTGCAGCAGCTGTCCGATCCCGGCGGCATCTGCCTCTCCGGCAAAGTCGCCAGCGAGATGCGGAGGAAAACGTCATTCGCGCTCGAGCCGATGGGCGAGCAGCGCATGCGCAACATCGCCGAGCCGGTCGCGGTTTATCGGCTGAAGCACGACTCGGCGGCGCAGGCGCCGGTCGCGGCGGCGGCCGCACACCCGTCGATCGCGGTGCTGCCGTTCCTCGACATGAGCCCGGATCGGGACCAGGACTACCTCTGCGAGGGCCTCGCCGAAGAATTGATCAACGCGCTGGCCAATGTCGAAGGCGTCCGCGTGACGGCCCGCTCCGCTTCGTTTCAGTTCGACGCCGCCGGCGCCGATCTGCGCGAGATCGGCCGCCGGCTCGGCGTGGAGACGCTGCTCGAAGGCAGCGTGCGCAAGGCCGGCGACCGGCTCCGCATCACAGTCCGCTTGGTCGACGTCGCCGCTGGCGACAACAGATGGTCTCGCCGCTTCGATCGGGCCACTGGCGACATCTTCGAAATTCAGGATGAGATCGCCGGGAGCGTCGTCGCCTCTCTCCGCGGCGCCGTGCTGACACATCGCGAGAAAGAGGCGCTGGTGCGTCCGCAGACGCGCACGGAAGCGTATGAACTCTATCTGCGCGGGCGCCAGCACCTCGCCCGCTTGACCGGGCCGGACCTCGAGACCGCCCGACAGATGTTCACCCGCGCCTTGGAGCTCGACGCCGACTACGGCCCCGCCTGGGCCGGCCTCGCCGCCGTACACGCCACGCTCTACGAGTGGTTCGGCGCCAGCGATGAGGATCGGGCCAGCGCCGATACGGCCAGCCGGCGCGGCCTCGAAGCCAGTCCGGACATCGCTGAAGTCCACGCCGCCCGGGGCTTCGCACTCTCGCTGCTGCGCCGCTACGACGATGCGGCAAAGGTGTTCGAAGAAGCCATCCGCCTCAATCCGAACCTGTTCGAGGCCTATTACTATTTCGCGCGGGCGTCATTCGCCCGCGGAGATATTGAGCGCGCCAACGAGCTGTTCCGGCGCGCCTCCGAAGTACGGCCCGAAGACTTCCAGAGCACCAGCTTGCGCGCCATGACATTGCGCATGCTCCGACGCACCGAGGAGGCGCGCGAGGTCGTCCGTGAGTCGATTCGACGCGCAGAATACATGTTGACGCTCAATCCCACCGATGCGCGCGCTCTGGCGTTAGGCTCCACCGATCTGTTCGAGGACGGCCAGCTCGAACGAGCGATGGAGTGGTCGCATCGATCGCTGGAGCTTTATCCCGACGATATGAGCGTGCTCGTGAACGCCGCCTGTCTGCACGCGAAGGCCGGCTTCAATGAGGTCGCGCTCGAATTGCTGGGCCGAGTGTTCGCGCGCGGCTGGGGCAAACGGGACTGGGTCGAGCAGGACCCCGACTACGACAATCTCCGCGGCGACCCGCGCTTCGAAGCGCTGTTGGCCAAGTTGAAATAGGGGCGCCTCAACTCAGCGCAGCGTCTTGATCGCGCCGCGCGCCAGCTCGTCGGCGCGGTTGTTCATCACATCGTCGGCGTGGCCTTTGACCCATTTCCACTCGACTTGATGGCGCGCATTGGCTTCATCCAGTTCGCGCCAGAGGTCTTCGTTCTTCACCGGCTTCTTGTCGGCGGTTTTCCAGCCGTTCTTCTTCCAGCCGTGAATCCATTTAGTGACGCCGTCCATTACGTATTTGGAATCGGTGTGCAGCCGCACGCGCACCGGCGTCTTGAGCGCCTTCAGCGCCTGGATCGCCGCCATCAGCTCCATGCGATTGTTGGTGGTGGCGGCTTCGGCCCCGGAGAATTCCTTCTCCGTCTCGCCATAACGCAACACCGCGCCCCACCCGCCGGGCCCGGGGTTTCCGCTGCATGCCCCATCGGTCCAGATGTCGACTGTTTTCATGGGGCTGATCTAGAGGGAGTCGCGCGCGGACGCAGGAGCATGATCAGCAGGCCTGTCCATGCCGCCCCGATCAGCAACACAATCAGGACCAGAGGAGCGATCCCGCCAAGTAGAGGATCAAGCGGGTAAAACACTGTCCAACCGACAAAAAATGCAAACACGATAGCGGCGCCGATGAGCGCGGCGACGACGTCGGCAATCATCGGCGCCCACCTACGCGCCGCGAACACAGCCCACGCCGGCGCGAGCGACAGAAACGGCATCGACCGAACGCCGAACTCCAATCCTTCGAATGCCGCGAGCCGAAGGCTCCGCATCGCTGTGTCCGGCGGTTCGGTGAACGCGCCGGAATCGCCAAGGCCGTTGATCAAGAACAGCGCCGCCGCGCCGGCCACGGGCGCCCATAGCACAAGCGCCAACACGAGAAGAACCGTTCGCATCGTCAGGCTCCGTAGGCTGCGGCCGAAGCGGCGCTCCGATGAAACGCCAGCTTATCCGCATATTCCAGCGGGTCCTTCGGCTTTACCAGCGCGCCCTCAGGCGTGTCGCCCCAATCGGCCAAGCGCGTGCCGAAGAATCGCAAAGCCGCGCCGCGGCAGAGCGTCGGCAGCACGGCGCGTTCGGCTTCGCTGAGCGGCCGTATCGTTTCGTACGCCGCGATCATCGCACCGCCGCGCGCGACATCGTAGTCGCGCTTCTCAGCGAAGCACCACGCGTTCAAACAAACCGCCAGATCGTACGCCAGGAAATCGGTGCAGGCGAAGTAAAAGTCGATCACGCCGGTGAGGCGCTCACCCAGGAAGAGCGCGTTATCGGGGAAGAGATCGGCGTGGATCGGCCCGCGCGGCAGCGCGCTCGGCCACGCGGCGCGCACCTCGGCCACATCGCGCTCGATCAGCCGCGCCAATCCCGGCCGCAAATATTCAGCTTGCGCCAAGCGCGGCGCGATCAGCCGCTCCCAGCCGTCGAGCGAGAGCGCATTGGCGCGCTCCAGCGCAAAGCCCTCGAGCGCCACATGCATGCGCGCCAGCACTTCGCCGATCGCGGCGCAATGGCCGATGTCCGGCGCGCGCGGCCAGACGCCGTCGAGAAACGAGACGATCGCCGCCGGCTTGCCCTTCGCGCGGGTGAACAACGCGCCCGTCTTCGTCGCGACCGGCTGCGGCGCCGGCACGCCGCGTTCGGCGAGCCGCGCCATCACCTGCATGAAGAAGGGCAGGTCTTCTTCGCGCACGCGCTTCTCGAACACGGTGAGGATGAACTGCCCCGCGCCCGTGCGCAGCAGATAGTTCGAGTTCTCCACCCCCTCGGCGATGCCCTTGCACGAGGTGGCGGGCCCAAGCGCGTACTGCGCCAGCAGCTGCGCCAGATCGGCGTCGGAGAGGGCGGTGTAGACGGCCATGGCGCTAGCGGATTCCTCCCCCCTTGCGGGGGAGGTGTCGCCGAAGGCGACGGAGGGGGGGCGTTCCGACGATCAGGCGCCTGCAGACTGCGCACTTCATCGCTCTTCGACTCTCGTCACGCCCCGCGCCTCGTCCAGATGCGCGATCCATTGCGCGCGATGGCGCCCCGCCAGCATGGCGCGCGTCACCCGTTCGTAGTGCATCACGAAGCGGTCGAGCGCCGCGTTCTCCTCCGCCGTGAGCGGCCGGCCGCGCGTTTCGACCTCCTGCTCGCCGCGCCAGGTACGCACGATCTCCCAGCTCGGCGCGGCGAGATAGATCATCGCATCGAAGCCGTCGAAGAAAGTCTGGTAGTCATCCGCCAGATGCGCGGCGATCATGCGCCGCCAGCCGCCGTCCGCATCTTGCTCGCGCTCGAGCGCATTCAGCGGCGCATCAAGGCTTGCCGGATCGAGCGGCGCAGCGCCCATGCACCAGCCGTCGACCAGAATGGCGTGCGGCAGGCCTTCGAACACCGGCCAGTTCGCCTCCGGCGCCCGATCGTCGGTCACTTTATCGAACCGCGGCAGCTTCACCTTCTGCTTGCCGCTCGGGTCTTCCAGTTCGGCGATCACGCGGTCGGCGAGACCGAGATCGTGCGAGCCCGGCGGCCCGCGTGTGGCGCAGAGCGGATGGATGTCGCGCGCCATATCGAGTCGTTCGGCGCGCGTGAGATAGATGTCGTCCAATGAAAAGTGCGCGATGCGCGGATGGCGCTCGGCGTAAGCGCGGCACTGGTGCGACTTCCCCGAGCCCTGCGCGCCGCCGACGCCGATCAGCGCCGGCCGCTCCGAGCGCCGCGTGCGGACGCCGCCGATGACGTCGCGGATCAGCTGTTGAACTTTCCCCTCGCCCCGCGAAGCGGGGGAGGGGCAAGGGGAGGGGGAAATACTCCGCGTCACGCCACTGTCCCCCTCCCTCGCGGCTTCGCCGCGTTTCCCTCCCCCGCTTCGCGGGGCGAGGGAAAATCACTCCGCCAAAACCCGCGGCAGCTTGAACGTCACGTCTTCCTTTGTCACCCGCACTTCTTCCACGCGCGCCGCATAGCGCGCCGCGATCGCCGCGATCAGGCCTTCGACCAGATCCTCCGGCGCGCTCGCGCCAGCCGTCACGCCCACGCTCGCCACGCCCTCGAACCAGCTCCAATCCACCTCCGCCGCAGAACCCACCAGCCGCGCATCGCGCGCGCCGGCGCGCTTTGCCACTTCCACCAGCCGCACCGAGTTCGAGCTCTTCGGCGAGCCGATCACCAGCACCAGATCGGATTGCTCCGCCATCGCCTTCACCGCATCCTGGCGGTTGGTCGTCGCGTAGCAGATGTCTTCTTTGTGCGGCGCGGCGATCGCCGGAAAGCGCCGCTGCAGCACCGCCACCATCTCAGCCGTGTCATCGACCGAGAGCGTCGTCTGCGTCACGAACGAGAGCTTGGCCGGATCGCGCGGCGCGAACGCCTCCGCATCGGCGACAGTCTCCAACAGCGTGATCGCGCCTTCCGGCAGCTGCCCCATCGTGCCGATCACTTCCGGGTGCCCGGCATGGCCGATCAGCACGATTTCGCGCCCGGCGTCGAAATGGCGCTGCGCTTCGACGTGCACCTTCGACACCAGCGGGCAGGTGGCGTCGACATAAATCATCTCGCGCGCCCGCGCCTCGGCCGGCACCGCTTTGGGCACGCCGTGCGCGGAGAAGATCACCGGCCGGTCGATCGGGCACTCGTCGAGCTCTTCCACGAACACCGCGCCCAGCGCCTCGAGCCGCTCCACCACGTGCCGGTTGTGGACAATCTCATGCCTGACGTAGACCGGCGCGCCCCATTTCCGGATCGCCTGCTCGACGATCTGGATGGCCCGGTCGACACCGGCGCAGAAGCCGCGCGGCGCCGCCAACAGGATTGAAATGGGGCGTTTTTCTGGCGGGTTCATCGGCTCGGTGGAGAAGTTTTCGCGCATTGGCAGATCGGGGCGCCCGGCTCTGTTGCGGGCCGTGCGGGGCGAAGCTATCACGGCCCGACGCCATTTGCCTTGGAGGCGGGGTGAGACATGCAGCCGCCGCTGCATGAACCCAGGGCGAGAGAGGTCGTAGATGAAGCTCCCGGCAGCGCTGATGCTTTCGTTCGCTCTGGCCGCCACGGCCGCGTGCGGCACGTCCAACGATCGCGGCCGTACGATCGAGCTGCCGGGCGGCGTGACGCCGGAAGAGCAGGAAGTGCGCGAGCCGAGCTGGCTCGACCGCATGGTCGGCAACGACGACCGCCCGAACGCCGGCCCGTGCCCGCTGATGGGCGTGCTCTACGACAACGCCCGCCTAGTCGACTTCGCCGCCCCGGATCAGGTCCGCTACGCCAACATCGAGTTCACCGGCGAGATGCAGGGCGTGCGCGGTCTTTGCCGCTATGTCGGTACGGATCCGATCGTCATGAACCTCGAGATCGACATGGCCTTCGGCCGCGGCCCCGCGGCCACGTCCGACCGCCAGACCTACCGCTATTGGGTGGCGGTGACGCGCCGCGGCCGCGCCCCGATCGAAAAGGCCTATTTCGACGTCGACGTGCGCTGGGACCGCGGCGAAGCGGTGACCACGCGCCGCGAGCAGATCGAACGCATCGTCATCCCGCGCGCCAACGAGGAAATCTCGGGCGAGAACTTCGAGATTCTGGTCGGCTTCGAGCTGACGCCGGAGCAGCTCCAGTTCAACCGCGACGGCCGCCGCTTCCGCATCGACGCCGGCGACAACGTCGCGCCGGGGCAGTAGGTTCGCACCCGCTCCTCCTCGATGGAGGAGCTGTCAGCGCGCAGCGCTGACTGAGGAGGTGTGGCCCGCCGGTTTTCGGGGTGGAGCCACGTGAGGCGTCTTCTTCATCGTCCGCGCGCGCACCTCCTCCGGCCGCTTCGCCCGCCTGCGCTCTTCGAGCTTCGGCGGACAAGCGGCCACCTCCTCCATCGAGGAGGAGGTGGGTCATCGAACCTTGACGTAATCTGCTCCAAACCCCATCCCGCAGACCATGAAAGACCTCGCGAGCAAACTCACCACCGCCAACGCGGAGGTGTTTAGGGGGCTAGGCCTCGATCCCAAGCACGCCGACGTGCGCCGTTCCGATCGTCCGGACCTCGGCGAGTTCCAAGCCAATGGCGCGCTGGCCGTCGCGAAGGCCGCCGGCAAGAAGCCGCAAGAGGTGGCGCAATCAGTCGCCGCCGCCTGGACTGCGACTGATCTCGCATCTGCGCCGACCGTCGCCGGCCCAGGCTTTCTCAACTTCAAAGTCACCGCCGAAGCGCTGGCGCAGCGCGCCCAGTTCGTCGCCGACGATGCGAAAGCCGGCGCAACGCCGGTGGAGCAGAAGCGCCGCGTCGTCGTCGATTATGGCGGCCCCAACGTCGCCAAAGGCATGCACGTGGGGCACCTGCGCGCCTCGATCATCGGCGAGAGCGTCAAGCGCATCTACCGCTTTCGCGGCGACGAAGTGTGGGGCGACGCGCATTTCGGCGATTGGGGCTTCCAGATGGGCCTCGTCATCGCCGCGCTCGAAGACGAACTCGGCGGCTTCGACGATCGCGCCAAGCTCGAAGCGCGCCTGAAGACGCTGACGCTCGAACAATTAGAAGCGATCTATCCAACCTACGCCGCCAAGGTGAAAGACGGCGACATCGCCGTGCGCGACCGCGCCCGGCGCGCCACGGCGCAGCTGCAAGCCGGCAGCGAACTCCACCGCACCATTTGGAAAGCCATGCACGACGTCTCGATGGCGGCGCAGAAGCGCGACTTCCATGCGCTCGGCGTCGACTTCGATCTCTGGCTCGGCGAAAGCGACGCCGATCCGCTGATCCCTGAAATGGTCAAGGACCTCGAAGCCAAGGGCTTGCTCGAAGAAGACCAAGGCGCCCGAATCCTGCGCGTCGCCAAGCCGGGCGAAACAAAGAAGAAGAAGCTCGACGACGGCACGGTGGTCGAAGTCGAAAGCCCCGATCCGCTGCTGGTGGTGTCGAGCGAAGGCTCGGCCATGTACGGCACGACCGATCTCGCCACCATCGTCCAGCGCGTGCGCGATCAAACGCCGGACATGATCCTCTACGTCGTCGATCAGCGCCAGGCCGATCACTTCGAGCAGGTCTACCGCGCCGCCGCGAAAGCCGGCTACATCGCCCGCGACAAGCTCGAACATGTCGGCTTCGGCACCATGAACGGGCCCGACGGCAAGCCGTTCAAGACCCGCGCCGGCGGCGTCCTGAAGCTGCAGGATCTGATCGGTCAGGCCGAAGAGAAAGCGCGTGCGCGCCTGCACGAAGCGGGGCTCGGCGAAGAATACGGCGCCGCCGAATTCGAGGACATCGCCCACAAAGTGGCGATCGCCGCGATAAAGTTCGCCGATCTCTCCAACTTCCGCGGCACCTCCTACGTCTTCGATCTCGACCGCTTCATGAGCTTCGAAGGCAAGACCGGCCCGTATCTGCTCTACCAAGCCGTCCGCATCAAAAGCATCCTGCGCAAAGCCGAGGAGATGGGTTTGCTCGAACCCTCTCCCCCCTTGTGGGGGAGAGGGCAGGGAGAGGGGGGGCGTTCCGACGCGCAGGCGCCTGAGCGTTTGCACGCCCCCCACCCCCCAACCCCCTCCCCACAAGGGGGAGGGGGAGTCATCGCGATCGAACACGAAGCCGAGCGCACGCTCGCGCTTGCGCTCGACGCCTTCGACGGCGCTTTGCGCGCCGCCTACGACAAGAAGGCGCCGCACTTCCTGGCCGAACACGCCTACGCGCTTGCCCAGGCCTTCTCCGGCTTCTACGCCAACTGCCCGATCCTGCCGTCGGAAGGCGCCATCCGCGTGTCGCGCTTGGCGCTCGCGGCGGCGACGTTGAAACAGCTTACGCGGACGCTAGACCTGCTCGGCATCGAAGTGCCAGAGCGGATGTAACGCGGACCTCGTGCTCCCCCTCGATGGGGGAGCTGTCATCGGCCGAAGCCGCAGGCGGAGGCGGATGACTGAGGGGGTGAGGCCCGCCAGCCTTTCCGGCATGGCCTTATGAGGCTTCGTCTTCGGCGGCGGAGCGCGCACCCCTCCGTCAGCGCGCTCGCGCACGCTGACACCTCCCATCGCCGCAGCGGTCGCCCCTAATCGTGAGCTCGCACAATTGCGCGCCCAGTGTGACGGAAACGAGGATAGATGCGCGCTCTATCCCCCATGTTTCCGCGCAAAAAACCAATCCGATCAAAGCCCGCGCAGAAATCAATCCGACAGCGCCAGACCTGGCGTATAATGCCCTTGCTCTCACACGAGAGGATTTCGAAGAGCTCCGAAGCTTTGAAATGTGAGCGCATCGACCGGCGCGGCAGACGTCGCTTCGAGGGGAGGGAGAAAGCGTTGTGATCTTTGTGCGGCTTTTGTGCCTTCGTGTTTAAACACAAAGGGCACCAAGAACGTCACGAAGGACACGAAGCGGCGTCTTCTCATCGTTGAGGAAGTCCGCGGACGTGGGAATGTCGAGAGGGCCCTTGAGAGAGGGTACGACGCTTTCCAGGTTCGAAGGGCGAAGCGAACGATGTCTGCATTGCCTGCGGGGCGTGAAACCGCAGGGGTCCGGGATTCATCGGAGAATCTCGACGCGCTGAACCGGCTCGTGGCCATAAGGAGCCAAGGCCCCTGCGTGCTCTGTGCGTTGGTGAGCCACAAACTCCTGGTCGCCAATCCGGGAATAACGGCCGATCACGGGGCGCGTTCGACGCGCAGCGTTGCGTAGCGATACGCATCGCAACCTAGGAAACTACCCCAGCGCGTCCGACGCGCCCCGCCTCTCATGGAGGCAGTAGGCAGTTGGCAGTTGGCAGTCGTTTTTCGAGCCCGGCGTCGGCCGGTGCGCAGACGCGCCTATTGCCTACTGCCTACTGCCGACTGCCCGAGCGCGCGAAGCGCACTCAACCTTGCGCCGCGTTGTGCGCCTTCTGCTCGATCCAATCCATGGTGGCGACGCAGACGCCGGAAACGATGAAGGTCAGATGGATGATCACGTACCAGAGCAATTGCTGCTCGGTGTAGTTGGCGAGGTTCATGAAGATCTTCAGCAGATGAATGCCGCTGATGGCGACGATCGAGGCGATCAGCTTGATCTTCAAGCCGCTGAAATCGAGCGTGCCCATCCATTCGGGACGGTCCTTGTCGCGATGGGCGGTTTCGATCTTGGAGACAAAGTTTTCGTAGCCGGAGAAAAGAATGATCAGCACCAGATTCCCCGCGAGCGAAAGGTCGACCAGCGTCAGCACCAGCAGGATGATGTCGGTCTCGTCCATTTCCAGAATGAATGGCGCCGTGTTCACCAGTTCGCGGAAGAAGGTGACGATCAGGATCGCCAGCGCGCCGATCAGGCCGAGATAAACCGGCGCCATCAGCCAGCGGCTGGCGTAGATCACCCATTCCAGCGCCTTCTCCAGGAAGGGCGAATTATCGCGTTCTGCGGCGTCGTTGCGGCTCATGGAATCCCCGTTTGGCGCGAACCTAGGCGCCTCGCAGCCGCGCGCCAAGCGAACTCCCGTAGCGGTAGTGCTTGCCAGCCGCGCAAACCCGCTCATGATTGCGCCTGCGGGGAGGACACTCATGTACGATTACGGAATGATCGCGCCGGTCGTTGCGCTGGTGATCTGGTCGCTGGTGATGCTGGTCTGGCTTTACGCCACACGCATCCCGGCCATGGCGAAAGCGAAAGTGAAGCCCGGCCAGGCTACCAAGGCGCAGATGGAAGCGCTGCCCAGCGCCAACGTCGCCAACAACTACAACCATCTGATGGAGCAGCCGACGCTGTTCTACGCGCTCTGCTTTGCGCTGCAGCTGATGGATCAGGCGCACGAGATCAATATTGGCTTGGCCTGGCTCTACGTCGCCATCCGCGTTGTGCATTCCATCCTGCAAGCGACGGTGAACGTCATCGTCATCCGCTTCTCGGTCTTCGTGATCGGCTCGCTGGTGCTGATGGCGCTGGCGGTCCACGCGGCGATGGCGGTGGGTTTCTTGCCCAATCTGCACTGACACCCATTCCCGGATTGGCGCGCAGCGCCAAGTCCGGGGCCCATAAACACGAGTGTAGGGAGGGGAAACACCGGCACTCAAAGAAGCCGGGCATGGGTGGAGCTAGTCGCTCGACCCGTCCTCTCGCATCGCGCCGATCCATTCGCGCATCAGCGCAACGCCGCGCTCATCGACCAGCGTGCGTCCCAGCTCCGGCATCATCACGCCCGGATCGGTCGACGCCATCCGATGCACCAGGATCGAGCGCTCCGGATGTCCCGGCTCAATGGCGAAATCAAACCCGCCCGAAGCGCGCCCCGCCGCAACCGGCCGCTTGCCAACGCCCCAAAGCGCCGGATCGCTCTGGCTCCAGCGCAGATCGAGCCCAGAGGTGTGGCCTGGGCCTTCGGGGTTATGACAATGCGCGCAATTCACATCGAGATAGGCGCGGGCGCGCTGACCGATTGTGCCGTCTTCCGGGTCGAAGGCATGGGGCACATAAGGCACGTCATCAGGAACTTGATCCAAGAGACCATTGGACAGCCAATAATTCAGCTGGTCCTCTGCCTCACTCTCCAGAACCATCGAGCCTATCGAACGACGAGGGTAATACAGGTATCGATTCAAATTCCGCGCGCTCGGCCCGATCGGCACGAACTCGCCAGCCCGATCGTGGCAAGCCTTGCATTGGTTGCGGTTCGGCACGGCCCAGTCGAGCGCGATGGCTTCACCATCTTCGTCCGTGAAGCTCACCGGCACATCCGCGCCGATCGGCGAATAGCGCGCCTCGGTCTGCTCTTCATTCCAGACGTAAGGATAGGCGACCCAGCCTTCTTCGCGGCGGATCAGCAACCGCGTTTCGATGAAGCGCACGTTCTCGGTCGGCGCCCGCATGTCGGCGGCGAAGGCGAAGGTCTTGATCAGCACCGTGCCGACCGGAAAGTCGAACACGTCGTCGGCGCTGTAGCGGGCCTGCGATCCCGAAGGGATATAGACGTGGCGGAACTTCAGCGCCCCGTCCGAATAGAGCGCGGTGTTGAGCTCATAGGGCGTCACCCGCGGATTGGGCTGGGTCATGCGCACGTCGCGGAAGAAGCGATAATGCGACAGAAGCGGCGCGGGCGTCTCAGCCATGACGACCCGGTCGTCCACGTTCGGCGGCGGCATGCGCTGGGCCGCCGCCGAAGTGACGAGCGCAAGACACGCCAGGATCGTCAGCCCGAAACGCATCAGTCGCGGATCCGCACGGCTTCCGGCTCCGCCACATCCAGCAGCGGCGGCGGCGTCGGGTCGGGCGCGGCCTCCGTCAGCGGCGTGCCGGCGACGGCGAGGCCGAGCGACAGGAACGAGCCCTGTCCGGAGCGTGTCGAGGTGTTGTCGCGCACGACAATGCGCGGCGTGGCGACGGTCGGCATATGAACGACCGTGTACATATACGAGCCGTCCCACAGCACGTCGGGCATCGGCACGCCCATTTGCGCGAGACCGGCCAGATCGCCAGCCGGCGCAAAGCCGGTGTTGCCGAAGCTATTGTCGCGAATGACGATGTCGCGCGCGACCGGGACGTACTCGCGGTCGTCATATTCGTTGCGATAGGCCGTGATCAGCACGTTTACCGTGCCGTTGTCGGCGATCTCGTTCTCGAACACGTGGACGTTGCGGTTGGCCATGATGAGGACGCCGGTGCCGGTCGGCACGCTGGCGACGATATTGCCCGCCGGGGCGAAGTTCGGCGTGTCGTTGTTGACGATGCGGTTCTCGAACACCCGCACCGAATGGCCGCCCTTTTGCGGCAGGCCGGGCAGGTCGAACACCAGGATGCCGCCGGTATTGCGCGTCGCCGTGTTGCCGAACACGTCGGCGTTGTAGGAGTTCTCGATCTCGATGCCGGCGACGTTGAACTCGGCCGTATTGTCGCGAACGATGATGTTGCGCGACTGGCCGACATAGATGCCGGCGTCCGAGGCCCCGCGGGCGATCGAGCGCTCGATCAGCACGTTGGAGCAGTTGACCGGATAGAGCCCATAGGCGCCGTTCTCCGGGTTCGGCCCGCGCGTCCATTCCACCCGCACTTCGCGGATATGGATGCCGTTGCAGTCGCGCGCCTTGATCGCGTCGCCGCGGGCGTTCTCGACGGCAAAGCCCCGCAAGCTGACGCCGTCGGAGGTGATCAGCAGCCCTTCGGCGCCGCGGCGCTGGCCGTCGAAGGAAAGAATCGAGCGGTCTTCGCCTTCGCCGCGGATGGTGACGCGGTCGACATCGAGCGAAAGGCCGGCGGTGAGTTCAAACCGTCCGCGGCCGAGCTGTACCGTATCGCCTGGTTCAGCCTCGATCAAAGCCGTCTGCAGCTGCTGCTCGGCTTCAGGACCGGGGCGGATGCGCCAAGTGCGGGCCTCGGCGGCGCCGGCGAAGATCAGAGCCGCCGCGGCGGCGGCTGCGAACAGCCTCATACGAAACTCCTCCCGAAATCGACGGGCGGAGTTTGCCGGCTGAGGCCGGCCTGTAAAGGCTTGACGCTGCCACGCGCGCGTCAGCGTCGCCGCAGGGCGAGGCCGATCAGGAGGCCAGCCGCGACGACGAGGCCGGCGATCAAGAGCGGGCGATCTTGCCATTGCTGCTTCAGATACGCCTGCGTCTCGTCGAGGCTCTCGTTCAGGCTGTCGCTGAGGCTCGGCGCGGGGCCTGCCGTTGCGCCAGTGTCTACGGGGCCGGAAGCGCGGCCGTCGCCACTGCCGATGGACATGTCTCGTCTCTCCCGTTTGATCTTCGCAGCGGTGCGGAGCAAGCTCCCCGTCCGAAGGGAGCGAACGCATGGGGGAGGCGGCTGTTCCGAATCGGCACGGGCGCGCCGCGCTGATCGCGGCGATCGGCTTCAATCTCGTGCCGGTCGTCGGCGTTCTGTTCTGGGGCTGGAGCGCCTTCGCGCTCATCTTTCTCTATTGGCTCGAGAACGTCGTCATCGGCGGGCGCACGTTGCTCAGCATGGCGATCAGCGGCATCGTCGGCGGCGCCAACTTCGTCGGCGTGCTCTTCTTCTGCGCCTTCTTCACCTTGCACTACGGCCTCTTCTGCTTCGCGCACGGCTCGTTCGTCGTCGGCATGTTCGCCGGCGAGGCGCTCGGCTCGAACATGCTCGACCTTCCCGGCGCGGCGCGGGCGCTGTTCGCGCTGCAGCCCGGCCTGAGCTGGGGGCTCGCCTCCATCGTGCTCTGGCAAGCGCTGCAGCTGACGCTATTCGTTGTGCGCGGCGAGGCGGCCGGGACCAATCCCTTGGCGCTGATGGCCGCGCCTTACCCGCGCATCGTCATCCTGCACCTCGCCATCATCTTCGGCGGCTTCCTGCTGATGCTGATGGACGAGCCGCTTGCGGGGCTGGTCGTGCTGGCGCTGGTGAAGACGGGGTTCGACGTCGCCGAAGCGACCGGCAGGGCGCCGTCCTTCAATCTTGCGCGCGGCGCGCTTCGTCAGTCCTGAAGCAGGCGGCGGCCAGCTTCGATGACCCGCAACGTTTCGGCCCACAGACCAAGGCTCGCGAGTTCGGCCGGCGTGAAGAAGCGGGCTTCACGGGCGTCATCGCCCGCCTTCGGTTCGCCGCAGGTCCAGCGCGCCGCATAGTCGATCAGCACGTAATGGTTCCAGGGCGGCTCGTCCGGCGCGCCGCTGCGGCTCATGAGGCCGTCGACGACATCGACGAGACCGACAAGCTCGGCCTCGCATCCAGTCTCTTCCTTCAGTTCGCGCAGCGCGGCGTCGGCGACGCGCTCGCCCCATTCGATTCGCCCGCCCGGCAGCGACCAGTGATTCTCGAGCGGCGGGGCGCCGCGCCGGATCAGCAGCACGTCGTCGCCTTTGAAACAGACGGCGCCGACGGCGGCGATCGGGCGGCGGGGTTCGCTCATCTCCTCTTGATGCGGCGCCGCACTTCTACGCCGCAAGCGCAGAACGCGCCGAGACGCGATGCGAAGTGCGCAAGTGATGGCTGCCGACCGCGCCGGCGATCGTGGGACGGCGTTTGCAGAGACGCCTTGAACGCAGCTTCGCCAGCGCTGCCGCCGCCCCGACGGCGGCGACCCGTAAATTTTTGGAACAAAACAGCTTTTTCGAGCGCGACTGGATCGGTGCGGCGGCCCGAAAACAAAGATGCGCGACGCTCTCGCGCCGCGCATCGATTGGACATTCGTCCTTGTTCGTTGGAGCGCGCAATGCGCTCGAAGGGTCTCGTGTTAGCGAGCCGCCTTCTTCGCACGCTTCGCCTTCTTCTTGGCGGCGGTCTTGCGCGGCGCCTTCTTGGCGGCCTTCTTCGTTGCAGTCTTACGCGTGGCCTTCTTGGCCTTCGCCTTCTTCGCGACCTTCTTGGCCGCCTTCTTCGCTTTCTTAGCCATGCCCTGGCTCCTTTGCTTACGGCAACGCAGCCGCAGTACGTCTTCAATATGTCATGCGCAAGCACATTCGCTAGCGAAAAGATTCATCGCGATGAATCTGCAACAGCGATTCTGCAGTTGAGCATCGCGCAACGCGGTGATGCTTGGATCGTTTCGCTACACTTCAGTTGCGATGAGCGCGCGCGGGTTCATCACGTTCATCGGGTCGAGCGCGCGCTTGAGCGTCCGCATCAGCTGAATCGATTCGGCGTCCTTGAAGCGAACGAGGTCGGCCTTGCGCGCAACGCCGATGCCGTGTTCGGCCGAGATCGAGCCGCCGAGCGCAGTGGCGATCTCGTTGACCGTCTGGGTGAGGGCGGCGCCGGGAAAGGCGGACGCGTCCATGCCGAGCGGCTGCATCGCCGTGTAGTGGAAGTTGCCGTCGCCCATGTGGCCGAAGGCGACGATCCGCGCGCCGGGGCAGCGCGCTTCCATCGCCGCATTGGCCTGCGCCAAGAACGCCGGCGTCTGCGAAACCGGCACGCTGACGTCGTGATTGACCTGCGCGCCTTCGGGCCGGTGGCCGGCCGAGATGTCTTCGCGAATGCGCCAGAAATCCCTTGCCTGGCTTGCGTTTTCGGCGATCAGGACGTTCTGCGCCTCGCCCGTTTCGAGCGCCTGTTGGAGTGCGCCGGCTACGGTCTCGCGCAGCGTTTCGGCCTGCATGCCTTCGAATTCGATCAGCACCTGATAGGGCGCGCCGGGGAGCGGATCGCGCCGGCCGACGACGTTCTTGACGACGAGATCGATCGAGAGCCGGTTCATGATCTCGAAGGCCGCGACCGCGCCGGTCACGCCCTTCATGTGGTGGAGCAACTGCAGCGCCGCCTCGGGCGACGGCGTTGCGACCAGCGCCACTTCGTGCGCGCGCGGGCGGGGGAAGAGCTTCAGGCTCGCCGCGGTGACGATGCCCAGCGTTCCCTCCGCGCCGATGAAGAGCTGCTTCAGGTCGTAGCCGGTATTGTCCTTCCTCAGCCCCTTGAGGCCTCGATAGATGCGTCCGTCCGGAAGCACCGCTTCGACGCCGAGCACGAGGTCGCGCATCATGCCGTAGCGCAGCACGTGCACGCCGCCGGCGTTGGTGGAGATGAGGCCGCCGATGGTCGCGCTGCCTTCGCTGGCGAGACTCAGAGGGAAGAGTCGGTCCGAATCACTCGCGGCTTGCTGCACCGCAGTGAGCACGCATCCGGCTTCGGCGATGAGCGAGTCGTTGTCGGCGTCGATCTCGCGGATGCGGTTCATGCGTTTGAGCGAAACCAAGACTTCACCATCCGGGATCTGGCCGCCGACGAGTCCGGTGTTGCCGCCCTGGGTCGTGATCTTGGCGCCGTGTTCGATGCAGATGCGTACGGTGTCGGCCGCCTCCTCAGTGCTCGCCGGCAAGGCGGCGACCGGCGTGCGGCCGGCGAATTTCCCGCGCCATTCAGAGAGATAGGGCGCCAGGGCGGGGGCGTCGGTGATCACGCCTTTGGGGCCGAGGCGGGTCGTGAGCTTGGCGATCAGGTCGGCGGTCATGGCGCGAGAGATAGCACAAGCGCGAACTGCCATGTCGGTCCAAGTCTAGCTTCGTGGCGCGGCCGCTCTCGCCAGCCGATCACGAATCGCTTCGCCGAGGCCCTGTGCCGGGATCGGCGCGACGGCGATCGTCTCGGCGCCCGTCGCATCGAGCGAACGCAGCGCCGCGTAGAGATTGGCGGCGGCTTCGACGAGATCGCCGCGCGCGGAGAGCGTCACCCCGCCCGGAGGCGCTGGCGCGCCGAAGGCCAGGTAGGCTTCGCCCGGACGCGGCCCCTCGGCGTCGAGGCGGATGCGCGCGCGCGGTGCGTAGTGGCTCTCGAGCATGCCGGGCGATTGCACCTTGCCGCCGTGCGCGATCGAAACGGGACCGACCAGCGCTTCGATCTGTGCGCGCGAGATCGCGCCCGGCCGCAGCAACGTGACTTCGCCGTCATCGCCAACGGCGACGATCGTCGACTCGAGCCCGATCGGGCAGGCGCCGCCGTCGAGCACGAGATCGACACGGTCGCCCAGATCCTCTGCGGCGTGCTGGGCGGCGGTGGCGCTGACATGTCCGGAACGGTTGGCGCTCGGCGCTACGATCGGGCCGCCGAAAGCGGCGAGCAGTTCCCGCGCCATTGGATGCGACGGCGCGCGCAGGGCTACGGTGGCGAGCCCGGCGCAGGCGAGTTCGACGATGCGGCTCTCGGCGCGGCGGCGGGCGACGACCGTGAACGGGCCAGGCCAGAACGCGCGCGCGAGCTTCAGCGCGTTCTCATGCAGATGCGCGTGCTGTTCGGCCTCGGCGAGGCCGGGCACATGCGCGATCAGCGGGTTGAACTGCGGCCGGCCCTTGGCCTCGTAAATGCGCGCAACCGCATGCGGATTGGCGGCGTCAGCGCCCAGGCCATAGACCGTCTCGGTCGGGAAGACGACGAGCCCGCCGGCGCGCAGGATCTCGGCGGCGCGGCCGATGCTCATGGCTGGCGGAGGGCTTCGACGTGAAGGGAAAGGTCGATCTCGCGCGAGATCATTTCATCCGCGTCGGTGTCCTTGCCAATGTCGAAGTCGCGGCGGTCGAGTTGGGTAATGCTTGTCATCACCGCCCGATCGCCGTCGATCGCCAGCGTGAACGGCAGCGTGAAACTGCGGCTGCGGCCGCGGATCGTCAGTTCGCCGCGCGCTTCGTAGGCGTCGCCGCCGAGGCGGCGGAAGTCGCCGGCGCGGAAGACGGCGGTCGGGTGCGCGGCAGCGTCGAACCATTCCGGACCGGGCAGGGCGCGGTCGTGCAGGGCGACGCCGTCTGTGGCCGAGGCCGTCTCGATGGTCACGACCACCCGGGACGCATCGAGATTGTTCGGATCGAAGCGGATGTCGGCGCGCCAACGGGTGAAGCGGCCCGCAAAGCGCGCGGCGCTTTCGCCGTCGTCATAGTCGAAGCCGAAGCCGATGGAGCTGGCCCGCGGATCGACACGCCACGGCGCCGGCGCGCCAATTTGTGGCGTCGCTGGCGCGGGCGCCGCTTCTGCGAGTGGAGCCTCCACGGCCGCCGGAGCGGTCTCGGTGATCTCGATTTCGGATTGCGCCTGCGGCCCTGCGCCGAGGCTCGACAGAGTGAAGAGCGCCGCGGCGACTCCGGCGAAGGTCAGCGCCAGCCCGCCGCCCAGTACGGCGAGGCGCGCGGGGTTCTTCGGCGCAGCCTCGCCGCCGGACAACGGCCGCAAACCCGGAACCATCAGCGTCAGAACGTTGTCGCGGTCGAGGACGTGGTGTTTCAGAGCGGCGGCGGCGTGCAGACCGGCAAGCACGATCGCGCCCCAGGCCATCAGTTCGTGCGCCTCCATGGCGAAATCGGCCACCTCTTCGCGCACGTCTGCGCCGGCATTCGGCAGACCGAACAGGTGCGGCACGACGAAGAGGCCGAACCAGCGCGTGGTCACGAGCAGCGGCGCGTCGTCGTGCTCGGACCAGCCGGCGGACACGTAGAGCCACCCCGTCAGCGGCAGCGCAACCATGAGCCCATAGAGCGCCCAGTGCGTGGCGTGAGCGACGAAGCGCTCCCACACCGGCATGTGCGCCGGCAGCGCCGGCGGCGGATTGGCGATCCGCCAGGCGACCTGCGCCAGGCTCAACGCCAGCACCGTGAGCCCGATCGACTTGTGCAGCTGATAGGTCTGGAAGAGCGCGTCGCTGACAACGCCGTCCTCCGCCTGATCGCTCATCCACCAGCCGAGCGGGATCATCAAGGCGATCGCGAACGCGATCGCCCAGTGCAGGACGATCGCGATCGCGGCGTAACGTTGAGCCGGCGCCGTCACGCTTTAGTTCACCGGCTCGGCCGGCTGCGCCGGGGCCGGCGTCGTCGTCGGTTGCGCCGGCTGGGTGAACTCGGCTTCGATCAGCAGCTCGACCTCGTCAGAGACGCCGTCCGATGCGCCCGCCGCGCTCGGCTGCAGCACGTTGAGGCCGTACTGCGAGCGCAGGAATGTCCCGCGCGCGGAGAAGCCGATCAGCGCGCCGGGGAAGCCCATCGGATGGCTGGCGTGGCTCGCATTGTAGGTGACCTCGAGCGTGATCGGATGGGTGATGTTGCGGATGGTGAGATCGCCGGTGACGCGGGCCGTGTTCGGGCCAGTGCGCTCGATCGCGGTAGAGCGGAACGTGGCGGTCGGGAATTGCGCGGCGTCGAGCCATTCGGAATTCTGCAGCTCGGCGTCGAAGTCCGTGGCGCCGATATATGGCGTATCGAGCGTATTTGCGGCGACGGTGGCTTCGACCCTCGATTGCTCCGGGTCCTCCGCGTTGAAGTTCAGCGCGCCGGTGACCCCATTGAACCGCAGCTGATAATTGGAGAGGCCAAAATGCTTTGCGCGGACCGTCACCGTGGTGTGGTTCGGATCGAGCTGATAGGTCCCTGACGGCGCGTTCACGGCGACCTGCGCCGGTTGTTCCTCGGGCGCGGTCTGGGCAGGCTGCGAACAAGCGGCCAGCGCAATGGCGGCGGCCGCAACAGTCCAAATCTTCATCTGAAGTCTCCCTCGCTAAGCGCCTTATGTGGGGTGACGGCGCCCCGGCCCGACAAGTACGCACACCGATGTGACCTGACGCACCCCGAGGTCAAGCGCCTCAGTCGCGCACCAGTTCGGCCTCGATGACGATCTGCACCTCGTCGCCGGCGAGGCCGCGCCAAGCGCCGACGCCCCATAGCGTGCGGTCGATCTCGCCGTGGCCGGCGAAGCCGAGCACCTGTGCGCCCCCGCGCAATGGATCGATCGACGCCCCCGCGAACGTGACCTCGAGCGTCATCGGGTGGGTCTGCCCGTTCATAGTGAGATCGCCGGTGACGCGGGCGGCGTGCGCGCCGGTGCGCTCGATCGCCGTGGAGACGAAGCTGATTTGTGGAGTGCGCTCGGCGCCGAGGGCGCGGCCGATCGAGCGGTCGAAGCTGCGTTCGCCGCGATTGTTCACAAGGCCGGTGTTCACCGAGGCGGCGTCGACGCTCGCCGTCAGACGCGAACGCGAAGGATCGGCGGGATCGAACTCGAACGCGGCGTCCTTTGTATCGAAGCGCGCGACGAAATAGGCCAGCGCCTGGTGGCGGATGCGGAAAAGCACCGAGGCGTGGCGCGGATCGAGCCGATAGGTTCCCGCCGGGAGGTCCACTGCAATCGGGTAGGTCTCGGCGGCCGGCGCGGCGGCGGCTGCGGAGAATGGCGGAGGCCGGTCGGCGGCTCCTTCGATGCTGACGCAGGCGGCAAGGCCGAAGCAAAGTAAGAGGGATAGTACGCGCATGCGAAAAGTCTCCTCCCCCGCACACATTCTAGCATGCGGCGCGGCGGCGGGTGTCGCGGCAACGTGACCTCGGTCTATGGTTTTCTCGACGGAGACACATCGATGACCTACGCCGCCCCGATCGCGGACATGCGCTTTGCGCTGGAGTCCTGCGCCGACCTCTGGCGCCTGCGCGAGCGCTATCCGGAGCTCGACGCCGATCTGCTCACCGCGATCCTCGAAGGCGCCGGCGCGCTGGCGGCGGAAACGCTTGCGCCGCTCAACCGCAGCGGCGACCGCGCCGGCGTGACGCTCGAGGGCGATGTCGTGCGTGCGGCGCCGGGTTTTCGCGAAGCCTATGAAGCCTTCAAAGCCGGCGGCTGGCAGGGGCTTGCGGCCGATCCGGCCTATGGCGGCCAAGGTCTGCCGCGCGCGGCAGCGCTCGCGGTGATGGAGACGATGCACGCCGCTAACATGAGCTTGGCGCTGCTGCCGATGCTGACGCTCGGCGCCATCGAAGCGATCGATCAGCATGGCGCGCCGGACCAGAAGGCGCTCTACCTGGAAAAGCTCGTCAGCGGCGAGTGGACCGGCACGATGAACCTGACCGAGCCGCAGGCCGGCTCGGACCTCGGCGTGCTCACGACGAAAGCTGTCCCGCAGGCGGACGGCTCCTACGCCATAACGGGGCAGAAGATTTTCATCACCTGGGGCGAGCACGATCTGGCGCCCAACATCATCCACCTGGTGCTGGCGCGCATCGAAGGGGCTCCGGCGGGATCGAAGGGCATCTCGCTCTTCATCGTCCCGAAATTCCGCTATGAAGACGGCTCGCGCAACGCCGTGCGCTGCATTGGCGTCGAAGAGAAAATGGGCATTCATGCTTCGCCCACTTGCACCATGGCCTATGAGGGGGCGCGCGGTTGGCTGATCGGCGAAGAGAACCGCGGCCTCGCAGCGATGTTCACGATGATGAACGCGGCGCGGCTCAATGTGGGCATGGAAGGCGTCGGCGTCGCGGAAGCCGCCTACCAGAAGGCGCTCGCGTACGCCCGCGAGCGCAAACAGGGCGGACGGCCGATCATCGAACATCCGGACGTGAAGCGCATGCTGATGACGATGCGCGCCAAGATCCAGGCTGGCCGTGCGATCTGCTACGCCTGCGCCGTCGCCGCCGACAGCGGCGATACGGCGATGGAGGATTTGCTTACGCCGATCGCCAAAGCCTGGTGCACAGATCTCGGGGTCGAGGTGTCCAGCCTGGGCGTGCAGGTGCACGGCGGCATGGGCTTCGTTGAAGAGGGCGGCGCGGCGCAATTCTACCGCGATGCGCGCATCGCCCCGATCTACGAAGGCACGAACGGCATCCAGGCGATCGATCTCTACGGCCGTAAGCTGCTCGGCGACCGCGGCGAGGCGATGCGGCGGTTGATCGGCGAAGCGAAGGCGGCGGCCGCAGGGCTCGGCGGCGCGGCGGGCGAGCGCCTAGCCGCCGCAGCTGCGACTCTTGGCGCGGCGACCGACTACATGCTCTCGGCGCCACGCGAAGACGCGCTCGCGGGCGCGGCTGCGTATCTCGCGCTCGCGGGCGACGTCGCCGGCGGCGCTCTCATCGCTCAGGGGCTCGCCCGCACTGCAAACAGCGAACAGCGCGCGCTGCTCGATTATTACACGCAGACGGTCCTCGCCCGTGCCGACGCGCGGCTGGCTGAAATCAAGATCGGCGCGGTCGCGCTGGCGGCGATCGCCTGATCCTCAGCGCTGGTGCTCTTTCAGCCATTCCTTGAGCGCAGGCTGGAACGGCTTCAACGGCGAGGGCCGATAGCGCGGCCGCGGCACGGCGGTGCGGTGGAAGACGTATTCGTCCAGCAGCAGCTCGGCGTCGGTGCGCGTGGGCCTTTCCTTGTCGCGCCAGATGCGGCGCGGGCGGAGCGGGTAATGCACTGGCTGCCAAGCCTTGGACATCTTCGGCCGCGAGATCGGCGCATCGTACCCGGCGTTGCGCAACGCCTCGTTCAGCGGCGACTCGTCCTCGCCGTAGGTGGCGTAGAAGCGTAGGCCCGCCTGGGCGGCGCCCTCGGTGATCCACTTCAGCGCCGCGGCTGAAAGATTGGAGCTTTCGCCGCCGCCGACATCGCCGTGGGTGCCGATGAACCAGCGCTGTTCGTAGGCGCGGCGGCCGAGGCGCTTGTTGTCGTCGTCCAAGCCTTCCCATAGCGAGCACGGAAAGCCGATTCGGCATTCGTCGATCGCCACCGCATGGCGGGCGTTGTCGACGTTGGGGCAGACGCGATTGTTGACGAAACTGAAGCGGCGCTTCTCGTGCCACGGCGTCATCGAGGCGACGACTTCGGCGAAGCCGCGTTGCGCCACCGTGTCGAACACGCCCAGATATTTGATGCGCGGCGCATCCGTCGTCTGCCGGCGCGTGCCGTCGGGATTGCGCTCGCCCTTGCCGTAGAGGCGCCGGAACTGCGCCGCTTCTTCCGCGTGCGCGCGCTTCTGTTCGTCCGTCGCATCGTCGCCGGGCGCGCGATAGTACAGGCGAAAGCCTTCGCGCGCTTTGTCGGTGTGCCGGCGGCTGACAATGCCGGCCGTGTTGATCAGGCCGGCCAGGCGGCGCGCGGCGAAGGCGCCGCGGCTAAAGCCGAAGATGTAGATCTCGTCGCCTGCTTCGTAATCGAACGCGAGCCGGAGATAGGTGTCGACGATGCCGTCTTCCAAACCTTCGCCGAAGGCCCCGCCGGCGAGCCTATTGAAGGTGTAGGAGACCTCTTCGAGGAAGCCGCGCTTAGCCAGCGCGCCGATCGAGGAGCCGACGCCGTGGGTGTAAATGACGGTCTGATGAATCATTGCGCCGTCGTCGCGCGTCTCCTTGTGGGCGACGCTGCGGGCGATGATGCCGATATTGGTCAGGTTCTGCTGGTGCAGGGACTGCCAGGTCCCGTCCATGCACACGACAATGCGCTTCATGCTTTCCCCCTTGCCTCGGCGCGGGGGCAGCTTAGCCGGTTTCCGGCGCTTGGTTAAAGCGGCGTCGGGCAGCTTTTAGAGGGTTCGCCCCATTTAGTAGCCGGGACGGCTCGGCTAGGCTGGGCGCTGGAGGCCAATTTCATGTCCATGGACGGGCTCGAGGAAGTGACGGAGCGGCGCAAGCCGCAGCTGGTCTATCCCTTGGGTGAGCCGCCGGAGGCCGGCGAGCCGCGCGAAATCGCGCCCGGCGTGCACTGGGTCCGCATGCCGCTGCCGTTCGCGCTGCAATGGATCAACCTCTGGCTGATCGAGGACGGCGAGGGGTGGACCATCGTCGACACGGGCGTGGCGCTCGAACAATCGCGCGAGTACTGGCGCAAGATTTTCGACACAACGCTGAAGGGCAAGCCGGTCACGCGCGTGATCTGCACGCACATGCACCCCGATCATATGGGCCTCGCCGGCTGGATCTGCCGCAAGTTCGGCGCGACGCTATGGATGAGCCGGCTCGAATACATCACCGGCCGCATGCTGGTGGCCGACACCGGCCGCGAGGCGCCGGAAGAGGGCGTGCGCTTCTATCGCGCCGCCGGCTGGGACGAAGACGCGATCGACAGCTACAAGATCCGTTTCGGCGGTTTCGGCAAAGCCGTTTCCAAAGTGCCGGACGCCTATCGGCGCATCAGCGACGGCGACGTGATCGAGATTGGCGGGCGGCCCTGGCGCGTCGTCACCGGCAACGGCCATTGCCCCGAGCATGTGTGCTTGTGGCAGGAAGAGCTGAAGCTCTTCATCTCCGGCGATCAGGTGCTGCCGCGGATATCATCCAACGTCTCGGTGTTTCCGACCGAGCCCGAAGGCGATCCGCTGGCGGACTGGATCAGCTCGTGTAAAAAGCTGCTCGCGACTGTGCCGAACGACGTGCTGGTGCTGCCCTCGCACAACGAACCGTTCAACGGGCTGCACGAGCGGCTGAACAATCTGATCGAGGGGCACGAGAAGGCGCTCGCGCGCGTGTTGCACCGGCTGCGGCAGGGGCCGAAGCGCGCGGTCGACCTGTTCGGCGCCTTGTTCGCGCGCAAGATCGGTCCGGACCTGCTTGGCATGGCGACGGGCGAAGCCATCGCGCATGCGAATTGCCTGATTGGGCGCGGGCTTGCGCGGGCGGTCCGCGACGAGGAAGGTGTGATCCGTTATGAGTCCGCCTAACCCACGCAATCTCGAGCGCCGCTCAAGCGCCGCCATGATCACCTTCTGCGCCGGCGCAGGTTTCTGCATCCTGGCCTACTTCCTCGGCATCGGCGCTGTGATCGGCGCGGCCTTGAGCGGCGGCGATCCAGCCATCGTCGCTGGCAGCATCTTCGGCGCGATCGGCGTCGCCATCATGGGAGTGATCGGTTTCGTCATGCTGATCGTGGGCGGCGTCTGGATGATCGTGCAGGTGATCGCCGATCAAAGCGGCGGCGCCGAAGAAAAGCGCTATCGTGACGTCGAACGCTGATTCGGAGCGCCACATGATCATCTCAACCACTTTCGACGTTCACGGCCGAACCATTGCACAGCAGTTGGGTTTGGTGCGCGGCAACGTCGTGCGCTCGCGCTTCATCGGCCGCGATATCGTCGCGGGCCTCAGGATGATCGTGGGTGGGGAGATCCACGAATACACCAAGCTGCTGGCCGAAAGCCGCGAGCAGGCGCTCGACCGTATGGTGCAGCACGCTCAATCGCTGGGCGCGGACGCCGTGGTGGGCGTGCGCTTCGAGACGACTGACGCCGGGCAGGGCCAAGCGACGGAGGTGCTGGCGTACGGCACCGCGGTAAAGTTGGGGTAGTCAGAACTCGGAAATCAGAAATCAGAGAAGTCGGAAAATTCGACGCTCCTAGGTGCTTCTGATTTCCGGCTTCTGAATTCTGATTTCCGACAACGACGCCGCGTGCGCCAGGCGCCACGCCATCAGCGCGACGATGCCGGCCGAGACGTCGAGGCTGAAGCCGAACGCGGCCAGGAAGATCACGTGGTGCGTCAGCAGGTGCGCGGCCGGCCCGGCGGCGAGCTCGCCCAAGCGCCAGTCCGCCGCGCGGCGCAGGCTCCAGTCGAACAAGGCGCCCGCAGTGGCGGCGCCCGTCAGCATGGGGACCCACACCGGCACGTGCGGCAGATCGAGCGGCAGGCCGGCGATCATATGCGGCGCGGTGTAGGCGACGAGCGTCAGGCCATAGAGCGGCGTCAGCCACGCATGCGCCAGCGATCGCCACGACGTCTCGGCCGGACGCCCGGCGATCAAGGCGAGCCGCGCAGCTTCGCGCACGCTCCAGTGCGTGTCGGCGAACATGCGCCACACGAACAGCGTGCCGATGCCGCCGGCGAGCCCGGTGAACGCGCCGACGATCACGGCGGCGACGGCCGGGCCAATCAGTGATGCGAAATCGATGCGCCCATGCTCGCCGCGCATCAGCACGAATGCGCCAAGCGCGGCGAGCATGAAGAGCGCGATCGGCGGCGAAGCGAGCGCCGCCGCACCGACCGCAAGAGCCGCGAACAGCGCCGCTGCGCTCCGCGCCGGACTGACGCGGGCGAGCGCTCCGGATTGGAGCGCCGCCGCATGCTCAGGGATTCTCCCGTTCATCATGGTTCATTGAAATGAACCAACGTCGTGAATTGCGCGTAAATGCCCGGATAACCAAGTATTTACGCTATGGACGCGGTAACCTTTCGTTAGTCACGCCGGCGCCGTGCGCGCGGATCGCGGCTCGTGCGGGCGACTCCGTCGTCGACACCGTCAGCTTCCGGTTGCGCTTGGCTGTTGCTTTGCTCGGCTGCAGCCGCCTCGGCAGCGGCTGCAGCGGCCGCAGCGCGTGCTTCGCGATCGGAGACTTGCTGTTGCGCCTCTGCTTGCCACGTGGCGTCGTTGGGATGGCCGAGCGAATTGAAGATCTGCGCGAAGCCAGGTGATTCGCCGCCGCTGGTCGAGGCGCAGAAGGCGCGCATTTCGAAACCTGGGCGCACTTGCACCGCGCCGAACACGGTTTTGCCGCCGCCCTGCAATTGGGCGCGCTGCACCGGCCAGAAGCCGCTCGTATCGACCGTTTGCGAAACGAGTTGCGGCGTTGTCCCGGAGGGGAAAAAGTCGCGCACAGCCGAGGCTGCGGTCACCCATGCGTCCGGCGTGAGCGGATCGGTCGTGTTCCGCGCCGCGTCAGGCGACGAATTGGCGGTGCCCGGATTGGGCAGCCCGAAGACGTAACAATCGTTGCTCGCGTTGAACAGCAGCACCACCGTCTGGGACGTCTGCGGCCCCGCTGCTTCCGCCTGCCAACCTGACGGCTTGTTGAATGTCAGTCGTCCGTTCGGATCCGTCCATTGATCGGCATGGGCGACGCCCGCGCCAAGTCCCACGCCCAAGAGAGCGGCAAGCGCAAGTCTGCGCATTAGCTTTCCTCCACAAAAGCTCGTCCTCGGTCTGATTCACCGCTCCTGACCCCCGACGTCAAGGTCTGGAGGGAGTGGAACCCAGTGCGGAAGCGCCTAAGCTGCAGCCGTAAATCGGGAGGCCGGACATGAGCTTACGAGGCAAAACCCTCTTCATTACAGGCGCCAGCCGCGGCATCGGCCTCGCGATCGGCCTCCGCGCCGCCCGGGACGGCGCCAATATTGTGATCGCGGCGAAAACCGCTGAGCCGCACAAAAAGCTGCCTGGCACGATCTATACGGCAGCAGAGGATGTCGAAAGGGCCGGCGGCAAGGCGCTGCCCCTCATCGTCGATGTGCGCGAGCCGGAGAGTGTCAAGGCGGCTGTGGACGCTGCGGTCGAGCGCTTCGGCGGCATCGACATCTGCGTCAACAATGCGAGCGCCATCCAACTCACCGGCACGCTCGCCACCGATTTCCGTCGCTATGATCTCATGAATCAGGTCAACGCGCGCGGGACGTTCGTGACGACGCGCACGTGTCTGCCGCATCTCATGAAGGCCGAAAATCCGCATGTGCTGATGCTTTCGCCGCCGCTCGACATGAGCCCGCGCTGGTTCGCCGGCCACGTCGCCTACACCATGGCCAAGTACGGCATGAGCATGTGCGTCTTAGGCATGGCCGAGGAATTCCGCGACCAGGGCGTCGCCTTCAACGCGCTCTGGCCGCGCACCGGCATCGCCACGGCCGCGATCGAGTTCGCGCTCGCGGGCGAAGAAGGCATGCGCCACTGCCGCACGCCGGATATCATCGCCGACGCCGCCCATGCGATCTTCAACAAACCCGCGCGCGCATGCACCGGCAATTTCTTCATCGACGACGTGCTGCTCTATGCCGAAGGCGAGCGCGACTTCGATAAATACCGCGTCGACCCGAGTAAGCCGCTGATGCCGGACTTCTTCGTGCCGGGCGATACGCCGCTGCCGCCAGGCGTCAGCATGGGGCCGCAGGCTTAAGCGCCGTTCGTCGCAACGGCGCGCCGGTCGCGCAGAATTGAGTAGCGCAGCCCGACTCATCGTCTAACGCGGATCGGGGAGTGCACGATGATGAGATTTCTTGCAGTCTTTATCTTGGCGGCGGCGATGCTGGGCGCCGTCGAGCAGGCGCAGGCCTATGACCGCGACATCGAGATCCGTCAGCTCGCGCACGCCGGCGCCAACCGCTCCTACGGCGTTTACGTTCCGACAACTGCGGACGCGGCGCGACCGGCGCCCCTGATCGTCGCGCTGCACGGCCGCTACTCGTCGGCCAAGGCGCTGCACGCGATCAGTGGGCTCGCCGCCGTCGCCGAAGCGCGCGGCGCGGTGCTGCTCTATCCCGAGACGGCCGGCGCGTTCTGGAACGAGGGCGGCCACACCGCGCTGCAGCGGCGCGAGGCGGCGGCCGACGATGCGGGCTTCATCGAAGCGGCGATTGCCGCTGTCGCCGGCGAACGCGCAATCGACGCCGCGCGCATCTATGTCGTCGGCCATGACGTCGGCGGCTCAATGGCGTTTCGGCTGGCGTGCAGCGAACGGCGCCTTGCCGGAGTCGCCGTCGTCTCGGCGCTGATGTGGGACTACGCGGCGCAAGCGTGCCCGGCCGCACAACAAACCTCTGTGCTGATCTTGCACGGCCGCGACGACGAAAATTTTCCTGTCCGTGGCGGCGCCATCCCGAACAGCCGCACCGATGCGCGGCGGCTCAGCGCCACCGATACGGTGGCGTTCTGGCGTGAGCGGCTCGGCTGCGCTGGGCGGCCGAGCGCGACGTCGAGCAACGACAGCGCCCTCTATGCCGCATGCGCATCCGGCGCGTCGTTGGCCTATGTCGGCGTCGCCCGCGGCGCGCACGAATGGTTCCGCGACGGCGAGAACTATGAACTCAATCGCCATCGCCTTGATGCGAGCGCCGCTATCGAGGATTTCTTCTTCAACGCGGCCGCTTTCGAGCTTCCCGGCACGCGCGCCGACGGCCGTTCGCGGTCATGGATCACCTATGCGCCCCCGAACTACGATCCGGCGCGGCCTGCGCCGCTCGTCATCGTGCTGCACGGCCGCCCAAGCACCGCCGCCTCAATGGCCGCCATCAGCGAAATGAACGCGGTCGCCGGGCGGCACGGCTTTATCGTCGTCTACCCCGAAGGCATCGACAACGAATGGAACGCCTATTTCGATCTCCGGCGCAGCGGCAACGCCTCGCTGACCGGCAATCGCTCGATCCTGCCGCAGGATGACATCGGCTTTCTCACGACGCTCGCCGCAGACTTGCGTGTCGATCTCAACATCGATCCCGCCCGCATGTACGTGGCCGGCTTCTCCAATGGCGGGTTCATGACCATGCGCATGGCGTGCTCAGCGTCAGACACTTTTGCGGGCTTCGCCGAGGTCGGCGCCTCGCTCTACGTCGAGATGACCGACCTCTGCCGCCGAAGCCCGCCGTCGCCGGTTCTGTTTATGCACGGCAGCGCCGATCCGAGCATTCCGTATGAGGGGGTCACGGTCGGCAATCCCGAGGGCGGCGAGCCCATCCGCATCACGCTGCGTGTGATCGACACCGTTTCACTGTTCGCCCGCCGTAACGAGTGCACGCTCTCGGGCCGTAGCACGACGCTTGCAGAACGCGGCCGTTCGCCAGGCACCAGCGTCGTGCGTTTCGTGCCGCACGAGTGCGCGGGCGCGCCGCTCGAGTTCTATCAAATCAACGGCGGCGGCCACACTTGGCCGGGCGTGCCGGAGCTGCTGCCGGCGGAGAATTTCGGTCCGACCAACATGGACATTCACGCCAGCGAAGTGATCTGGGATTTTTTCAGCCGCCAGACGCTGGCGCAGCGCGGCTAGGCTTCCCCGCGAAGTTCGGCGCTCAGCCGCGCCGCCGCCCCGTCGCGGCCGGCGAGCCAGATGCCGAAGAAGTGCCGGCGAAAGCCCGGCCACTCGATGTCGCAGAGATGCGCGCCGTTGCGATAGAAGCGCGCCGTGTTCGCGCCGGTGCTCACTCCGGTGATGCGGTCGCCGCGAGCGACGTCAGGAAAGCAGCGCTGGAACTGCGCGCGCAACGGCGCGAGCGCTTGAGCGCTGCCGGCGCCGCGGCCGCGCATTTCCGAGATCGAACGGTTGATCAGCGTGCTCGCGCGCGCCGAGCGCTCGTAGGTGAGGGACAGCGCGAACGGCGCATCCCAGGCGAACGCGCCGCTCTGCGTCCACAGTTCGGCCTCGAACAGCGTGACCGAGAGCACCTGGTAGCGAGCTTCGCCCACTTGGCGGGCGCCGGGGATAGCGCGCGAGACTTCGCTCGGCGCGGCGAAAGCGGGCCCCGCTGCGAGCCAAGCGGCGGCGAATGCGGCGACAAAAGTGCGGATCGGGCGCATGCGGTGTTTTTCCGGAACGTTCCTGGCCGAATTATGTACGGATCAAAGCCGCGGCCGGACCAGCTAGTTCCCACGCGCCGCTGCGGCTTCCGCGGCCGTGAGAGCGATCGTGGAGATGTCCAGCTTGGCCGAACCTTCGACCAGCTCGCGCGAGTGCGAGATATAGAGGATCGAGCGGTTCTCCAGATCGACGATGCGGCGGATGGCGACGTTCTTGAAGAAGAGGCTCTGGCGCTGGCTGAAAATCTCTTCGCCCGCGCGCGAGACATTCACGCCGGCGAGATCGATCGCGCCGATGCGCTGGCACGAGACGGCCGAGTTCGACGGGTTCTCGAACCAATTGCCCTGCCGCATGCGGTCGAGGAAGCTGCGGTCGAAATAGGCGATGTGGCACACCACGCCCGGGAGCTCCGGATCCGGCAGCGCCTCGATCATGATCTCGTTGCCGAGCAGGTCGTTCGAGAATTCCCCGACCTGGCCCTCGCGGTCGCCGCAGGCGGAAAGCGCGAGCGCGCAAGCAAGAAGGGCGGCCAGTCCGATCGCGCGCATGCGCATCTCCCGTGTTGCAGCGCAGAAAGCGTCCGGCGAACGGTCGAGTTCCGCTAAAGCTTTGACTTACGCTGCGGAGCGGCCTTACCCAAAGAGTAGGGGGAGGCTCGAAATGAGGTCATTCGGCAAGCTGACGGCGCTTGCGGCGGCGTGTTTCGCCGCGCTGCTCGGCGCCGATGCGCCGGCGCAGACGCCGCCGCGGCCCAACTTCGTCGTCATCGTCATCGACGACGCCGGCTTCACCGACCTCGGCGCCTATGGCGGCGAAGCGCGCACCCCGAACATCGATGCGCTCGCCGCGCGTGGCGCCCAGTTCACGCGCTACTACACCTCGCCGCTGTGTGCGCCCTCGCGGGCGATGCTGCTGACCGGCGTCGATGCGCACCGCACCGGCATCGCCACCATCCCCGAAGTGCTGCCGCCAGAACATGTCGGCCAGCCCGGATACACGATGCGCCTCGAGCCCGGCGTCACCACCGTGGCGACGCGTCTGCGCGACGGCGGCTATCGCACCTACGCCACCGGCAAATGGCACCTGGGGCATGGGCCGGGCGATTTGCCGAACAGCCACGGCTTCGATCGTTCCCTGGTGCTCGACGCCTCCGGCGCGGACAATTGGGCGCCGCGCTCGTACATGCCGTACTACGCCGACGCGCCCTGGTTTGAGGACGGCGCCCGCGCCGAAGTGCCGGCGGACTTCTATTCGAGTGAACTGATCGTCGATCAGATGATCGAATACCTGGAAGCCGATCGCGCCCGCGCGGAGCCGTTCTTCGCCTATGTCGCGTTCCAGGCGGTGCACATTCCGGTGCAGGCGCCGCGCGCGTTCACCGAGCATTATGAAGACGTCTACAGCGCCGGCTGGGAAGCGTTGCGCGAACGGCGCTGGCGCCGCGCCCAGGAGCTTGGCTACGTGCCGGCAGACGCGCCGCAGGCTGCGCTGCATCCGAGCTTGCGCGATTGGGACGAACTGCCGGCGGAGGAGCGGGCGCTCTACGCGCGCAGTATGGCCGTTCATGCCGGCATGCTGGAGGCGATGGATCATCACATCGGCCGGCTGATCGCCTACCTGCAGCAGCGCGGCGTGGCCGAGAACACGATCTTCGTCGTCGTCTCCGACAATGGGCCCGAACCGAGCAATCCGCTGATCGAGCGTGGCTTCCCGCAATGGATGGCGCTGCAGGGCTACACCCGCGAGCTGGAGACTCTCGGCGAGCCGCGCTCCTATGTCTTCATTGGCCCCGAATTCGCTAGCGCCACCGCGGCGCCTGGGGCGTTGTTCAAATTCTACACCAGCGAAGGCGGCGTGCATGCGCCGCTGATCGTGGCTGGGCCGGGTATTGAGCAGGCGCGCATCGATGCGCGCGCTTTCGTCACCGACATTGCGCCCACTTTGCTGGAGCGCGCCGGCGTCGCCGCGCCGGCCGGTGAACGCGCGCCGATATCGGGCCGCAGCATGGCGCCGGTGCTGTCAGGAGAGGCGAATGCGATCCGCGGCCCCGATGACGTCATCGGCATCGAGGTCTCGGGCAACGCCGCGCTTTATCGCGGCGATTACAAGCTGGTGCGCAACCTGCCGCGTTATGGCGACGGCCAATGGCGGCTCTACGACATCGTCGCCGACCCGGGCGAGACGAACGATCTGTCGCAAACGGAATCCGAGTTGTTCGCTTCGATGCAGCAGGCGTATGCCGAATACGCCGCCGCCAACGGCGTTCTCGAGATGCCGCCGGGCTACGACGTGCAACGCCAAGTCGCGCGCAACGCGCTGAAGAAGCAGCTCGAGCGCCATTGGTGGGTGCTGGCGATCGCGGCTGCGGTACTTGTCGCGTTGCTCTGGCTGCTGGTCACGCTGTCGCTGCGCCTATTCCGGCCAAAGTCGGCTTAGCCGCACGGGCCCGGGCGCGTTTCGATCACTTCGGTGATCTCGATCTCGCGCGGAAACATGCCGAGGTGGCCGTAACGCCCGCGCGGACTGAGGCGCCCGACGATGGTGGCGCAGACACTGAAGCCGTCCCGCGGATCGGCCCGTGGCGGCGCGGCGGCCTGGAGCGGGGCGAAGCCGCTCACGACCGCCCAGGTTTCGTCGCCGCCCTCGGCGCGAAACGTCATGGTCTCCATACCTTCGGCATAAACGCCTGTGTAACGGCGCCCGCCATCGCTCAGCGGCGAGGCGCAGGCGGTGAGCGACAGGATCAGTGCTGTGGTGACGATGCGCATGTTTCCCCCTGCGCGGAGTGGAGCACGCGCGCCCGTGCGGCGGCAAGGCTCAGCGCTGCGCCGGTTCGCCGCCGCGGAGGAATTTTTCGAGATCCTCCAGCGTATCCGCATCGCTCGGTCTTTTGTCCCAGCGAATGCGGGAGATGCGCGGAAAGCGCATGGCGACGCCGCTCTTGTGCCGGGTCGAGCGCTGCAGGCCCTCGAACGCCACTTCGAGCACGAGCCCCTGCGCCTTCGTATGCGTGACCTCGCGCACCGGGCCGAACCGGTTCTCGGTATTGTTGCGGACGAAGCGGTCGAGCTCCATCAGCTCTTCGTCGGTAAAGCCGAAATAGGCTTTACCGACCGGCGTCAGCTCGCCCGCTGCGGTCCAGACGCCGAACGTGTAATCGCTGTAGAACGAGCTGCGCTTGCCGGAGCCGCGCTGGGCGTACATTAGCACTGCGTCGATCACCATCGGATCGCGCTTCCACTTGAACCAATAGCCCTTGGGCCGGCCGGCGAGATAGGGCGAGTCGCGCCGCTTGATCATGACGCCCTCGACCGCCTCCGCATCAATGCCGGCGCCCGAGTCGGCCGGGTTGGCGCGCGCGTAGGTGAGCTCCTCCCAGGTCTTGAACGGGATCATCGGCGAGAGATCGATCGGCGCGAGCGGGTTGGCGGCGACGAAGTCTTCCAGCTTGGCGCGCCGCTCGGCGAACGGCAGCGCGCGCAAGTCCGCATCACCGAGGGCCAACAGATCGTAGACGCGGATGAACGCCGGATACTCCGCCATCAGCTTGGCCGTCACGCTCTTGCGGTTGAGGCGCTGCTGCAGCGTGTTGAAATCCTGCACGCCGCCGCCGCGCTTGATCAGCAATTCGCCGTCTAGCACGGCTTCGAACTCAAAGCCCGAGACGAGATCGGGGAAGGAGGCGGAGACATCGTCGCCCGTCCGGGAAAACAGCCGCGCCGCATGCCTGCCGCCGGCGTCCTTGCCGGCTGCGGCTTGGACGCGGATGCCGTCCCACTTCCATTCGGCGCAGAAGTCTGCCGGATCGAGCGCGGCGAATTCCTCCGGCTCGATCGCGTGCGACAGCATCGGCGGATAGAAGCGCACCGTCGTGGCGACGCTCGGCGCCTCGCCGCGGCCCTCCAGCCAAGCGAAAAGATGCGCGTACGGCGGCGCATCGGCATGCCAGACGTCCTCGATCTCGTCCGGTTCGCGCCCGCCCAGCCGCGCCAGCGCGGTTCGCGCAAGGCGCGCCGAGACGCCGATGCGCAGGGCGCCGGTGATGAGTTTCAGAAGCGCCCAGCGGCCGTTCTCGTCGAGCCGGTCGAGCCATTCGGCGACGCGCGCCGGCAGTTCTTCCTTCGCCGTGGTGGCGAGGCCTTCGACCACATCGCTCAGCGAAAGCTCGGCGTTCGCGCGCGTCTCGTTCGCCGGCCACATCAGCGCGACGGTCTCGGCGAGATCGCCGACGAAATCCCAGGAGAGCCCGAACAGCACCGGATCGGTGCGCTCGGCCGCGAGCTGGCGCACGAGGCCGGGCTTCGCATGCTTGAACGAGAGCGCGCCCGTCATCGCCGCCAGCGCCCAGCCGCGATCGGGATCGGGCGTGGTGCGAAAATAGTCTTCGAGCAGCGCGAGTTTGCCCAAGCGGCGCGGCTCGTAGGCCAAGCGATCGAGCAGCGCCGCAAACCGGTTCATGCCGCTTCGCCCGCCGGCTCGTTCTCCTCGTCGCCATAGCCGACGAGATGCAGCGCCTTCGCCTTCAGCCCTTGCGTCTCGCACCAGTGCGCCAGCGCATCGGCCTCGCCGTGCGTGATCCAGATTTCGCCGGCGCCGGTGTCCAGGATCGTGCGCTGCAGGTCGCACCAGTCGGCGTGGTCGGAGATCACCAGCGGCAGCTCGACGCCGCGTTGGCGGGCGCGGGCGCGGATGCGCATCCAGCCCGAGGCGAAGCACGTCACCGGGTCGGGAAAGCGCCGCACCCACGGCGTCTGCAGCGCCGAAGGCGGCCCGAGCACGATGGCGCCGGCATAGAAGCTCTTCGGCGCTGTCTCCACCGGCCGCACGTCGCCGAGATTTACGTCGTGCTCTTGATAGAGCTGCGTCAGCGCCATCAGCGCGCCGTGCACGTAGATTGGTTTGTCCCAGCCGCAGCGCTTCAGCTCGGCCATAACCCGCTGCGCCTTGCCGAGCGCGTACGCGCCGACGACATGCGCGCGCTCGGGGAACATCTTCACCGAGGCGAGCAGCTTGCGCATCTCGTGTTCGGCGGTCGGATGGACGAACACCGGCAGCGCGAAAGTCGCTTCGGAGATGAACACGTCGCACGGCACGACCTCGAACGGCGGGCAAGTCGGATCGCTCTGACGCTTGTAATCGCCGCTAACCACCACACGCGTGCCGCCGCACTCGGCCGCCGCCTGCGCCGAGCCCAGCACATGCCCCGCCGGATGCAGCGAGAACGTCACGCCGTTGATGTCCAGCCGTTCGCCGTACTTCAGCGCCTGGGTGGAGACCGCGAACCCTGGCCCGTAGCGCGCCTCCATGATCGCCAGCGTCTCCGCCGTCGCCAGCACGGCGCCATGACCCCAGCGCGCGTGATCCGAGTGCCCATGCGTGATCAGCGCCCGCGCCACGGGCTTGGTCGGATCGACGTAGAGATCCGCCTTCGGGCAATAGAGTCCCTCGGGGCGGGGGTGCAGGATCGCGGCGGGCTGCATGCCTCTAGAAGTAGGGTGCGCCCGCGCGCCTGTCTCGGCTCAGCTCGCCGCCGACCGCTCCATCCGCGCGATCGAGCGGATTTCGCAGGTGTGGCCGCCGGACCGGAACCGCGTCTCCAGATCGATGCCGTCGCCGGGGCCTTCGACGAAGATCGGCGTCAGCGCGTCGGTGACGGCCGCACAGGGGCCGTTCAGCGCGATCCGATAACGCTGGCCGGACACCAGTTCGACGAGCAGCGTCTCGTCATCGAGTACGGACGAACTCCTGACCGCTTCGCGGCTTTCGATTGTCACGTTCTCTTCGCCCATCATGTAAGCGGAGCGTGCGCCGCCCGAGCTGGCGGCGCATGCGCCGAGTGCGGCGACGGTCGCCGCGACGAAAAGCAAGCGCATGTAAACCTCCCTGCGCGGCTTCGATGCGCGCGCGGGATGATTCTACGCCGCCGCCGGAGTGCGGGAAGGCCGAACCCGACCGTTCACGGCGAATTGTGCCCGGGCCTGTCGGAATCGCCCGCGCCCACACGTCCTTGGCGGGTGACGCCCTCCAGCCCTCTAGCCTTATTGCGCTTGCGCCCCTATGTGCGGCGCTTCTCGCGGGGAAATCTGAACACGATGACCGAGCCGATCATCTCCATCCGGGACGTGAGCAAGACCTACAAGTCCGGCGTGCAGGCGCTGCAGCCCACTTCGCTCGATATCATGAAGGGCGAGATATTCGCGCTCCTGGGCCCCAACGGCGCCGGCAAGACGACGCTCATCAACATGACCTGCGGGATCGTGAATCTCTCGTCCGGCGCCATCGTCGCCGACGGGCACGACATCGTCCGCGATTACAAGCAGGCGCGCCGGAAGATCGGCCTCGTGCCGCAGGAGCTGCACACCGATGCATTCGAGCGCGTGATCGATACAGTCACCTTCAGCCGCGGCTTGTTCGGCTTCCCGGAGAATCCGGCCCACATCGAGAAGGTGCTGCGCGATTTGGCGCTCTGGGACAAGCGCAACGCCAAGATCATGGAGCTATCCGGCGGCATGAAGCGCCGCGTGCTGATCGCCAAGGCGCTCTCGCACGAGCCAAAAATTCTGTTCTTGGACGAGCCGAGCGCCGGCGTCGACGTCGAACTCAGACGCGACATGTGGGAGATGGTGCGCAGCCTCCGCAAGAGCGGCGTCACCATCATTTTGACCACGCATTACATCGAAGAAGCCGAGGAGATGGCCGATCGCGTGGGCGTGATCGACAAGGGCCAGCTGATCCTCGTCGAGGAAAAGAACGCGCTGATGCGCAAGCTCGGCAAGAAGCAGTTGACTTTGGAGTTGCCGACGGCGCTGCAGGCCGTTCCGGCGGGACTGAACGGCTACAATGTCGAACTCAGCAATGAAGGCCACCAGCTGGTCTACAGCTTCGACGCCCAAGCCAGCGACACCGGCATCCCATCCTTTCTGAAGCGGATCGGCGAGCTTGGCGTGGACTACAAGGACCTGCACACCGAGCAAAGCTCGCTCGAAGACATTTTCGTATCGCTGGTGCACCGCAAATGAACACCTACGGCATCCAAGCCATCTATCGCTTCGAAATGGCGCGTTGGTTTCGCACGCTGGGGCAGAGCTTGTTCTCGCCGGTGCTGTCGACCTCGCTCTACTTCATCGTGTTCGGCTCGGCGATCGGCTCGCGGATCGGCGAAATCAGCGGCGTGGACTACGGCGCGTTCATCGTCCCCGGCCTCATCATGCTCTCGATCCTGACCGAGAGCGTCTCGAACGCCTCGTTCGGCATCTACATGCCGCGCTGGGCGGGCACGATTTACGAGCTGCTGTCGGCGCCGGTCTCGGCGTTCGAGGCCGTTTGCGGCTATGTCGGCGCGGCGGCGACCAAGTCGGTGATCATCGGTCTCGTCATCCTCCTCACCGCCTATTTTTTTGTGCAATACGAAGTCCAGAACTGGCCGGCGATGCTGCTCTTTTTAGTGCTGACCAGCGTTTCCTTCTGCCTGTTCGGCTTCATTCTCGGCGTGTTGGCTGACGGCTTCGAGAAGCTGCAGATCGTGCCGATGCTGATCCTGACCCCGCTCACCTTTCTCGGCGGAACGTTCTATTCGATCGATATGCTGGGCGAGCCGTGGCGCACCATCACGTTGTTCAACCCGGTGGTTTATCTGATCAGCGGCTTCCGCTGGGCCTTCTTCGGGGCAGAGGCGGCGGACGTGAACATCGGCGTCAGCCTCGCCGCGATCAGCCTCTTTCTCGTCGCGTGCCTCGCGATCGTCTGGTGGATCTTCAAAACCGGATATCGGCTGAAGAATTGACGCGGCCGGCGCCTCGCCGGCTCGACTGCCGCTACGTGATGGTGCGCGCGAGCTGAAACCGGGCTAGGCCTCGCCATGCCGATGGAGAGGCCCATGCGCGAAGAGCACATCATCGTCAGCCGAGACGGCGCCGTTCTTGAGATCCGCTTCAACCGTCCCGACAAGAAGAACGCCATCACCAACGCAATGTACGGCGCGATGGCCGACGCGGTGGCCGAAGCGCAGCGCGATGATGGCGTGCGCGCCGTGCTGTTCACGGCCAGCGGCGACTTCTTCTCCGCCGGCAACGACATCAAGGATTTCGCCGCCCAGTCCACGGGCGCGTTCGAAGGCCCTCGGCACGTGACGCGCTTTCTCGAAGAGGTGATCCAGGCGGAAAAGCCGATCGTCGCCGCCGTGCAGGGCCACGCCGTCGGCGTCGGCACGACCATGCTGTTCCAGTGCGACCTCGTCTATGTCGCCGAGCACGCGCGCCTCACCGTGCCGTTCATCGATCTTGGCGTCGTGCCGGAAAACGCGTCGAGCCTCACCATGGTGGAGCGCCTCGGCCATGCGCGGGCGTTCGCGCTGTTCGGCCTAGGTGAGCCGCTCACGGGCAATGACGCTGCGGCGTGGGGGCTCGCCAACGCCGCGCTCCCGGCCGCCGAGGTCGAGCCGCGCGCCCGCGTCGCGGCGCAAACGCTGGCGAGCAAGCCGCCGCAATCCATGCGTCTCACGAAAAGGCTGATGCGCGATCGCGAAGCGTTGCTCGCGCGCATGCGCGAAGAGGGCGAGATCTTCGCCGAACGCCTGAAGTCGCCCGAGGCGATGCAGGCGTTCAGCGCCTTCCTGCAGCGGCGCTAGCGCTTACTGTTCGCTGTAGCGGAAGTGGGTGGCGTACTCCCAGCGCCCGTTCTGACGTCTTTGGTTCTCGATCGTGAAGCCGCGCGAGGACCGGAACAGCACGCTGCGCTCACGGTCCGCGGTGTCGGTCATCGAAACGAGAAAGCGGCCGTCGAACGCGGATTCGCCCACGCCGAAGCCGCCCTGCGAATTCCAATGAAAAAAGCGGATGCCGCCATCCGCGCTGCGCACCATGACGGCCTCGCCGGTGGAGCCGGCGCCGCCGGCATACCAGGTCTGCCGCAGCACGCGCGGATACTGAAACGCAAAACAGCCGCGGTTGTTGGGATCGCGACTCGGCTCGGCCTGAATGAAGCAGCGGCCCGCGATGCGATCGAGCCATTCGAACCCGCTGCCGTCGTCGATTGCGCCTCGGCGCGCGGAGTAGGGCGTCGGCGCTGCGCCGTCACGCCGGAATGTCACGACACTCGCGTCCGTCCAGGCATCGCCCTGGCGCCGCTGTTCGGCGACTTGGAATCCGTCGCCGGCGCGCCGCCACACCGAGCGGGTCGGAACGCCATCGGTGTCTGCGGCGCTGAACACGAGCTGCTCGTTCTCGTAGGTGGGCGTCAGGATCGCGGTCGAGCCGTCATTGGTCCAGGCGTAGATTTCGAGCCGATGCCGGTCGCGGCTGTAGCCCATCACGGACTCGCCGCGGAAGTTGGCGCTGCGCGTGATGCTGGCGCGGAGGAAATGGCCGTATTGGTCGCGGAAGCATTGCCGGTCGACCACCGCGCCCGCGGCGTCGCGGCCTTGATAGCACGAGCCCGCAAGCGCGCTGAGCCAACCCAGCCGGTTTGCAGTTTGGCCCGCCGCGGGCGCCGCGCTCGCGCAGAGAAGCAGAACCGCAGCGCCGGCGCCGCGAACGAATTTGGCCAACATGGATCTCACCCCATCCGTAGAGGCGGTCAGCCTAGCCTAGGCTGCCCAGGCTTGGCGAGAAGCCAAGTGCTCAGCGTCGACGCCGCGACGGCGCTCTGGCTGCGATCCACGCTTCCACCGCCGGCATCCGCTCGGAGATGGTCTCGGCACGGAGCCGGATGGCCGCCGCGGCTGCGGCCACGGTCGGCCGCGCGCCTTCCGGGAAGTCGCGGGCATACGCTTCCAGCTCCGCCACCATGGCCGGGTCGCTGCTGAGCGACGCGAGGGCGGTCGGGAATTCGAGCCGCTGCAGGGGATCCAGCATGGCTTCGATCGCGGCGCGGTTCTGAACCAGGAAGTCCCAGGCAAGACGCGGATGCGCGCCGCCCACGGAGGCGATCACCTGCGTGCGCAGCTGACGCGGAATCTCCTCCCCCAGCGTCAGCGCCAATGTGCGCCGGGCCAGGGCCGGATCGGAGGCGCTGGCGAGCAGGCGCCACAGCCGCCGCTGTTCGACGAAGTCCGTCGCCGCGCGCGCCTGCGCCAGCAGCGCATCGTAGTCCGCCGTCGTGGCGTTGCTCGCGTAGACGCCGATCACCGCCGTGCGGATCGACGCCGGCAGCGCCTCGCCGCCGCGCACGCGCCGGCGCGCCTCGGCGATCACCGCCTCGTCGCCGAGCGCGCCTAGCGTCGCGATCAGCCCCGCACGCGTGTTGGCGGCGTTCGAACCTTCGCCGTGACGCGGCGCCCACCCTGCGCGTTCGAGATACGGCCGCAGCGTGCGGATGCCGTACGCTTTCACCGAAGCTTCGCTCGGCCGCCCTTCGGCATAGTCCGCGAACGCCGCCATCGAAGCCGACGTGTCGGCGACGATGATCGGATCGGCGTCGGCCGGCAGTACGCTCACCAGTTCAAGATAGTTCGTGAACGGCGCGTCGCCGCTGCGGCCGAAGGCCCAATAGTCCAGCAACAGGCCGAGCTGATCGACCTCGTCCAGCGACGCGAAGCGTTGCGTCAGCGCGCCGAAGTTGCGCTGGTCGTAGAGCACGCGGAAGAAACCGCTCTGGCCGGCGTTGACCAGATATGGCCCGCAGGCCAGCGCTAGCGAGTGCTCACCGGCGGGCGCCATCACGCCGCGCACCGGCTCGCCGCCGACGCTGCGCGCGACGACCGGAATGCTCCAGCGCTCGTCCGTGCGCGAGGCGTCGTCCATGGCGAAGCGGCGCTGCGTGAGCGTGACATTCACCTGCGCGCCGCTTCGGCACGCCGCCGCGTTTGCCGTCAGCAGCGGAAAGCCCGGCTGGCCCGTGAAGCTGCGCGCGATCTCCAGCACCGGCTGGCCGGACGCCGCCTGGATTGCCGTCCACAGATCTTCGGTGCGCGCATTGCCGTACTGCCGGGCATTCAGATAATCCCGCACGCCCTGGCGGAAATCTTCTTCACCCACGTACGCCTCCAGCATGCGGATGACGGCGAGGCCCTTCTCGTAGGTGATCGTGTCGAAGGCGAGATTGGCTTCATCCAGCGTGTTGACGGTCTGCACCACCGGATGGGTGCCCTCGCGCGCGTCGAGCGCCATCGCCGTCGCGGTGCCGTCGGTCAGCTGCGCCATCCACGGATTCCAATCCGGATGCACTGCTTCGGTCGCCTTGGCCGCCATCCACGAGGCGAAGCCTTCGTTGAGCCACAGATCGTCCCACCACATCATGGTGACGAGATTGCCGAACCATTGGTGGGCGATCTCGTGCGCGACGATGCCGAACACGTTCTGCCGCTCGGCTTCGCTCGAGGTCTCGTCGACCAGCAGATATTGGTCGAAATAAAGAATGGCGCCCCAATTCTCCATCGCGCCGAAGCCGCCGGCGCCCGGCACGCCGATCATGTCGAGCTTTGGCAGCGGATAGCGAATGCCGAAATAATCGGTGAAATAGCGCAGCGATTGCTCGCCCGCCTCGAGCGCCGCCGCCGTGCGGTGCGTCTCGCCGCGACGCACGACGACGCCCAGCTCGACGCCGTCGACATCCCGCGTCACCCGCTCGAAATCGCCAACCGCGAGGAAGAGGAGGTAGCTCGGCATAGACGGCGTATCCGCAAACGTCGTGCGCGTCAGCCCGCCGGCGAGCCGCTGCGTGCGCGCCGCCGGCATGTTGCCGACGACCATCTGGTCGCTCGGCGCCGTCACCGTCAGCGCGAACACCGCGCGCCGGTTCGGCTGATCCCACATCGGCGCGAGCCGGCGCGCATCGCCCGGTTCGAACTGCGTCGCCAGCGCCCGCTTGGTGACGCCGTCATCCTGGTAGGAGACGCGGAAGAGGCCGTAGGCGTCGTCCTGTATCACGCCGCTATAGACGATGCGGATCGTGTGCCGCCCCGCGCGCAGCGGCCGCCGCGGCGTCAGCGTCAGCGTCTGCGCTTCCTCGTTTGCATCGAAGCCGACCCCCTGGCCGTCGATCGTCGCCCGCGTCACGGTGAGCCCCAGCGCGTTCATCGTCACCGCCGGCAGCGCCTCGCTGCTCTCGACCGTGATCCGCGCCTCGCCCGCGAACGTCGCCGTTTCGACGTCTGGCGTCACAGAGATTTCGTACCGAAGCGGAGTCGGACCGCCCGCGAACCACTGCCGCTCTGAAGTCTGCGCGCCGGCCACAGGCGCAAGCGCCAGCAGCGCCACGATCAGGGCAAACGGTTTGAACTGCATGCTGTACGCCTCCCGTGAACGGGAAGCCCTAGCTGCGCCGAAGCGGCTGCGCGAGACCCTTGCTGCAAACGGGCGCTAGCGCGCGTCCGGCGGCAGCGGCTCATGCGGTCCGTCGTCGTGGTGGTAGACCTGCGCCAGAAGCCGCGCGTCGTAGGTCTGGCCGCAGACGGGGCAGGTGCGCATGTCCGGCTGGGAAGCGTTCGCCGGGCGCGTGCGCTCTTCGAGTTCGGGCGGAAGTGGTTTCGAGGACATGTGCAGCTCCTCGGTCCAGGCGGGAGCGCAAAGCAGTCTCTCAGGCGCCGGCGGCCAAGACCTTGCCAGCGATGCGCTGATGCTACTGCGAGGGCGGCGGGCGGCGCAAATCACATCGGAAAATCGGCGCAGATTTTCGCCCGTGACCACCGTCACAGCCGCCAGAGCCAGCGCGTCGTAGTCTCTCCTCATCGAAGCGATGACGCTTCGCCAAGAGGAGCAAGACCAATGACCGCCAAGTTCTACAGCCTGATCGTCGCCGCTCTGATGTTCGCGCCGGCCGCCTACGCCACGCTGAACCAAGCCGCCCAGATCGTCGCCTAAGCGCCAGCCCGAGTTTCGAGAGCCAATCCCATGACCAAGTTTTACGCCCTGATCGCCGCTTGCGCCGTGTTCGCGCCTGTCGCGATGGCGACCCTGAACCAAGCTGCCCTGATCGTCGCGTAGCTCCCCGCGACGAAGCTTGGCCCACGAGAAGGCCGCCGAGGCAGCTCCCCCTCGGCGGCCTTCGCTGTTGTTGGAGTTGATTTCCGTTTCAGCCGCGCCGGGCGCAGGTTCACGCCGGGCGGGCTCGCGAAGGAGGGTTTTCCGATGCTGAAGCGTGCAGCGCTCGCCGCCGTTGTCGGCACCTGCCTTTCCGCCGTCGCGGTCGCGCAAACCGAAACGCCGCCGCCGGTCGAGACGATGGATTGCGCGGCGATGCTGGCGGAGCTGACCGTCGCCGGCCAGCGCATGAACAGCCAGCTCGATCCCGAGTTCGGCCGCGAAGCGCAAGCCATGCAGCAAGAGGTTGAGAGCGCGCAGCGCCGCGGCATGGCCGCCGGCGTCGGCGCGAGCGCCGCTTGTTCGCTCCCGGGCGCAGGCGCGGCGTGCATGGCGGCGCAACAGGCGCAGGCGGCGCAGGCGCAGCGCGATGCGGCGCGCCACCAAGAGCGCATGAACGCGCAGACGGACCGCCTCAACCGCTCGATGGACGGCATCGATCAGCAGCGGATGATGGCGCTGACCGAGCGCTACGAGGCGATGAATTGCCAAACGCCGCAATAGTTGGCCGAAGCGGCGGCGCGCGCTAGATCGCGTCCATGCTGCTCTACACGCACCCCTCGATGCTGACGCACGAGCCGCCGCCCGGCCATGCCGAACACGCCGGCCGCTTGCGCGCCGTGCTCGATGCGCTCGAAGGCCTGGCGCTCGACCGCCGTGAAGCGCCGTACGCCGAACGCGAGGCGATCGCGCGCGTCCATCCCGTCCGTTACATCGACGCGCTCGAGCCCGCCTTCGCCGAAGCGCGCGAGGGCCGCGTCAGGCTCGATCCCGACACCTACATCTCCGCCGGCTCGCGCGAAGCGGCCTATCGCGCCGCAGGCGCCTGCGTCGCCGCCGTCGATGCGGTAATGGCGGACGAGGACGAAACGGCGTTCTGCGCCGTGCGTCCGCCCGGCCACCACGCCGAGCCGATCTCGCCGATGGGCTTTTGCATCTTCAACAATGTGGCCATTGGCGCGCTGCACGCGCTCGAAGCGCATGGCTTGAGCAAAGTCGCCGTCGTCGATTTCGACGTCCATCACGGCAACGGCACGCAGACGATCGCCGAGAAGGAGCCGCGCCTCTTTTTCGCCTCGACGCACCAGTCGCCGCTCTATCCCGGCACCGGGGCCGCGAGCGAAACCGGCGCCGCCCACAATGTCGTCAACGCTCCGCTGCCCCCTGGCGCCGGCAGCGCCGTGTGGCGGCAAGCCATGGAGACGAAGGTGCTCCCCGCGCTCGAGGCCTTCGCGCCCGAGCTGATTCTGGTTTCCGCCGGGTTCGACGCCCATAGAGCCGACCCGCTCGCCCAGATGGAGCTGGAGACGGAGGATTTCGCCTGGGCGGCGCGGGAACTGCGCAACACCGCGCTAAAGCGCTGTGGCGGCAAGCTTGTCTCGACTCTGGAGGGCGGGTACGACTTGCCCGCGCTCGCCGGATCCGCTGCGGCCTACCTGGCGGCGCTCCTGCGCGACTAGACCCACTCACGGGGAGAGGGCGTCGAAAGCGTGAAGGGTCAGAATGACGACGACCATGGCGCCCGACGAGACGCTGGATCGCCGTTCCGCCACGCGCGTTGGCATGATTGTCATCGCCCGGCACGGCCAGCCCCATGCTGATAGAACAGTGCGAGTTGACCGCAGCGGCTACCGTGAATGGTGGGCAGGCTACGATCTGGCCGGTCTGCACCCGGACGAGAAGCCGCCGGAGAAGCTGCTCGATCTCGCTGCGCGCAGTGACGTGATCTACGCCTCGACGCTGCAGCGCGCGATCCACACCGCGCAAATGGTCGCCGGCGGGCGCGAGATCGTCACCGATCCGGTTTTCGTCGAAGCGCCGCTGCCGCCGCCGCCGATCTGGGGCCGGCATCGTCCCGGCTCATGGGGCGTCTGGGCGCGCGTCGCTTGGTGGCTCGGCATGCACGAAAGGGGCGAAAGCCGCGCCGAGGCCGAGCTCCGCGCCGAAGCCGCGGTGGCGACCCTTACCGCACAGGCCCTCCGCGGCCAGAACGTGCTCCTCTGCGCCCACGGCTGGTTCAACCGCATGATGCGCCCGATCCTGAAGGCGCAAGGCTGGCGCGAGATCGAGGACGGCGGCGACGAGTACTGGAGCTATCGCCGCTACGAGAAAGTGAAATGACGGCGGTCGGCAGTCGGCAGTAGGCAGTCGGAGCGCTGTTCCCGATTGCCGACTGCCGATTGCCGACCGCCGTTCCAGCCCATACCTTCCCCTCCATGAGCACCGAAACCCGCGATCCCTCCCAGCTCTCCTTCGAGGAGTCCTTGGCGGAACTGGAGAAAATCGTCTCGCACCTGGAGCGAGGCGACGTCCCGCTGGCGGATTCGATTCGCATCTACAAGCGCGGCGCGGCCTTGAAGGCGCGTTGCGAGAGCCAACTGAAGGATGCGCAGCTCGAAGTCGATCAAATCGTGATGGGCCCGGACGGCCCGCGCACAGAGCCCGCGAAGCTCGGGCAATAGGGGAAGAGAAACGCCAATGGCCGACGATCCGCAAAACAATGCGCGCCTGCCGATCATCACCTTCGAGGATTTCCTCAAGGTCGACATCCGCCTGGGCACCATCATCGACGTGAAGGTGTTCGAGGAGGCGAAGAAAGCCGCCTACCAGCTCTGGATCGATTTCGGCGAGCCGCTCGGCGTCAAGAAGTCGAGCGCGCAGGTGACGCAAAATTACGACATCGGCGAGCTGCTTGGCCGCCGCGTCGCCGCCGTCGTGAACTTCGAACCGAAGCAGATCGGCAAGTTCATGTCGGAAGTGCTCTGCCTCGGCTTCCCCGACCGCAACGGCAATGTCGTACTGCTGAACATCGACCGCCCGGCGCTGGAAGGCGGGCGGCTCTATTAATGTACTGATTGCATGACGAAGCTCGATCTTGTCTTCGCGCGTATCCGCAAGCTGCCGGCTGAAGAGCAACAGGCGTTGGCGGCCGAAATCGAGCTGCGGCTCGACAACTTGGTCTCTGGCAGCGCCTTCACTGACGAGGAATGGGCTGAGATCGAGGCCACGATGGATGAGAGCGGCGAAACTCGTTCGCATGCGGACGTGGTTGCCGAGATGCGTGCCAAGTATCCTGGATGAGAGTCGAATGGTCTGCGCAGGCTCGCGCGGAGCTGGACGCAACAATCGGCTACATTGCCCTGCAGAGTCCCGCCGGAGCAGCGCGGGTTCGTAAGCAGATATTGCGTTCCGTCGGCTTGCTCGCCTATTGGGCGGACATTGGCAGGAAAGGGCGTCGCGGATTGCGTGAACTGGTCATCCCGCACACGCCCTACATCGTCATTTATCGGCGCTCACCGAAAAACGTGACGATCTTGCGCGTGCGACATGGTGCACAACGAGGCTGATCTCACTTTGATGGAAGCGCCCACCGATCCGCTGGGTCGCCAACACAAAGCGCAGCACTTCCTGGGTGCGGCGCTTTCCTTTCATTATGGCGTCGGCGTCGCTGACGGCGGCTCTTCCGGCGGCGGCTCTTCGGCCGGCGGCGGCGAGATCGTCGTCGGTCCCGTCGCCGGCGGCGTGGTCGGCGTGGTCGCCGGCGGCGTCACAGTCGTCGCCGGCGGCGCGTTCGGATCGACCGGCAGCGGCTGACCATCAGGGCCGAGCGGCAGCGGCTGGCCGTCCGGTCCGAGCGGCGGCGGCGCGGTGTTCTGCTGCAGGCGCAGCTGCTGGATCTGGCCTTGCGCGTAGACGGCTTCGTCGCTGTTCGGGAAATCGCGCAGGAACGCTTCCCAGGCTTCGATCGTATTGGCGGCGCGGGCATCGCTCAGCGCCGCCTCTTCGAGCTGCGCCAGCGCCGCTTCCGCGCGTTCGCGATCGGCGGTCGAAGGATCGCCGGCGAGAAATTCGCGCAGCGCCGAAACGCTGGTCGCGTCGACCGATTCGTACGCGCTGCCGGCATTGTTCTGCGTCATGAACCAATAGCCGCCGCCGCCCGCGAGCAGCAGCACCACCACGGCGATGATGGCGATCAGCATGCCGCCGCCGCCCTTCTTCTCCGCGGCGGGCTCCGGCGCGCGCTCGGCGCGCGGTGCGGGCGCGGGGCGCGGCGCTGTTGGCTGCGGGCGAGGCGCCGCCTGTTGGCGCGGTTGCGCCGGCGCTTGGCGCGGGCCAGTTGCTTTGGCCGCCGGCGCTGCAGGCGCGCCTTGCGCCGCTGGTGCGACAACGCCGGGCTGGAAGAAGCCAGACGGCGGCTTCGGCGTCGGCGGCGGCAGCGGCGCGACGCCGGCCTTCTGCGTCACTTGCGCAGCCAGTTCGCGCCAAGCCGGAAAATCGTCTTCGCCGCGCCAGCCGGTCAGATTCACCGCCGGCTCGTTGCGGAACGGCTCGGGCGCCGGCGCGCTCTGCATGGTGGCGTGGATGAGCTTGGTCTTGCCCTTGGCGAAGCTCGCGTGTTCGGCCAACTCGGGCTGCGCCGTCGAGCGGGGCGACCAGAGGGCGATTGCCAGCGTGGCGCTGCTCAGCGCGCTGCGAAGCTCGTCGCCCGTCTTTTCCAGCACGACCTCGAGTTTCGCCTGGCGGACCTTCTCAGCCAGCGCGCGCGCGGGCAGCGTGTCGTCCGCGGCGTGAATGATCACCACCGTTGGCATCAAAAATTCCTCACTCAATCAACCCCCAAGGCCCGTCTGGCGCCGCCGCCCGCAATACGGCGTGCGCCAGGGCCTCAGCCCTTCGGGGCGCATGATGCCCCGGATGCCCCCGTGTTGGAAAGTCCGCGCCCCAGCGCCAAGGCATTCCCCGGCCGCGCGCATGGCGCCCGGCGCTTGCGCCAGCGGCGGGCTCTGCTAACCGGGGCGCCCATGTCCAAGCTCGACGCCCGCCTCAAAGAAACCGCCGACCGCATCAATGCGGCGCTCGAGGCGCTCCTGCCGAAACCGCAGGGGCCCGAGGCGCGGCTGATCGAGGCCATGCGCTACGCCGCGCTCGACGGCGGCAAGCGCCTGCGCCCGTTCTTCACTTTGGAGGCTGGCCGGATCTTCGACGCCGACGAAACCTGTCTCATGCGCGCGGCGATGGCGATCGAGTGCGTACACACGTACTCACTCGTCCACGACGATCTGCCGTGTATGGACGACGACGATCTGCGCCGCGGCCGCCCGACCTTGCATCGCGCCTTCGACGAAGCCACCGCGCTGCTCGCCGGCGACGCGCTGCTGACCTTCGCGTTCGAAGTGATGGCGGAGCCGGCGACGCACCAAGATCCGCAAATGCGCTGCAAGCTGATCGTTGGCCTCGCCAGGGCGTCCGGCGCGCTTGGCATGGTGGCGGGGCAGGCGGCTGACATGGCCGGCGGCGACATCGGCAGCGATCTCATCGCCGTCACGCGCATGAATCGTTTGAAGACTGGCGCGCTCATCAATTTTGCCGTCGATGCAGGCGCGCTGATCGGCTGCGCGTCGGAAGCGGAGAAGACGGCGCTCTCACGCTATGCGCACGACATCGGCCTGGCGTTCCAGATGGTCGACGATCTCTTGGACGCCGAAGGCGTCGTGCGCGACACCGGCAAGGCCGTCGGCAAGGACAAGGCGCGCGGCAAGGTGAACTTCGTCACCGTCCTGGGCGCCGACGCCACGCGTGATCGCATCCGCATGCTCGCCGAGCAGGCCCGCCGCCATCTCTCCATCTTCGGTCCGCGCGCGCAGGTGCTGCTGGACGCGATCGATTTCGTCGTCACCCGCCGGCACTAGTGCAGTGAAACCTCGGAACCGCTCGCACGTTGCGTTTCCATGGGAAGACCTGTCACCGTCACCATCCCGCACCAGCTCGGGCGCGAAGAGGCGCGCAAGCGCGTCGATGCGAGCCTGGATCAGTTCAAGGCCCAACTTGGCAGTGCGGGGCTCGGAAACATCCAGCACGCCTGGTCACAGGATCAGCTCGGCTTCCGCGCCAAGGCCCTCGGCCAAAACGTCACCGGCCGCATCGATGTGCGCGATCGCGATCTGCAGATCGAGGTCGAACTGCCCGGCCTGCTCGCCGGCTTCGCGGAAAAGGTGGCCGGCAAGCTCCGGCAGCAGGGAACGCTGCTGATCGAGAAGAAGAAGTGACGGCACTCGGCAGGTCGGCACTCGGCAGTCGGCAATTGCCGATGCCCTCCGACTTCCGACTTCCGACTTCTGACTTCTGACTTCTGACTGCCGACTGCCGCTCAATCCATCAAACGCTGCGCCAGATACGTATATTCCAGCGTCCGCCGACGCGCTGCTTCGCGCAGGTTGGCGTTGGCTTGGTGGCCGCCGTCGGTGTTCTCGTAATAGAGATAGGGAATGCCGAGTTCGGTCAGCCGCGCGCCGTATTTGCGCGCGTGGCCAGGATGGACGCGGTCGTCCTTGGTCGACGTGTAGATGAACACGGTCGGGAAATTCTCGCGCGCGGCGAGGTTCTGGTACGGCGTGATCGTCTCCAGAAACGCGCGCTGCTCCGGCACTGAAGGCGAGCCGTACTCGCCCACCCACGACGCGCCCGCCAGCAACTGATCGTAGCGCAGCATGTCGAGCAGCGGCGAGCCGATCACCGCGGCGTTCACCATCTCCGGATGCTGGTTCAGCATCACGCCCATCAGCAAGCCGCCATTGGAGCGCCCGGAGATGCCCAAGCGCCGCGGCGAGGTAATGCGCCGCTCCACCAGATCGCGCTCGACGGCGTAGAAGTCGTCATAGATGCGCTGACGATTGGTGAGCAGCCCGGCGTCGTGCCAAGCCGGCCCGAACTCGCCGCCGCCGCGGATGTTGGCCAGCACGTACGTGCCGCCCTGATCGAGCCAGAGCCGGCCGACATAGGCGCTGTAGCTCGGCGTCTGCGACAGCTGGAAGCCGCCATAGGCGTAGAGCAAAGTCGGGTTGTCGCCGTCGAGCGCCATGTCGCGCCGGCGCACCACGAAATAGGGCACGCGCGTGCCGTCGGCGCTCACCGCTTCGAACTGCTCGGTCACGTAAGGCGACGCGTCGAACTGCGCCGGGAGCGCGCGCACGGTGCGCGCCCGCGCGCCGTCGAGCGCATAGAGCGTCGGCGGCGTCAGGAAGTCCTCGAACACCGCGAACGCGCGTGCGTCGCTGGTGGAGGCGCCGGCGATGTTGACGACGCCGGTCGGCGGCAGCGCGATCTGCTCGCCGCGCCAGCTGCCGTTCGCGAACGTGAAGCGCTGCAGCCGGCCGCGCACATTGTCGAAGCCCGCCACCAGCACCGCATCGGCCGTCGCCGCCACATTCTCGATCGACTGCCGCTCGCTCGGCGTGAAGATCACTTCGACCGCCGGCGTCGCGCTCGTCGCCGTTTCCAGCGGCAGCGCCAGCAACGAGCCGGTCGGATAGGTGCGCCCGCCGATCGTCCACGCCTCCTCTAGCGTCACGATCAGCCGGTCGTGCATGAACGCCTGGATCGTCGATTTCAGCGGCAGCGTGAGGCGCGCCGGCGCGCCGTCTTCGCCGATCAGCCAGTACGCCGCCTCGAAGAAGCTTTCGCCTTCGACGGCGATCTCGATGTGCTCGCCGTCGCGGTCTTCCAGCGTCTGCACCGCCATCCAGACATCGCTCGGCTGGCCCCGCAGCACTTCGCTCGCGCTTGCCAGCGGCGTGCCGCGCCGCCACAGCTTCAGCACGAACGGATAGCCCGACTCCGTCATCGTGCCGTCGCCCCAATCGGTGGCGACCAGCAGCGTGTCGCGGTCAACCCAGCCCATGCGCGACTTCGCCTCCGGCACGACGAATCCGCCCTCGACGAACGCGCGCCGCTCGACGTCGAACTCACGCAGCGTCGAGGCGTCGAGCCCGCCGTTCGAGAGCGCGATCATGCAGCGCACGCCTGACGGATCGCAGTTGGCGCCCTGATAGACCCAGTTCGCGTTCTCCGCCGCCGCCAGCGCGTCGATATCGAGCAGCGTCTCCCAGCGCGGCCGGTTCGCGGCATAGCCGTCGAGCCGCGCGCGCCGCCAGATGCCGCGCACATGGCTCTCGTCCTGCCAGAAATTGTAGACATAGCCGCCGCGCACCTGCCCGAGCGGCAGCCGGTCGCGGCTCTGCGCCACGTCCAGCGCCGCTTCCAGCAAACGCGGATAGCGCGGATCGTTCTCCAGCACCGGCAGCGAGCGATTGTTCTGCTCATGCACCCACGCCAGCGCCCGCTCGCCCTCGACCTCTTCGAGCCAGAGATAGGGGTCCGCCGCCGCCGTCTCGGTTTGCTGCGTCGGCGAAGGCGCAGGCGCCGTTTGTGCGGCGCAGCCGCCCATGAGCAGGGCCGTGATCAATGCGGCGCCAAGCGTATTCTGGTGCAAGAGGTGATCTCCCAAAGCCTGTTGGCGTCTGTCTAGCCGCGAACGCGCGCGGCGGCCAAGCGCCGATGCGACAAGCGGCAGGAGCTACCGCCCGGCGGCGCGCGTGATCAGCCTGACGCCGCGCTGTGCGGTCACATAATCCCACGCCCAGTTGAAAGCGACCGCCAAACGGTTGCGCGCGCCGATCAAGAGATAGACGTGCGCGAGGCTCCAGAACGCCCAGCCGACGAAGCCCTTCAGCGTCACGCCGCCTATGCGCACCACCGCCGCGTTGCGCCCGATCGTGGCGAGATCGCCCTGGTGGCGATAAACGAAGCGCTCCGGCGCGCGCTCGCCGCGCAGCTCGGCGGCGATGCGTTTGGCGACGTAAGCGCCCATCTGCTTCGCCGCCGGCGCAAGCCCCGGCACGGGCGAGCCGTCGGCGTTCTTCACCGCCGCCGTATCGCCGATCACGTAGACGCGATCATCGCCCGGAAGCGTCAGCTCCGGCGTCACCGCGACGCGCCCGGCGCGGTCCTTCTCCGCGCCCAGCCAAGCGGCGGCCGGCGAGGCCGCCACCCCGGCGGCCCAGACGATCGCCCCCGCGTCGATGCGCCCGGCCGAAGTATCCAGCCCGCCGCGGTCGACGCCTTCGACCTTCGTGTCGAGCGCGACCTCGACGCCCTTCTTCTCCAGCATGCGCTTGGCGTAAGCCGAGAGCTTTTCCGGATAGGCGCCGAGCAGGCGCGGCGCAGCCTCCAGCAGCAGCACGCGCGCCGTACGCGGATCGATGCGGCGAAAGTCCTTCGCCAAAGTCAGCCGCGCCATCTCCGCGATCGCGCCGGCAAGCTCGACCCCCGTCGGCCCGCCGCCGATCACCGCGAACGTCAGCAGCCGCATGCGCTCGGCTTCGTCCTCGGTGAGCTCGGCCTTCTCGAACGCCATCAGCAAGCGGCGGCGCACGTCGGTGGCGTCGTCGATGCGCTTCAGTCCCGGCGCGATCGGCGCCCATTCGTCGTGGCCGAAATAAGCGTGCCCCGCGCCCGTCGCGAGCACGAGATAATCGTACGGGATCCGCCGCTCGCCGGCGATAACGACGCGCGCCCGGCGATCAACGCCGCTCACATCCGCCATCAGCACGGCCGTGTTCTTCTGGTCGCGCAGGATCGCCCGCACCGGCCACGCCACATCCTTCGGCGACAGCGCCGCCGTCGCCACTTGGTACAACAAAGGCTGAAAGCAGTGATGGTTCTCGCGGTCGACCAGCAGCACTTCGCACATCGTGCGCGCGAGCGCCTTGGCGCAAGTGAGGCCGCCAAAGCCGGCGCCGATGATCACCACGCGCGGGGCCCGCGCGGCCGGCGCTTCAAGCGGCGCGCTTTCCACCTCGGCGCGGACGAGGGCCTCCGTCTCAGCCATGACTCACCTCGCGAGCGGCGCCCATGAAGGCCGGTCAACCGGTCCCGGGCGCCAGCGTTCCAGCATGATACATTCGATATCGGCATGGCTGGCGCCGGATGCCGCGCCCTGCGCCCACGCGCCGCACGGAAACTGCGCGATAAATGCGCGCCGCGCCGCCATGTTGGCGTCGCTTTAGGGGCGGAAGCTGGCTAGGTTCGCCCCATCGTCCACGATCGCAAAGACCCCATGGCGCCCCAGACCCCGCTGCTCGACCAGGTGAAGCTGCCCGCCGACCTCCGCAAGCTGGAGCAAGGCCAGCTCCGCCAGCTGGCCGACGAGCTGCGCGCCGAAACCATCAGCGCCGTCTCCACTACTGGCGGCCATCTCGGCGCCGGTCTCGGCGTCGTCGAACTCACCGTCGCGCTGCACTACGTCTTCGACACGCCGCGCGACATCGTCATCTGGGACGTCGGCCATCAGGCCTATCCGCACAAGATCCTCACAGGCCGCCGCGACCGCATCCGCACGCTGCGTCAAGGGCAGGGCCTCTCCGGCTTCACCAAGCGCAGCGAGAGCGAATACGATCCGTTCGGCGCCGCCCACGCCGCCACCTCGATCAGCGCCGCGCTCGGCTTTGCTGTGGCGCGCGACAAACGCGGCGACGACAGCCACGTCATCGCCGTCATCGGCGACGGCTCGATGAGCGCCGGCATGGCCTACGAGGCCATGAACAACGCCGCCGAGACCACCAAGCGCCTCATCGTCATCCTCAACGACAACGACATGAGCATCGCGCCCCCGGTCGGCGGCATGAGCTCATACCTGGCGCGCCTCGCCGCCACGAAGGCCTATCGCCGCATCCGCAAGACCGTGAAGTCGATCACCGAGCACCTGCCGGCGCCGATCCACGACGTCACCCGCAAGGCCGAAGAATACGCCCGCACCATGGTCACCGGCGGCACCTTCTTCGAAGAGCTGGGCTTCCACTATCTCGGGCCGTTCGACGGCCACGACCTCGACACCATCGTGCCGATCCTGAAAAACGCGCGCGACATGGACGATCGCCCCGTCCTGATCCACGTCGTCACCAAGAAGGGCAAAGGCTACGCCCCGGCCGAGAACGCCGCCGACAAGTATCACGGCGTTTCGAAGTTCAACGTCGTCACCGGCGAGCAGGCCAAGGGCGCGAGCGCGCCGAGCTACACCAAAGTGTTCGCCCAAGCGCTCGTCCGCCAAGCCGAGAAGGACGAGAAGATCGTCGCCATCACCGCCGCCATGCCGAGCGGCACCGGTCTCGATCTCTTCGGCGCCAAATTCCCCGACCGCACCTACGATGTCGGCATCGCCGAACAGCACGCGGTCACGTTCGCGGCCGGCCTTGCCGCCGACGGCATGAAGCCGTTCGCCACCATCTATTCCACCTTCCTGCAGCGCGGCTACGACCAGGTCGTCCACGACGTCGCCATCCAGAAGCTGCCCGTGCGCTTCGCCATGGACCGCGCCGGCCTCGTCGGCGCCGACGGCGCAACCCACGCCGGCTCGTTCGATGTCGGCTATATGGGCGCGCTGCCCGGCATGGTGCTGATGGCCGCCGCCGACGGCAACGAACTTTCCCGCATGGTCGCCACCGCCGCCGCGATCGACGATACGCCATCCGCCTTCCGCTATCCGCGCGGCGACGCTGACGGCGCGCTTGGCGCAGATTGCGACACGCCGCTCGAAATCGGCAAAGGCCGCATCGTGCGCGAAGGCACGAGTGTGGCGCTGCTCAACTTCGGCGCCCGCCTGGCCGAAGCCCACAAGGCCGCCGACAAACTCGCCGCCATGGGCCTTTCCACCACGCTCGCCGACGCCCGCTTCGCCAAGCCGCTCGACGAAGACCTGATCCGGCGTTTAGCGCGCGAACACGAAGTGCTGCTGACGATCGAAGAAGGCGCCATCGGCGGCTTCGGCGCGTTTGTCTTGCACTTCCTCTCGAAAGACGGACTCTTGGATCGCGGCGTAAAAATCCGCACCCTGACGCTCCCGGATGTGTTCCAGGATCAAGACAAGCCCGAAGCCATGTACGCGCAAGCTGGGCTCGACGCGGACGCGATCGCCAACGCCGCGCTGCTGGCGTTGGGCCGCGGCGTGAACGAACAGCGCGCCTAACTCATCCTCCCCGCAAAGCGGGGAGGTGGCTTGCCGGCGAAGCCGGCGCCGGAGGGGCGCGTCCCCATCCGAACAAGCCTCAACCGGACCGCCGGCTTCCAGCCGGCAGCGCGCGCCAACGGCGCGCTTTCTCGGACCGCCGGAGCCTCGCCGGCATGCTAAGCGCCATACGCCATTGACGTACATACGTCATTGGCGTATATAAGATCATGGATGCGCCGGGTCACACCGTTGCCGAAACGCCGGCGTTCATAGCCGACTGCAAAGACGAGGGCGTTTCCGACGTTGAGCGTGCGGCCATCGTCAACGCCGTCGCGGCTAACCCCAAAGTCGGGGACCTCGTGCAAGGCTCGGGCGGCGTGTTTAAACGCCGCTTCGCCGGGCGCGGCAAAGGCAAGAGCGGCGGTTGGCGCGTGATGATCGCCTATGTCGGTGAGGACAGGCCGGCCTACTTGTTGGCGCTGCTCGGCAAAGGAACGCGTGCAAATTTCGACGCAGACGAGATCAAAGCGATGCGCGAGCTTACGTCCGAATTGAAGAAGGCTAAGCGCGCAGCGAAGGATTGAAGAGGAAGACATGAGCAAGGCAGGTCAAAAGGTTTTGCGTGGCCTTCGGGAAGCTGCCGCGCATGCGCGCGGTGAACCGAGCAAGGTCATCGTGCATGCGCCGGCGAAGGTGAACGTCAAAGCGATCCGCGCCCGCACCGGCCTCAGCCAGGACGCCTTCGCCAAGCGCTACGGCTTCACGCTCGACAGCATCCAGAATTGGGAATCCAACCGCCGCGAACCCACCGGCGCGGCGCGCCTCCTGCTCACCGTCATCGACCGCGAACCCGAAGCCGTCGAACGCGCCCTGCATCAGCGGAAATGAGGGAAGCTGCCGTCCGGCCTGCTGACTGAGGCGGTGAGGCGCTAGCGCGAAACTGGAGGCCGACCTCAAGGCCAGCGTCTCGTGACCACCCCCCAAACCTTACGAAAATTTCGTATCCTACACCCCTTCCACCACCCGTATGATGCTCTCGTTCCACACGGGAGGATTTCGAAGTGCACCGAACCTTTGGAAGGTGGGACAGCGGCCGGCGCGGCTGGCGTCGCTTCGGTGGGGAAGGGAAGAGCGCGGCAGCAATGACGCGATCAGCTCCGAACCATCGTTGAGGAAGTCCATGGACGTGGATTGTCGAGAGGGCCCTTGCAGAGGGTACGACGCTTTCCAGGTTCGTGAGGCGAAGCGAACGACGTCAGCATTGCTCACGGGGCGTGAAACCGTGAGGTCCAGGGCAGTTCGGAAACCCTGACGCGCTGAACCGGCTCGTGGCCATAAGGAGCCAAGGCCCCTGCATGCTTTCCATGCTGGTGCGCCACAAACTCCTGGTCGCCAATCCGGGACAAACGGCCGACGTAGGGCGCGCAAAGCCTGCGCGCGCCGCAAGGGGCGACCCGCGCGGCGATCTAGAGACTAACTCGGCGCAGACTTTGCGCGCCCGCCTCCCATTGGGAGGGCAATAGGCAAGTCGGCAATGGGCAATAGGGCGTTCGCGCGCCGACGCCGACGCGCGCCGTCATACCTATTGCCTATTTGCCCATTGCCCAATTGCCTTGCGCCACAAACATGCAATTCTTGCGACATCCCATCACGGAGGAGACGTCATGGCCAAAGGTCAGATGCGGTCGAACAAAGAGAAGCGCAAACCGAAGAAGAACGCCGACGAGAAGAAAGGCGCGAAGAAGTAGGCGCGCTGCGCGCGGGACTAGGGATTGGGGCTAGGGACTAGGGAAAGACGCCGTGCATGCGCACAACCTAGTCCCTAGTCCCGAGCACCTAGTCCCTAATTCTGCGCCGTCCGCTCCTCGTCCCGCCGCGCATCGTCGCGCAGCGCGACGTAGGTCGCTTCGACTTGGCGGCCGATGCTGGCGACGCCGCCGTCGATCTGGCGGCCGACTTTCTCCGCCGTCAGCTCGTTGTCGGTCCAGAAGTAAACGCCGGCGAGCGCGGCCGCGCCGATCATCATCGCGCCGACGAGCCGTCCGCTCATCACCACGGCATGATCGCTCCCATGATCGGGCGCAGCGTGTCCGCCGCCATGCGCTGCGTGTCCGTGTCCGCCGCCGCCAAGAAACTTCTTCGCCGCGAGCGTGCCGAGCAGCACCGCGCCGAACACGTAGAACAGCGCCTGGGCCTGTTGTGAGTACGCAGATTGAATGATCCCGAAAGCGAGCACTCCGCTCGCGCCCGTCGCAGCAAACAAAGCGATCGGCCAGCCTTGCATGGCCTTCCTCCCTCGCATCGGAGATGAAGCGCGCGGCGGCTCGCCGCACGGGGCCCTAACGCAAAAGGAGAAAAGCCGTTCCGGTTTTTGTGACTGAAGTTCCCGGCGATGCCGGGAACTCGGGACTGGGTTCTAGGGACTGGGACTAGGGAAGCTCGGGTTCACGCCGCGCGAAAACACAAGCGCGGCAAAGCCAGTCCCGAGTCCCGAGCACCTAGCCCCTAAATCGGCATGCGCAGAATTTCCTGATACGCCGAAATCACCTGATCCCGCACGGCGATCACCGTCTGCAGCTGCGTCTCGGCCGCGGCGATCGCGGTCACGACATCGACGATGTCGCCCTGGCCGGCGGCGACCGCGAGCGCTTGGGTCTCGGCGACATTGGCGCTTTGCCCCGCCTGCCGGATCGCGTCCTGCACCAAGCCGCCAAAGTCGACGCTGTCGCCGCCAGTCGCGCCGCCGACATTGGCGGTCGCGTTCGCCGCCTGCTGATAGGCCCGCGCGGCCGAGACTGGATCGATCGCCATCTACTTATCTCCGCAAAAGATCGAGCGCGCGCGTCGTCATCGTCCGCGCCGCTTCGATCATGTTCAAATTGGCTTCGTAGGCGCGCGTCGCTTCGCGCATGTCCATCATCTCGACCAGTGTGTCGACGTTCGGCAGCTGCACGTAGCCGCGTTCGTCCGCCGCCGGATGCGAGGGATTGTACTCCTCCCGGAACGCGCTCATGTCCGAAATCGCCCCGGCGACGCGCACACCTTGCGCGCCATTGGCGAGCGCGGTGCTTTCGAGCAGCGGAATGCGCCGCCGGAACGGATCTTCGTTCGGATTGGCGCCGGCCGAATTGGCGTTGGCGACGTTCTCGGCGGCGATGCGCATCCGCGTCGTCTGCGCGCGCATGCCGGAGGCGGCGGCCGCGATCGTGGCGTTGATGTCGGTCATCTATTATCTCCCCGGCGCGCGCGCGGCCATGCGCACGAGTTCGAGGCCCTTTTGGTAGAGCGCGATGCCGGTCTCGAACGCCATCCGCGTCTCGGCGGCGCGCGCCATCTGCTCTTCGAGCACCACCGCATTGCCGTCGATGGTCGTTTCGCTGTCGTCGCGGGTGACGACGCGGACCTCGCCCGAACCGCCGTTCGGCGCCATGTGCATCGCGTTGGTCCGGCTCATGCCGAGCCCGCGTCCGCCCGCGGCCGAAGCGAGCATGCGCTCGAACCCCGCCGTATCCACATCCCGCGGCCGGTATCCGGGCGTCGAAGCGTTGGCGATGTTCTCGGCGATCAGCTGCTGGCGCTCGCTCAATTGATCGAGCCGCGCGCGCAGGAGGCCGAAGAAGGGGGTGTTAGCTAGGTCCAAAGTGCCGACTCAAGGGCTGCAAACTTTGCCTAGTCGAACAGCTCATGGTTAAGCGCGCCTTAAACTGGCGCCGCAACGTTTACGTCTCGTTTACCAAACCGGTCGAGCCAAGAGACTGCTCCAGAACGGAGGGGTGTCGTGGATTGGATCGATTGGGCGCGCTCGGCGGCGGCGCTGCTCGCAACTTTGGGCTTGATCCTCGCGGTGGCGTGGGGCGCGCGCAAGCTCGGCATGCTGCAGGCGGGGGCGGCCAGCCCGAAGCGGTTGAAGGTCAGCGAATCGCTCATGATCGATCCGCGCCGGCGCCTCGTCGTCGTCCGCTGCGATAATCGTGAGCATCTTATCCTCCTCGGTCCGGGCGGTGATATAGTGGTCAGCGAAATGGCGGTCATCGAGGCGGAGAGCGCCACGTGACCGCCCCCCGCACCGCCCGCCGCCAAACCGGCAAATGGACCGGCATAATCCTCCTCTCGTCCATTTTCGCCGCGCTGTGGACTGGCGTCGCCTTCGCAACAACGGCCGCCAATCCGACGCTCGCGATCAATCTCGGCACCGGCGACGGCCTGACAGCGCGCGTGCTGCAGTTGGCCGCGCTGATCACGGTGCTCTCGCTCGCGCCCTCGATCATCATCATGACGACCAGCTTCGTGCGCATCGTCGTGGTGCTATCGCTGCTCAGGACCGCGATCGGCCTGCAGCAGGCGCCGCCGAACATCGTCATCGTCTCGCTGTCGCTATTCTTGACCGCGTTCGTGATGCAGCCGGTCTGGAACGACGCCTACCAGGCCGGCATCGGTCCGGTGATGAACGAAGAAATGCCACTGGACGAAGCCTTTCCGCGCATCGTCGAGCCACTCAAAATCTTCATGGCCGGCCAGACGCGCGAGGACGATCTGGCGCTCTTCATCGACATGGCCAACTTGGAGCAGCGCCCGGCGAGTGCGGCCGAGACGCCGCTGCGGATTCTCGCGCCGGCGTTCATGGTCTCCGAACTCCGCCGCGCGTTCGAGATCGGCTTCATGCTGTTCATCCCGTTCGTGATCATCGACCTCGTGGTCGCGTCGCTGTTGATGGCGATGGGGATGATGATGATGCCGCCGGTGACGGTGAGCTTGCCGTTCAAACTGATTTTCTTCGTCCTGGTGGACGGCTGGCGATTGGTGGCCGGCAGCCTGATCGAAAGCTTCGCCTCGGGCGCTCCGCCCGGCGGCTAGGCCCGCGATCGGCTCGCGAACCTGATTTAGCGCTCGATCCCCAGATCGGAGATCAAGAGCGCTTTGAAGTCGTCTTCCTTCGGCGCGAACAGGCTCCGGAAGAACGCGGCAATCGCACTCAGCATCTTCAGCCCCACGGCATAGCGACGAGACATCAGTACGTTTCGGACCCGCCCATCGTTCCATGCAGGTCTGAATCCAAGATGAGGCGGAATCGGCGTTTTGGATGCGCGTTGTGGAAACTCAGTCGCACTGTGGCGGCGGCAACACGTTTTCGCGCCGCGGGTGTGGGCGGCGGCGCATTGCCGAGGCGTAAGCAGCGGTCCGCCGCTTCGGAAACGCGGCGTTAACCACGTCAGGCGTCCTTGGGGTCAGCGCCCGGCAGAATTTGCCGGGCGAGGAGGGGCCATGAACGGCGCAGAAGTCCTCGATCTCGGGCGCGAAGCCATCTGGGTCACGGTCCTGGTCTGCGCCGGGCCGATGATCGTGGGCCTCATCGTCGGCCTCGTCGTCTCGCTGCTGCAGACGCTGACCCAGATTCAGGAGCAGACGCTGGTCTTCGTGCCGAAGATCCTGGCCATCTTCTTCGCCGTGCTGCTCTTCCTGCCGATCATGGGCGGCCTCCTGGGCGGCTTCATGAACGACATTTTCGCCCGCATCGCGGCGTTCTAGCGATGGAGCTCACGCTCTACGGCGTCGAGATTTGGGCCACGGCGCTGCTGTTTGCGCGCATTGGCGGCATGATCATGCTGCTGCCGGGCTTTGGCGAGCCGGCCGTGCCGCCGCGCGTGCGTCTGGGTCTCGCGCTCGCCATCGCCATCGCGCTCGGGCCGACCTTGGCCGACCGCGTGCCGGAAGCGGCGACGAACGCGTTCGGCATGGCCGCGCAAGTGACGAGCGAAGCCTTGATCGGGGTCCTGCTGGGCGGCGCGGCGCGCATTCTGGTCTCGGCGCTGGCGACGGCGGGGCAGATTGTCGGCCTCGAAATCGGCATCGCCTTCGCCCAGACCGCCGACCCGACGCAGACGCAGTCGGGCCAGCTCGTCGCCGTGTTTTTGAGCGTGATGGGCGTTGCGCTGATCTTCGTCACCGGCCTGCACCACATGTTCCTGCAAGGCATCGTCGGATCCTACGATGTGATCTCGCTCGGCGCGCCGGCGCCTGTCGGCGACGCGGCCGAACTTGCATTGCAGACAACAGCGTCCTCGTTCCGCGTCGGCTTCCAGATCGCCATGCCCGTCGTTGCGGCGGGGCTGATCTTCCGCGTGGGTCTTGGCGTGCTGTCGCGGCTCATCCCCTCGATCCAAGTGTTCTTCGTCGCGCTGCCGCTGCAGATCATGGGCGGGCTCGTCGTGTTCGCGCTGGGCCTCTCCACCGGCATGCTGATCTGGCTCGACAGCGTGCAGCGCTACGCCATGTGGCTGAGGTAGGCGCATGGCCGAGCAGAACGACGACGACAAAACGGAAGAGCCGACGCAGCGACGGCTCGATCAGGCCCGCGAGAAGGGCGACATCGTCTATTCCGCCGAAGTCGGCGCGGCGCTGTCGCTAATCGCGGCGACCGGCGTCGTCGCGTTCATGGCCGGGCCGATCGTCTCGCAGATGGCGCACGCTTTCATCGGCTTTCTGGCCGCGCCCGAGCAGTTTTCGGTCGAACCTGGCTCGCTTCGCGCGATCTTCGGCAGCGTGCTTTTGAAGCTCCTGGTGATCTTCGGCCTTACCGCGCTCGCGCTTGGCGTCGCCGCAATCGCGGCGCGTTACGTCCAGGACCGGCCGACCTTCACCGGCGAGCGCCTCACGCCCAAGCTGAACAAGCTGAACCCGATGGAAGGGTTCAAGCGCGTGTTCGGCAAGCAGGCCGTCTCGGCGTTCCTGAAGTCGCTGGCGAAGCTGGTGCTGGTCGGCGCCGTGCTCGTGTGGGTGCTGTGGCCGAACGACGCCACCATCGACAATCTCTCTCTGCTCGACGTCGGCGCGCTGTTGCCGTTCATCCAGGACAAGGTCGTCGCCATGATGCTGGCGCTGGCGAGCGCGGCGGCGGTGCTCGCGGCGGTCGACTACGTCTTCACCCGCCAGAGCTACATGAAGCGGCTGCGCATGAGCCGGCGCGAGATCAAGGAAGAGATGCGCCAGAGCGACGGCGATCCGTTGGTGAAGGCCAAGCTCCGCCAGATCCGGATGGAGCGCTCGCGGAAGCGGATGCTGGCGAACGTGCCGAACGCCAGCGTCGTCATCACCAACCCGACCCACTACGCGGTGGCGCTGCGCTACGAGCAGGGCGAGACGCCGGCGCCGATCTGTCTCGCCATGGGCGTCGATGCGGTGGCGCAACGGATTCGCGAAGTTGCGAACGAGAACAACATTCCGATCGTGGAAGATCCCCCGCTGGCGCGTGCCTTGTTCGCGACCGCCGAGATCGACCAGCCGATTCCGAAGGAACATTACGAGGCGGTGGCGAAAGTGATCGGCTTCGTCATGCGGCTTGCCCGCCGGCGCGGGACGCGGCGGCCGCCGCGCGTCAATTTGTGAGTGGAGAGGCCCTATGGCGGATGGCTATGCACCGGCGCCGCACCGTGCTCCGAAGCCCGAATCGGGGTCAATTGGCGTTTCAACAGGCGCGCCGATGACAGACCACGCAGACCAGACCCCGCCGCGCAGCGGCGGGCGGCTCGACCCGCTCCAGATCTTGTTCTGGGGCGCGGTGACGGCCGGCGTCGCCGCCGCCGGCGTTGCGATCACGGCCGGCCCGGCGGTCGGCCGGCCTGGCGCGATCCTGCTGCTGCTGCTCGCCGCCGTCGGGATGGTGCTGTTCTTCTGGATGTCGCGCGGCGCGGGCCGCAAGCTCGGCGCCTTCCCGGAACGCGGCGCGATCGCTGCGGCGGCGATGCTGGGCGGACGCAATGAGTTCGGTCTAATTGAAGCGCTCGACGAAGCGGCGCTGATCACCGATGCCGGTCTCTCGCCGCTGGCGGCGAACGACGCCTATCTGCACATCGCCGAAGCCGCCGGCGTGCTCGGCGAAAGCGACCGGCCGCCGATGATGAGCCGTCTGTTCGGCGCCGACCCGATGCTGTCTGCGCCGATGTTCCGCCTCTCGCGCGCCGCGCAGGCGGGGCAGACGCGGCGCGAAGAGCTGCCGGTGACGACGGCGATCTCCGGCAAGCACGCGCGCTACGAAGCCTGCGTCGGGCCGATGCCGGGCGGCTACGTGCTGTGGCGGCTGCGCGAGCTGGGCGCCGCCGAAGCGGGCGAGCAGGGCGGCGAGGGCAATCAGCTTTTCCTCGACGATGCGCCGGTCGGCTTCTTCGCCGCGCGCGGCGACGGCTCGATCGTCTACATGAACCGCGCGCTGCGGGCGGTGCTGGGCCTCGGCGAAGATCCGGCGCTGCTCCGCGTCAAGGACATCATCAAGGAAGACGCCTCGCGCATCGTGCGCAAGGACCGCCGCGGCTTCGGCCCGACGCGCACGCGCGTCACGCTGAAGGGCCTCGACGGCCAGGAGACGCAAGTCGCCGCGCTCTCGTTCTGGCCGGCGGAAGACGCCGACGGCGTCTCGCGCACGTTCGTGTTCTTCTCCGACGCCGAAGCGCCCGAAGCGCCGGCGCAAACCCAGCCGCAGACGGCTGTTGCGGCCGACGGCGTCTTCGCCCAATCGCCGTTCGGCATCGCCGTGCTCGACGGCGCCGATCCTGCCTCGGCGGCGATGCTCGATTCCAACGCCGCGCTGATGGATATGACGCAGGGCCGGGCGACCCCGTCGACGCCGTTCGCCGATCTGTTCGAAGCCTCCGAAGGCCCGGCGCAACTGGCGCATCGTCTGCGCCAATCGCTCAACGATCCGATCGAGATCACCCTCGCAACCGATCCGCCGATCGCCGCGCACGTGCATTTCGCCCGCACGCCTGATGGGCGCGGCGTCGCTTATGTGCTGAACGTCAGCCAGCAACGCGAGCTGGAGACGCGTCTCGCGCAATCGGAAAAGATGCGCGAGATCGGCGAACTCGCCGCCGGCGTCGCCCACGACTTCAACAACTTGCTGACCGTGGTGATGCAAACCTGCTCGACACTGCTGCGCCGCCACCCGGTCGGCGACGCCGACTATCCGATGCTGCGCGAGATTTCCGACCACGCTGTCTCGGCCAAGGAGCTCTCGGAAATGCTGCGCGCCTATGCGCGCCAGCAGAACTTCGCGCGCGAAGTGTTCGATGTCGGCGACTTCCTCGGCTCCAAGCAGGAGCTGATCCGGCGCATCATGGGCGCCTCGGTGCAGACCGAAATCCGCCACGGCCGCGATTTGCCGTACGTGAAGGTCGACAAGACCCAGCTCGAGCGGGTCATCGTCAATCTCGCCACCAATGCGCGCGATGCGATGACGCCGAAGGGCTCGCCGATGGCGAAGGACGGCAAGCTCACGCTGCGCACCTCGGTGATCGATGCTACCGCCGCGCGGGGCCTCGGCCACAACCCGATCGAGGACGGCGCCTACGTGATGATCGAAGTCGAGGACACCGGCGGCGGCATCAAGCCGGAGCACCAGGCCAAGATCTTCCGCCCGTATCATTCGACGAAGGAAGCCGGCAAAGGCACCGGGCTCGGTCTCGCGACCAGCTACGGCATCATCAAGCAATCGGGCGGCTACATCTTCTTCACCTCGAAGCTGGGCGTCGGCACCACGTTCCGCATCTTCCTGCCCGCCTACGATCCGACGCCGGAAGAACTGGAAGAAATCGCCGCCAAGGAACTCGCGCTGATCGCGCCGCCGCCGAAGGACGTCTCCGGCCGCGGCAAGATTCTGTTCGTCGAGGACCTGGTGCCGGTGCGCCGCGCGACCGTGCGCAACCTGAAGGAATGCGGCTACGAGGTCGAGGAAGCCGGCGACGGCCAGGAAGCGCTCGATATCTTGAGCGCCAAGCCCGGCGCCTTCGACATCATCATCTCCGACGTCTCGATGCCGGTGATGACGGGGCCGGAGATGCTGGAAGAGGCCGATCCGGCGATGATCGGCAAAGCCAAAGTGCTCTTCCTCTCAGGCTACGCGCCGGAGAGCTTCAGCGACGTGCTGGAGCGATATCCCGTGCACTATCTCAGCAAGCCCGTGACGATGGAGCAGCTGGTCGGACGCGTGAAGGAGCTGCTGGCGGCGGCTTAGGGCTTGCGCTAACGGCAACGGCCTGCACAAATTGCCTTCGCTGACCTGTAGTGCGGGGCGAGATGTTTCGAGCGCTCTTGTTGACGATTGCGCTCGCGACGAGCGTGACGAGCGGCGCGAGCGCCCAGCAGCCTATACCTTTCCCTCACTTTGAACGGCCCGTGCAGGTGAGCGGCGGAAGCAGCGCCGACGTCTCCTACGTTGGTTTTCTCGAGCTTCAGCAAGCTGAAGACCTCGGGCGCATCTATGATGAGCTTGAGCGACGTCCGTTTGAGCTTCCGTATTGGGCTCTGTACGCTTTGGCGTCGCGCCGATGGGCGACTGATCGTGAAGCTGCCCTGCGGCTATTTGCGCTCGGGCAGCTGCGCCAAGGTTACGCTGCAATGCGTTGCCGGCGCGACCGGGCGGCTGACCTGTTCAATCCGCTCGAAGGCATCGAGCGCGATCTCTATGGCGAGTTGTTCCGCAACGTCGCTGACGCGAGCTCCCAGGAGCGTGTCGCGGCATTCGAATGGGCGCTCAGTCAGGGCCGGCGCTACGATGACGAGGCCTCCGCCGCTGAAATCTGCGCCTGGGTATTCGGCGAACGAGATTTCAGCGATCGCCAGAGGCTGGAGCGCGAGTATGTCATCCCGCGCGACGAATGGTCAGGGGCTGCTGCGCGGCTGGAGCGAGGTCGGCGGCGACTGATCGAGATCGAAGCGCTTGGCCGCACCGATCCGTTTCCCCACGTCGCTATGACGGCGACATTTGTCGACGCACGCGTGTCGGACAATCCGATGTGGGCTGATAACGAGACGGTCGCGCTTTCGATTGATCGTGAAAGCCGGGACGGGCCGCTTTCTCTTGTTGTCTTGAGTGGTCAGGAAATCTCGCGACGCCCACTTACGCTCGAGCAGGGTATGCTCACCGACCTCGCCTGCGGCGTGAACGGCCGCATCGGCTGGCGTGAGCAGCGCATTGTGCCAGGACGTGTCGAGGCCAATGCGCTTGCTTCACTAACTCTGAGCAGTGGCGAGACTCGCCGACGGAACGTGACCTCGCCCTACGTCCTAAGTGTGACGAAGCCGTACATCTGGACTGACGGGAATGCGGATTGGATCAATCCGTACACATGCGAGATTGTCGACCACACCGCGTTCATGCAAAGGCTCGACACGATCCTTCCGGCTGACCGCTACGACCGCACCATCTTTCCGCTTCGACCCGGGGACGGATACGTCGTTGCTGTTCGCGACGAGACACTTGTTAGCCACAACAGGCTCGCTCTGGTGAGCGCCGATTTGACTTCGTCCGTCGACTTGGGTCTGCAACCGGAGTGGCGGCAACTCGTCTGGTCGGCGCGCGACGCCGCCTACATTATTCCCGTCGAAGTGCGCGGTTCATTTTATGCAGACAATCCGATCTCGATCCCCGTGGTTGATCCCGAGCAACGTTCGCTACGGACAATTGAAATTGCGCGCACCGCGTTAAACGAAGCAGATGTTGAGTATTGGCCTTCGGCGGCGGGACTATTGGGCGTGGTCAAATGGTACGAGACGCCTCGGGGCCACCTTCCTGGCGGGCTATACCTGATCTCGGAGCATGGCCCTCTTCGGCTGTATCAAGCGCGTGAAGCGGGCGCGGCCCTGCGGATGCGCAGCATATCGCCGGATGGTTGCAGTGTGGTGCTGCAAGAGTTCGCGACACGAACCATCATGGAGAGTGCAATCGTGATCGACCTATGCACCGCTTCAAATCGGGCGGCCATCGCGAGCGTGACGGAGCAGCTGCGTTGAACGCGGATCAGACCAGCTCAAGCTTCAGATTCCGCCCCCCAGCACGCGCCGCCCGTCAGCGTCTCCAGGCTCACGGCATGGTTCTCAGGATCGAGCAGCCGAACCAGCTGGCTGCGGCTCGTATTCATGCGCCGCGCCATCTCGGCTTTCGTGACATTCTCTTCCCTCATCGCCCGTTCGACTTGCCAAGCAAGCACGCGTTTGATCGCGACCGCCTGGGTGTCCTCGTAGCCGCCTTGTTCCTTGAAAAAGGAATCGAAGCTCGAGCCAATCCGTATTTTCCTTTTCTTCGTCACGTCTTGATCCTGTCACGAGCGAGGTCGCGGCGCCGCCCCGGGGCCGCCGGCGCCCTCGCCGGCGACACTGGCAGAGTAACATCACTACGCTCAGGATTTGCATCAACTCCGATGCTGGCGAGGGCGGCGGCGATCCGGGGAAATACGAGGATAACCTTCGCCTCTATCCAACACTTTTCCGCGCTAAGCCCCTGCAATCGTTGAGACTCCACAAAATCAATCCGACCGACCTCGAAGTTGAGCTATAATGCGCGCATCGCTCCGCTGGAGAGCAGTTGGTACCCTGTTCGAACCGATGCGCGAGCGTGGTGATTGAGCGTGATCCTCCGAACCCCGGACTTGAGCCGGGGGTAGGGGGAGAAGCCCGCCGAACATGAAATGGCGGGGAGAAGCACCGGGCCTTGCGTCGTCGAACAGCGCAAACCCGCACGCTATCGGCCGAGCCGCCTCCGAGAGTGAAAAATCTCCCGCGACGGCGCCGATGCCCAAACAATCACGGGACGCGGGTGAACCCGCGTAGGCAGCGCCCTCACAAGGCGCACATTATTCGACGCGATTCATCCGCGTCCCGCTCTCCGTTCTCGGATGAGCTAGAACATTTCGATCCGCGAGGATCAACAAGGATGGCGCGCGTCTATGCGAAGGGGCAGGTGAGGATTGCGCCGTGCTTCACGCGGACGTGGCGGCGCTGCGCTCCGCCCGCCGTCCCGCCAAAATCACCAGCTTCTCGCTCGGCGGATACACCACGACGCCGCCGTCGGGCGCGGTAACCAGCACCATGTCCGGGTTCGGCTTCTGGATCAGGCCGGCGGGACGGGAGAGGGCGGCGGTCTTCACGCGGAACGAGGTCACCGCTTCCAGCGTGGCCGGATAGCCGTTGCGCGGCGGCAGTGGCGCTAAGGTCGAAGCCATGGCCCGATCCTCTCCGTTTCCCCTCCGCAATTAAACGACGGCTTGCAGCATTAGGGAATAGGGATTGGGGCATGCAGGCGCCGCGCCACACCATTTAGCTCCACCCAATCCCCAATCCCGAACATCCCATCCAGAGCCGATGTTCTGCTTGCGTTCCGAGAACAAAGGCGGTACATTCGATTCCTGATCGATGCAGTGCCGAGGCCGGTGGCGCGAGCCCTGGACTCAGGGCCTAAGGGAGGCGGAAACCATGGCTACCAAGCTGAAGCTTGTTGAGGACGCAGTGGAAACGGACAAGCAGAAGGCTTTGGCCGCCGCCCTGAAGCAGATCGATCAGGCCTTTGGCAAAGGCTCGGTGATGCGTCTGGGCGAAAAGCCGGCGATGGAGATCGAGGCGATCTCCACCGGCTCCCTCTCGCTCGATATCGCGCTCGGCATCGGCGGCCTGCCGAAGGGCCGTATCGTTGAAATCTACGGCCCGGAAAGCTCGGGCAAGACGACTCTGGCGCTGCACTGCATCGCCGAAGCGCAGAAGTCCGGCGGCGTCTGCGCGTTCGTCGACGCCGAACACGCGCTCGATCCGATTTATGCAAGAAAGCTCGGCGTCGATCTCGACGACCTGCTGGTTTCGCAGCCGGACACCGGCGAACAGGCGCTCGAGATCACCGACACTTTGGTCCGCTCCGGCGCGATCGACGTCTTGGTGGTGGACTCGGTCGCGGCGCTGACGCCGCGCGCCGAAATCGAAGGCGAGATGGGCGACAGCCTGCCGGGGCTGCAGGCGCGGCTCATGAGCCAAGCGCTGCGCAAGCTGACCGCCTCGATCAACAAGTCGAAGACGCTCGTCATCTTCATCAACCAGATCCGGATGAAGATCGGGGTGATGTACGGCAATCCAGAGACGACGACGGGCGGCAACGCGCTGAAGTTCTACGCCTCCGTGCGCCTCGACATCCGCCGCACCGGCCAGATCAAGGAACGCGACGAGGTGATCGGCTCGGAGACGCGCGTGAAGGTGGTCAAGAACAAAGTGGCGCCGCCGTTCAAGCAGGTCTCGTTCGACATCATCTACGGCGAGGGCGTCTCGAAAACGGGCGAACTGATCGAGCTCGGCGTCAAGGCCGGCGTGATCGACAAGTCGGGCGCCTGGTACGCCTACGGCTCGCAGAAGATCGGCCAAGGCAAGGAAGCGGCGCGCCGGTTCCTCAAGGAGAACCGGGCCGTCGCGCTCGAGATCGAGGACCGCATCCGCGGCAAGGCCAACGCCGTGGCCGATGCGATGTATTCGCCGCCGACCGACGATGAGGCCAAGGACGCGGCTGAGGGTGAGTAAGGCATCGGTTCTTCGGAGCTGACCAGTTTCGCCGGCTGGCCCGGGGACGGTTGCCGACCCGACCCCATGCCCTGGTCCGTTCTCGGGCCGGCCGGCGGATTATATAAGACAAGGCGTCTTACGAGCGCCGCGGGTTTGGTGTTCAATGGGCGGCATGGCGATGCTGAACTACGACGTGTTCGAAGCGTTCAAGTCCGCCGGCGCTGACGATGAGAAGGCGCGTAAGGCGGCAGAGGCGCTCGCCCGCGCGGACGGGCACTTCGATGAGCGGTTCGATCGGATCAGCGACCGGTTTCTCAAGGTCGACGAGCGATTCATGCGAATTGAAGCCAAGCTCGACCTGCACTCGTGGATGATTGGCGCGGTTGTGGCGATGAACATCGCCATCCTCGTCCGTTTGTTGATCCCGGTTTGACCTCGTGGAGCCGCGGGTTTCACTCATCACGCTTGGTGTTGGCGATCTGAAGCGCGCCAAGGCGTTCTATACGGCGCTCGGCTTCAAGGCGTCTTCCGTCGGCGGCGAAGAGGTTGTCTTTTTGCAGGCGGGTGCGGTGGCGCTCTGCCTGTTTCCGCGTGAGAGCCTCGCTTGCGATGCGGGCGTAGCGGCGGCGGGCGAGGGTTTCCGCGCCATCGCCATCGCCCACAATGTGCGCGAGAAGGACGAGGTCGATGCGGTGATCGCCGAGGCCGCGGCAGCCGGCGCGGCGGTGGTGAAGCCGGCGCATGACGCGGTCTGGGGTGGGCGCTCGGGCTATTTCGCCGATCCGGACGGGCACCTTTGGGAAGTCGCCTGGAATCCGCACTTCCCGCTCTCGCCGGAGGGTGCGCTGACCGTGCCGCCGTAACGGGCGCCGGGAACGGCGGCTGCTCGCCGGCGCCGGCCGTGTGGCGGCGCGGCGCTTGGCGTTGTGCACCGCACTACCTATACCAAGCGCAAACAAGGCATCGGCTTGGACGGCATGACCAGCGTCAACAACATTCGAAAGCAGTTTCTCGCGTTTTTCCGCGCCCGCGGCCATGAGCTGCCGGGCTCGTCCTCGCTCGTGCCGCAGGACGACCCGACTTTGCTCTTCACCAATGCCGGCATGGTGCAGTTCAAGAACTATTTCACCGGCGCCGCAAAGCCGCCGTACCCGCGCGCGGCCACTTCGCAGAAGTGCGTCCGCGCCGGCGGCAAGCACAACGACCTCGACAATGTCGGCTACACCGCCCGCCACCTCACCTTCTTCGAGATGCTCGGCAACTTCTCGTTCGGCGACTATTTCAAGGAAGGCGCGATCGACGCGGCCTGGACGCTGATCACCAAGGATCTCGGCCTCCCGAAAGAGAAGCTGCTCGTCACCGTCTATCACGACGACGATGAAGCGGCGTCGCTCTGGAAGAAAATCGCCGGCTTCAGCGACGACAAGATCATCCGCATCGCCACCGCGGACAATTTCTGGTCGATGGGCGATACGGGGCCTTGCGGGCCGTGCTCGGAAATCTTCATCGACCGCGGCGATCACATCTGGGGCGGGCCGCCGGGATCGACGGAAGAGGACGGCGACCGCTTCCTTGAATTCTGGAACCTCGTGTTCATGCAATACGAGCAGTTCGGCGACGATCGCCCGCGCGAGAAACTGCCGAAGCCGTCGATCGACACCGGTATGGGGCTCGAACGCATGGCCTGCGTGCTGCAGGGCGTGGACTCGGTGTTCGAAACCGATCTCTTCCGCACGCTGAAAAAGGCGTCGGAAGAGCTGACCAAGACCAAAGCGGAAGGCGACAAGGCGCCGAGCCACAATGTGATCGCCGATCACTTGCGTTCGTCGTGCTTCCTCATCGCCGACGGCGTCTCGCCGTCGAACGAAGGCCGCGGCTACGTGCTGCGCCGGATCATGCGCCGGGCGATGCGGCATGCGCATATTCTCGGCGCCAAAGAGCCGCTGATGTATCGCCTGGCGCCGACTTTGATCGCGGAAATGGGCGAGGCTTATCCCGAACTGCGCCGGGCGCAGCCTGTGATCGAAGCGCAATTGCGCGACGAGGAAGAGCGCTTCCGCCGCACGCTGGCGAACGGATTGCGCTTGCTCGACGATGAACTTGGCGACCTCAAGCAGGGCCAGAAACTCTCCGGCCGGACGGCGTTCAAGCTCTATGACACGTTCGGCTTTCCGCTCGATCTGACGCAGGACATCTTGCGCGGGCGTGGGCTCGAAGTGGATGTCGCCGAATACGATCGGGCGATGCAGGAGCAGAAGGAGGCCGGCGCGGCCAGTTGGAAGGGCGCGGACGGCGCCGACAATCCGGCGATCTGGCACTCGATCCTCGAACGCACCACCGGCAACGAATTCCTCGGCTATGGCGCCGAAGCCGGCGACGGCAAGCTCGCCGCGATTGTCACCGGCGGCGTCGAGCAGCACGACCTGCGCGACGGCGCCCAAGCCGCGCTCGTGTTCGACCGCACGCCGTTCTACGCCGAAAGCGGCGGTCAAGCCGGCGACCGTGGAATGATCAAGTTTGCGAATGGCGCCGAATTCGTCGTCGAGGACACGCTGAAGCAAGCCGGCGCGCTGCACGCGCATGTCGGCAAACTGACGAGAGGTTCGGTGAAGGTCGGCGACAAGGCGGCGCTCGAGATCGATCACGAGCGGCGGACGAAGATCCGCGCCAACCATTCGGCGACGCACTTGCTGCACGCAGCGCTGCGCAACGTGCTCGGCCCGCACGTGACGCAGAAGGGCTCGCTCGTCGAGGCGGACTATTTCAGGTTCGACTTCAGTCACGGCCAAGCCATGAGCGCCGACGAGATCGGCCGTGTCGAAGACGAAGTGAACGCCGTCATCCGCCAGAACGCCGAAGGCGTGATCAAGGAGATGGCGCCGGCGAAAGCGATCGAAGAGGGGGCGCTCGCGCTGTTCGGCGAGAAGTATGGCGACGCCGTGCGCGTGCTCAGGCTCGGCGATGCGCTGTCGCGCAACGGCAAGCCATACTCGGTCGAGCTCTGCGGCGGCACGCACGTGAAGCGTACGGGCGATATCGCCGTGTTCGCGATCCTCTCCGAAGGCGGTGTCGCCGCCGGCGTCCGCCGCATCGAAGCGGCGACGGGCGCGGCGGCGCTGGCGCACCTGAAGGCGCAGGCGGCGCTGGCGAAGGCGATCGCGTCGAATTTGAAGTCGCCGCTCGCCGAAGTCACCGACCGCGTGGCGCAGCTGGCCGAAGAGCGCCGCAAACTCGAACGCGAGCTGAACGAAACCAAGAAGAAGCTCGCGCTCGCCGGCGGCGGCGGACAGGCCGCGCCGGCGGGGCCGGAGCAGGTGGCGGGCGTTGCCGTACTGGCGCGCGTGTTGGAAGGCGTGCCGGCGAAGGAGCTGCGCGGGCTGGTCGACGAAGGCAAGAAATCGATCGGCTCCGGCGTTATCGCGTATATCGGCGTCGAGGACGGCAAGGCGGCGCTCGCGGTCGGCGTGACGGACGACTTGAAGGGCAAGGTCAACGCTGTCGATCTGGTGAAGGCGGGCGTCGCCGCCGTCGGCGGCCAGGGCGGCGGCGGCCGGCCCGACATGGCCCAGGGCGGCGGCCCCAATGGCGGCGAAGCGGGCAAAGCGCTTGAAGCGATCCGCGCCGCGCTCCAAGGCGCGCTCGCAGCGTGAGCGGGATCGTCTATCGCGATGCGAATGCGGCGGACGCCGAAGCGCTCGCCGCGTTCGCGCGCGGATCGTGGGTGGCGACGTTTGGGCATCTTGCGTATCCGCCGCGCGATCTCGATGTGTATCTGACAAAGAACTACGGCGCGGAGATTCAGCGCAGCGAAATCGCCGATCCCGAAGTGCGCTATCGCCTGGCGCTGCGCGAGGGCGAGATCGTCGGCTATTGCATGATGGGCGTGCTGGCGATGCCGGTCGACGACGCGGGCGGGCTCGAACTGCACCGGCTCTACGTCGACGAAAGCGTCAAGGGCGCCGGCGTGGCGGCGGCGCTGATGGAAGATGCGATCGCCTGGGCGCGCGGCAAAGGCGCCTCGGCGCTGTATCTCAGCGTCTGGGAAAACAACGAACGGGCGCAGCGTTTCTATCGCCGCTTCGGATTCAAAGATCACGGCGAGTGGGACTTCATGGTCGGCGAAACCGCCGACCGCGATTTAATATGGCGGCTTACGCTGTGAGCCCTTCGAGATCGAGCTAACGGTTCGAACACGGTTTCGTTCCCCGTAGGAACCATGCGCCGTCCGCGGACGTAACCTACGCGGTTATGCCAAGCGACGTTCGACATAAGCCACGCAGGAATCGGTACGACGCGTTGCAGCGCTGCGAGCGCTTGCATGGGCTTGCGCAACTGATCGCAAGCGATCTCGACCTCGAGCGCGTCGTTCAAACCGTGACCGATGTGGCGACCGAAGCTTGCGGCGCGCAATTTGGCGCGTTCTTCTACAATATCGAAAACGAGCGCGGCGAAAGCTATCAGCTCTATACGCTCTCGGGCGCGCCGCGCGAGGCGTTCGAACATTTCAGCCTGCCGCGCAACACGGCGATCTTCGAGCCGACCTTCCGCGGCGCCGGCGTCGTGCGCTCGGACGATATCCGCGCCGATCCCCGCTACGGCCAGAATCCGCCCTATAGCGGCATGCCGGAAGGTCATTTGCCAGTTGTTAGCTATTTGGCGGTGCCAGTCGTCTCGCGATCGCGAAAGGTGCTGGGCGGCCTCTTCTTTGCGCATGAAGAGCGCGCCATGTTCGACGCCGAGTGCGAGGCGTTCATAGTCGGCATCGCCGCGCATGCGGCCATCGCCATCGACAACGCGCATCTTCATCGCGAGGCGCAGCAGGAAATCGAGCAGCGCAAGAGCGCCGAAGCCAAGCTGGAGATGCTGCTCGGCGAGGTGAAGCACCGCTACAAGAACGCGGTGGCGACGATCCAGGGCATCGCCGCTCAATCCTTTCCCGGCGCGAACCGGGAAGCGCACGAGCGCTTCAGCTCCAGGCTTGGCGCTCTCGGCAAGGCGCTGGATTTGCTGACGACAAAGGATTGGGACCGCATCGCGGTCGCCGATGTGGTCGCAAGGGCGCTGGCGCCGTTCGAAAATCTCCAGCGGCTGAACCGGTCGGGCGTGGACGCTTCCGTCGGCGCCGACAATTCGCTCGTGCTGGCGCTCGCGCTGCACGAACTTGCAACCAACGCTATAAAGTACGGCGCGCTCTCCAATGCGGATGGCGGCGTGCGCATCGCTTGGGAATTCACCGATCACGAACGGACTCGCATTCGATTTCGCTGGGAAGAATTCGGCGGACCGCCGGTTTCGCCGCCGAGTAAGGCCGGCTTCGGCACGACCTTGATCGACCGGGCCCTGGGCGGCGCGAAGGGCGCGGCTGCGGTGCAGTTCGCACCGGAGGGCTTGCGATGCAGTTTTGAAGTCCCGCTTTGACCGGATCGGCCGAGTAACATCTCGGAAACCAAATCAGTCGTTTTTGGACGACTCGATTCGGTTGTGGGGACGCCGGGATGACTCAGAACGACGCGCTGGCCGCTTTTCTCGGGCCAGAGCTTTTCGCGCGGTTGCAGTGGGACCGCCTCAACCAGCAGCAGCGTGATGCGATTCTCTCCGTGTTCCGAGTCGGTTTGGGCGCCGGCGTGCAATCGGGCGCAGTGTCGACCATCGATGCGGTGCTGGCGCAGGGCAAAGTGCTGATCTGCGAGGACGGCTCGCAATGGCAGGCGCGCGAGAAGGACGACGCCGAGCTGATCGAGGATTGGGGCGCCGGTTCGCTGGTGGCGATCCACCGGCAGCTGGTCTACCGGCTTGATCCGTACCAGGCGGCGGAAGTGGAGCTGCTGCGCCTTTAGCGCAGTACGGCAGTAGGGCAGTAGGGCAGTAGGTTACGCGAGGGCTCCCTATTGCCTTATTGCCGTACTGCCCTACTGCCTTCGTATGGCATACGAAACGATCAAACTCGACGTCGCCAACGGGATCGCCACGCTGACGCTTCACCGTCCCGACCGGATGAACGCGTTCACCGATCGGATGGCGCGCGAGATGATCGCCGCGTTCGACGAGACCGATGCGAACGATGACGTGCGAGTCGTCGTCGTCACCGGCGCCGGCAAGGCGTTCTGCGCCGGGGCGGATCTGAGCGGCGGCGGGGCAACGTTCGATTACGAGCAGCGGCGGGCGGCCGGCCGCGGCGAGGCTGAGTTCGATCCGGAGATCGAGCGGGACGGCGGCGGGACGGTGGGGTTGCGCATCTATGAAAGTTTGAAGCCGGTCATAGCGGCGATCAACGGACATGCCGTGGGCGTCGGCGCGACGATGACGCTGCCGATGGATGTCCGCCTCGCGGTCGAAGGCGCGAAGATGGGCTTCGTGTTCGCGCGGCGCGGCATCGTGCCGGAGACGCTGTCGTCCTATTTCCTGCCGCGCCTCGTCGGCATTTCGGCGGCGATGGAGTGGGTGACGACGGGGCGCGTCTTCCATACCGAGGAAGCCTGCGCGCGCGGTTTGGTGCGCTCGCTGCACAAGCCGGAGGAGCTCATGCCGGCGGCGTATGCGCTGGCGCGCGAGATCGTCGAGCACACTTCGCCTGTTTCGGTCGCGCTGGCGCGGCGGATGATGCTCGACATGCTCGACGCCGAGCACCCGATGGAGGCGCACCGGCTCGAGAGCCGGCTGATGGTGATGCGCGGCCGCTCGGGTGATGCGAAGGAAGGCGTGACGAGCTTTCTGGAGAAGCGTGCGCCAGTCTATCCGGACAAAGTCAGCCGCGATCTGCCGCAGCCATTCCCATGGCGCAAGACGCCGCCGTTTCGGGAGTAGTTCGGGTTGGGTGAGATCGCGTGTCTGCATGCAGGCATGATAAGCCCGCGCCGCGGCTGTCGGATTGATTTCTGTGGAATACGTCGCGCGGGATTTTAGCGCGTTGCAATCAGTTCGAAACGACGGCGTTGCTTTCACCTACTCCCGGGGCGACGCGAAGCGTCGAGCCCGGGACCCATAAACACCAGGGCTTTAGTATTGAACACCGGCAGTCGTGTTTATGGGCCCCGGAATGCTCGCTTCGCGAGCCTCCGGGGATGGGCCGTTGTTGCGTCAAGCAGAGCGCAGAATGATCTCTAGAGTCTATCAGCGCCGGTACTGGATGAACCCGCTGCGCCGCGCGATTTGGTCGTAGAGGGCGCGCGCGGTGGTGTTGGTTTCGTGCGTCAGCCAATAGACGCGCTCACACTTCTTGGCGTCGGCGCGATTGTAGACCGCTTCGATCAGCGCCCGGCCGACCCCCTGGTTGCGCGCGTTCGGCGCGACGAACAGGTCTTCCAGATAGCAGAAATCGCCGATCGCCCAGGTGCCGCGATGGAAGACGCAATGCACGAGGCCGATCAGGTCGTGCGTGCCGGTGTCGACCGCGACCAGCGCCATCATCGGCTCTTCCGGGTCGAGCAAACGCGACCACGTCACCTCGATGACCACCGGCTCCATCGGCGCTTCGTAGAAATCGAGGTAGCCGCCCCAGAGGTTCTCCCAGCCCGGGCGGTCTTCCTTCAGCAGTTCGCGGATCGTGAAGGCCATCGGAGTCCCAGCGCGCAGCGGCGCATACTATAGCGCGAAAACCAGCGAGCGTCCGCGTCAATCGTCCGTGAGGCGTTGTTCCGGCGATTAGCGGCGCAGACCGATTTCGACTTTGGCTTCTTCTTCGGCTTCGGCCGCCGCGCCGTCGTCGTCGCGGACCATGAAGAATGTGCCCGAGCCGGCGTGCGGTATGCGCCACGTCCCTTCGATGCGCATCAACTCGGCGTCGGCGGCGCCTTCGTAGCGGACGGCGTGGGTCACGCCGCCGCTGCCGTCATAGAATTTGGTGAAGGCGAGCGAGAGCCCGGTGCGCACGCCTTCGATCTCGGCCGTCAGAACCGGGGCGGCGCTCGGCGCGAAGGTGTTCGGCTCCTGCATCGCGCCGGTGAAGGCGCCGCCGACCTCTTCGATCTGAACGTTGAACACGGTTTCCGGTCCGGCGTCGCGCGGGTAGCGATAGGCGCCGCTCCAGCTGCCGGTGAGCGAGGAGCGGCGCTTGGTCATGCTCAGACCTTGGCCATGGCCTTGTCGAGATTGTCGCCGACGGCGTCGAGGAAGCCTTCGGTGGTGAGCCAGGATTGCTTGTCGCCGACGAGGAGGGCGAGGTCCTTGGTCATCTGGCCCGCCTCGACGGTGTCGACGGTGATCTTTTCCAACAGCAGCGCGTAGTCGATCAGCTTCTGATTGTTGTCGAGCTTGCCGCGATGGGCGAGGCCGCGCGTCCAGGCGAAGATCGAGGCGACCGAGTTGGTGCTGGTCGGCTCGCCTTTCTGGTGCTGGCGATAGTGGCGGGTGACGGTGCCGTGCGCGGCTTCGGCTTCCATGGTCTTGCCGTCGGGCGTCAGGAGCACGGACGTCATGAGGCCGAGCGAGCCGAAGCCTTGCGCGACCGTGTCGGATTGGACGTCGCCGTCGTAATTCTTGCAGGCCCAGACGAAACCGCCGGACCACTTCAGGGCCGAGGCGACCATGTCGTCGATCAGGCGGTGCTCGTAGGTGAGCTTGCGTTTTTCGAACTCGGTCTTGAACTCGGCGTCGTAGATGGCCTGGAAGATGTCCTTGAAGCGGCCGTCATAGGCTTTGAGGATCGTGTTCTTGGTCGAGAGATAGACCGGCCAGTTCTTCATGAGGCCATACATGAACGACGAGCGGGCGAATTCCTTGATGCTCTCATCCAAGTTGTACATCGCCATGGCGACGCCGGCGCCCGGCGCCTTGAACACTTCGTGCTCGATGGTTTGCCCGTCCTCGCCGACGAACTTGATCGTCAGCGTGCCTTCGCCGGGGAAGAGGAAGTCGGTGGCGCGGTACTGGTCGCCGAAGGCGTGACGGCCGACGACGATGGGCTGGGTCCAGCCGGGCACAAGGCGCGGCACGTTCTTGCAGATGATCGGCTCGCGGAAGATGACGCCGCCGAGGATGTTGCGGATCGTGCCGTTGGGCGACTTCCACATTTTCTTCAGGCCGAATTCCTTCACCCGCGCTTCGTCGGGCGTGATGGTCGCGCATTTGACGCCCACGCCGTATTGCTTGATCGCGTTGGCCGCATCGACCGTAATCTTGTCTTCGGTGGCGTCGCGGCTTTCGACGCCGAGGTCGAAGTATTTGAGGTCGATGTCGAGATAGGGGTGGATCAGGCGATCCTTGATCAGCGCCCAGATGATCCGGGTCATCTCGTCGCCGTCGAGTTCAACGACCGGGTTGTCCACCTTGATCTTGGCCATCGCCGCTTGCCTTTCGCGTTCGGAGAAATTCGACGCGCGTGGTAGCAGCTCGGGGGGCTCGCGCAAATGCGGCTTAGTCTCGGGCCTGGCTGATCCGCGCGAGTTCGGCGGCGGAGAGAATTTCGTAGCCGGGGTCCTGCGGTTGGGCGGCGGCGTCGAGCGGTACGGCGCGCGCGCGGGCGCGGCGCGGCGGCGCGGGCGGGCCGGCGAGGTCGAGGGCGATGTCGACTTCCAGAAGCAGGGGCTCGAGGCCGGTTTCGGCGGCGCGCGTTTCGACCAGTTCCGGCAGCAGCGGCGGCTCGGCCGGCGGGCGCAGCATCGGGGCGAACCAGCTGGCGGCGGCGAGCGCAGCGACGGTGATCGCGAGTGCAAAGAAGCGGCGGGCGAAGTACGCCCACCATCTCCCGCGCTTGCGGCGCGGGCTTCGATGCGATTTGACGTTTGCCGCCATGGCTTTTGATCGATCCTGAGATGACCCGCGCACGAAACATGCCGCCGCCGATCGAGGAGGAATGGCCGGCGATCTGCCTGGTGCGGCCCCAGATGGGGGAAAACATCGGCGCGGTTGCGCGTGCGATGTTGAATTTTGGCTTGGTCTCGCTCCGGCTTGTCGCGCCGCGGGACAGGTGGCCGAACCCCAAAGCGGAGGTGGTCGCGGTCGGCGCCGACCATGTGCTGAAGCGGGCGAAAGTGGAGTGGAAGCTGGAGGACGCGCTGGCGGACGCGACTTTGGTGGTCGCGGCGACGGCGCGGCCGCGTGGGATGGAAAAGCCCGTGTGGGGGCCGCGCGAGGCGGCGGAAAAGCTCAAGGACGCGATCGCGGCGGGCGAGCGGCCGGTGGTGATGTTTGGGCCAGAGGCGGCCGGAATGGAATCGGACGAGATCGCCAAGGCGGACGCGATCCTGACTTTGCCGGTCAATCCTGGCTTCGCCTCGCTCAACCTGGCGAACGCGGTGACGGTGTTTGCGTACGCTTTCGCCGAAGCGCGGCAGCAGGCGCAGACGCCGGTTTGGTTCAGCACGCCCGACACGCCGCCGGCGAGCCAAGCGGAGCTCGAGGCGATGTTCCTGCATTTGGAGGAAGAGCTTGATCGCGGGCGGTTTTTCCATCCGCCGGACAAGGCGCCGCTGATGAAGCGCAACCTGCGCGCGCCGTTCCTGCGGGCGCGGCTGACCGAGCAGGAGGTCCGCACCATGCGCGGCGTGATCAAGGCGCTCACGGTGGGCCGCGGTGGACGCAAGCGCGAGGACCTGTAGGAATTCCGCTTTCCCGAGGCTGGGGAAATTGGTTATCCACACAGGGCCGCACGGGGAACCGGGGAGCTTATGCTCAAACAGAAGCGACGAGCGCCTGAGCCGAATGCGCCGCAGCGCCCGCAATCGCGGGCGCTCGTGCCGTGGGGCGGCGAGCATGTCGACGTCGACCGCTTCTGGGCCGAGAGCTGGATCGATCTCTTGAACCGGCAGCGCTGGCTGGCGCGCAAGCTGAAGCTGGAAACCGCGCCGTGGCAGGTCGACCAGAACGCCGGCATCATTCAGTTCGACCGCAAGGACGGGGCGCTGGTGACGGCGCCGGTGCAGATCATCGGCGCCTGGAATCCGCGCACCAACATGTTCCGCTGGGGCTGGGATCATCCGATGGTGCAGCAACGGCTGCGCAACGACGCCGAGCGGACGCGCTGGTTCGGCGACAAGCATGGGCTCGAGGAGCTGACGACGCGGGCGCTGAAGCTGGACGAGAAGGAAGCCTGGCAGATGACGGCGCTCGCCATGAAGGTGAACGGCGCGCACGGCGTCTATCGCGCGTCGACGGAGGGGCCGGTGATCTTCATGACGCTGGGCGAGCCGAAGGTGCGGAAGTAACGTAGCGCGATGGACGCCGAGCAGCAGTTCCAAAGCATTGTCGCGTTGCTGCGCAAGGATGCGCGGATCAACGAGGAGTATGTCGCCGAAGAGGTGGAGGCGCTGGCGCGCGCGGGGCATGCGGAGGCGATGGCGCTCGCGGCGACGATCGCCGGCGCTGGTTACGGGCGCGCGCAAAGCTGGCCGGACGCTTTCGCGTGGCTGGCGGTTGCGGCGGGCAAGGGGCACGCCGGCGCGCGCGGTCAGTTCGAGGCGCTCGGCGTGTCGTTCGAATCCGGCGGCGGGATCGATGTCGAGGCGTGGACCGAGCCCAGGTGGCGGCGTTGGCCCGACGATGGGCCGCGCATTGGGCAGAGCGAAGGCTTTCTCGAGCCGGAGCTTTGCGACTACCTGATCGCGCGGGCGGCGCCGTTGCAGGCGAGCGCGCTGGTTTACGATCCGATCTCGGGCCGCGCGGCTGAGAGCGATATTCGCAGCAATTCGGTCGCGACATTCGGGCTGCTCGATCTCGATCTGCCGCTGTTGCTGATCCGCGAGCGGATCGCGGCGACCATGGGCGTGCCGGTTTCGCATTTGGAGCGCACGAGCGTATTCCGCTATTTGCCGGGGCAGACGTTCGGGCCGCACTACGATTTTCTGCAGCCGTCGCCGCAGCTCGATGCGGAGATCGCCGAGATGGGGCAGCGGCCGCTGACGTTTTTGGTTTATCTCAACGATGCGTTCGAGGGGGGCGAAACGCGCTTCCTGAAGCTCGATCGCAAATTCAAGCCAGCGGCGGGCGGGGCGCTGTTCTTCTACAACGTAGATGAACACGGCGCGCCCGATCCGCTGACGGAACACGAAGGCGCGCCGCCGACGCGCGGCGAGAAGTGGCTGCTCTCGCAATTCATCCGCGACAAGCCGCAGCTGCCGGGGTGAGGCGCCGCGCCTAGTGCGCGGTGATGCTCGGCCCGGCTTCGCGGCAGGCGGCTTCGCAGGCGCGGCAGGTTTCGGCGCAGATGCGGCAGTGCTCGTGCATCTTGGCGTGCTTCTCGCACTCTTCGGCGCAGAGCGCGCAGGCGCGTTCGCACAGACGCAGCGCTTCGACGATCAGCTGTTCGTTCGTGCCGGTGCGGCGGGCGGCGAGGCGAGCGGTCGTCGCGCAAATGTCGGCGCAGTCGAGATCGGTGCGGATGCACTGGCGCAGATCCTTGACCGTGTCCTCGGCCAGGCACGCGTCGGCGCACGACTGGCAGATCTGCGCGCATTCGAGCATGTGCTCGATCGCGCGGATCAGCACGTCGTTGGTGCTGCCGCGGACGGACGGATGCGTGGAAATCATCTGATGAACTTGCATGGGGCGCCTCCTCGACTGGCGGGATGCGCGGGCAACGGACAAGGCGCGCTCTGCGTTCCGCGTCAGCTCGTATCGGAATGCGCCGCCCCGCCGGCCAAAGCGGCGCCGGAACAATGGAGGCCAGCGAGCGGATCGGCGGGGTCGACCCAATTGGTGCGCGCCGGCGCGAGGGCGTAGCGCATCAGCGTTTCGGGGAGACGGCGCGCGAGGCGGCGCAAGCGGTGTGCGAGCCGGAGCGCGTAAGGCTGCGGGTTTTGCAGCACGCGCCGAAGCGCTTCGAAGCGGCGGGCGAGCCGGAGCGGCCTTTCTTCTTTGTTCGGCGCGCGCGCCTGCAGGCGCGGCGATCGCGCTTCGCGCGCGCCGGCCGGATCGCGCGGCGGCGCGTACGAGAAGCGCACGGGCCACGTCTTGGGCGCAGTGGGATCGATGGTGCGGCGGCTGCGCGGTTGCACCGAGGCTTGGGCGGCGGGTGATGTCGAAGGGCCGGCCTGAAGGCCCGCGCTCCGACTTGGTTCAGGTTCGCGCGGGACGCGCGCGGCTTCAGCGAAGAGGAGCTTGCGCACGAGATGTTCGAGCAGCGCGATCCAACCGACAATCTCGCGCCGCCGGCGGCGCGCCAGCGTCGTGTGCGCGGCGATGGTCGCGGCGCCGCCGAGCGCGCCCGCAGCGCGGGCGAAGATGGCGCGGACGCGGGCCCAAAGCGGGGCGAGGTTGGTGGGATCAGCGATGACGTTCATGAGGCCGAGTATAACCCGCCTCTGGCGCGGTCGGATTGATTTTGCTGCGACGCCAAGGATTTCAGCGGCTTGGCGCAGGAAAAGGCGGGGATAGAGCAGGGCTCTATCCAACACCGGCCGCTATCGACACACATATGGCAGGAGCGCATTCTGGCGCGATGAGGACGACCGTGCGCCTCCGTGGCGAACTTCTGGAACTCGCCAAACGATAGGCCGCCGAGCAGGGCCGTTCGCTGACTGCGTTGATCGAAGACGCAGTGCGCAACGAGCTTGCGCGGCCGACAACCCGCAGGCGCATCAGGATTCCAGTTTCGAAGGCCGGCGGCGGCGCGCTGCCAGGTGTGGATCTGATCAGAACCGATCTGCTCGAGGGATGATCCGGCGCGCGACCTCGACCAAAGGCGGCGCCGTCAGGGACGCTTGGTTCACCGCGCTCGCGATCGTGTGAGGCTGCATCTGGGTCACGCTGGATCGAGACTATGCTCGGTTCAAGGGGCTGGCGGTGCGCGAGCCCTGAGCCTCGCCAAGTCTTGCGCCAATGACGGACGCGTTGGATCGAGGTCGACGCCGATGAAGACGTAACTATCGGCGTGCGCCTCAGCGCGGGATTTCGCCGCGGACGATCCAACTCGAGGAGCCGGCCCAGATCGAGCCGTCGCTGCGCCGGCGTTTGGCGAACAGCATGCGCAAGGCCTCCGAGACTTTCGGCGCGAGGCGCTCGCCTTCTGCGCCGGCGAGGCGGATGATTTCGCCGGCGGGCCCAAGCGCCATCGCGAACGCGACCGCTTCGTCCATGTCGGCACCGATGCAGATGTCGCAATCGTGGCGCTCAAAGCCGATGCGGCGGAAGCCGGCGGCGGCCATCATGTCGCTCACCATGTCGGCGCCCGCCATCGAGAACGGGCCCGGGCCGCAATGGACTTCCGTCGTGTCCTCGTGCGCGACCACGGGCACCATCTCGCGCACGATCTGTTCGGCGTCGTGCACCCACGGATTGTCTTCGCGCTTGCGCCAGACGACCATGGTGAAATCGCCGCCAGGCTTCAGCGCGCGGGCGATGTTGCGCAGCGCCGCGCCGGGCATGTTGAAGAACATGGTGCCGAAGCGGGCGAAGGCGTGATCGTAAGGACCGTGGAGATTTTCCGTCTGCACGTCGGCGACGAAATAGGCGGCGTTGGCGGCGCCGGCTTCGGCGGCTTCCTTGGTCGCGACGGCGATGAAATTCTCGGCGCAGTCGACGCCGACCGCCGCGCCGCCGGGACCGACCATGCCGGCGATTGCGAGCGTGGTGTCGCCGAAGCCGCAGCCGACATCGAGCACGCGCGCGCCGGCGCGGTATGCGGCGCGGGCCAGCGCTGCCTCGCCGTGCTCCTCGAGCCCCGCCGTCAGCACGCGGCGGAAGCGCACGAACTTGTCGAACAGAATTGTGTTCCAGGCTTCGATCGGGATGTCGTTGGAGTTCTCGGCCATAAGCGCCTCCATCGGTCGACCTTGCTCTAGCACAGCTCGATACGGGTGTGGCGTCGCGCCGGTTACATTCGGCGAAGCGGCGCTAGCTCGGCCGCAGCGCGGCGTTGTCGACGAGTTCGGCGACCTCGACGAAGGTGATGGCGGGCTGGGCGCCGTAGAGCAGGGCGATGCGGTTGGCGAACTCGGGTGTGAAGAAGGCGCGCGCGGCGGCTTCATCGTTCCAGATGTAGAAGTTGACCGCTTGCCGCTGCGCTTCGTTCAGCGTGAAGGCTTCGGAACGCAGCCCGGGCATGGCTTCGAAACGCGCGCGCACCTCCTGCGCGATCGTGCGCAGCGCCGAGGCGTCGAAGCGGCCGGGAAAGGTGAAGGTGACGAACACGCCGATCATGAGCGGGATGTAGGGGTGTTGCGGCGCAGGCGGATGTGACGGTGGGCACGGGTGGGGCTTCATTCAAAAGGCCAAAGATCAAATAGGGGAATGTCTCGCATGGGCGTCGACGCGAGACTAAGAAAAGCAATCGCAACAGTCGCAGCGTTAGCGATGCACCAAATGAGAAGCAGGCGACGGCTTCTGGGCAGTGCCAATTTCCACAGCACGACTAGTTCGATCGCGGTGGTTACCAGCGTCGCTAGCACAAAGGTTGCGATCCACGCGAGCGGGTTGAATGTCCCCATATCGAAAGCTGCGTTGATAAACTGCCCCGGAAAGACCTCCCATGCTATTCCGGCGAGCGGAATCAGGAAGAAGCCTATGGCCGCTGACACCGCGTTTGCCAAAACGCCGGCCTTGAGCGCCGCATTCCACTGCATGGAGAAGCAGAGGCGCAACACGGAAATCTCGATCAGAAGCCCTGCGGCGATTACGGGCAGACTGAGCAAGCGTTGTTCAGCGTACAGAGCGGGCCAGACCAAGTCTGCGTGTGCGACGCCCGGGGCCACACACGCCAATGCGCTTACGCCGAACGCCCACCCCCCTTGCTTGCGCATAGGCACCTCCAGCCGTGACCAATAGCGACCAGCCAACCATTTGTCGCGCGTGCTCAAAACCCGCTTCCGGCGAGAGGAGCATCACGTAGCGCATGGTTGGATCAGTCTTCGCAGCCAGCGCAACGCGTGAGGGCTCTTGCCCACGGAGGTCAGCCTGGGCGGTTCGCTTCTGGGCCCAGTTGGATCATTCGCCGAGTGCTGTGTTTCGCACCGCCGACAACTCCTCGATCAACTTCGTCAGCGCCCGCGGCCAATTGTTGGATAGCTGAGAACTTGGGATGGCTTCCGAGTTCTGCCATGAGGCAGGGACTGGTCCAACGGTGACGTGGCTTGCTCCGGGATGAGGCTCTCCAACGCCATCTGGTCCACCAACAAAGGCGATGTGTGTTTCGACGCCGACTGGTCGAAATTTGGAACGTACGCGCCAAAGCTCATGCATCCACCAAGCTTCGGTAGGCGCGTCCATCACCTCAACATCCCACCCAGCACGTTCTAGCGCTGCGCGAAGGTCACGCTTGTGATTGTGCGGAATGACGTAGGCCATGAGGGACACGTTACAGGCTCTTGGACTTCAGTGGGAGAACCCATAGCTCCCCCACGCGGCCCCGCGCGCGCCTTCACCACCGAACCCTTCCGGCGCAGTGGGACCGCCCTATACTTCCGAGTGGGCGGCATCGGCTTGCGGAGAGATAGATGGCTTCCGTTCGATACATTGTTGCCGACGTCGACAAAGCTGTCGGGTTCTATCAAGAACATCTCGACTTCGAAATCCGCATGCATAATCCGGGAAAGTTCGCGGCGCTCGATCGCGATGACTTGACGCTCTATCTCAGCGCGCCCGGCGCCGGAAGCGGCGGCCAGGCGGGCGGCGATCCGGAGCCCGGCGGCTGGAACCGCTTCATGATCATAACCAAGGATTTGGATGGGCTGATCGACCGGCTCCGTAAGGCGGGAGCAAATTTCCGCGGCGAGCTTAGCGAAGGCGGCGCCGGACGCGCCCTTCTGCTTGAAGACCCGTCGGGCAATCTCGTCGAGTTGTTCGAGTTCAAACAGAAAGAGTGAGCAGCGTTGCTGCGGCAGGCGGCGGTGAACATGGCCAGCCCGCTCTTCATCCGGTTCAAATCAGACATTCTCCGTGACCCGGATGCGGCGTGCTGCTACTGCCGAAGGCAGAGGAAAAGATGGACGCCAAGCGGGACAGACGTTCATTTGTCGTGAACTTCGCCGCTGTCGGCGCACTTTCGATGACGTCGTGCGCGCACCGGGATTCAGCATCGCGCGTTCGCCGCATTGGTCTGCTGGTTGGCGCGGGTTACCCGCAGTTAGTCGCTGCATTCAAGAGTGAACTGAGCAGGCTGGGCTATGTCGAAGGCGAGAATATCGTCATCGAAGTGCGTCTGAGCGCGGGCGACTCGGCGCCCCAAGCAGCGGAACTCGTGCGTCTGAACCTGGAATTGATCGTAGCGGCGGCGCTGCCCGCGGCGCTCGCGGTCCGCGATGCGAATCCGACTGCGCGGATGGTGATCGCGACCTGTCCGGGCATGGTGAGCAATGGCTTTGCGCAGAGCCTCGAACGACCCGGCGGCGCCGTGACGGGGATGGATGAGCTTCCGCCCGGCCTAACCCGGCGACGTATGACTTTGCTGAAGCGCGCGGCGCCCGAACTTCGACGGATTGCCTTGCTCTCGACGACGCCGGGGACGGGCGGACACGAAACCCAGTTGGCGGAGGCGGAGCAAACGGCGGAGGCGCTCGGTGTCGCCGTGAGAGCTTATCGGGTCACGTCGGTCAGCGACTTTCAGAACGCATTCGCTTCAATGCTGAGCGACAGCATGGATGGATTGTTGAATTTTCAAGGCGGCCTGTCGCTCGGCAACCGGCAGCGCATCGTCGACTTTGCGGCGCAGAACCGTCTGCCGGCGATGTATCAAGCGACGCTATTCGCTGAAGCGGGCGGCCTCATGGCGTGGGCGCCGAATCTGGAAGAGCAGTTTCGAGCGGCTGCGCGCTATGTGGACGAGATATTGCGCGGCGCCAGCCCAGGCGATCTGCCGATCACGCATCCCTCCCGCTATTACCTGACGATCAATTCCAGCGCCGCTCGGGCCTTGCCTCTCACGTTGCCCCAAGCTCTCCTCGCGGAGGCGGACCGCGTGCTGTAATAGGCTTGCGCCGTCAGCGCAGCTTTCCGACCAGTTCGTGACCTTCGGCGGCGAGTATTTCGAGCTGCGTGATTGTGCCTTCGGCGATTTCCTCGCCGCTGTCGACATAGACGACGCCGTCGATTTCCGGGGCGTCGGCTTTGGTGCGGAAGGCGTAGGCTTCGGCGTCTTCGTCCCAGCCGTCGCAGATGGCGTCGACGGTTTTGCCGATCATCTGCTGGCCGCGGGCGTGCGCGAGTTCGGTTTGCACTTCCATGAAGCGGTCGTAGCGTTCGTCGATGTCGTCTTGATCGACATGGCCGGGGAGATCGCGTGAGGGGGCGCCTTCGACGTTCTCGTATTTGAACACGCCGGCGCGGTCGATCTCGGCTTCTTCGATGAAATCGAGCAGGGTTTCGAAATCCTCTTCGGTTTCGCCGGGGAAGCCGACGATGAAGCTCGAGCGGATGGTGAGATCGGGGCAGATGCTGCGCCACTTTTTGATGCGGTCGAGGACTTTGTCTTGGTTCGCGGGGCGGCGCATGGCTTTGAGCACGTTCGGCGAAGCGTGCTGGAACGGGATGTCGAGATAGGGAAGAATTTTGCCTTCGGCCATGAGCCCGACGACTTCGTCGACGTGCGGGTAGGGATAGACGTAATGCAGGCGCACCCAGGCGCCCAAGTCGCCGAGCTCTTTGCAGAGATCGTAGAATTTGGCGCGGACCTGGCGGTCCTTCCATTTGCTTTCGGCGTATTTGACGTCGACGCCGTAGGCCGACGTGTCTTGGCTGATGACGAGCAGTTCTTTGACGCCGGCTTTCACTAGCTGCTCGGCTTCCTTCAGCACCGCGTTGGCGGGGCGCGAGACGAGGTCGCCGCGGATGCTCGGGATGATGCAGAAGGTGCAGCGATTGTTGCAGCCTTCGGAAATTTTCAAATAGGCGTAGTGGCGCGGGGTGAGGCGGAAGCCGCCTTCGGGCACGAGGTCGATCTTGGGATCGTGCAGCTTCGGCAGATGCGTGTGCACGGCGCCGACGACGGCTTCGTATTGGTGCGGGCCGGTGACTTCGAGCACTTTGGGATGCGTGTCGCGGATCAGCGACTCTTCCTTGCCGAGGCAGCCGGTGACGATGACCTTGCCGTTCTCGCTGATGGCTTCGCCGATAGCCTCGAGGCTTTCGGCCTTGGCGCTGTCGAGGAAGCCGCAGGTGTTGACGACGACGAGGTCGGCGCCTTCGTAGCTGCCGGAGAGCTGGTAGCCCTCGGAGCGCAGGCGCGTGATGATGCGCTCGCTGTCGACGAGCGCCTTGGGGCAGCCGAGGCTGACCACGCCGATGGTGGGGGCCTTGGCGGCCATGTCTGTTCCCGTGTTGCCGTGAAGCGCGGGCTTGTAGCGCAGCAGTCCGCTTATCCCAAGCCGGCGCCTGAAAAATGAGGACGTCCGGAAGCGGCGAGGCCTAACGTCCGCTTCCGGCGAAATTGGGGTGGCAAGGAGGTGAGCCATGGCCACGATCCGCAAAGAGCTGCGTGTCAACCGGCCGGCCGCAGAGGTGTGGGCGGCGTTCCGGGATTTCGGCGCGGTGCATGCCAAGTTGGCGCGCGGGTTCGTCACCGACACCCGGCTCGAAGAGGGGGCGCGGGTGGTGACGTTCGCGAACGGCCTCGTCGCCACCGAGCGGCTGGTGACGATGGACGAGCCGGCGCGGCGGCTGGTCTATGCGGTGACCGGCAGCGAGCGGCTCAGCCACCACAATGCGTCGTTCCAAGTGTTCGAGGACGGCGCGGGCGCCCGCATCGTCTGGATCGCGGACATTCTCCCCGACGCCGCCGCCGCGGTGATCGAGCCGATGATGGAAGCGGGCGCGGCGGCGATGCGGACGACGCTCGGTTGAGGGCGCTCAGCTGAGATTGAGCTGCCAGGTGACGCCGAAGCGGTCGCCGACCCAGGTGAAGAGCTTGCTCCAGCCGTAGCTGGCGATCGGCATGTATTCGTTGCCGCCCTCGAGCAGGGCGGCGGCGAGGCGGCGGAGTTCTTCTTCGCTGTCGCATTCGATGAAGAACGAGAACGAGGGCGTGAAGTCGAACGCGTGTTTGACGAAGCTGTCGTGGACCATCACGCGCTGGCCTGTGATGCTGATCACCGCGCGCTTAACTGTGCCCTCGGGCCCTGGCTCGCCGGTGACGAAGCGGTCGAGCTGTTCGATCTTGGCGGCGGGGAAGAGCGAGACATAAAAGTTGATCGCTGCTTCGGCCTTGGCGCCTTGGAACATCAGGAACGGGCTGACGGATTTGGCCATTGCAGTCTCCACCAAAGGCTCGAGGCCAAGGTGGGACATAGGGCGCGGCCGCCCGCGGTCACCATTGCCAATAGTGCTTGTCGTGCGGGCGCGCGCGATCGAGCGCGCGATCGGCGGGGTGGCCGAGGCGATGGAGCAGCCGCGTGTCCGGAAACGCGAACGCAGTTCGTTCCTGCTGGTGGCGGTTGGCGTGCCAGCCGGCCGACAACTCGTCCGCCTTGAACACGCGCTCTTGGTACTTGCGATAGGCGTGATCCTGGTTGCGGACGATGTAGTGCCGCAGGGCGAACGTCTCGGGCGCGAGCTTGAACTCGCCGGCGAAGAAATGCCCCGCGGCTTCGACGTGCGACACGGGAAGATCGGCGCGGCGCGCCCGCATCAGGCGCGGCTTGTGCGGCTCGAAGAAATAATAGTGACGAAGATCGGGGAAGCCCTGCGCATCTGGCGCGTAATCGCGCTCGATCGGCAGGAAGACGAACTCGTTGAAGTCGATAGCGTCCCAGCCTTCACGGCCGATGCGCGCGATGGCGTCGCACAGGCGTTCTCCGGCACGATAGGAGTGCATCATCTCGTCGGCGGAAACGAACAGCACCCAATCGGCGTCGAGCCGGCCGGCGGCGCGCTCGCGCACCTGCACGAGCCCTTTCCAATCGAAGGCGCCGTCGAATGGATAGGTCTCGACACCAATGAGCGCGCGGCGAAACGGATCGGCCGCGAGCAGCGCGCGCGTCTCGTCGGTCGATGCGTTGTCGATGATGTAAAAGTCGATCCCGTTATCGATCAGGTGGCGCAGGCAATTGCCCAGATAGGGCCGCTCGTTTCGCACCACCATGGCCGCGGCGACTCTCATGCCGCCACCAAGGCCGCTTGCAGGATTTCGAGTGCGAGCGGGCGCACGTGATCGGCATAGGTGATGAGCGCGTCGTAGCGGCGTTCCGCGAGGCGCGCTTGGCCGAAGCGCTCGTAATACGGGACCTCCTGCAGAACCGGCGGCCACGCAAAGGCGGGCGCGTCCGGCGCCAGGATTTCATGGTCCTGCGTGGCGAGGTTCTCGTAGCGCGGATACTCATGCGCGAGCGGCGTGTAGCGTCTGATCGCCGCGCGCTTGCGCGCCGCCGCCGCGGTGTCGAGCGGAAGGCGGCGTGCGTCGCGGCGGAAGCGGCTTGCGTCCTCGATCGGATAGATCGACACGCCGACCGATCGCCCGTAGCGGCGCTCGAGCCGCGCCGCCAGCGCATGCGTCAGCGCGTTGGCGAGATCGTGGATCGGATTGAACAGCTCGACCGGATCACAGACCAGCGTCGCGACATCGCAGGCGGCGCACTCGGCTTCGATGCTGGCGAGCGCGTCGAGGAAGGGTGCGGCGTGGTGGTTCAAGACCGCCTGATACCAGAGGCGGTCGGGCGCCCATCCGAACGCGCCGCCACAGCTGGCGCCGGCGCCTTCGATCAGCTCGCGGCTGCAATCGAGACGCGAGCGGCCGGCGCCGCCGGACCCGTCCGTGAGCGCGAACACGGTGGGGCGCTCGGTCTCGAGCCAATGATGGAGCAGGGTTTCGTGGCCGGGGTGCGCCATGATCAGCGCAGCCTTCCGTGTTCCGTCAAACGGCATTGCTGGTCCCCCCAGGCGAACTCTTATCGCAGCCTCGCCTCAAAGCCGAAAGCGCTGGTTGGAACCCAGTTGCGCCAGATCGCAGCCCCCTTGCAGCCCGCTTGACTTGGATCAAGGCGCGCGCGCGTGACCTGCGGCACTGTTGCTGCTGCGAATGACTTGCAGGACCGTGGTTCCCGCGCTAGTTATTCGTGCGGCTGCGAAGCAGTCGCCGGTTTCGCGTTTGATTTCAGAGAAGTGCCGGATGTACGTGTGCAACTGTAACGGCGTGACTCGGGCCGAGGTGGACGAAGCCATCGCGGCCGGCGCGCAGGGTCCGGAGGACGTGCTCGCCCATCATGGCTGCGAGCCCTGCTGCGGCCGCTGCCTGCCCGAGATCGCCGACGGCATTTCATGCGGCGGGATGGCCGGAAAGCCCCGGAGCCTCGTCGCGGCGGAGTAAGCGCGCGATGAAGGGCGATGCGGACGTCATCAAGCAGCTCAACAAGATTCTGACCAACGAGCTGACCTCGATAAACCAGTACTTCCTGCACGCGCGGATGTATCAGAGCGACGGCTACGGCAAGCTCGGCAAAAAGACGTACGACGAATCCATCGAAGAGATGAAACACGCGGACCGGATCATAAACCGGATCCTGTTGCTGGAAGGATTCCCGAACCTTCAAAACCTGAACAAGCTGCAGATCGGCGAGGCGGTGCCGGAGCGGCTGCAGGCGGATTTGAACGCCGAGCGCAGCGGCCATCAAGCGATCAAAGAGGGCGTCGCTCTCGCCGAGACGAAGCAGGACTACGTGACGCGCGATCTGCTGACCGAATTGCTCGACGACACCGAGGATCACATCGATTTCCTCGAGACGCAGCTGAAGAATTTGAACGAGATGGGGCTGCAGAATTATCTGCAGAGCCAATACGAACTCGACAGCGCGCCGGGCGACTGACGCTAGAGCGCGGCGCGGACGAGGCGGATCGGGATTTCGTAGCGGACAACTTCCTCGAAGCTTTCGCGGCTCTCGAGCAGCGCCGCTTCTTCTTTCGTCAGCACCAGCCAATCGGCGGCTTCGGCGAAGCTGTCGAAACTGCGCACTGCGCTCGACATGCTGGAGCGGGTGTCGCGGCCGTTGACCCAGTAATCGACGTGCGCTCTTGCGTTTTCACTGAAGCAGAGCCAGGCCGAGCGGCGCAGAAACTGGAAAGCGAGCGGCGCGAACATGGCGCGATAGCGGGCAAACAGGGCGTCGAGCGCATCGAGATCTACGGCGCCGAAATCGGCGTCGGGCAGCACGATGGTGAGGGCGTCACGCTGCAGATGCACCGGATTTTGCGCTTGGAAGGCGGCGAGCGCCTTCAACTCCGCAAGCGTCATCGCGCCGTGATATTCGACGACGTTCAGGTCAAGCTCGGGGCTGTGTCGCAGAACGACCGGCACTGAAGTCCACTCCTGGGACCGGTAACCTGACCTCAGGCGCAGTTGAAGAACGGTTAAAGCTGCTGCAGGCGGCGCTGGCCGCAAATCGCTGCTAACCAAACGCCCGGCGCTTGACACGCGCCGCGCCGGCGGGCGGCTTCATCGCATGCGTGTTCTGTCCTTCCTGTTCGCCATCGCCATGCTCGGCGCCTGTTCTTCGCAAGCCGACACTGCGCCCGACGCTGCGCCGGTGATCGCGGCCGAGCGCGCGTTCGCGGCGGAGGCCGGGCGCACCGGTTGGGTCGAGGCGTTCCTGGCGCATTCGACCGACGATGCGATCGTGTTGGCGCGGGCGCCGGAGAACGCGCACGAGTCCTTGTCCGGGATCGATCCGGCCAATCGCGGCGACACCTCTTTGACCTGGGGGCCGGACTTCGCCGGCATTTCGCGCGGCGGCGATTTCGGCTTCACCACCGGGCCCTACAATGGCGGCGGCGCCGCGTTCGGGCAGTATTTCACGGTGTGGCGGCGCGGGGCCGACGGATCGTGGAAGTGGATCTATGACGGCGGCACCAATCAGAGGACGCCGACCGTCGTGAACCCGACGGGGGAGGTGACGCAGCTGGCGCTCGGCGCGCGGGGCGCGGGCTCGGCCGAAGCGGCGACCGAGGCGGTGCGGCGGCGCGAAGCCGAGTTCGCCGAAGCGGCGGCGCGGGATGCAGGCGCGGCGTTCGCGGCGGCGATGGCCCCACAGGGCCGGATGAATCGCGACGATCAGCCGAGCGCGAACACGCCGGAAGCGGCGGCGCAGCTCGCGGGCGCGGGCGCTATTCGGTATTCGCCGCCGTCCGTGGCGGAAGCCGGAGCGGCGGGCGACATGGTGTTCACTTTGGGTGAAGCGCGCTGGGAGGGCGGCGCGGGGTATTACTGCCGAATTTGGGTGCTGACTTCGGCCGGCTGGAAGATCGGTTACGACCAGGTGCTGCTGCGGGTGCTGCCCCCGGAGTACGAGCCCGTGCCGCCTCCGCCAGAGCACCTCGTGATTGAGCACTAAACAGATCACTTCTTGACGAGAACCGTACGGGGCTGTACGGTCTGGCATGGCAGAGATTGTGAAGAAGGGCGCGGAGGAAGCGCGCAATCAGCTTCCCAGCCTGTTGGAGGCCGCCGAGCGCGGTGAGACGACCGTGATCACCAAGCACGGCAAGCCTGTCGCTGCGCTCGTGCCAATCGAGGAATTCAAGCAGACGACCAAGCAAATGAGCCTGCTCCCGCTCAGAGGGTCAGGCCGCGGTCTTTGGGGGCCGGACCCGGCGAAAACAATCGACGAAATGCGGGATGAATGGGAGCGATAGACCTTTCCGATCTCCCAGCTGGGGCATTGCTGCTGCTCGACAGCGCGCCAATCATTTACTGGTTCGAAGACACGCCGGGCTTCGCTGAGCGTTTCGAGCCCGTTTTTGCCCTTCAGGCAGCAGGCGGTGTCACCTTAGCCGTGACGACCATCACAATCGCCGAAGTGCTTTCTGGGCCTTTCAAGCGTCGTGATGATGAGCGCGCGCGCCGTTATCGCGCGGTGCTCGAGTCCTGGCGGGTGGTGGAATTGGACGCCGACTTGGCCGAAGGCGCGGCGCGTCTGCGCGGGCCGCTAAAGCTGAAATTGCCGGACGCCATACAGGTTGCGAGCGCACTCGCCATCAACGCTCACGCGTTGGTGACGCATGACCGGGACCTTACGAGAGTCACGGGTCTCCGGGTCATCAGCTAGGCTGTCTGCCTGCCGTGCAGGCGGACGGGGACGTCCGCGGTCCTTGGGCCGTTTGACTTTGGTTGGCGCTTCCGCCAAAAGCCCCGCTTTCCAGCGGCCGGCTCGTTCCGGGCGCGGACCATACTGGACGACGGGCGAACCGCCAGGGAAGTCGCGGCCTCATTGTGAGGCAGCCGGGCCCCGTCATCGGAAGAAGGCGCGATCAGCGCATGACGAAGCGTATCCAAGCCAAATACAAATCCGACCGCCGTTTCGGCCAGAACCTCTGGGGCCGTCCGAAGTCGCCGGTGAACAAGCGTCAGTACGGCCCGGGCCAGCACGGCCAGCGCCGCAAGGGCAAGACCTCCGACTTCGGCCTGCAGCTCGTGGCGAAGCAGAAGCTGCGCCTCTATTACGGCAACATCACCGAAAAGCAGTTCCGCAAGACCTACGAAGAAGCCGCGCGCCGCAAGGGCAACACGGCTGAAAACCTGGTCGGTCTGCTGGAGAGCCGGCTCGATGCGGTGGTGTACCGCGCGAAGTTCGCGCCGACGCCGTTCGCGGCGCGTCAGATCGTGAACCATGGCCACGTCAAGGTGAACGGCCGGCGCGTGACCATCGCCTCGTACCTGGTGAAGGTCGGCGACGTGATCGAGCTGCGCGACAAGGCCAAGACGATGGCGATGGTGCTCGAGGCGCTGCAAAGCGGCGAGCGCGACACGCCAGACTATATCGAGGTCGACGCCAAGGCGATGGCTGCGCGCTACCAGCGCGTGCCGGTGCTCTCAGACGTGCCGTATCCGGTGCAAATGGAGCCGAATTTGGTGGTCGAGTACTACGCGTCGTAAGCAGTAGGCAGTCGGCAATAGGCAATAGGGGCCGGCGCGGAAACGCGCCGGCCTTTGCTTTGGCTCGGACAAATCCTCCCCCGCGAGCGGGGGAGGTGGCGAGCGGAGCGAGCCGGAGGGGGACGGTCCGCTAAGGCGCCGTGCCCCCTCAGTCATCGCGCTTTCGCGCGCTGACAGCTCCCCGCACGCGGGGGAGCAGTTATGTCGGCGCGATTCCATTTGCCTATTGCGCGCTAGCCGTCGCCAATGCGTGCATGACCTCCGATTGGAAAAAGCTCGACGCCGAAGTGCGCGTCGAACCCGGCCAAGCCTCGTTGCTGTCGAAACGCGATACGCGGTGCGCCAACCTCTTTCCTGTCAAAGCCGAAGCCAAGGCGCTGGTGAAGGAGCATGCCGAGGCGATCGATGCGCTGCAGGATCGGCTTTATGCGGAGCAGAAGCGCGCGCTGCTCGTCATTTTGCAGGGGATCGACACGTCGGGGAAGGACGGGACGGTGCGCGGCGTGTTCAATGCGTGCGGACCGCTCGGCGTCAACGTGAAGGCGTTCGGCAAGCCGAACGAGCTCGAGCTGCGGCACGATTATCTCTGGCGCGTGCATCAGGCGGCGCCGCGCACGGGGATGATCGGCATCTTCAACCGCTCGCACTACGAGGACGTGCTGGTGGTCAAGGTGAAGGGGCTGGCGCCGGCCGACGTGATCGAGCGGCGCTACGAACAGATCAACGCGTTCGAGAAGCATTTGACCGAGAACGGCGTGACCATCCTGAAATTCATGCTGCACATCTCGAAGGACGAGCAGCGCGAGCGGCTGCAGGAGCGGCTGGACGATCCGAACAAGCACTGGAAGTTCAATCCGGGCGATCTCGATGATCGCGCGCGCTGGGAGGAGTTTCAGGCCGCCTACGAGACGATGCTGGATCGGTGTTCGACCGCGCATGCGCCGTGGCGTGTCGTGCCCGCGGACAAGAAGTGGCGGCGCAACGCGATTGTCGCCTCGATCGTGCGCGGGACGCTGGAAGAGATGGATCCGCGCTATCCGGCGATGGACTGGAAGGCGGAGGATTTCGAAATCGTTTGAGGCGCCAAGTGTGCGGCGCTCATGACTTGCCGCCATAGATCCGTTCGAACCAGGCGGGCAGGTTCTGGGCGACGATGTCGAGATGCCCCAGGGTCGATTGCGCGAGTAGGCGGGGCGGCTTGTTCAGCGCCGAAGCGTCATAGACGGCGCCGCGGTCGGCCAGCAGCACGGCGGCCTTGATCAGAGCTTGATTGCGCTCGAACCGCTCTCTGACTTTCTGCGCCGGGACGGCATGCCCGCCTTCTTCAACGCGGGCTTCGACGCGCGCGACGGACAGGTCTGGCGAACTGAGCTGAAGGTGAAAGACGACGAGCCGAAAGCCGGCTTCGCGCGCCCGCTGGAGCATCGCCAGCTTCGACGGATGCGAGAAGACGGTTTCGGTGACGAAGCTCTGCCCGGCGGCGATCAGTTCGCGCCGTCGATCCTCGGCGATCTCGGCGGCCTTGTAGGCGGCCTTCAACGAAGTCGTCTTCAGTTCGTCACGCTGAATGATGTCGGCGTTGATGAACGGCGCTTGCACGCGCTGCTTCAGCACCGTTTCGTAGAAGGTGGTTTTGCCGGCGCCGTTCGGGCCGGCGATGAGAAACAGCGTCGGCCGCGGCGCAGGCGCCGTCACGCCGATTTGCGCTTAGGCTGCTTTCGCTTCGACTGCCGGACAATGGCGCCGTCCGCGTTCGCGCCGACGCCGCGTCCGGACTGCCGGCGCTCTTCGAAGAAGGCCGCTTGCTCAGGGGTCTCGGCCGAGGCTGCAAACAGCACTTCGTCGGCATAGACGATCTGTTCTTCGCCGCTCAGCGCGTCGGGGCTGCGTTTGCCGTCGAGCGCCTGGCGGATGCGGGCATGGCTGAACTCCGGCGCGCGCTCGATCGAGCGGCCGATCCGCATCCAGTGCGCCACTTGTCCGGCGATGGAGCGGCTGGCGCGGTCCGCCTCCTTGCGGATGATCTCCATGTCCGCGTCGGAAATTTTGATCGACTGGGCCATGGCCGTCTCCTTGGTGGCAATATGCCACCCGAAACGCGGAAATTCAAGGCCGAGGCGGCTACTTGCCCGCCGGCAGGCCGTCTTCCTTGCGGATGATGCCGAGGGAGATGACGCGCTTTAGCGCTTCGTCGGGACTGATCGAGAGCGGCTTGAAGGCGGTGCGGGGCAGGTAGAGCAGGAAGCCGGAGGTCGGGATCGGCGCTTGCGGCACGTAGACGGCGATGAGCTCCGCGCCGATATCGCTGACGATTTCGGCGGTGTTCTCGTTGGTGATGAAGCCGATGGCGTAGGAGCCGGGCAGCGGAAATTCGACCAGCACGGCTTGCTGGAACGAGGTGCGTTCGGGCGCGGCGACCTGTTTGAACACTTGCTTGGCGCCGCCATAGATCGAGCGCACCAGCGGCAGGTTGGCGATGACCTTGTCGCCGGTCTCGACGATCCAGCGGCCGACGAGATTGCCGGCGAGCGCGCCGACGAGGGTCAGCGTCACGAGCGCGAGCAGAAGGCCGCCGCCTGGGAATGTCTTCAGGAAGGACAGCGTGTTCGGGACGAGCGGCTCGACGTTGTTGTCGATAAAGCTGACGAACAGCCAGATGACCGCAACCGTGACGACGAACGGCAGCACCAGCGCAACGCCGGTGAGGAAGGAATTTCGGAGCCAGGCGAGGAAGCGGCGGATTGGGGAGGGAGAATCCATTGGGCGCGGGTTTAGCGGGGGTGGGGACTGGGGACTAGGGACTAGGGGCTCGGTTATCGGTTATCGGGGATCGGTTGTCGGGATTGGGGAAGAGGAAACTCACCCATTCTCGGGGGCGCGGCGAAGCGGCGAGCCTGGGATCCATAGATACAACGTTCAGCGTGAAAAGCGCGTCGTGATCCGGACATCCTTTTGCACAGTCGTGTTTATGGACCCCTGACTTGGCGCTGCGCGCCAATCCGGGGATGGGTGCAGCGCGCGCCCTAATACCGAAAACCGATAACCGATCACCGAGCCCGATCTGGCGCAAACGTCGCGGTGTTCCTAAGTTGCTCGCCATGTTCGGTCGCAAGCAGACGTTCGTCTCGGCGCCGCGGCGGCGTGGACCGCGGGACGGGTTTTCGCAAACAGTGGTTCGGGTGGTCGACGAGATCGGCCCGGCGGTGATCGGAGTGCGGCGCACCAGTCGCATGCGCGATCTCTATGACGGCGCGGGATCGGGCGTGATCATCTCGCCGGACGGCTATGCGCTCACCAACAATCACGTCGTGCGCGGCGCGGGGCGCGTCGAAGGCGTGCTGCACGACGGCAGCGTCGTTGCGGCGGAGATCGTCGGCACCGATCCGGATACGGATTTGGCGCTGCTGCGCTTGAACGGGCGCGGCCATCACACCGCCGAACTCGGCGATTCCGATGCGCTGAAAGTGGGCGAATTGTCGATTGCGATCGGCAACCCGCTGGGCCTGCAGGCGACGGTGACGGTGGGCGTGATTTCGGCTTTGCGGCGCACGCTGCGCGGCGAAAGCGGACGGCTGATCGAAGATGTGATTCAGACGGATGCGGCTTTGAACCCCGGCAATTCGGGCGGCGCGCTGGTGGACGCGGAGGGCGCCGTGGTCGGCATCAATACCGCGATCATCGGCGGCGCGCAGGGGCTGTGCTTTGCAGTGCCGAGCAATACGGCGAAATCGATCATTCCCGATCTGATGCGCGACGGGCGCGTGGCGCGCGGCTGGTTCGGCATCGCCGGGCAGTCGCAGGAATTGTCGCGCGCTTTGGTGCGAAGGCTCGGGCTCGATGTCGAGAGCGGCGTGCTGGTGGTGGCGGTGTCGAGCGGCGGACCGGCGGATGCGGCGAAGCTGGAAGTTGGAGATGTCGTGCTGAAGCTCGATGGGGCGGCGACGCCGACGGTGGATGCTGTGCACAAGCTGCTGACACGCGAGCGGATCGGACGGAAGGTTGCGCTGGACGTGCTGCGCAATGGCGCGGTGGTGAAGATGAATCTCGTCGTTACCGAGCGGCCGGATGAGCTGAAGTCCGCCTGAACTTCGGTGCGTGGCGTCGCCCTTCGACAGGCTCAGGGTGACGCCATTTTCGCGCTTGCGAGCGTCAGCAGGAGCTTGTCGAAGGAGACGCGGGCCAAAGCGGCCCTAAGCCGTCGCGCCGAGCTTTTCGTCGAGCAGCGTCTTGAGCTCGCCGGTCTGGAACATCTCGCGGACGATGTCGCAGCCGCCGATGAACTCGCCCTTGACGTAGAGCTGCGGGATGGTCGGCCAGTTGGCGAAATCCTTGACGCCTTGGCGGACGCCTTCGTCGGCGAGGACGTTCACGTCCTTATAGTCGACGCCCATGTGGTCGAGGATGCGCACGACCTGGTTGGAGAAGCCGCACTGCGGCTGGTCCGCCGTGCCCTTCATGAACAGGACGACGTCGTTTTCCGAGACGGTGCGGCGGATGGTTTCGATGGGATCGGACATGGCGCGGAGATAGGCGCGCGTGGGGGCGGTTGCAATGCGGCGAGAGGGCTAGGGGCTCGGGACTAGGGGCTCGGGACTAGGTGAGGGACGAGAGAACGGGAGCGCGGTTGTGCCGCACAACTCCCTAGTCCCCAGTCCCGAGCCCCTAGTCCCTCACTTGGGTCCGGTGTCGAGCGCTAGAGCATGGAGTTCGCCGCCCATGCGGCCCTTCAAGGCGGCGTAAACCATTTGATGCTGCGCCACGCGGGATTTGCCCGCGAAAGCGGCAGAGCGGATCACGGCGCGATAGTGGTCGCCATCGCCGGCGAGATCCTCGATGCGAATGTCGGCATCGGAAAAAGCCTGCCGCAGCAAGGCTTCGAGCTCTTCGGCGGCCATCGCCATGGGCTGCTCCTGTTTTCGTGACCAGCGCGCTGCGCCAGACGCGGTAGCATAGTCAAGGCGCCGTAGAGGAACGGATGACGATCACGAAAGTTTTGATTGCCGCCCCGGTCACCATCAGTGCAGTACGCACGATCGGGGGCAGGCGATCCGTCCGGATCGCTTACTGCGTGGGAGACGTTGACAAGCACTTCGTTTCCTAAAATTTAGGCTAGGCGTTCCAACCGTCGGAACAAAGACCGCGAAGCGGCGATCCGTCGGTGTCGGTGGGAGGATGCGTGATGGGCCGGACCTCGGTCAGCCGCTTCCGATCGCCACTAAGTACAGAGAGTTTTTACAACCCGCGGTTTCGCGGCGCACAGCGCGTGTCGGCGAGCCGAGAACAGGGCAGGCAGAAGGGCAGACCATGACGTTGATGAATTCGCTGCTGACGTTCGCGCAGCAAGGCGCCGCTCCTGCGGCTCAACCGGGCGCGACGCCCGCTCCGGGCGCGACGCCGCCGGCGACTCCGGCCGCACCGGCCGTCAGCGCCGCCGATCGCGAAGCTGCGCGCCAAGCCGGTGAGGCGGCGCAGCAAGAAGCGGCCGGCCACTCGGAAGTGAGCCTGATGGAGCTGGTCCGCGAACTGAACGCGGTCGAGCTGGGCGTCATGATCATTCTCGGCCTCTGCGCCGTGTACGCCGTCGCGCTGCTGTTCGAGAAGATCTACGTCATGCGCAAGGCGGCGAAGCAAACCAAGGACTTCCTCGCCGCGTTCCGCAAGGCCAACTCGGTCGAAGAAGCGGAAGCGATCGTCCGCAAGCTGCCGAACTCGGGCATCAAGTCCATGTTCGACGCCGGCATGGCGGAAGTCCGCCGCACCCAGGACCTCGGCCTCTACACGATGCGCGACGCCCGCGACCACACGATGCAGCGCGTTTCCTCGGCGATGTCGACCCGTCAGAACGAGCACCTCGACGACCTCGGCTCGTCGATGACGTTCTTGGCCTCGATCGGCGCGAACGCGCCGTTCATCGGTCTGTTCGGCACGGTGTGGGGCATCATGGTGGCGTTCGTCGGCATCGCGAAGACGCAAACCACCTCGCTCGCGGTCGTCGCGCCTGGCATCGCCGGCGCTCTGCTCGCGACCGCCGCCGGTCTCGCCGCCGCTATCCCGGCGGTGCTGATCTACAACTTCGCCGCCAAGCAAATCTCCAAGCAAGGTCAGAAGCTCGACGACTTCGCTGCTGAGTTCATCGCGCTGGTTTCGCGCGACATGGACCGCCGCGCTGGTTGAGCTCTAACCGATTGGAGGCAGCCCAATGGGCGCTAAAGTATCCACCGGGGGCGGCGGCGGTAAGCGCAATCGTGCCGAGGTGACCGCGGATCCGAACGTGATCCCGTTCATCGACGTCATGCTCGTGCTGCTGATCATCTTCATGATCGCCGCGCCGATCTCCAGCGTCGATATCGAGGTCGATATGCCGACCTCGAAGATCGAGCCCTCCAAGCGGCCGCCACGGCCGACCTGGATCTCGGTCAGCCAAGGCCCGGGCGGCATCGAGACGTACGTCATGAACGATCTCGTGCCGATCGGCGAACTCGGCGAACGCACGTACGATGCGGTGAAGATCAACTCACCGCTGATCGCCAACGACGATTACGAGATCAAGGATCAGCGCATCTACATCCGCGCCGACCAGAACCTCGAGTATCGCAACGTGGTGCGGGTGATGAACCGTCTGCAGGACAAGGGCTTCACCAAGATCGGCCTCGTCGCCGAAGATCGGCGGAGGTAGGCCATGGGAGCGAAAGTAGCCGCTAGCGGCGGCGGCGGAAAACGGCGGGAAATGCCGCCGAATTCCGATCCGAACGTCATCCCGTTCATCGACATTCTGCTCGTGCTGCTAATCATCTTCATGGTGACGGCGCCGATCCCGACCGTCGATATCCGGGTCGATCTGCCGCCGCCGAACCCGGTTCCGATCCGGCTGGAGGGGCTCAACCCGACCGTCGTCGGCATCCGTGAAACCTCAGCCGGTCTCGCGGTTTATGTCGACGAGGAAGTGGTGACACTGTCCACGTTGGGAGAAGCGACCTGGCAGCATGCGGTACGCAACAATCCGGCGCTCAATCAGGAGGATGTCTATGCGGAAGCCCGCATCTTCGTCCGCGCTGACCAGAGCACGGCCTACGGGAACGTCGTCAGCGTCATGAGTCAGCTGCAGGAAGAAGGCTTCGCCAAGGTGGGCATCTTCGCTGAGCTAGCGAGCGAAGGGTAAGCACTATGGTTGGCCTTCGTCTCCTCTCCATGGGCGTGGCGGCCCTCATCTGCACCTTGCTGGTGTGGATGGCGCTGACCCAACGCTTCAGCGCGATCACCGATCTGTTCGAAGACCAAGACGCGGTCAAAGTCGAAATCGAACAGAAGGAAAAGCCGCCGCCACCGCCGCCGCCGCCGCCGGATCGTCCGCCGCCGCCGCCCCCGCCTGAACAGCGTGTGCCGCCGCCGGACCTTTCGGCTCCGCCGACGCCGACGCCGATCCCGGTCGCCGTCGATCCGCCGCCGGCGCCGCCGACGCCTTCGGTGCTCACCGGCGTCCGTTGGCTCGAACAGCCGAACGCGCGCGACTACGAGCGCTACTATCCGCCCCGCGCGCTCGAGCGCGGCCAGGAAGGGCGCGTGCAGCTCGACTGCATCGTCGACGCGAGCGGCCGGATCAACTGCACGGTCACTTCGGAAGACCCGCAAGGCTGGGGCTTCGGTGAAGCGTCGCTCCGCGTGGCGCGTCACTTCCGGCTCGCGCCGGCGACGGTCGATGGGGCGCCCACGTCGGGCGGCCGCATCCGCCGCACGATCGTCTGGCGCACCGCCGGCTGATCCGGGCTGGTCCTGAACAACAGAAGCCGCGGGATGCGAAAGCGTCCCGCGGTTTTTGTTTGTTTCGGCAAATCGGCAAGCCGGCAGGTCGGCAAGTCGGCAGATCGGCAGATCGGCAAGTCGTAAATCTGTGAAATCGCCAAGGGGACGTGCGGGGCGAAACGATCTCTGCCAATCGCCATTGCCGATTGCCGACTTGCCTACTTGCCGACCTGCCGATTTGCCGACTTGCCGATTTGCCGGCTTCGCCCACTCCCGGAGACGTGATTGCGCTCAAGCGCACGTGAGTGGATCGCGCGGCTGCTTCGGGCGCAGCCTTTCGCGAGACGCGAACGATCGCGCGAGGGAGGCTCATCATGACGACAGCTGCAGCTTTTGCGCTGCGCAAGCGTGCGCGCGATCTGGCGCCGGCGGCGGAGCCGAACGTCATTCCGTTCATCGACGTGCTGCTGGTGCTGTTGATCATCTTCATGGTCACGGCGCCGAAGCCGACGGTCGATCTGCAGCTGCAATTGCCGACGCGGCCCGTGCCGGTCGAGGTGATCATCCCGCCGACGATCATCGATGTCGATGCGTCCGCAGACGGCTATCGCATCTTCATTGGCGAGGAGGAGATCGCCTTGGCGGACGTGTCGGCGACGGTGATGGCGCGCGGATTGGCGGTCGATTCCGTGCTGACGGAAGAAGATGTGTTCGCCGAAGCGCACGTTGCGGTGCGGGCGCGCGATCAGGGCGTTGCGTATGGCGCAGTGGTCGCGGTGCTGGATGAGCTGAAACAAGCAGGCTTCGCGAAAGTCGGCGTGTTTGCGCAGAGCGCCGCGTGAACTTGCGTTTGCAACGCGTAAACTCTTCTCTCGCAAGCGTGATGGCGCTCTCGCGCGTGTGAATTGCCGCACGAGAGCCGCGCGCGCACGCTTCTCTCAAGCATCGGCGAACGATCGATGCGCGATAGGGAGGAAGCATCATGGCGCAAGCGCTTGGAGTGCGCGCGACGTCGTTCGTCGCATCGTCGGCATTGCTCGGCGCGGCGGTGATCGCCGCGTTTACGATGACATTGGTGCGGCAGGAGATCGTGACGCTGCCGCCGGAGCCGGGGCCGTTCGAGGTCTTCGTGCCGCCGCCGCCTCCGCCGGTCGACGATACGCCGCGCCAGCTCGAGGAAGTGCAGCCGCTTGCGCCACTCGGCGATTTCTCGTTCGAGCGTTTGGTCAGCGATCTGCAGACGCTGCCGGAGCTGACGGTCTTTCCGGTCGGCGAGGGCGCCGGCGCGGGGCCGCCGACCGTGATTGATCCCGAATGGGTGCGTAGGCCGCGCGACCTAGCCCGCTACTATCCGACGCGTGCGCTCGAGCGCGGCGTCGAGGGCAGCGTCACGCTGAACTGCCTCGTCGACACGGGCGGGGCGCTCCATTGCGACGTCGTGTCCGAGACGCCTGCCAATTGGGGATTCGCCCAGGCGGCGCTTCGCATCTCGCGCGACTATCAGATGGTTCCGGCCACCCGCGACGGGACGGCAATTGCAGCTCGTCACCGGATGGTGATCCCCTTCCGCCTGCAATGACCCTATAAGGCCGCCCCGGCCAACCGCATTTTGGCCGCGATTGAAAAGCACATGCCGGGCGAGGGGATACGTCCGGCACTGGGACAGGAGATGGACTTTATGAAGCTGATGATCGGCGCCGCCGCTGCGGCCCTGCTGCTCGCCACGCCGGCGATGGCGCAAACCGCGACGCCGGCTATCCCGGCCAGCTGCGCCAATTTCGACGCCGCGCCGACGTTGGTGGACGGCGCGAACGCGACGCGCGCGCAGATGAACACCACGAGCCAGAGCGTCGAAACCTGGCGCGCCGCGATCGAGACCAAGCGCGCCGCCTGCCAGACCGACATCGCGGCGCTGCGCGCGCAGCTCGAAGCGGCCGTCGCGGCGTACAATGCATCGGCCCAGAGCGCGTCGCAGACGCTGTCGGCGTGGAATACGGAAGTCACCGAGTTCAACGGCCGCGGCGAAACCGCCGACACGCGCGAGCGCCGCTCGGCGCTCGGCGTCAGCCGCCGCGACGACTAATCGCCGAGGGCGACTTCCGGCGCGTGGTCTTGCGCATAGCGCCAGATCGGCGTCGTCAAAGCCAAAGCCAAAGCGGCCAGCGCTAATCCCCCGGCGGGGATTAGCGCTGCTGTGCGCGGGTCGAGTTCGCTGGCGGCGAAGCCCATGATGGCCGAGCCGATCGGCGCCCCGCCCATGAAACCCATCGAGTAGACGGCGAGCACGCGCCCGAGATAGCGCGGCTCGGCCGCGCCCTGGGTGATGGTGCGGCTCATCGAAATGGCGACGCCGGCGGCGAGCCCCCACAGCGACACCACGGCGATGAACGCCGGGAAGCTCTTGTCGAATGCGAAGGTGAACAGCATCACGGCGCTGACGAGGTGCGAGACGATCAACGCCCGGCCGGGATGCTTCAGCGGTTTGAGGCGGCTGAGGATCACCGCCGAGACGAAGGACGCGCCCCAGAACACGGCGAACAACGCGCCGAGCTGCCCTTGTTGCGCCTGATCCGTGCCGCCGTAATGATCGCGCACGATCAGCGGAAACAGCACCTGGAACGAGCCGACGACGAACACGCCGACATAGAGCGCCGAGATCAGCATCGGCGACATGATCGGGTTGCGGAAGGAGTAGGCGATGCCTTCGCGCAGGTCACGGATCGCGCCCTTGAGCGTGCGTTCGTGGCCGGTAGGCTTCGGATCTTGCAAGCCCAGCGATATGGCGGCGCCGAAGCTCAGGACGATCGCCTGCAGCGCGAGGTAAGGCGCCGGGGTCGCGCCGGCGAGGCGCGCGACGAGGATGCCGGCGATCTGCGCGCCGATTTGCACGGCCGTGGTGGCGGCGGCGGCGGTGGCGATCGGCGTGTAGCGGCCGCGCGCTGTCTCGCGCAGGACGACGCCGTTCAACGCCGCGTCGCGCACCGGCATCATGAAGGCGGCGCACGCGCCAACCAGCATCGCGTAGGCGATCAGCGTCTCGTAGGTCAGGTAGCCTGCGGCGACGACGCCAGCGAGCGCGATCGAGGCGAAGGCGAAGATGAGGTGGAGCTTGGCGAGCGTGGGCCCCGCTTGCGAGCGCTCCGCCAACAGGCCGCCGAAGAGAAGCAAGCAAAAGAGCGGCGCCGAGAGCGCGGATTGGGCGAGGCCGACGCCCTCGGGCGTCGCATCGAGAAAGAACGCCACCAGCGACGGGAACAGCACGAACTGCATCCCGAAGGCGAAGAAGTAGAGCGCGACGAGCAGATAATAGAGGCTGAGCTCGGGCACGAAGCCGAGCAGGTTTCCGCGCTGTGGCTTTTGCTCAGAACTCATCCGCCCGCCTTGAAGCCCCGCCACGTTCACACGCGCTCCCGTTGACGAGAGCTTAACGCGGCGCGTGCTGACCTTGGGCGATATGGCGCTCACGAATCAACCTCGGCTTGACGCCGCCGATCCGCCGGCGCCGCTGGAGCTGAGCGAGCCGCATGCGCCGCAGGCGCGGGGCGCGCTGGTGGCGCGGCTCTGCGAGATCGTTTCGTGGCCGGAAAGCCGGCTCCCCGCCTACGAGCGCCAGCTGGCGGCGGACATCCTGGTCGGGCTGTTGCGCACGAGCAATATCGAGCTGCGCCGACGCTGCGCCCAAGGGCTGGCCCGGGTGACCGACGCGCCGAAGGGGCTGCTGCGGTACCTGGCGCGGGACGAGATTAACGTCGCGCTGCCGTTGCTGGAGGCAGGGGCCGGCTTCGACGATTCCGATCTGGTGGCGACTGTGCGCGCCGGCGTGTCCGCGCACTGGATCGCGATCGCGCGCCGGCGCCATCTCAGCGAGACGGTGACCGACGCGCTGATCCAGACCGGCGACACGCCGACGATCGAAGCGGTGCTGCGCAATCAGGGGACGCGGCTGTCGACCCAGGGCGTCGATCTCGTCGTCGCCCGCTCGCGTCAGGCCGCGTCGCTGCCGTCGCTTCTGGTCTCGCGCACCGAGATTCGGCCGACGCAGGCGCTGGTGCTGTTCTGGTGGGCGAGCTTCGAGGCGCGCTTGCAAATTCTGCGTCGTTTCGCTGTCGACAGGAACGTGCTGATCCAGGAACTTGGCGACGTGTTCAAACTGGCCGCGGCGGAAGGCTGGTCCGACGCCGATACGCGCAAGACGCTGCAGGTGATCGAACGGCGCCAGCGCAATCGCGCGGCGGCGGCGCAGAGCCCGTACGGCTCACTCGAAGGCGCGTTGGCGGCGGCCGAGCGAGGCGTCGACCGCGCGCTGGTTCACGAGATTGCGCATCTGGCCGGGATTAAGCCGACCACCGCCTCGCAGATCTTCGCCGATCCCGGCGGGGAGGCCATCGGCGTGTTCTGTAAAGCGGTCGGCTTGAAGCGGCCGCTGATGTTGGCGTTCTGGCGTGCGCTGCGCCGTCCCGCCGGCGATCCGGACGCCACCAACAATCCGCTCGGACGCGCGGTTTACGTATTCGACACTTTGGCGACAGCGAAGGCGCAGACGGTGCTGCGTTACTGGAACTGGTCGTTCACCGCCGACGCGGCCAATCTCGAACGCGTGAGTTTCGACGACGACGCGCTGGAGCTGCCGCTCGCGCGGCGGAACGCCGCGCTGTTGTTCAACCGCAACGTCTGAGCAAGCGCGCCGCCGCGCTGGCGAATCCCGGGCCGCGAGGCTAAGGCTGAACGCGCGCGCGACGGCGCGGGGAGGCGGATGGATGCTTCACGCCGCAGCCATGCTGCTGGGACTCACGCTGATCTGGTTCGTGGCGACCGCGGGCGCGCCTAACCTTGTGGATATCGCGGCCGCCGCGGGCGCGGCGCTGGCGTGCACTTTACTGGCGGCGCGCGCGGGCGGCGCCGGCGCGAGCTTCGCACGCGCGCCCAGGGCGGCGCTTGTGACTCTGTCGCGTTTGCCGGTGGTGTTCGGCGGCGCGCTGGCGACGTTGCGCGCGGCGATCTCGGCCGACGTCACTTTGCGGCCTGCGCTGGTGCGGATCAAAAGCCGCGGCGGCGGCGCCGCGCGCGCGGCGTTCGCCAACGTGTTGAGCTCGGCGCCGGGCATGGTCGTCGTCGAGACCGACAGCGACGGCTTTCTCGTCCATGTGCTCGATGAAGAGGGCGTCGACGCCAGCGCATTGGGTGAGCTCGAACGCATCGTCGGCGCGCAGGAGGGGCGATGAGCGCGCTGGCGATCGCCATCGGCGCGGGCGTTGCGCTGGCGCTGGCGGCGCCGCGTCTTTTCTCCGGCCCGACGCTGCACGATCGCGCCTTGGCGGCGAGGATGGTGCTGATCCGCGTGGCGCTGATCTGCGCTGCGGTCGCGGTCGCGATGGGAGAGAGCGCGTGGCTGGACGCGGCGTTTGCGCTCGTGTTCGCCGCCTTGGTGCTGACGACGGCAGTGATGAAGGTGTTTCGCGCGCGCACGTTCCAGGCGCCGCTGGCGCGGACCGGGGAGGACGCGTGATGGAGACGCTGACGCTGGTGCGCGAGGCGGCGGGCGCGGTCATTGCGTTCATCGGGCTTATTTTTGTGTTCGGCGGCGGGCTTGGGCTGTTGCGGTTTCCCGACGTCTACACGCGCCTGCATGCGGCGACGGCGTCGGACGGGCCCGGCGCGGCGTTGGTCGTGTTCGGCTTGGCGGTGATGGCGCCTGATCTCGCGATGGCGGGGCGGCTCGTCTTGCTGGCGCTTTTGATCGTCGCGCTGGGGCCGGTGTTCGCGCACCTCGCCGGCAGCGCCGCGCACGCGGGCGGCGTTGCCCCCATCGCCGGCAAGTACGCGGCGCCGCGGCCGGGCGCGCGTGCGGAGCGGACGCATGACTGAGCTGGCGCTGCACGGCTTCGCTCTGGTTCTGCTCGCCGGCGCATTGGCGGCGGCGCTCGCGGCGTTGACGGCGCGGGCGCTGATCGCGGCGTGCATGTACTTGGCCGCAGCCGGCGCGCTGGCGGCTGCGGCGGTGCTGAGCTTGGGCGGCGGCGATGGCGCGGTTGTGATTGCGCTCGTCGTCGCGGTGTGGGCGCCGCTGTTGATGCTGAGCGCCATGCTTTTGAGCGCGCCGGCGGCGAAGACGCTCCGCAAGGCGCCGCCTTGGCTGGCGCTGCTGGCGGCTTTGTTCGCCGCGGCGATGCTGGCGATGGCGGCGCCGGATCTCGGCCCCGCTGCGCCGGCTGCTCCGCTGCGGCTCGAAGGCGCAGCGTTCTGGCTCGCGCCGCTGCTGTTCGTGGCGGCGGCGGCGTGCGTGGGCTTGCTCGGCTTCGGCGAACGCGGCGCGCTGCGCGCCAACAAGGAGCGCGAGCTGTGAGGCCCAGCGCGCAGATCGTCGTCGCACGGGCGGCGCGCACGTTCACGCCGCTGCTGGCGCTGTTTGCGCTGACGCTGGTGACAGCGCGCGCGCCCGGCGAGGGCGTCGGGCTAATCGCGGCGCTCGCGTTCGCGCTGGCGCTCGCGCTGCACGCGCTCGTGTTCGGCGCAGCCGCGTTCATGGCGGCGTTTCCGCCGCTCGTGATGCGCTGGATTCTCGCGCTCGGGCTCATCGCAACTCTCGCGGCGGCGGGCGCGCCGGAATGGATTTATGCGCCGATGGCGATGGAGGCGGGGCTGTTCGCTTCGAGCGCGGCGGGCGCGTCGCTGATCGTGGCGGTGCTGTTCGGACGCGCCGCGGCTTTGGGCGATGTGGAGGGGTGATGGCGGCTGACGTCCTGATCCTGCGCATCGCGTTCGGCCTCTCGCTGGCGCTGCTGATCGGCGGCGCGGCGGCGGCGTGGGTGAGCGACAATGCGCTGAAGCGTATCGCCGGCGGTGTCGTCGCGGCGCTCGGCGCGCTCTCGGCGTTGGCGGCGCTGGGGGCGCCAGCGGCGCTCTCGATCGCGGGCGCGGCGGTGCTGTTCGCGCACGTCGCGTTCGGCGCGGCGCTTGCCGTGCGGCTTCAGGAAAGCTACGGCGCGGTCGAGGCGCCGGAGCTCGATCGAGCCGACAGCGCGGACGAGACTGCGGAGCCGACGCCGTGATCGGCGCCTATGTGGAGCTGGCGCGCGCGCATGCGCCGTTGCTGATGGTGAGCGTCGCGTTCGGCGCGGCGGCGCTGGCGATGTTGTCGCCGCCGCGGCTGAGCTGGTTCATCGCTTGCGCCGGCGCGTTGGTGAGCGCGGTGTTCGCGTTCGACCTGGCGTGGAGGCTGTTGGCAGGCGGCGGCGCGTTCGCGTTTCTGCTCGAAGGCGTTGCGCTCGAGACGGATGGCGTCAGCGTGTTCGGCGCCGCGCTGGTGAGTTTGACGGGCGTGCTGGCTCTCTTGGCCGCCGGCGCGCAGCTCGGCGATTTCGAGCGGCGAACAGCGTCGGTGGCGACGGCGCTTGGGCTTGCGGTGCAGACGGCGTGGATCGGCGCGCTCGCGGCGCGCGATTTGATCGGCGTTTTCGTCGCGGCGGAGACCGCCTGGCTTGCGGCCGCGGCGCTGCTGGCGCTGAGCGCCGAGCGCGGCGCGCTCAACGGCGCGCTGAGAATGCTGAGCGCCGGCGGCGTCGGCGCGGCGTTGTTTCTCGTCGGCGCAGCACTGATCCATCGCAGCGCCGGCACGCTTGATCTGCCCGCGATCGCGGAGGCGCACATCGAGGCGGCGGACGCCGCCGCGTTGGGCGCCGGGCTGATCGTCTTGAGCCTTGCTTTGAAAGCGGGCGTTGCGCCGCTGCACGATTGGCTCGGGGCCGGCTTCAGCCGCGCTAACGGCGCCGCCGCCATGATCGTCGGCGCTGCGGCTGTCGTCGGCGCGCTGACGGTGCTGGTGCGGGTCGCGGCGTATTTCGTTCAGGCGCCGGCGATCGGCGAGGGCGTTTCCATCGCGCTCGCCGTTCTCGGCGGGGCGAGCGTCGTCATCGGCTCGCTGCAAGCGGTGGGCGCGACCAATGTGCGCCGGCTCGCTGCGTACGCGGGCGCGGCTCAAGCCGGCGGCGTGCTGCTTTGCGTGGCGCTGGGATCGCCGGCCGGCGTCGCCGCGGCGTTGGTGCAGCTGACGGCTTTGGCGGCGACGGCGCTTGCGCTGTTCGGCGGCGCGGCGGCCGGCGGCGTGCGCACGCTCGAGGGATTGGATGGATTGGGCCGACGCGCGCCGCTCGCGGGCGCGGCGATGATGGCGGGCGCGATCAGCCTGATGGGCGCGCCGTTGACGCTGGGCTTCCTCGGCCGCTGGCGTCTCGTGGAAGCGGGCGTCGGCGCCGGCTGGTGGTGGGCCGCGGGCGCGGTGATCTTCGCTTCGCTCGCCGGCGTGTTCTACGGCGGGCGCCTGATCGAGCGGCTCTATTTCCGGCGCGCCGGCGAAATCTATCTCGGCGGCGCCGGCGCCTGGCGCTTCGCCGCGGCGCCGCTGCTGCTCGCGGCTATCGTGATGACGGCGCTCGGCGTCGCGCCCGGGCTTCTGCTCGATGCAGCCGACGCGGCGGCGGCGCAGATTCTGGGCGCGGCCGCATGAGCGCGTCGTTCGCCCTCTTCGGCGTGCTGGTCGCGCCGGTGCTGCAGGCGCTGTTCGTGCTCGCGCTGCAGAAGCCGCCCGGCCTTCGCGACGTCGTGCACATCGGCTTTGCGCTGGCGACGGCGATCTGCGCGGCGCGTCTCGTCGGCGCGGCGGCCGATGGAGAGACAGTGCGCATCGCGCTGGCGCAGCCTTTGCCGAACGTCGCGCTCGCCTTCGTGGTGGAGCCGCTCGGGGCGTTGGTGGCGGCGACGATCGGCGGATTGGGGTTCCTGCACGCCGCACACTCCGCCGGCGTCGTGCGCGCGACGCAGGAGAAAGCGCCGGCGCGGCTGATGGCGTTCATGGCGCTGGCGTCAGGCGCGACGATGGCGGTGGCGTTCTCCGCCAATCTGTTCACGTTCTTCGTCGCCTACCAGGCGCTGACATTGTGCGTGTTTCCGCTGGTGGCGCATCGGGGCGACGAAGAAGCGCGGCGGGCAGGGCGCACGTTTCTCGCGACGCTGCTGACGGCGTCGATGGGGTTGTTCCTGCCAGCGATGATCTGGACCTACGCGATCGCCGGCGCGCTCGATTTCCAGCCGGGCGGCGTTCTGGCCGGCCGTGTCGACGCGCTGACGGCGAACATCCTCTTGGTGCTGTTCGTGCTGGGGCTGGCGATGGCGGCGATGCCGCCGCTGCACCGATGGCTGCCGGCTTCGAGCCGCGCGCCAGATCCGGCGCTGGTGACGATCCAGGGCGTGGCGATCCTGCCAGCTGGCGGCGTGGGGCTGATCAAGATCGCCGCCTTCGTGTTCGGGCCGGCGCTCGCGACCGCGCGCTTCGCCGCCTACGGCCTGATCTTGCTTGCGGGCGTTGGCATGTGCGTGGCGGCGCTGATTGCGCTGTCGCGCCAGGACGTGCGCGAACGGCTGGCTTATTCGTGCATCGCGCAGTCGCTCGCGGTGGCGGTGGGCGCGCTGGTCGCGCTGCCGATGGGACTGTTTGCGGCGGCGCTGCAGATCGTCGCGTTCGCCTGTTCGGCGGCGACGCTGACGATGGCGGTCGGCACGACCGGAGCGATCACGGCGCGGCGGACAGTCGCCGACTATGCCGGCCTCGGCCGGGTGATGCCGTGGACGTTCGCGGGCTTCGCGCTCGCGTCGGCGAGCATGATCGGCATGCCGCCGTTTTCGGGCGCGTGGGCCAAGCTCTGGCTGATCACGGCCGCGGCGGGGGCGGGGCTTGTCTGGGCGGCCGCGCTCGTCGGTGCGGCGGCGGTGCTCACGTTCGCGCACCTGGCGCCGCTCGCGGCCAACACGCTCGCGGGCAAGGCGCCGACCGACGCGTTCAAGCGGCCCGACGGCGCCTCGATACTTCTTGCCGCGCCGGTGATCCTCTCGGCCGCGGCGACGCTGTGGCTGCTGGTGCTGGCGGACCCGTTGTCGTCGTTCCTGGCGCCGATCTGGAGCGACGGACAATGAGCAAAGCGCCCCCTCCGCGCGGCGGCGTCGCTGGTCTTGCGCTGTTGTTTTGCCTGACGGCTCTGGGCGTGGGGCTCGCGTTCGATTTTAGCGCGCGCGCGCCGGGCGGCTTCTGGATCGGCGCCCAGCCCGGCGCTTCGGCGATCATCGGCGCCGGCGCGGCGATCGCGTGCGCGCTCGTCGCCCGGCTCGCGCACCTCGTGTTCGGCAAGCGGGACGGCGATGTTTGAGTTCACCCTCAACCCGGGCTTCGTGCCGATCCTGGCCGGTCTCATCGTGCTCGCCGCGCCGCGCATCGCGCGCGCGCCGATCATGGCGCTCGCGGCGCTGGCGGCCCTGTGGCTGGTGCTGGGCAACGAATTCGGCGCGGCGGCGACGATGCGTCAAATGGGCGTCGAGACCGTCCCACTCGACCTCGACGCGCTCAACCGCATCTTCGGCATCGTCATGCTGATCCTGCTGATCGCGATCGCGATCTACACCGGCGCGCGGCGCAACCGCTACGAGGACGCCGCGATCCTGATGCTGGCCGGCGGGGCGGTGTCGGCGCTGTTCGTCGGCGATCTGGTGTTTCTGGTGGCCGCAGTCGCGCTCTCCGGATTGGCGGCGGCGTGGATCGTGTTCGCCTCGCCGCTGGACGGCGCGCGCTTCGCCGGCGTCAGGCTGCTGATCTGGCACGGGCTCGAGGGATTGCTCTTCTTGATTGGCGTGGCGCTGCATCTCACCGCGACCGCCGGCATCTCGAAGTTCGTGCGCCTCGACGCCGGCAGCATTTCAGGCGCCTGCATCTTTGCGGCGCTGTTGCTGCGCATTGGCGCGCCGTTCGCACATGTCTGGCTGAAGGATGTCGTGTCGCATGCGTCGGCGGCGGGCGGGGCGGCGCTCACCGCGTTCAGCACGATGCTCGGCGTTTACGCGTTGGCGCGGCTGTTTCCGGCCGAGCCGCTGCTGGCGCCGATCGGCGGGGCGATGATCGTGGTGGGGCTGGTGTTCGCGGTGATCACGGACGACTTGCGCCGCGCCGCGGCCTACGCGCTGACGGCGCAGACGGGCGTCTGCGTCGCCCTGATCGGCGAAGGGTCGCGGCTTTCCCTCGCCGCCGCCGAGGGACATGCGTTCGCGGCGTTGCTCGGCTTCGCGGCGCTGCAGATGGTTCTAGGCGCGCTGCTCGAGCGCGGCGGCGTGCGGCGGCTGAGCGAAATGAAAGGCGTTGCGCGGGCGATGCCGATCACGTCGTTCCTGCACCTTGCCGCGGCGCTTGCGTGTTCGGCGGTTCCGGGCTTTGCGCTCTATGCGACGCAAACCGTGGCGCTCGATGCGATGGCGCGGTGGGAGCTGCGCTGGCTCTGGCTGCTGGTCGCGCTAACGTCCGCGGTGCTGTTCGTCGTGCTTGCGCTGCGGCCGACGCTCGAAGCGCATCGCGCGACGGCGCCGCGTCCGTTCCGGGAGTCGCCGTTTCCGATGATGCTCGGCGCGTCGCTGGCGACGTTCTTGTGCTTCTCGATCGGTGTCGCGCCGCAATGGCTCTACGCGTTGATGCCGACAGAACTCGCGTTTCAGCCGTACGAGATCGAGAGGCTCGCGCCGCAGCTCGCGCTGATCGGCGCGGCGGGCGTCGCTTATCTCGCATCGCGCGGCGTTGGCTTGGCGCCGGCGGCGTTGCCGTCGCGCACACTCGATGTCGACGCCTTCTATCGCGGGCCTGTGGCGGGCGCCGGCCGCTGGGCGGGCGTGCTGTTGTTGCGCGCCTACGGCGCATGGCAGGCCGGGGCGGCGCGCGCGGGCTATGGCGCCATGCGCATGTTCGACCGGCTGTCGCAGCTGTGGGATCGCCCCTTCGCCCCCGCACGCAGCGCCGCGGCGGCGCAGTTCCTTGCCATCGGCGCCTTCCTGTTGCTCATGTTGCTCTTCAGGTGAGCGCACCTTCAGGTATAGTGTTAGTAATCGCTCGCCCTTAGACAAATATGGCTAAGGCAAATCCACTATTAGTCTAGGCTCCGGCTTGGCATTACCCAGTCCGCCATCTATACTGTGGCGCTTTAGTATTTGAAGCCGATGAGAGTACGATGGAAAAGCAGCAGGACCTCGTGGGAATGGCTGCGGAGATCGTTTCGGCCTTCGTGTCGGCGAACCAAGTCGCCCCACAGGAGATCCCAGCGCTGATCCGGACGGTGCATTCGGCCCTGCTCGAGATTTCGGATTCCAAGGGGACGGCGCACGAGCCGGCCCTGGAGCCGGCGGTGTCGGTGAAGAAGTCGATCACCCCGGATTACATCATCTGTCTCGAAGACGGTAAGAAATTCAAATCCTTGAAGCGCCACCTGCGCACTCGCTACGGCATGAATCCGGACGAGTACCGGGCCAAGTGGGGCCTGCCGCACGACTATCCGATGGTCGCCCCGAACTACGCCAAGGAACGCTCGAACCTGGCCAAGCGCATGGGCTTGGGCCAGTCGCGCAAGGGTGGCTAGGAAAAAAATCATATTTATATACTTCGCGCCACACACCCTAAAATCAAACACTTAGCGCCGGTCACACCGTAAGCATATTCGCAAGGCTATGGAATCCTGCGCGAAATTTAATACGGCTTGTGGTGCGAGGGTAGGTAGCTATTCCTAGCGAACGCTTGACACTCGGCTAAGTGTAGCTGGTCGGACCCTAAGCGCGCGAGGGCGCAAACCGCAGTGGAGGCCTGCCTGCGAAACTGGTTCACCACCAGTAACGGCTATGAGGCAAACCTAGGTGCCATCGACGCTGCCGCCATCGCCCTCATTATTCTTCGCACGCTTGATGATCCCTCGGTTTCTGATGAGTACGCCGAAAATGAATAAGCGATTTTGGAGCGTCAGCATCCGATCCAAGACGTCTTGGAAATCTCGGGCCTTATAGACGAGATGCTTGCCTTTCATCTCTTGGGCGTCGTCGGATGTTCTTTCTCCGGCCTCAAACGCAACGAGGGTCGGCAGGTGCGCGTCCATGTCCAATAACACTAAACCATCCGGCACATCAGGAAGCGCGGCCCAAACGCCATGAACCACGCGGTTCCGCTCCCCGCCGCGCGCTGCGAACTCAGCAAGCAGCTCGGCCAAGTGCGTTTGCTCATCTCCTGTGAGTTTGAGTTTCGCGATGGCGTTGAACGCTGCCTTCTGGGCGGCGCTACCTATCAGGGCGCTGTAGATGGCGTGGCCGATCTTTGCATCGACTCCGAGCATCACCAACGTCAAGAATTCCATGGAGCGCTCTACATTGCCCCACGCGGCGGCAACCGCGGCAATTCCAAGCGCTGGTTCATGCCGTTTCAATACGGCCATGGGGCCCATGTCGATGCCTGCAAGTGTGAGAATTTTTTTGCGATAGGGTTGCGGCATGTCGTCTGACAAAAGGTCCTCTGATCAATTCAGCGAAGAAGAAACGAAGCGGCGCGCTGAGGAAGCGTTGCGCGGCGCGTTCAAAACACCGCCAATCCAGGGCCGTAAGGTGCCGCCGGCGCCGGCCCAACGTAAAGAAGACGGCGCCGACGAGTCCACCTAGGGGGAGATTTTCGCCTTCAGCCACGCGGCGGCTTCCGCCGCTTTGGACGTGCCCCAGCCTGATCCAGGCTTTAGTTCAATCACTACGACTGAATCGTCTGCGTCGAAGAGCGACTTCGCCCAATCGCGGACTTGTGCAGCTGTGCTGTTAAACTCGAAACCCCATAGGCTTTCGAGCAGCGCAACGCCGTTGTTCTTTTCTGCCGCTTCGTAGAAGCGGCTATAATCACGCACCTTGTGTGCGTCATAAGAAACGAGAAAGAATGCCATCGTTTGCCGTTCCAGAACTCGATCAGACGATCCGATCGACTCAGTAGTGTTCGGAAATCAGCTGCAATCAATTGCGAGAATTGCTTCGATCCTCCCCAGGACTTCCCACATCGTGTCTTGGGGGCAGTCACTGTGGTACCTCATGTCACGCGCGATCCAGTCGACCGAGCGCAATTGGTCACTAAGGATGAAGCCAGTCACTTTTGCTGTTGCCGGGACGGCAACCTCAAACGCACTTCCTTTGCCCTTACTGGTCACGGGGCAGACCATGCATAGGCCTGTCCTGATGTTGAAGTCCTTTGGTGAAAGCACCAGAGCAGGCCGTTGACCGGCCTGCTCCGTCCCCGCCTGAGGGGTGAAGTTCACAAAGACGAAATGACCACGGTCGGGCTGGTAGGCTGGCAAGTGTTCACCACTCTTCTTTGCCTACCGGCTCGCCCCAGTCTGTTTCGGCGTGATTGCCGTCTGTCGGGTTATGCGATGCGAGCAGGTCGGCCAACTTGAACTTCTTTCGCGCTGGGCGAATACAGAGAGTTTCATCCTCCACAAAGAGATTGACCGATGCTCCTTCGCTAAGCCGCACAGCTTCGACAACGTGCTTCGGCAGGCGAACAGCTAGACTGTTGCCTGACCGGAAAACGAAGGTCTGCATATACACCTCCTACGGCCCGATTCCCCGCAACGCTAGGCCGTAATAACATTGTATATACCCCAAAGGTTTCTCCTTTCCAAATCCTTTCTATGGTTACCGTCTGTCAAAAGTCGGTGATGTCGCAAGAGAGCAACGCCCCTAATCCTCGAATAAGTCGAGGTTCGCCGAACGCTCCGTCGCGCCCTTGAGGCGCTTCGCTTTTGCACGAAGCCTACGCATGAGCGCCTTGCGCCCGCGCGCTGCGCGCTTAATGCGCGCCAGCGTGTATTCAGGCGACGGCGGCCCCGTTAGTCCGCCGATAGGTCAGGCGCTTGCCTTCGATGCCTTCAACGGCGCGTTGCGCGCGCATGGCGTCGGTGAAGCCAAGCTTCGTGCGGGTGTTGTGGCGAAACTCGTATTCGCCAACATAGCGGTGCAGGTGCTTCTCGGCGCAATGCTGATAAACGCCGGTCATGCCCTTCTTGAACACGCCGAAGAAGCCTTCGGCCGAGTTCGTGTGAACGTCGCCGCGCGCGTATTCGCCGGCGCTGTGCTTGACCGTTTCGTGTGATCCGAGTTCGGCACCGACCTTCGTGTAGAGGCGGCTTTCGTCAGAGTGGAGACGGGATTTGGGATGGACGTTTTCGCGGACGATCTTTTCGACCGTTTCGCGGTTGGCTTCGGCAACGTGAAAGACGCGGGCTTGGCCGCCACGTTCGATCAAGGCCACAACGGCGCGCTTGTTGGCCGGGCCAGAACCGCGCTTCACGAACGCGCGGCCGGTCGTGCTGACGGTGCGCGGGTTTTCGACTTTGCCGAAGTAGGTTTCGTCGGCTTCAACGATTTGGCCGGGGCCGCCCAGCGGGCCGGTCAGACCGCCGTTCGCCATCGCGGCGCGGATGCGATGCGCAAGAAACCACGCGGTTTTGTAGGTCACGTCCAACGTGCGGTGGAGCTGATGGGCGGACATGCCTTTCTTGCTCGACGCCATCAGGTAGAAGGCCATCAGCCACACCGTCAGTTTGACGTGGCTGGCTTCCATCACCGTGCCGGTCATGACGGTGAAGTCCTTGCGGCATTCCTTCGCGCCGCAGCGGTAGCGGCCCTCACGCTTCGTCTCGTATTCAGAGCCGATCGAGCCGCACTTCGGGCAAACCCGACCGCCCGGCCAACGCAGGGCTTCGATATACTTGCGGGCTTCGGCTTCGGAGCGGAACTGGGGGGCGTCGAACTTCATGGCGGTAATCTAGCTATTCAAGCTTGTGGCGTCAAGTATATAAATAGGAAAAAAATCCGCAAATTAGGAAAAAATCTATCCTACAGCGCTGCGGCGGCCGTATCCTCTGGATCGGCATGGGATCGCTGCGTTGGAGTGCTGAAGGATGGAAGTTTCGGAAAGGCGTCTGGCCGACATGGCCGGCGCGGAGCTGGCGGCGCATGTCGCGAGCTATGGCTGCGGGGTGCCGGCTGAAGAGATCTTGCGGCCGAAGCGGGGTTCGGCCCGGGCGTCGTTCGCGCGGCAGGTGGCGATGTACCTCTGCTATGTCGGGTTCGAGATCAGCCTGACCCGTGTCGCTAACGCGTTCGACCGCGACCGTTCGACCGTGGCGCATGCGTGCCACATCATCGAAGACCGCCGCGAAGAGCCGCGCTTCGACCGCTGGATCAGCGGGCTCGAAGCGATGATGCGGCGCGCGCCGCAGCCGACAGCGAGGACGCTATGACGGCGGCGGTCGACGAGGCGCTGGCGCGGCTCGCGTCATCGGCGGCGGTGCTGGCGCCGGCGGGCGAGAACTATGGCGTTTATCCGGGCGGCGATCGCAGGCGCCGTCCGATCGTGCGGCTTGCGCCGGTTGAGGTGCGCGATCTCGAAGCGTGCGGCGCGATCGAGCAGCGCGGCGACGGCGCTTATGTGTTGAGCGAAGCCGGCAAGGCGCGCGTCGCCCGCTCGCTGGCGCGCGAGGACGAGGCGTATCTGATCCAGCACGCGCCAATCGAACCGCGCACGGTGATCGATCGCGACGGCGACGAGCGCAAGGTGCGGGGCGTCAGGCGCGGCGACGTGCTGCGCAGGCTCGCGGCTTTGCGCGATGCGCAAGATCTGCCGTGGCTGAGCGAGGCCGAACTCGAGGCGGCGCGGCGCTTGCGCGCCGACTGGGACGCGAGCCAAGCGGGACTGGTGCGCGGCTCCGACTGGTCGGCGCCGCCGATGGGCGCGGGCGCGCGCGGCGTCAGCAACGCGCAGGAGCGGGCGATGGCGGCGCGCTGCGATGCGCGGCGGCGCGTCGGCGAAGCGCTGGACGCGCTGGCGGCGCCGCTGCGGCGCGTGGTCGAGCGCGTGTGTCTGCACGAGGACGGGCTCGAAGCGCTGGAGCGCGCCGAGGGCTGGCCGGCGCGGTCGGGGAAATTGGTGCTTAAGATCGGGCTGGCGCAGATGGCGCGGGGGTTAGGGGAGTAAGGGAGTAGGGCAGTAGGGGGGAGCGCGTATCGCACACGCCGTTTCTATTCCCCTACTCCCTTACTGCCCTACTCACCTACTGCCTTCTTCGCCTCGTCCTGCATGCGCTTCATCATGGCGAAGAGACCGTTGGAGCGTTGCTGGGTGAGGGCGTCCTGGAGGCCGAGGCGTTCGAACACGGCGCGCGGATCGACCGAGAGGATTTCTTGCGGCGTGCGGCCGGAGAAGATGCGCATCAGCATGGCGACTTCGCCGCGCACGAGATGGGCGTCGGAATCGCCGCGGAAATAGAGCTTTTCCGGCGCTTCGGGGCGGCGCTCGGAAACGAGCCAGACCTGACTGGCGCAACCGCGGACCTTGTTGGCTTCGACGCGCGCATGCTCGGGCAGCGGCTCGAGTTCGCGCGCGAGTTCGATCACATGCGCGATGCGCTCCTCCCAGTCGGGCAGGAGCGCGAAGTCGTCGGCGATTTCGGCGATGGTGTCGTCTATCGCGGCCATGGGCCGGAGATGCGCCTTTGAAGGCGCGAGAGCAAGGCTTGGACCGCCGATGTTGCTCGCCGGCGGTCCAAGACGCTTTAGTCGCGGCCGCCGCCGCGCGCTGCGGCGGGGATCGGCGTCATCGCTTGCGCGTCGGGCTGGCCGACGGCGCCGATGCAGGTGCCGATGTCGCGCAGGCCGTGCTGGCCGAGGCAGAACGCGTTCTCATAACGGAAGCGCGCCGCCGACATGCATTGATAGAGCTGCAGCTGCGCCATCTCGATGCAATCGCGCGAGCGCGGATCGCTGATGAGGCGCGTGACGGCGCTCTGGTTGGTGTCGATCGCGTCGAGCGCTTGCAGCGCGGCGACCGCGGCCATGCGGTCGAGCGCTTCGGCGCGGGTGACGTTGGCGCGAGTCGCCACCGCCGGCGTCGAGGCGACTTCGACGACCTGGTCGCCGCCGCGCACCGAGTCCCAGAAGCGGCGCCCGCCATAGGCGGTCGGATCGTTGGCGGGTTGCACGCTGAGCGTCGCCACGGTGAGGCGCGGGGCGACGCTGGAGGGCAGCGCTTCCGCCGGCGCGCCTTCGCGGCCGAGACTGCGGATGCGCTGCACACGCGCGTTCTGACCCGGCGCGACGGCGTTGGCCCAACGCTGACGCTGGATCGAATAGGCGAGTTCTTGATAGCGGTCGGCGACGCTGATGATGCGCTGCGAGTCCGCTTGCGCGGATTCGAGCAGCATGCGGGTCGCTTCCTGGCCGCCGCGCAGACCGCGCGCGTAGGACGGATCGACCGTGACGGCCCAGATGACGGCGTCGCGGCCGTAATAGGCGGCGGCGTCGCGTACGCCTTGCACGAAGGCCGGCGATTGCGCGGCGGTTTGGGCGCCGTAGGCGATCCAGCCGCGGGTCAGCGCATCGCGGTTGTGACGACCGACGCGATCGAGCGCGGTCTCCAGCGCATTGGCGTTGCTGGGCGTGTTGGCGCGCAGCTCGGAGACATCGCTGTGATAGGCCGCGTAAGCAGTGATGGCCGTCTGCAGATCGGTGTTCTGCGACGGGGTTTGCGCGTGGGCTGCGCCGCCGAGAAGGGCGACTGCCGCAGTGGTTGTCCAGGCCGCAAGGGTCCGCATCGGCTCTACTCCCTCTGAACTAGAATGGTGAGTCCGCTTTCGACCGCGACTCGAAGCGGGCATCGTGTCCCCCAGCGCGTTAAGAACTCTTTTACTCGCGGGCCGAGTGACGGTGTCAACGAAATCAGCAGTAACGAAGCCTGCAAAAGCAGCGCCACGCTTGCGTTTGGCGTTGGCGTTTTGGTTTTGGCTGGCGGGCGTCACGGTCGCTGCAGCTTTGTCGTGGATAACCGGCGCCGAAATGAGGCTGCTCGGCGGCGCAGTGGCGCTCGCTTTGGCGCCGGCTTTGGCTGGCTTCATCATGCTGCCTTACCTCGGGAGAAAACCCGTCGATACGGCAATGGTTGCCGTCTGGTTAATCTCCGGCGTGGGACTCGCGGCAGGTTCCGGCGGCGCCGGATCGCCGCTCGCGGCGATGCTGATCCTCGCGCCGGCGATGGCGTTGGCGCTCGGCCGGCGCTGGGCGCCGGAAGCCGGCGCTGCGGCCGCTTTGGGATATGCGCTCGCCGCGGCGCTGGCGCTGGTGGAGGAGGAGGCCGCGCTCGGCGGATTCGCCGAAGCGCTGGCGGCGGTGTCGATCGCCTTTGCGGCGGGGCTGATGGCGATTGCGCAAGCGATGCCGGCGGCGGCGCGCGAAGGCGCGATGGAGCGGCGGGTCGCCGAAGTCTCGCACGAATTGCGGACACCGCTGACGCACATTCTGGGCTTTGCGGAAATGATCGAACGCCAGATCTTCGGCGAAGTCGGCGCGCGCTATGTCGAGTATGCGGGGCTGATCCGGCGCAGCGGCACGCATCTGCTCGGGCTGGTGAACGACCTGCTCGATCTCTCCAAGATCGAGGCGGGGCGGTTCGACCTCGAGCTCGAGACCTTCGACGTGCGCGGCGTGGTTGAGGAGGTGGTGCGGCTCTCGGCAGACAGCGCCGAGAAGAAGCGCATCGCGCTGAGTATGGTGACGCCGGAGGCGCCGCTGCTGGCGCATGCGGATGCGCGGGCGCTGAAGCGAATCCTGATCAACACCGTCAGCAATGCGATCAAGTTCACGCCCGAAGACGGCCGCGTGATGGTGGCCGCGGCGGTGCGCGACGGCGTCATCGTGCTGGAGACGATCGACAGCGGCCCCGGCATACCGGAAGCGGAGCGCGCAACGCTCGGGCAGGCCTATGAGCGCGGCTCAGGCGGCGCGCGCGCGGAGGGGACGGGACTGGGCTTGTCGCTGGTGCGCGCGCTGGCGGCGCTGCATGGCGGGAGTTTGAGCTTTCATGATGCGCCGGGCGGCGGCGCTTTGGTGCGCGTGACGTTGCCGGTGCTGGTCAGCGGCGGATCGTGAGGAAGGCGCGGGCGGCGTCGACGTCGCCGACTTCGACCAGAAGGCGCTGGGTGGCGCGGCCGGTCTGCAGTTCGATGACGACGGTTTCACGCGGATCGAGCGCTATCAGATCGCGGAAGGCGCTGTCGGGGAAGATGAACAGCGCTTGGCTGCGGCCGCCGCCGAGGCGCTCGATACTTCGGGTCGAGGGCGCCATTACCGAAACGCCGGGCGGCGGCGCGCCGGCTTCGAGGCCGCGCGCCACCCGCTGATTGAGGCTCACTTCCGAACGGGGCTGGGCGCGATCGCGCAGGATGAGCCGGGCGGACGCAGGCGCCGCGGCGTTGCCCGAGATCGGCACGGCGAGGGTGAGGCGTTGAGCGCCGCCGGCTTGGCGCACGCCGAAGATCGCCGGCGTCGGCCCCTCGATGGCTTGGCTCAGGCGCCAGCCCTCGCTGATGCGGCGGGCGATCCAGAGCCGCTCCCAGCCGGGAAACTCCATTGAGCCCGCGTTCACCCATTGCGCGACAATGCGGCTGACGGAGCCGACCGAAGCGGCGGTCCGCTGATCGTTGCAAGCACGCTGGCGCGCTGCGGTGACGACGGCGTTTTCCAACTCTCGCATCTGTGCGTTCGACCAGCCGGCGCGCAACAAGGCGCCGCGGGTCTGCGCGGCGCTGACCTGAAGCGCGTCGCGGATGGAGGGTGAGAGCAGGCGGCATTGCGCGTCGGCTTCGAGCAGGCCGCGGCGCTCGACATAGGCTTCGCGCGCGTTCGGGCCGCTTTGGGCGGCGGCGGAGGCCGGAACGGCCAAAAGCGCGACGGTGAGAAGAAGCAAGCGCATGCGCGCCTAACAGGTTAAGAGAACGTGGTTGCGTTCCGGTGAATGGAGGCCGCGCCGGTGGACGAATTGAAGACGGATTTCTGGGCCAGCGCGCTGATCCGCCGCGCTCAGATCGCCGGCGCGTTCGCAGCGGTGGTGAAGAAGGGCGACGCGGACGCGGGGGCGGTGTTGGTCAAGGTAGCGACGCTGGATCGGCGCGCGCGGCTCTATGCGCCGGCGCGGAACGGCGAGGGGGAACGGATTTGGCTCGATCTCTCGGCCGGGACGCTGGGCGATGACGAGGCGGAGGTGGATGCCGCGATCCGTAGACGGACGGAGAAAGACCCGGATTTGTGGGTCATAGAGGTGGAGGACCGGCGTGGGCGGCATTTTTTGCTGGAGCCGGTGGATGTGGGTTGAGGCGCCAGGTTTCAGGTGTCAGGGGCAGATGTCGCACCTATCTCCCTCGCCACCTGCGCTTGCGGCCTGCTAACACGCCGGACCGATCCGTCCCTGACACCTCAAGTCTGAACCCGACACCTGAAATGTCCGACCCCGCTACCGAGGCCGCGCGCCGCAGAACGTTCGCGATTATCTCGCACCCGGATGCGGGCAAGACGACCTTGACGGAGAGTCTGCTGCTTGCGGGCGGCGCGATCCACTTGGCGGGCGCGGTGGCGGCGCGGGGGCAGGCGCGGCGGACGAAGTCCGACTGGATGAAGATCGAGCGCGAGCGCGGCATCTCGGTGTCGTCCTCGGTGATGATGTTCGAGCACGCGGGGTGCGTGTTCAATCTGCTCGACACGCCAGGGCACGAAGACTTCTCGGAAGACACTTATCGGACGCTGACGGCGGCGGATTCGGCAATCATGGTGCTCGATGCGGCCAAGGGCATCGAGCCGCAGACATTGAAGCTGTTCGAAGTCTGCCGTCTGCGCGACATTCCGATCACCACCTTCATCAACAAAATGGACCGCGAAGCGCAGGACCCGTTCGCGTTGCTGGACGAAATTCATTCGAAGCTCGCGATGGATACGGCGCCGATGTATTGGCCCGCCGCTTCGGGGCAGCGTTTTGCCGGCATGCTCGATCTGACGACGGACGAGTTCGTGCCGTTCCGGCGCTTGGAAGCGGGCGAGCAGGGCTTCGCCAGCGAAGAACGGCAAAAGCGCAGCGGCAACGATTTTCTGCTCGGCGTCGCCGACGACGTGCGCGCGGAGCTGGAGGAAACGGCGGAACTGGCGCGCGAAGGGCTGCCGAAGTTCGATCTCGCCGCGTTCCGCGAAGGACATTTGACGCCGGTCTATTTCGGCTCGGCGTTGCGCCGCTTCGGCGTGCTCGAACTGCTGGCGGGCTTGCGGGCGCACGCGCCATCGCCGCACGCGCAGAAGGCTGTGGTGAAGGGCGCGGAGACCGAAGTCGCGCCGTCTCGCAACGAGGTGACCGGCTTTGTATTCAAGATCCAGGCGAATATGGATCCCAAGCACCGCGACCGCGTCGGCTTCTTCCGCATCTCGTCCGGGCGCTTCCAGCGCGGCATGACGCTGAAGACGGCGGCGGGAAAGGGCTTCAACGTCCACAATCCGATGATGTTCATGGCCCAGGAGCGCGAGATCGCTGACGAAGCGTTTCCGGGCGACGTGATCGGCATTCCGAGCCATGGCGGCTTGCGCGTCGGGGATTCGCTGTCGCAGAGCGGCGATGTCGTGTTTCAGGGCATTCCGAATTTTGCGCCGGAAATTCTGAAGCGGGTGCGGGTGAAGGACCCGCTGAAGCAGAAGCATTTGCGCAAGGCGCTGGAGTCGCTCGGCGAAGAGGGCGTGACGCAAGTGTTCAAGCCGGTGCATGGCGGCGATCTCGTCGTGGGCGCGGTGGGCGCGCTGCAGTTCGACGTTTTGGACGAACGGATGAAGGCCGAATACGGGCTCGAAGTGATCTTCGAAACCTCGCCGTACCAAGCGGCGCGCTGGGTGAGCGCAGAGAGCCGCGCCGATTTGGAGGCGTTCGTCGAGAAATCGGCCGCGCAGATGGCGGAAGATGTCGACAACGCGCCGGTGTTCCTGGGCAAGAGCGCCTGGGAGATCGGCTATGTGCAGGACAAGAACCCGAAAGTGCGGTTCAGCGCCGTGAAGGAGCGGGCGGCTTAGGATGCACCGTCGCTGCGCACGGCCTATCTGAATGCGGGCCTGAAGGCCCGCGGTTCTTCTAAGCCGCGCGTGTGTCTTCGGCGTTCTTGCGCACTTTGAAGAAGCGGACGGCGCGTTGGGCGGCTTCGACGGGGACGGCGTTGTACATTTTGCCGAACTCTTCGGCCCGGGCCATCGCGGCGTCGCCGCCGCCGATCAGCACGGCCATGGTGACGAAGAGCGGGCGCTCGATGTTGGCGGCGCGGCAGATCATGGCGAGCCCCTCGATGTCGCCTCGCTCTAAGAGCGCGGCGACGGTCTGGTGGTCGACATGGGTGAGCTCGGCGAGGCCGTAGAGGAAGTAGGCCTGCTTGGCTTCGCGCCAGAGCGAAACCAGGAGACGCGCGCTGAGTTCGCCGGCGTTCTTCTTCGATTGGATGAACGCCATCGCGTTTTTGGCTTCGGCGCTGAGGTCGACGGCGGACTTCTTCATGCGGTCGCGCGCCTTGTTCAAGGCGGCGTCGAGCGTCGCCGGATCGACGCCGGCGTTGCGCTCCATGATCTGGTTGCGCAGCCGGGTTTCGACCACGAAATACATTTCGTTCAGAAGATCGAGCGGCATGTCGGCGCGGGTGACGACGCCTTCGTGCAGCATGGCGTTGCGGCGGGCGCGGTCGACGGCGGTTTCCATGCCGGCCCGGCTCATTTTTGCGCCGTCGTTGCGGAGCAGCGCGTCGAGCGCGTGGTCGTCGCCGAATTTCACGATCGCGTCGGAGAGCGTCTCGCTGACGTCCTCGCGCTGGGCGACGGCCTTGATGTGAGCCTGGCTCTGGTAGTTGACGACCTGCACCAGGGTCTGCTCGTCGAGGACCTTGCTGCGGCGCAGGATCGGCCCGGCGATCTCGAAGGAGTGATTGGCGAGGTCGCGCAGCAGACCGACTGGCGCGTCGGCGGCGTCGCAGAATGTGGCCGAGAGTTCGGCCAGCACTTCGTCCTGCATCTCGGCGGCGACCATCTGCAGGACCTCGTCGAACAGTGCGGACTCGCGCGCGTTGCGTGTTTTCGAGGTCTCGAAGAAGAGGTCGGTGACTTCGCGCAAGAGATCGCGCCGGCGCTCGCTGTCGGAGAGCTTTGCAAGTTCAACCAGTTTCGCGAAACGGCCGTGGGACATGGCCTGGCGGCTCCTTAATCTGGCGCGGGAGCTTATGCGCCGCCCGTAAACAAACCTTGCCGCCGCCTCAATTTCGCAGGTCCAGGCGCGGACGAAGCGCAGCCGACTGCGGCTCGGGGCCGCCGAGGAGGTCGGAGTCGGCCTCTTCTTGGGTGCGCGCCGTGGTTTCGGGAAGCGCCGGCGTTTCCGGCGTCGCGACCGAAGCAAGAGGCGCCGCACTTGCTGGCGTTGGCGATGGGTTGACGAAAGATTGACGCAGCGCCTGGGGCGCGCGCGTGCTGAAGCCGACGACGCCCGCGGGCGGCGCGGCCGGCGCGGTCGCGCGCAGTTCGCACTGGTTCTGCGGCGTGTAGCTCCAGAGCATGCAGAGGCCGTCCTCCGCGCACAGGCGGGCGCAGGCGGCGGCGTCCGCCGCGGCGCGGGAGGCGTAAGCGCCGGCGGCGTGTGCGGGGGCGGCGGCGATACTGAGCAGAAGCGTTGCGAGGAGGATGCGCATGGCGCGGGATCGTCGTGCGATCCGGTTAACAGAGGATTCACTCCTCGGCCGAAAGCGCCTCGCGCTTCAATTCGATGTCCAGCCATTCGGCCTCGGCCGCGGCATGCTCGGCGCGGGCGGCTTCGAGGCGGCGGGCGATCTTGTCGAACGCGGCGGCGTCACGGGCGAAGATGCCGGGATCGGCGAGCTGGTGTTCGAGCGTCTCGATTTCCTGCGCCAGCTTCGGCATCAGCGCGTCGAGTTCGAGGCTGCGGCGCTCATCTTTGTAGCTGAGCTTGCTCTGTTTCTTTGGCGGCGGCGCCGCGGGCGGCGGCTTCTGCGGCTGCTGGCGCTTCAACGCTGAGACGCCGCCGTACTCGCGTTCGAAGTCGGCCCAGCCGCCGGGCGTCTCCACCCATTTGCCGGCGCCGACTGGGCCGATCACTTGCGTTGCGACGCCATCGAGAAAGGCGCGGTCGTGGCTGACGAGGATGACGGTGCCGTCATAGGCCGCGAGCATCTCTTCGAGCGCATCGAGCGTGTCCATGTCGAGATCGTTGGTGGGCTCGTCTAGCACGAGTAGGTTGGCGGGCTTGGCGAGCGCTACGGCGAGGGCCAGACGATTGCGCTCGCCGCCGGAGAGCGCCGACACCGGCTGGCGCAATTGCTCGGGGCCGAACAGGAAGTCCTTGGCGTAGGCGGCGACGTGGCGCGGTTTGCCGCGCACGATGATCTGGTCGCCGCCCTGCGGCGCGAGCGTCCGCCAGAGCGTCTCGTTCTCGTCGATGATGGCGCGCGACTGATCGACGTAAGCGATCTCGAGGTTCTCACCCATGCGCACCGCGCCTTGATCGGGATCGCGGCGCTGCAACAGGATTTCCAGCAGCGTCGTCTTACCGGCGCCGTTGGCGCCGACCACGCCGACGCGATCGCCGCGCATGATGCGGAGCGAAAGATTTGCGATGAGCGGCTTACCACCATAGCTTTTCGAGATGTTCTTCGCCTCGATCACGAGGCGGCCGGACTCGCCGCCGCGCTCGGCCTGGAGCGCTGCGGTCTGTTGCGAGGAGAGCGCCTTGCGGTCGCGGCGTTCGGCGCGCATCGCCATCAGTTTCCGGCGCCGGCCTTCGTTGCGCGAGCGGCGCGCGGTGACGCCGCGCTGCAGCCAATGCTCTTCGGTCTTCAGCTGGGTCTCGAGACGGGCGAAGGCGCGCGCCTCCTCCAGTTCGAGCGCCTCGGCCCATTGTTCGAACTGCGCGAAACCGCGATCGAGCTTCGCCAACCGGCGCTGGCGCAGCCACAGCGTCGCGGTGGAGACGCGTTCGAGGAAGCGGCGGTCGTGGCTGATGATGAGGGCGGCGCCGCGGAAGCTCTGGAGGCGCCGCTCGAGATCCTCGATGGCGGTGATGTCGAGATGGTTGGTGGGCTCGTCGAGCAACAGGATGTCGGCCTCGGCGGCGAAGGCGCGCGCCAGCGTGGCGCGCCGCATCTGGCCGCCGGACATGCGGCCGGGCGCGCGATCGGGATCGAGTCCGAACGCTTCGAGCGTCGCCTCGGCCGCGTAAGCGGGCGTCGGCGCGGCGCTTGCAGGCAGCGCGACGGAAGGCGCGCTCGCATAATCGCGCAGCGTCTCGAAGCCTTCGAAACTGTCTTCCTGCGGCGCCCAGGCCACCCGGGCGCCGGACGCGAAGGCGATGTCGCCTGCGTCAGGTTCGACGAAGCCCGCGAGCATGCGCATCAAGGTCGACTTGCCGGCGCCGTTGGCGCCGACGAAGGCGCAGCGTTCGCCCTTGTGCAGGACGAATTCCGCGCCGTCGAACAAAGGCGCGGCGCCGAGGCTGAGCCTCAGCCCCTGGACGTGCGCCAGCGCTGGTCCCGCCATGGTGCGTTGCGCCTACTGGAAGATCTCGGTGAGTTCTTCGATCGGCGACTCGCCAAATGCTTCGGCGAGGCTGTCGAAGAAGGACGCCATCTCGACTTCTTCCGGCGACTTCACCGGCTGCTCGTATCCGGGCAGCGGGTGGCTCTCCACGCCCTGGTGGGCGACGCGCATGGTGTCGGCCCAGATCTGCGCCGGCAGCGTGCCGCCGGTGGTGCGGCCCATCGAAGTGAAGTCGTCGTGGCCGACCCAGACGCCGGCGGTGTAGTCGGCGGTGTAGCCGACGAACCAGGCGTCGCGCCAATCGGAGCTGGTGCCGGTCTTGCCGGCGACGTCGCGGTCGCCCAAACGCGCGCCCGTGCCGGTGCCGCGCAGCACCACCGCGCCCATCATCGAGTTCATGCGCGCGACGATGTCTTCGTTCAGCACGCGTTGGCCCTGATAGGGCGGGCGGACGTAGAGCTCCTGGCCGGCTGAATTGGTGACGCGGGCGACGATGTAGGGCTCGATGCGGTAACCGTTGTTCATGAACGTGGCGAAGCCGGTCGTCATGTCCCACAGCGTCGTTTCGATCGAACCGAGCGCGATCGAGGGCGGCACGAACTCGCCGCGCTCAGGCATGTTGCGCACACCGAGACGTCGGGCCACGCCGGCGACGCGTTCGGGCCCGATCTGGTTGGCGACGTCGGCGGCGACGGTGTTGATCGAGAGCGCGAAGGCGGTGCGCAGCGTCACCGCGCCGCGATGGCCCTCGTCGTAATTGCGCGGACGCCAGCCGTCGATGACGATCGGCTCGTCGTAGCGCACGTCTTCGGTGTCGAGACCGGATTCCAGCGCCGCGGTGTAGACGAAGGTCTTGAACGTGGAGCCGGGCTGACGTTCGGCTTGGGTGACGCGGTTGAATTTCGAGGTGTTGTAGTCGGTGCCGCCGACGAGGGCGACGATGCGGCCTTCGCGGTCGACGGCCATGTAGGAGGCCTGCAGCGGCCGGCGGCCGAAGGCGCGGTTGCCGAGCCGGCGGCGGATCGACTCCGACGCCGAGCGCTGCACGTCGCGGTCGATGGTGAGCTGGATGACGAGGTCTGGCGCGTTCTCGCCGATCTGCGCGCGCGCCTGTTCGACGGCGAGATCGAAGGCGTAGCCGAGCGAACGCTCGACCGCGGGGCGGTCGGCCACCTCGATCTCCTCGGCGCGCGCTTCATCGCGCTGCTCCGGCGTGATGAAGCCGGCGGCGACCATCGCCTCCAGCACGACGTGCTGACGCGCGGTCGCGGCCTCGAAGTGCGAAGACGGCGAAAGATCGGACGGCGCCTTGGGAAGGCCCGCCAGCATCGCTGCTTCGGCCAATGTCAGCTCGGATGCGGGCTTGCCGAAATAGCGGCGCGCGGCCGCGTCGATGCCGTAAGCCTGTTCGCCGAGATAAACGCGGTTGAGGTAGAGTTCGAGAATCTCGTCCTTGGTGAGGCGCCGTTCGATGCGCGAGGCCAGCACCATCTCGCGCAGCTTGCGGTTGATGGTCTGGCGGCGCGTGAGGAAGAGGTTGCGCGCGAGCTGCTGCGAGATGGTGGAGCCGCCCTGCACCGTTTCGCCTGCGCGCAAGTTGGCGAACACGGCGCGCAGCACCGCCATGCGGTCGACGCCGCCATGCTCGTAGAAGCGCCGGTCCTCGATCGCGAGGAAAGCCTGCGGCACGTAGTCGGGCAGATCGGCGAGATTGGCGCGGCGGCCGTAATAGGCGCCGCGATTGCCGAGGATGTCGCCTTCGCTGTCGACGAACATCACCGACTCTTGGCGGTTGAGCGCCCAGAGCGCGTCCGCGTCCGGCACCCGGGGCAGGCCCCAGTAGATCCATACCCACACCGCGAGCACCATGAAGAGCGCCCCGCCCGCGGCGAGGCTGGCGGCGGTGCGCCAATTCCAGCGCGAGCGGTCGCGCAGCAGGTCGTCCAGCTGCTTTTGCGCCGCCGCGGCGCGCAGGCGCGCCCAGTCGACGTGACGCTGAAAATCGTTCTTTTCGGACAAAGGGGTCTCCGAACGGGTATCTGGAACAGGCGTATGGCCGAATTCTGGCCGGAGAACGCGGATAGAGCGCCCGCGTATCCCTGCTTTTCCAGCAAAACATGTAGGGATTCGAGCGACTTCCGAAAAATCAATCCGACCGCGCCGGACTCGTGGTAGTGTTCAGGCATCGTCGGAAAATCAGATCGAAAAGGAGGCCGGGGCGATGAGCGCCGCCGAGACCCTGCGCGGCCTGCTGGCCGAGGCGCAAGAGCGGTTGAGACTAGGCGAGGCGGCGGAGGCGGAGCGTTACGCCAAGGCCGTGAGCGCCATCCTCCGCGCAGAGCGGGACGTGGCGGAGTACGCCGCCAACCAGGCGCAACGTCCGGAGGAAGATGAGGAAAGTCAGATCGCCGAACTCCTTGGCCGGATTCGTCGCCTCGCTGCCGCCGACAGTGCAGGAGCGCCTCTTGAGGTCCTCGAGCAAATCGCAGCGGACCGAACTCAAGACTGAGTGGTCGTTCTGGGGAAGAGAGCAGCAGCTTCCGCCGCCGGGGGATTGGCGCACGTGGCTGTTCATGGGCGGGCGCGGCGCGGGCAAGACGCGCGCCGGCGCCGAATGGGTGGCGGCGCGGGCGCGGGAAGGAAGCTCCGGCCGCATCGCGCTGGTGGGGCCGACCTTCCATGACGTGCGCGAGGTGATGATCGAGGGCCAGTCTGGCTTGCGGGCGCTGGGGCGCGATCGGCCGCGCTACGAAGCCAGCCGCAGGCGGGTCCTCTGGCCGAACGGGGCGCAGGCGTTCGCCTTGTCGGCGGAGGACCCCGAGAGCTTGCGCGGGCCGCAGTTCGATACGGCCTGGTGCGACGAGTTGTGCTTCTGGGCGCATTCGGAGGAGACGCTTGCGACGCTTGAGCACGGGCTGCGCCTGGGCGAGCGGCCGCGCATGATGGTGACGACGACGCCGCGGCCGATCAGGGCGCTGAAGCGGCTGATCGCGGCGCCGGACACGTTGATCACATGCTCGTCGACCTGGGAGAACGCGCACAATGTTGCGCAGGATTTTATCGCCGCGCTGAACCAGAGATGGGGCGGCACGGCGCAGCATCGGCAGGAATTGTTGGGCGAGTTGATCGAGGATTTGGACGGCGCGTTGTGGAGCGCGCGGTGATCGAAGCGGCGCGACGGCCGGTCGACATCCGGCTGGATCGTATCGTCGTCGCGGTCGATCCGCCGGCCATGGGCGGGGTCGGCAACGCCGCGTGCGGGATCGTCGCCGCGGGGTGCGGGGGCGAGGGGTTCAATCGCCGCGCCGTGGTGCTTGCCGACGCAACCGTGCGCGGCGCGCAGCCGCACGAATGGGCGGCGAAGGCGATCGCGCTGGCGGAGAGTTTGGGCGCCAATGCGATCGTCGCCGAAGCGAACAATGGCGGCGAGATGGTGCGCGCGGTGCTGCAGACGGCCGCGCCTCACTGCGCGGTGAAGCTGGTGCACGCGAGCGTCGGCAAGAGCGCGCGGGCCGAGCCGATCGCTGCATTCTATGCGCAGGGAAAGGTGACGCACGCAGCCGCTTTTCCGGAGTTGGAAGACGAGATGTGCGCGTTCGGCGCGGGCGAGTGCAGGACCAGCCCAGACCGGGTCGACGCCTTGGTGTGGGCGCTGACGGACTTGCTGCTCGGCAGAGAAGGTCCGCGCATTCGCGCGCTTTAGCGGAAGGGATCATGTTCGACTGGATACGCAAACTCCGCAGCTTCGGCGCGGAGCGAAAACTCATGGCCTGGCACACGCCGAGCCGACCAGCGTGGCCGATGCGCGATCCGAGCGCGTTCGCGCGCGAGGGTTACGGGCGCAATGCCGTCGCCTATCGCTGCGTACGGATGATCGCCGAAGCGGCGGCGAGCGCGCCGCTCAAGGTCGGCCCCGGCGATCACCCGTTGGCGCGGCTGCTCGCGCGGCCCAATCCGGAGCAGAGCGGCGTCGAATTGCTGGAGGCGTTCTACGGTCATCTGCAGGTGAGCGGAAACGCGTACCTGGAGGCGGCCAGCATCGGCGAAGCGGCGCCCTCCGAAATTTACGTGCTGCGGCCGGATCGCATGAGCGTCGTGCCGGGCGCGGACGGCTGGCCCGTGGGCTGGGAGCATCGCGTCGGCGCGCAGGTGCGCCGGTTCGAGCGCGATCCGGTGACGGGCGAAGCCCCGATCCTGCACCTCAAGCTCTTCAATCCGAGCGACGATTGGTACGGGCTCTCGCCGATGGAGGCGGCGGGCTACGCCATCGACATCCACAACGCCGGCGGCGCCTGGAACAAGGCGCTGATCGACAATGCGGCGCGGCCGAGCGGCGCGCTCGTGTTCAGCGGCTTCGGCGGCGCCGACCGTTTGAACGAGGAGCAGTTCAGACGGCTGAAGGCCGAGCTGATGGAGATGCACGCGGGCGCCGTGAACGCGGGCCGGCCGATGCTGCTGGAAGGCGGGCTCGAATGGCGGCCGATGTCGCTGTCGCCCACCGACATGGATTTCATCGAAGCGCGCTTTGCGGCGGCGCGTGAGATCGCGCTCGCGTTCGGCGTGCCGCCGATGCTGCTCGGCATTCCGGGCGACAACACCTACTCGAACTATCGCGAAGCCAATCTCGCCTTCTGGCGGCAGACGGCTTTGCCGCTGGCGCTGAAGGCGGCGCGCGGCGTCGAAGCCTGGCTCGCCGAGCGCTGGCCGGAAGCTGGGCCAGCGGCGGTGGGCGTCGATCTCGACGCCGTGCCGGCGCTCGCGATCGAGCGCGAGGCGCTGTGGGCGCGCATCGGCGCGGCGGATTTTCTGGACACGAACGAGAAGCGCCGCCTCGCCGGCGTGGAGGAGCCCGAGCGCACATGAAGCTGAACATCGATCCCCGCATCACCTTCGCGCTCATTCTGGCGCTCTTCCTGCAGACGGCGGGCGGCTTGATCTGGGCCGGCCGCGCCGCCGCGCGCTTGGAGGAGGTCGAGCGCGCGGTGGCGACGCAGCCCGAAGTGGCCGTGCGCCTGGCGCGGCTGGAAGAACAACTGGCGGAAGCGCGGCGCGCCTTGGCGCGCATCGAAGAGCGGCTGGACCAGCAGTGATCGTCGAAGGCTACGCCGCTCTGTTCGGCGTCGAAGATCAGATGCGCGACATCGTCCGCGCCGGCGCGTTCGCGGCGAGCTTGCAGCGCCGATCCGAGCCGCTGCCGCTGCTGCTGGAGCACGAGCCGCGGCTGCTCGCCGGCTCTTGGAGCGATGTCCGCGAGGACGGCCGCGGGCTCTGGCTGCGCGGCGAGGTCCGCGACGATCTGCCGGGCGCAGCGCGAACGAAGCAGGCGTTGGCGCGCGGCGTCGACGGCCTCTCGATCGGCTTCGTGCCGCTGGTCGCGCATCGCGCCGGCGGCGTGCGCGTGCTGAGCGAGATCGAACTTCTGGAAGTGTCCATCGTGGCGCATCCGATGCAGCCGCTGGCGCGGCTCAACTTTGCGCGAGACTTGGCTCGCGCCGCTTAGAGGAGAAAAACGTGAGAAGTGGGAGATCGTGCAGGCCCGCAGTTGCGTGCTGGTTGCGCCGAACGAATACGAACTCTCCGGGATGTTGCGCGGTAGGCTAGGCTCGGCGCACGCGATGAGGACGCCGCATCCGGCCGGCGCGCGCATCGTCGCGCTCGATCAGCGGCTCGCGCGGATGGAGATCGGCGCGCACGAGTGGAACGAGGAGCTTGCCGTCGCCGCGCCGCCGGCGGGAAAGCTCGCCGCCGATCCGCGTGCGGCGACGGCGAGCGTGACGCTCCCAAACGCCGCCGCGCGGGCGTGGGCGCCGGCGCATCTGCGGGCGCGACGCACGGGCGGCGGCGATGTCGAGATCGCTTGGGTCCGCTGCGCCCGGGTCGGCGGCGACAGCTGGGGCGCGGCCGAGCCGCCGCTGGGCGCGGGCGCCGAATCCTATCGCCTCGAGCTGCTCGATGGCGATGAGGTGGTGCGGACGGTCACGGTCGGCGCGCCGGCTTATGTCTATTCCGCCGCCGATCAGACCGCCGATTTCGGCGGTTTGCCCAGTTCGTTGCGCTTCCGGGTCGCGCAAATCGGCGATGGCGGCGCCATAGGGTTGAACAGCGAGTTAACCATAACATTATAGTCGGGCGGGCCAGAATGGCCGTGCCGATCTGATTCCATCGCGGGACCGGGTCGACGCTGCCGCAAATCCGCAAAAGGCCGGAGCCAGTCTGACATCGTGAGTTGGGACCCTTACGCGACCCTCGGCGTCAGCCGCTCGGCCACCGCCGACGACATCCGCCGCGCCTATCGCCAGCTCGCCAAGGAGCTGCACCCGGACGTGCGCCCCGGCGACAAGGCGGCGGAAGAGCGCTTCAAGAAGGCGACGGCGGCGTTCAACCTGCTCTCCGATCCCACCACCAAAACGCGCTTTGACCGCGGCGAGATCGACGCCGACGGCAATGAGCGGATGGCGTACGGCTCGCGGCCGAGGCAAGGCGCGCGCGCGCATGCCGGCGCGGGCGCCGGGCCAGGCGGCGGCGGCGCTGGCGCCGATCCGTTCGATCTCGGCGACATCTTCTCCGACCTATTCGGGCCGGGCTTCGGCTCGAGCCGCGGCTACACCCGCATGCGCGGGCGCGACATCCGCTTCACATTGGAGGTGGAATTTCTCGACGCGGTGAACGGCGCGCGCAAACGCATCTCGCTGGCCGAAGGCCGCACGCTCGATGTCGCCATTCCGGCGGGCGTGGAGACCGGCCAAGTGCTGCGGCTGAAGAATCAGGGCGGGCCGGGCGTGCAAGGCGGGCCGGCGGGCGATGCGCTGGTCGAACTCAACGTGAAGCCGCACGCCTTCTTCCGGCGCGAAGGCCAGGACATCCACATGGACCTCAACGTCTCGCTGACGGAGGCGGTCGAGGGCGGCAAGGTCCAAGCGCCGACGCCGACGGGGCCGGTGACGCTGACCATTCCAGCCGGCTCGAACACGGGCAAGACGCTGCGGCTCAAGGGTAAAGGCGTCGCCGGCCACGGCGATCAGTTCGTGCGGCTGCAGGTGGTGCTGCCGGAGACGCCGGACGAAGACTTGAAGAAGTTCGTGAAGAAATGGCCGAAGCGGGACTACACGCCGCCGCGTCCGGGTGGTTAAGCCGAAGCGACTGTTACATTCAGGGCACGTTCAGTGGCGCCTAGGTAAACCCCTCCGCGTGATGTGGGCGAAGTCTCTCCTCCTCTCTGCGGTGCTGCTCGCCGGTTCCGCCGCCGCCGCGGAAGCGGCGCAGGCGAACCCGCGCGCGCACGCCTTCACGATCCAGCCCAATTTCATCATGCCGGCCCAGCAGCGCGGCAACGCGGACATCCGCCCGCTGCGCGAGGTGGTCGAGGAACTTCGGTCCCGCTTTGGCGGCGACCTGATTTCGGCCCGCCTTGAGGACGGGGGCCGCCCTGTCTATCTGATCCGCTGGCGTATGCCGGATGGCCAGGTACGGGATTTCCGTGTGGACGCGGCACGTTAAGGAAGGTCGCGCATGCGGGTTTTGGTGGTCGAAGACGATAAGAACCTGCGCGAGCAGCTCTCCGGGGCGCTCGCCGATGCGGGTTACACGGTCGACACGGCCGACAACGGCGAGGACGGCCAGTTCCTTGGCGAGACCGAGCCGTACGATCTGGCCATCCTTGATCTCGGCCTGCCCAAGGTCGACGGGCTCTCCGTGCTGAAGGCTTGGCGCAAGGAAGGCCGGTCGATGCCTGTGCTGATCCTTTCGGCGCGCGACCGCTGGAGCGAAAAGGTCGAAGGCCTCGATCTCGGCGCCAATGATTACGTGACCAAGCCGTTCCACATGGCCGAGCTGCTGGCGCGCGTCCGCGCCAATGTGCGGCGGCAGACGGAACACCAATCCTCGGTGCTGGAGGTCGGCGATCTCTCGCTGAACTCGGCGACCGGGCAGGTCACGGTGAACGGCGTGCCGGTGAAGCTGACGGCCTATCAATACAAGGTGCTCGACTATCTGATGCACCACGCCGGCCGCATCGTCTCGCGCGCGGAGCTGACCGAGAAGATCTACAGCCAGGACCACGAGCGGGATTCGAACACGATCGAAGTGTTCATCGGCATCCTGCGTCGCAAGATCGGCTCGGACCGCATCATCACCGAAAAGGGCTTGGGCTACCGGCTGGTCGATCCCGCGGACCAGCAGTGAGCAGAGCCCCAACTCCTCCCCCGCTCGCGGGGGAGGTCCGAGCGGAGCGAGGGGTGGGGGAAAGTCCGGCCGATGGCAGCGCTGCCCCCCTCAGTCATCACGCTGCGCGTGCTGACAGCTCCCCCGCAAGCGGAGGAGCAGTTGGCGTCTTCGATCGCTTTCGGCAGCTGATCCGCCGCTCGCTCGCGGCGCGGCTGGTGACGATCGCCGCCGTCAGCGTGTTCGGGCTCGTCGCCGTTGGCATCATCGCGCACGAGCAGTTCAACCGGCAGATGCTGCGCCTGCTGATCGATCCGGAAATCCAGTCGGTCTCCACCAATCTCATCGGCAATGCGGGGCCGGGGCTCACCGGCGAGCTGGTGTTGCGCGATCTGCCGTACGATCCGCGCTATCTGCAGCCGCTGAGCGGCCGCTATTATCAGATCGCGCGCATCAACGACGACGGCACCGCTTTGGTGCAGGTGATCTCGCCCTCGCTGTTCGATGTCGGCATCGAACTCGATCCGCGCACGCTCGCATCCGTCACAGCGCCGAATGCGGCGCCTGAACCCCGCTTCCTCACCATCAACGGCCCTGACGACGAGCCGCTGCGCGTGATCGCGCAAGTGGTGGAGATTCCCGAACTGGAGGGGCGTTATCTCTTCCTCGTCGGCGTCGAGCCGCGTTCCATTCTGGCGCCGGCGGCGAACCTCGTCGGGCTCGCCTTCGCCGTGTTCGTCGCGTTCTGCGCGCTGATGGTGGCGGCGGTGACGCTGCTGCAGATCAGGATCGGCCTCGAGCCGCTCAGCGAATTGCGGCGCGACATCGCCAGCGTGCGTCGCGGCGACGCCGAACGTCTGGCCGGGGAATATCCGGCCGAACTGTTGCCGGTGACGCAGGAGCTGAATGCGCTGGTGGATCACAACCGCGAAGTGGTCGAGCGGGCGCGCCGCCATGTCGGCAATCTGGCGCATGCTTTGAAAACGCCGATCGCGGTGCTCAAGAACGCCGCCCACGCCGGCGAGCAGGACGCGGTGATGAAGGCCTCCATCGACGAAATGGAAAGCTTCGTCGAGCGCCAGCTCCGCCGCGCCCGCGTCGCCGCCCGCGCCGATGCGCAGGACGCGACCATCGCGCACCGGACGCCGGTGCTACAGAACCTCGAAGATCTCGTCTTCATGATGGAGCAGAAGTACGACGCGCAGAAGCCGATCGACATTTCCATCGAGGCCGAAGCCGATGTCACCTTCCGCGGCGAGCGCGAAGACCTGCTCGAAATGGCCGCCAATCTGATCGACAATGCCTGCAAGTACGGCATGAGCCAGGTGGTGGTGCGGCTGTTGCCGTCGTTCGAAAGCAACGGGTTGTTCGAGATCGTTGTCGAAGACGATGGCCCGGGCCTGTCCGAGGCCGACATCGCCCGCGCCATGGCCCGCGGCGCGCGGCTCGACGAGGCGGCGCCCGGACAGGGGCTGGGCCTCTCGATCCTGAAAGAGACGGTCGATCTTTATGCGGGGGAACTGCTGTTCGAGCGCGGGGAATTGGGCGGGCTCAAAGCGCGGCTTCGCCTACCTGCTACCGACTAGCGCCTCCTGCGGCGTCCGAACGGATTTCGCCGCGCTGCAAACGAGGCTAGGGACCTCACGGTGTGGACCGCTGTTATAGTGCTGCTCACGGGCGCCGCGCTTGCGGCCGGCGCGGCGTTCTGGGTGCTGCGCGCCTACCGCCGCGCGGGCGGCGGCGCGAGTTCGGCGCGGCCGGCGCTGTTGGCCTGCTTTGCGGTGACGATCGCAGGCCTTGGCGTCTATCTCGCCATCGGCCGGCCCGAGCTGCCGGGCGCAGCGTATGCGCAGCGGCTCGAAACCCTGCTGGCCGGGCTACAGAGCCCGACGCCGCCGCCGATCACGCGCGAGGAATATCTCGCTGTCTGGCTGCATCTTTCGCGCGAGAACCCGCAGGACGCCGTGCCTCATGTCGAGGCTGCGAAAGTGCTGCTGTCGATGGGACGCGGGCGCGAGGCGGCGCTCGAGTTCGATCGCGCGCTTCGCCTCGAACCGCAATCGGTCGAAGCGTTGCTCGGCATGGGCCGGGCTTTGGTCGCGATCGAGGGACGCGTCACGCCGGAGGCGCAGGCGTATTTCGTGCAGGCCGGCGAGATCAGCGACGATCCCGTGCCATGGATCTATCAGGCGATGGCGGCGATGGAGCAGAACCGCGAAACCGACGCGCGCCGGCTCTGGGGTGAGGCGCTTCAGCGCATGGCGCCGGACGATCCGCGCCGCGAAATGGCGCGGCAAATGAGCCAGGGAGGCTGACGTGCGGCGCCGGGATCAACGCCTGATGATGATCGGCGCCGCAGGCGCCGTGCTGGTGCTTGCCGCCACGCTGACGTTCGCGGGCCTGCGCGATTCCGTTGTGTATTTCGTCGCGCCGTCCGAGCTGGCGGAGAAGGCGGAGCCGAACCAGCGCGTGCGCCTGGGCGGGCTCGTGGTCGAGGGCACATTGCGGCGCGACGATACCGGCGCCAATCGCTTCGCCGTCACCGACGGCGTGACGCAGGTCGAAGTGCGCTATGACGGGCTTCTGCCCGACCTCTTCCGCGAAGGCCAAGGCGTGGTCGCCGAAGGCACATGGGCGCCGGGCGCGGCGTTCGAGGCCGAGCGCGTGCTCGCCAAGCACGACGAAACCTACATGCCGCGCGAAGTCGCCGAGGCGCTGAAGGAGCGCGGCGAATGGAAAGGGCAATGAGAAGTCGGAAATCAGAAATCAGAAATCAGAATCGCGCGGCCGAGCCGCGCGTAAGCCTTCTGCCTTCTGACTTCTGGCTTCTGGTTTCCGATCATGGCGCTTGCGCGCCATGATCGCAGAGATCGGCGCGTTCGCGGCGTCGCTGGCGTTGGCGCTCAGCCTGGCGCAGGGCGTGATGGGGTTGATGGCCTCGCGACGCGACTCGCGCGCGGAGGCGACGGCGGCAATCGCGCAAGCGGCGGCGGCGCTCTGCGCCTTCGCGTTCGCATGCCTCATCGCGCTTTTCGTGCAGTCGGACTTCTCGGTCGCCGTGGTTTCGGCGAACTCGCACATCGACAAACCGCTGATCTATAAGATCGCCGGCGCGTGGGGAAACCACGAAGGCTCGATGCTGCTGTGGTGCACGGTGTCGGCGCTGTTCGGCGCCATTTTGGCCTCGACGCGGGGGCGTCAGAGCTTGGCGCTCTGGTCGCGCGCTGTCGGCGTGCAGGGGCTCGTGACGGCGGGCGCGCTGATCTACACGCTGTTCCTCTCGCCCCCATTCGCGCGGCTCGATCCCGCGCCCATGATCGGCTCCGGGCTGAACCCGCTGCTGCAGGATCCCGCGCTCGTGGCGCATCCGCCGCTGCTTTATCTCGGTTATGTCGGCTTGAGCGTGCCGTTTTCGCTGGCGATCGCGGCGTTGATCAGCGGTCGCGCCGATCAAGCCTGGGCCCGTGCGCTCCGGCCCTGGACACTCGCGGCGTGGACGTTCCTGACCACCGGCATCGCCGTCGGTTCGTACTGGGCCTATTACGAACTCGGTTGGGGCGGCTGGTGGTTCTGGGATCCAGTCGAGAACGCGAGCTTCATGCCGTGGCTGGTCGCCGCCGCGCTCGTGCACTCGGCCATCGTCACCGAGCGGCGCGGCTCGCTGGCGAGTTGGACCATTCTGCTCGCGATCATGGGCTTCGGCCTCGCCATTCTCGGCACGTTCCTGGTGCGCTCGGGCGTGCTCACGTCGGTGCACGCCTTCGCGGTCGATCCGACGCGCGGCATCGCCATGCTGGTGCTGCTGTTCATCGCGCTCGGCATAGGCTTTGGCATGTACGCTTGGCGCGCGCCGAAGCTGCGGCAGCCTTCGGGCTTCGCCGCCGTCAGCCGCGAGAGCATGCTGGTCTGGAATAATTTCGGGCTTGCCGTTGCCGCGGGCGTCGTGCTGATCGGCACGCTCTATCCGCTCATCGTCGAAGCCGCGGGCGGCGGTCTCATTTCAGTCGGCCCCCCGTTCTTCAACGCGACGGTCGCGCCGCTGATCGGCGTCCTCTTCTTGCTGCTCCCGCTAGGGCCAATGCTGACTTGGCGCGTCGGCGACATGCGCGCGGCTTTGATGAAGCTCGCGCCGGCGGCGATCCTTGCAGCAGTCACGCTCATCGCCGCGCTTGCGCTCTCGAACTGGCGTGCAGCGCCGGCGATCGGACTGGCGCTCGGCGTTTGGCTGGTCGCCGGCGGCCTCATCTATCTTTGGACGCGGCTGCAGCGCGGCGAGGGACACGTGAGCGCGAAACTCGCGCTGTTGCCGCTCGCGGTGTGGTCGATGAGCTTGGCGCATATCGGCGCTGGCGTGCTTACCATCGGGGCGATCGCTGAAACTTCGTTTCGCAGCGAGCGCGCGGTCGCGCTGCGGCCCGGCGAGGGCGTCGCGTTCGCGGGCGGGCGCGTGACGCTGCTCGAAGTCGGCCAGATCGAAGGCCCCAACTATTCGGCCAATCGCGCCAGCTTCCGCGTCGACCGCCGGGGGGCTTCGCAGCTGCTCTCGGCCGAAAGGCGCTTCTTTCCGACCTCGCCGATGCCGACGACGGAAGTCGGCATTCTCGGCCGCATCGACGGCGATCTCTACGTCGCGCTCGGCGAAGCCGTGCGCGATACGCCGGGCGCCTGGTCGGTCCGGCTTTATCACAATCCGCTCGTCTACCTGATCTTCCTCGGCGGCATCATGATGGCGCTCGGCGGCGTGCTGAGCTTGATCGCGCTGGCGCGGCGGCGAAAGGTGGGGCCATGAGCCTGCTCGCCATGCTGGTCGCCGCCGCCGCGCCCGCCGTTCTTGGCGACCCGGCGCAGGAGGCGCGCGCCCGCGCGCTCGACGCCGAGATCCGCTGCGTCCAGTGCGAGAACGAGCCGATCGCGCAATCGACCGCCGATATTGCTGTGGATATGCGACGGCTGGTCCGCGAGCGGATCGTGGCTGGCGACAGCGACGCCGAGATCCGTGACTACTTCCGCCAACGGTATGGCGACTTCGTCTTGTTCCGTCCGCCGTGGGACGCCCGCACCTGGGCGCTCTGGCTCGCACCGCTGGCGCTGTTGCTGATTGGACTTCTGACTATTTTCGCCGCTCGGGACCGCACCCGCGCCGGCGCCGGACTTCAGCCGGAAGAGAGCGAACGCTAGGACCCGTCGCGCCGCGCTGTCGTTTGGTCGGAACCGACAGGGAACCGCCGCAAAAAAGCCGTCCGCCGCCGGCCCAATTAATCGCAACTTCGCCCCAAACGGTCCTTAACCGGCCCCCAGCGCTCATTATCTTAAGGGCTTGCAACGCAGCCGGGCTCAGCTTCCAATCACAGGGTCTCCGAGGGTCTCAATGACTGACGCAGTTTCGATGAAGTACCTCCGCCGCACCGCCATCGCCAGCGGCGCCGCGCTGGCTCTGTTCACCGGTTTCGCTCTGGCGCCGATGACGAGCGCCCAGGAAATCAATCCGGGCGCCGTCGCGCCGCCATCCGGCGCGCCGATGAGCTTCGCCAACCTGATCGAGCGGGTGAGCCCGGCGGTAGTCTCGATCTCGGTGCGCCAGCGTCCGGGCTCGGTGCAACAGCAGCTGCCCGAAGGGCTGCCGCCCGGCTTCGAGGAATTCTTCCGCGGCCAGCCCGGCCGTCCCGGCCCCGCGCCGACCTCGCTCGGCTCCGGCTTCTTCATCGATCAGAACGGCACCATCGTCACCAACCACCACGTGATCGAAGGCGCCGAGGAAATCACCGTGCGCACCAGCGACGGCCGGGAGCTACAGGCGGAACTGGTCGGCTCGGATGAAGCCACCGACATCGCCGTGATCCGCGTGACCGAACGCACCGGCCGCTTCCCGTTCGTGCGCTTCGACGATGCGCGCCACGTGCGCGTCGGCGATTGGGTCGTCGCCGTCGGCAACCCGTTCGGCCTTGAAGGCACCGCGACGGCGGGCATCGTTTCGGCGATCGGGCGCCGCGACGCCGGCACGTCGGCCTATGTCGACTACATGCAGATCGACGCGCCGATCAATCGCGGCAACTCGGGCGGCCCGACCTTCGATATCAATGGCAACGTGATCGGCGTGAACACGCTGATCTTCTCGCCCACCGGCGGCAATGTCGGCATCGGCTTCGCCATTCCGGCCAACACCGCAAACCAGATCGTGCAGCAGCTGCTGGAAAGCGGCCGTGTGACGCGTGGCTGGATCGGCGTCTCGATCCAACCGCTCGATCGAGACATCGCCCGCAGCCTCGGCCTCGATGAGCCGCGCGGCGCCCTCGTCGCGACGGTGGTTCCGGACGGCCCCGCGGCGCGCGCCGGCATTCAGCAGGGCGATGTCATCCTGACTTTCAACGGTGAGCGCATCGAAGACAGCCGCGATCTCACCCAGCGCGTGGGCGCGACGCCGATCGGCAACAATTCGCGCATAGAAGTGCTGCGTAATGGCCAGCGCCGCACGTTGAATATGCGTCTGCAGGAGCGTCCGAGCGAACAGCAACTCGCGGCCGCCAATCCGCCGCCGAGCGCAACGCCAGAAACGCCGCCCGAAAGCGGCGGCGCGGGCGTGGCGCAGAGCTCGCTCGGGCTTTCAGTGCGGCCGATGACGGCGGAAGACCGCACGCGGCTCGGCCTTGCCGCGAACGATGCGGGTCTGGTCGTCACCGCGGTCGAGCCGACCAGCGATGCGGCGCAAAAGGGCATCGGCGTCGGCGACGCGATCCTGCAAGCGGATCAGCGCGCGCTGCGCACGGTGCAGGAATTGAGCAATGCGGCTCAGGCGGCGCAGCGCGCCGACCGGCCGATTCTGCTGCAGGTTGCAACTCGGGGCGGGCGGGGCTTCGTTGCGGTGGATGTCGCAGAACGTTGAGGAGGGACGGCATGCGCGTGCTCTTGGTGGAGGACGACGCCGACATGGCGGAGAACCTGCGCGCCTCGTTGGCGGCGGATGAACATGAAGTCGAGATCGCGCGCGACGGAGAGCAGGGCCATTCGATGGCGGCGAACGGCGGCTACGATGTGATCGTGCTCGACCGGATGCTGCCGAAGAAGCTCGGCGTCTCGGTCGTGCGGGAATTGCGCGAGCAAGGCGTGTCGACGCCGGTGCTGATCCTTTCGGCGCTGCACGACGAGGATCACCGCGTCGAAGGACTCAACGCCGGCGCCAACGACTATCTCGGCAAGCCGTTCTCGACGCGCGAGCTGCTCGCGCGCGTGCGCGCGCTTTGGCACGGGCGCGACCGCGACGTGCAGACGCGGCTTCAGGTCGGCGATCTCGAAATGGATCTGCTCGCCCGCACCGTGAAGCGGAACGGCAAAAAGCTCGACCTGCAGCCGCGTGAGTTCCGGCTGCTGGAGTATCTGATGCGCAATTCCGGTCAGACGGTGACGCGCAAGATGCTGCTCGAGAACGTCTGGGATTATCATTTCGATCCGCAAACGAACGTGATCGACGTGCACATCTCGCGCCTGCGTTCGAAGATCGACCGCGATTTTGCACAATCCCTGCTGCACACGGTCCGAGGATCGGGTTATCGACTGGAGGCATGAGGCCAAGCCTCGCGCTCCTTCGCACCACGACGTTCCGGCTTGCGCTGGCGCAGGCCGGCGTCGTGTTGCTGTTCGTCGTGGCGCTGCTCGTCTACGTCTATTTCGCCACCATCGGCCAGCTGGTGGCGGATTCCGACATTCTGGCGGACCAAGAATACGCCGCGCTCGAACGCGCCTATGCTGAAGGCGGCATCCGCCGGCTGAACCAGGAAGTGGTGGAGCGCTCGGCCAGCCAAGGGCCGCTGCTCTACGTGTTGGCGGAAGCGAACGGCGCCGTCATCACCGGTGATTTTCCGCAACTGCCGGCGCTGCCTGGCGAGGCGGTGCAGCGGGTCGATTTCAGTTTCGAGACCACGAACAGCGAAGGCTCGCCGCAGCGTTCGCGCGCGCGCGGCCAAGTCGGCCGCCTGCTCAACGGTCCGATCCTCTTGGTCGCGCGCGACCTTGGCGACAGCGCCGTCATCACCGGCCGCATCACCCGCGTTTTGTGGACCGTGGCGATCCTCGGCGTGATCCTCTCCGTCGCTAGCGGGCTCACCGCCTCGTGGTTCGCCTCGCGTCGCGTCGAAGCGCTCGCCAACACCGCGCGCGACGTGATGGGCGGCGATCTCAAACGCCGCGCGCCGGTGCGCGGCGAGGGCGACGAGTTCGACGAGCTGGCCGAAGCCATCAACGCCATGCTCGACCGGCTGGAGCGGCTGATGATCGTCTCGCGCACGGCGGGCGATGCGATCGCACACGATCTGCGCTCGCCGCTGACGCGGTTCCGGCAGAAGCTCGAAGCTGCGCTCGAAGCGCCGGAGGACAGCCGCAACGACCGCGAAGCGTTGCGCAAGGCGCTCGAGGAAGCCGACAATCTGCTCGACATGTTCGCGGCGGTGCTGAAGCTCGCGCGCGTGGAGAGCAATCCGAACTGGCGGTTCGAGCGCATCGACGCAAGCGAGGTGCTGCAGGAGCTGGTCGAGTTCTACGAGCCCGCCGCCGAAGAGCAGGGCCGCACCTTGCGCGGCGAAGTCGCGCCCGGTCTCGTTGTGAACGGCGAACCGGGCCTCTTCACGCAGGCGGTGTCGAACCTGGTCGAGAACGCGCTGAAATACACGCCCGAAGGCGGACATATCGATCTCTCCGCCGTGCGCCGCGCCGATGGCCGCATCGAGATTGCCGTGCTCGACGACGGCCCGGGCATCCCGCCGGCGGATCGCGACCGCGTGTTGGAACGTTTCGTGCGTCTCGAAAGCGCGCGCTCTTCGCCCGGTGCGGGCCTGGGCCTCAGCTTGGTCGCCGCGGTGGCGCGTCTGCACAAAGGCGGGCTTCACCTGCGCGACGGCTTGAGCAATGGCGAAGGCAAGGGCCTCGGCGCTGCGCTCGTGCTGCCGGCGGCGGCTTGAGATGCAAGACGTCGGCCCCGCCCTCGCGCGCCGCGCCGCGCCGGCGGCGTTCACGGGCAGTCCGTGGTCTGACGCTGCAGCGTCTGCGGTCGAGAACGCACCTTACCTGAAGCGGCTGACCGAGCGTCGACCCGATCTTCTCGAAAACGCGGGCGCCGATTGGGCCGAGCGCCTGTTCGGCGACGCGCTGCGAACGGCTGACGCCATCGCCGCCGATCCGCCGCCGCTCGAAGAGGCGATGCGCACGCTGCGCCGGACAAAGGATGCGGTGCATTTGGCGACTGCGCTTGCTGATCTTTCGCGCCAGTGGCCGCTGCCGCGCGTCACCGGCGCTCTGACCGATTTCGCCGACGCCGCGTTGCGCGCCGCGCTCTCGCTCGGCGTGCGCGAGAGCGTCAGGCGCGGCGACATTGAGCCCGCTGCAGCAACCGCCGAAGAAGGCCCGATCCCCGGCTTCACGCTGATCGCCATGGGCAAGATGGGCGCTGGCGAACTCAATTATTCGAGCGACATCGATTTTTCGGTGTTCTTCGACTCCGCACGCTTGGCGGAAGCTAACGCGCGCGAGCCGCGCGTCGCGGCCGTGCGCCTCGTTGCGCCGATCGTGCGTGCACTCGAAGAGGTGACGGTCGACGGCTACGTCTTCCGCACCGATCTGCGCCTCAGGCCAGATCCGGGCTCGACCCCCGTCGCCGTATCGATCGCCTCGGCGGAGCACTATTATCAGACGCTCGGCCAGAATTGGGAGCGAGCCGCGTTCATCAAGGCGCGCGCAGCGGCCGGTGATCGCGTGTGCGGCGGCGCGTTTCTGGCCTCGCTCGAACCGTTCATCTGGCGCAAGCATCTGGACTTCGCCGCGGTCGAGGACGTGCACTCGATCAAGCGGCAGATCCTCTCGGCGCACAAGAGCGCCGAACTCGGCGATCCTGTGTTCGACGTGAAGCTCGGGCGCGGCGGCATCCGCGACATCGAACTGTTCGCGCAGACGCAGCAGCTCATCCTGGGCGGCCGCAACAGGCGTCTGCGGGAGCAGCGCACGTTGGCCGCGCTCGACGCGCTCGCCGCGGCCGGCGCGATCTCGGAGAACGCGCGCTCGGCGTTGTGCGAGGCGTACATCTTCTTCCGCGAGATCGAACACCGCATCCAGATGCTGGAGGACGCGCAGACCCATCGCGTGCCCCCCGATCCGGAGACACGTGCGCGCGTCGCAGCGCTCGCGGGCTTTCCCGATCTCGCCGCGTTCGACGCCGCTCTGGTCGAGCGCCGCAAAATCGTGTCCGACATCGATCACCAATTGTTCGGTCGCGGCGAGAGCCTCGCCGATCCGCTCGGCAGCTTGATCTTCACCGGCGTCGAGGATCATCCGGAAACGCTGCGCACGATCGAGCAGCTCGGCTTCAAGCAGGCGGCGTTCGTGAGCCAGACCGTTCGCGGCTGGCACCACGGCCGCATCCGCGCGATGCGGTCCGAACGGGCGCGCGAATTGTTGACGCGGCTGACGCCGAGGCTGCTGCGCGCCCTCGCCGGCGCAGGCGACGCAGACCAGGCCTTCGTGCGTTTCGCATCGTTCTTCGCCGGTCTTTCCGCCGGCGTGCAGGTGTTGGCGCTGCTCGACGCGCGGCCGGCGCTGCTCGATCTGCTCGCGCGCATCCTCAGCGTGGCGCCGCGCCTTGCCGACAATCTGGCGCGCCGCCCCGCCTTGCTCGACGCGCTGATCGAGCCGCGTTTCGCCGCGCCGCTGGCGCAGGATGCGCCGGGCGCATATCGCGCCGAACTCGCGGAACGGCTCTCCATCGCCGAAACGTTCGAACAGCGTTTGAACGCGGCGCGGCGTTTTCAGCGTGAAGAAGCGTTCCGCATCGACGTGCAGGTGCTGGAGGGACAAGCCAATGCGGCCGAAGCCGGCGCCGCGCACGCGGACCTCGCTGAAGCCTGTGTCGCCGCGATGGCGGATGCGGCGCTGGCGGAAGTGGAGCGGCGCGACGGCGCCCAGCCGGGCGCGTTCACCGTGCTCGCGCTCGGCAAGTTCGGCGGCCGTGAACTGGCCGAAGGCTCCGATCTCGATCTGATGCTGGTCTACGAGGCGGCGGCCGAGCATGCGACCGCGGGGGAATTCTATGCGCGCGTGACCCAGCGCCTGATCAGCGCGCTCTCGGCGCCGACAGAAGAAGGCGAGCTGTACGAGATCGACACCAAGCTTCGGCCTTCGGGCTCGAAGGGCCCCGTGGCCGTGCGACTGTCCTCCTTCGCGCGCTATTACGACGAAGAGGCCTGGACCTGGGAGCTGCAGGCGTTGACGCGGCTCCGCGCCGTCGCCGGCGATCCGGCGCTTGGGCGAAAAGTCGCGGAGATCGCCGGCGCGACGCTCGCCAAGCCGCGCGATGGTGCGACAGTCCTCGCCGAAGTCGCCGACATGCGCGCGCGCATGGAGCGCGAACGCAGCGCGCGCTCGATCTGGGATCTGAAGCTCGCGCCCGGCGGCTTCGTCGACATCGAGTTCATCGCCCAGGCGTTGCAACTGGCTCATGCCGCCGAAGCGCCCGGCGCCTTGTCGCCGAACACCGGCGAAGCGCTGCAGCGCCTGTCGGCCGCAGGCAAGATCGACCCGGCGCTCGCCGATCGCCTCGGCGCGGCTTGGAAGCTGTGGAGCGATCTGCAGCACCTGCTGCGCATTTGCATTGGCGGCGAGTTCGATGCTGCCGACGCGCCGCCGCCGCTGCCGCCGCGGCTGGCGGCTTTGGCCGGCGCCGCTGACTTCGAGGCGCTGGAGGCCAAGGTGCGAAAGGTGCAGGCGGACGTGCGGGCCGCCTTCGTGCAGATTATCGGCCCGCTTGGCGACGGATCGCAGCCGCTGCGCCGTTGAAGCTCCAAAAGCGGAGCAATCGACGTGCCAAAACGTGCAATTCTCGTTGCAGCGGCGGTCCTGCTGACCGCCACGCCCGCATGGGCGCAGGACCGATGGCGGCGGATGGACGCAAATGGCGACGGCGCCATCAGCCGCGCCGAGGCGGAAGCCGCACGGGCGGCGTATTTCACGCGTCTCGATGACGATGGAAACGGTCTTCTCAGCCGCGCCGAACGCATCGCCGCGCCGGCGCGAATCGAGCGCGGTCTGTTTTGGGCGGACGCCAATCGCGACGGACAGGCGAGCCGGGCGGAAGTCATGGCGCAGCCTTACCGCGCTTTTGCGTGGCTCGACCGGGATCGGGACGGCGTCGTGAGCGCGGCCGAGCTGGAAAGTGTTCGCGCGCGGGCGAATGGAGGCTAAGCAAGTCTCGGCGAGACGAGGAGGCCGAGGGGCGCATGTTCGACCCGGACGCAGAGTACGTCCGGAAAGCCGGGGCGGGCGACAGCCGCGCCGCCGAAGCGCTCGTGCGCCGGCACCTGCCGCGCATGGTGGCGCTGGCGCGCCGCATGCTCAGCGATGCGGCGGAGGCCGAGGACGTGGCGCAGGAGGTGTTTCTGCGCGTCTGGCGCGAGGCGCCTCGCTGGAAGCCCGGGGCGGCCAAGTTCGAGACCTGGATGCATCGGGTCGCGCTCAATCTTTGCTACGATCGTTTGCGCCGCCGGCGCGAGAGGGCCGATCCCGACGCCGGCTTGATGGTCGCCGATCCTGCGCCCCTGGCGAGCGAAGCGTGGCTGGCGCAACAGCGCGCGGCGAAGGTCGAGGCGGCGTTGTCGCAGCTGCCGGAGCGGCAGCGGGCGGCCATCGTGCTGGTGCACTATCAGGAACTCAGCAACATAGCGGCGGCGGAAATGCTGGAAATCAGCGTTGAAGCGCTCGAGTCCCTTCTCGCGCGCGGCAGGCGCGCTCTGAAGGCGGCGCTTGCCGACGTCGTCCAGGATTTGATCGGAGAAGCCGGCGGCGCGCCGCGCGGGTGAAGTGGAAGGATAGGCAATGGACCGGGCTCGGTTCGAACAATTGCTGGAGGCGTACGGCGCGGATTTCGCGCGCTGGCCGGCCACCGAGCGCGTCGCTGGTGAACGGTTCGCCGAAGAGCACGCCGCCGCGCTCGCCGCTGGGCTGCGCGACGCCGGCGCGCTGGACGCGGCGCTGTCTTCGGCGCCAGCCGCCAGAGGCGATCTTGCCGACTTGTCGGCGCGGGTGCTCGCGCAGGCGCCCCGGCCGGCGCAGGGCTTCGGCGCCCGCGCTAGCTGGGCGCTCGCCGCTTGTGCGTTGCTCGGCGTGGTGATCGGCTATGGCGGCGGTCGGTTCGCGCCGGTCGCGACCGACGCGGACGAGGCGTATTTCGCCATGGCGTTCGAAGCGCCGGTCGATCTGTCCGGAGAAGAGGGATGAGCGAACGGCGATTTCCCTGGCGCACGCTGCTGTTCCTTTCGGTGGCGGCGAACCTGTTGGTGATCGGCGCCGTCGCGGGCGGTCTCGCGGCAGGCGTGCGGCTCGAGCGGCAAGCGCCGGGCGCTGTTGTCGACCGGATGCCCGGGCCGCGCGCGTTCGTCGCGGCGTTGCCGGAGGACGCGCGCGCGAAGGTGCGTGCCGAGTTGGCGGAAAGCTGGGACGACTCGCGCGCCGCCCGCCGCGCGGCGATGCAGGCGCGGCGGGACGCGTTCGCGGCGGCGGCCGAGGAGCCGTATGACGTGGAGCGCGTGCGGGCGGCGTTCGCGCGGCTGCGCGCGGCGGATCAGCAGGCTGTCGGCGTCTTTCACGACAACATGGCGCGCGCCTTCGGCGAGCTTTCCCCCGAGCAACGTCGTCACGCTTTGGCCGCGCTCCGCCGCGCGCCGGCGGCGTCGCGTCGATCCCTTGCGCCGGCTGAAGACGGCGCACGACCCGCGGACGCGCCGGCTGTCGACCGCGAGACGATCCGCGAGCGGCGCGAGGAACGGCGGGAGCGTTGGCGCGAACGTCGCGAGCAGCGCCGGCAAGAGCGGCAGACGCCCTGATCTACTCTGCGGCGGTGGCTTCCGGCGCCAGTTCGCGCTGGCCGCCGAACGTGCGCGGCAGCGTGATGGTGACGATGGTGCCGCGGCCGACTTCCGACTGAATCGAGAGCTTGCCGCCGTGCATCTCCGCCAGCGACTTGGTGAGCGCAAGGCCAAGGCCGGTGCCGTGATTGTTGCGCGTGAGTTCGGCTTCGACCTGCTCGAACGGGCGCGCGAGGCGCGGCAGGTGTTCGGGCGGGATGCCGCAGCCGGTGTCGACAACGCGCAGCGTCAGCGTCTGCGCATTGGCGCGGGCGTGCACCATGATGGCGCCCTGATCGGTGAACTTCACCGCGTTGGAGAGGAGGTTCAGCAAGATCTGCTTCACCGCGCGATGGTCGGCCTCGATCTCCGGCAGATCCTCGGCGTCGACGACGACGGAGAGACCCTTCTCCTCCGCCTTGCGCTTGGTGAGGCGCACTGCCTGCTCGATGGCGACGCTGGGATCGAGCGGGCGCGGGCTGAGCGTCAGCTTGCCGGCCTCGATCTTGGCCATGTCGAGAATGTCGTTGATCAGTTCGAGCAGGTGATTGCCACTGTCGAAAATGTCGGTGGCGTATTGCTTGTATTGATCGTTGCCTATGGCGCCGAATAGTTCCTTCGCCATGATCTCGGAGAAACCGATCACCGCGTTGAGCGGCGTCCGGAGTTCGTGGCTCATATTGGCGAGGAAAGTCGACTTGGCGCGGCTGGCTTCTTCGGCCTTTTGCCGCTCCTCGTGCGCTTCGCGCGCCAGCGCCTTGATCCGGTATTCCTGGCTTTCGGCGCGCGTCAGCGCGTCGGAGAGGCGCCGCTCGTTGCGGGCCAGCTCTTCTTCCTTACGCTTCAGCGGCGTGATGTCGACGCCGACTGTGATGACGCCGCCATCGGCGGCGCGGCGCTCGACGATGTGCAGCCAGTCGCCCGTCGTGAGTTCGATTACGCGCACGTCCGGATTGGTCGGGTCGTGCTTTTCGCGCCGAATCGCCGCCGTCGCCGCCGCCGCGATCGCTTCGTAGGACGCGCGCGGGCGCAGGATTTCCGGGCCGAGCTTGAAGGCCCGGGCGAAGCTCTGGTTCCAGAGCAGCAGACGCTTCCTCGCATCCCAGAGCGCGAACGGGCCGGAGAAGTTCTCGATCGCCGCGCGCAGCTGGCGCTCGAGGCGCGTCACGCGCGCTTCGGCCTCGTGGCGCTGGGTGGCGTCGATGACGGTCGCGAAAAGCCGCGTCTCGGCGCGGCCGCTCGCGTCCTCGACCGCAGCGCCGCGCGCTTCGATCCAGGCAAGACCGCCGCTCCGCGTCACGCGGAAACGGGCGTCGAGCAGGCCGGACATGCGGGCGCGGCGGAATTCCTCGTCGACGCCGAAGCGGTCCTCGTTGACGACCAGTTCCAGCAAGTCGCGCAGGCTGATGGTGTCGCGCGGCGCGCCGAGCAGACGGGCGGCCTGTTCGGAGAGCTGCACTTCGTCCGCGCCCGGACGCCATTCGAGCACGCCGACTTTCGCCCCATCGGCGGCGATGCGGAAATGCGCTTCGGCGCGCACCGCTTCGGCTTCGGCGAGCCGCGCGCGTTGCGCGTTCTGACGCATGAGCAGATAGAGCACGCCCATCGCCGCCAGCGGCGTCGCCGCCACCAGCGCATATTGCAGCAGCGCGCCGAGCAGCAGCGCCAGCGAGCTTGGCGCCGGCGAAGCGGCCATGATGCGGAAGCCGCCGATCTGCGCGGTCGCTTCGGCCGCCACCCAGGTCGAGCCGGCGCCGTCGTCGATCAGCGCGCCGGCGCGATTGCTCCGCGTGGCGGCGAGCACCTGCTGCTGCGCCCGCACGCCGGCCGACTGCAGCGCCGGCGAAGCGTAGAAGATCTCGCCCGACGGCGAGGCGATCAGCACGCGGGCGTTGGCGTTGAGCTCCGGCAGCAGCCGCGCCGAATCGATGATTGTGACGATACGCCGGTCGCCGAGGCGGCGCACGATCGTCGGCGCGGTCGCCAGTTCGCCCATGTCGGGGGCGCCGGCCCAAAGCGGCTCATCGCCCGCGGCGTTGGCGGCCGCGGTCGCAACGGCGGACAGTTCCGGATTGGTGATGGCTTCGATGGCGCCGCTTGGCCCAATCACCGCCGCCGCGGTCGCGGGCGAGGCATGCGCGGCGGCGTTGGCGAGCGACGCGAGATCGCTGCCGCCGGCGCGCGCAAGTTCGGCCGCGCCGGATGTCGCGCCGACCGCGATCGCGAGATTGGCGTTCACCCGCTCGGCGATCAGCCCCGCGGTCGAAGCTTGCGCCGCGGCGGTCGTGCCCGCCGCATCGTCGATGTGCGACTTGATCTGCGCGCCGGTCGCGGCGGCGAAGGCGAGCACGAACACGGCGACCAAAGCCATGAACGGCCGGCCGGATTTATCCTGCGACGCAGGCCCGGCGGCGCCGGGTTCGTCGTATGCAGCAGTGTTCGACACGATTTCCCCGGCCGCCCCGAATCGCCGTTCGGAATCTCGAATGAGCTAAATCGTAACGAGGGAGTAAACGCCCTGTCGAGCCGCGCGCACGACTTATGCCCGCGCACGGCTGCGAAGTGTCGCCGAAAAGACTCAGGCGAGCGTGCGTTCGACCATTTCGCGTGTGTTCTTCGACAGGTTCGGCAGCCTCGCGAGTTGTTCCAGCGCCGCTTTCGCGTGCGCTTGACGACCGGCGTCGAATCGTTTCCACGATTCGAAAGGTGTGAGTAACCGCGCCGCGAGCGCCGGGTTCAGCGGATCGATCTGTTCGGCCAGCGCGGCAAGGAAGCGATAGCCGCCGCCGTCGGCGGCGTGGAAGGCGCGCGGGTTGCGCATCGCGAACGCCGCGGCGAGCGAACGGACCCGGTTCGGGTTTTTGAGATTGAAGTCGGGATGCTGCCGTAGCCGCTCCGCGCGCGCGAGCGCATCGCCGCGCGGCGAGGAGGCCTGCACCGCGAACCACTTGTCGATGACGAGCGGGTTCTCTTTCCAGCGGTCGTAGAAGCGGCTCAGCGCATCGTCGAAGCTTTGGCTCCCCGAGGCGCCGAGCGCCTCCAATGCAGCAATCGTCTCGGTCATGCTGTGGGCCTGGTCGAAGGCCGCGGTGAACGTCTCAGTCTGTTGGGGCCCAAGCGACGCGAGCAGATCGAGCGCCGCAGCTTTGAGCGCGCGGCGGCCGGCGGCCTCGGCGCCCGGTGAAAACGGCGTTTCGCTCGGCGCGCGGGCGATGGGCTCGAGCCGTTCGCGCAACGTTTCCGCGACAGTGCTGCGAAGCTTTTCGCGCGCGGCGTAGAGCTGCTCGGGATCCGGCGCCGGCGAGGCGAGGATCAATTCGTTCAAGTCGGGCAGCCGCAGCGCCAACGCGGCGAAGGCGGGATCCTCCTGCGCGCGGTCCAGTTCGCGGCCGAGCGCCCTCGCCAGCGCGGGCGCGGCGTCCTTGGCTTCGCCCAGCAGGATGGCGCGGGCGATGCTTTGGCCGGCTTCCCAGCGCGTGAAGGCGTCCGGATCGTGCGCCATTTGCGCGAGGCGCTGATCCACACTGAGTCCGTCGTCCAGCGTCACCGGCGCGGAGAAGCCGCGCAGCACCGAGGGGATCGGTTCTTCGGTGACGTCGCTGAAGCGCAGCTTCGTGTCGGCTTCGTCGAGTACGACGTGATGCTTGATGCGCGAGATCGTGTCGCCCTCGAGTTTCGACGCGATGATCGCGCCGTCCGGAGCGATGAAGCCGATCTCGAGCGGGATCGGCGCGGGCTGTTTCACGCTCTGTCCGGGCGTCGGCGGCGTGCGCTGGCTGACGCTCAGCTCGTACGCTTTCGCTTTCGCGTCATAGACGCCGCGCACTTGGAGCGCCGGCGTGCCGGCCTGTTCGTACCAGCGCATGAAGTCGTCGAGCTTGCGGCCGGCGGCTTCCTCGAAGCAGCCGACGAAATCTTCCACTGTCGAAGCCGTGCCGTCGCGGCGCTCGAAATAGAGCTGCATGCCGCGGTCGAATGCGTCCGCGCCGATGATGCGCTTCAGCATGCGGATCACTTCGCCGCCTTTTTCGTAGACGGTGGCGGTGTAGAAATTGTCGATTTTCTGATAGCTCGACGGCCGCACCGGGTGCGCGAGCGGGCCGGCGTCTTCGCCGAACTGGCGTCCGCGCAGGCGTTTCACGTCCTTGATCCGCTGTACCGGACGCGAACGCTGATCGGCGCTGAATTCCTGCTCGCGATAGACGGTGAGGCCTTCCTTCAGGCAGAGCTGGAACCAATCGCGGCAGGTGATGCGGTTGCCGGTCCAGTTGTGGAAATATTCGTGGCCGACCACCGCCTCGATCGCTTCGAAGTCGGCGTCGGTCGCGGTTTCGGCGTCGGCCAGGATCAGCGACGAATTGAAGATGTTGAGGCCCTTGTTCTCCATCGCGCCGAAATTGAAATCGCGCACGGCGACGATGTTGAAGACGTCGAGATCGTACTCGCGTTGGAACGCTTCCTCGTCCCACTTCATCGCCCGCTTCAGCGCATCCATGGCGTAGCGCGCACGCGCTGAATCGCCCGGATCGACATAGATGCCGAGCGCCACATTGCGGCCGCTTCTGGTGCTGAAGCTGTCGTGGATCGACTCGTATTTGCCGGCGCAGAGCGCGAAGAGATAAGCCGGCTTCGGGTGGGGATCGACCCAGACGGCGAAGTGGCGCCCGCCCTCCATATCGCCGCTTTCGACCAGATTGCCGTTAGCGAGCAGGGTCGGGTAGGCGGTCTTGTCGGCTTCGATGCGCACGGCGAAACGCGCCAGCACGTCCGGGCGGTCGAGATAATAGGTGATGGCGCGGAAGCCCTCCGCCTCGCACTGCGTGCAGAAGCGGCCGCCCGACATATAGAGCCCTTCGAGGTGCGTGTTCGTCGCCGGCGAGATGCGGGTGACGATATCGAGCCTGAACGACGCTGGCGGATCGAGGATGACGAGCTTGCCGGGTTCGACACTGTAGCGCGACTGGTCGAGCAGCTCGCCATCGATAGCGACGCTCTGCAGTTCGAGCCGTTCGCCGTTCAGTTCGAGCGGCGCGCTCGCATCGCTCGTACGCCGAACATGGCTGCTCGCGGCGACCAGCGTCTGTTCCGGCTCGAGCGAGAAGACGAGCGCGATCTCGTCAATCAGATAAGCGGGCGGCTGATAGTCGGCGAGACGGACAGTGACGGTTTCGGCGTCGCGCATACTTTGGGCTCCGGCTGAAGCCCTGACATGCGCCGCGAGCCGCGCAAAATCAATGCGCGTTATTCAGCTGCGACGAACGCCGTCTCGCCGCGCGGCGCGCCTTGGTGGTAGATCGCCGCCAGCACCATTTCGGCCTGTTTCGCGAGATCGAGCATCTGGCCCGGCGTTTCGTGCGGATTGTCCTGCGCGAACTCGATCAGCTCACGCGCGACGCGCATCAGGCGCAGCGCATTGGCGATGACGCGCGCCTGGTGTTCCACGCGGTTCGGGTCGCGGTCGTACTCGGCCATCGGCACGCGCCAGCCGCCCCAATCCTTCTCGTCGGTCACGACGACCGGAAACGTGCCCGGATGCGGGTGGCGCGGATCGCGCGCATCGGCGGAGAGGCGGTTCACTGCGCGCAACACGCGCCAATTCTCGATCTCGATCAGATCCGGCTTTTCCGGCTCGCGGTCTTCGGCGGCCAGTTCGTGGGCCTGGAAGTCGCGGCCGAGGCCGGTGTCATAGGTGATGCGCAGCGGCTCCTCGACGCCCTTGACCCATTGCGGGTTCACGCTTTCGATCACCGCCCACGTCGCCACCGGCTTCACGTAGACGCGCTGGCCCTTATGGAAGACCGCCTTCGCCATGGACTTGCACCCCGAATTTCGAGCGGCGAGGCTACCGCATCTCGCTTTAGCCTTCGTGAAGAGGCGTTGACGCCAAGACAGTCTTTCGCGTCCTCCGCCCGCCGCGTTAAGGTGGCGCCAACCATAAGCCGGGAGGACGGCGTTGAATTTCGATTTTTCCGATGACCAGAAGAGCCTGAAGGATCAGGCGCGCAAGTTTCTCTCCGAGAAGGCGGGAACGAAGGCGACGCGCGGCGTGCTGGATGACGCGGCGAAATCCCACGATAGGGATTTGTGGCGCGCCGTCGCCGAAATGGGCTGGCTGGGCGCGGCGATCCCAGAGGAGCACGGCGGATTGGGGCTCGGCCGGCTGGAGCTCTGCGTTTTGGCGGAAGAGGTCGGCCGCGCCGTCGCGCCGATCCCGTTTTCATCCACGGTTTACTTCTTCGCCGAAGCTTTGATGCTCGCTGGTAACGGCGCGCAGAAGGCGGCGCACCTATCGAAAGTCGCAGGTGGCGAGACGATCGGCTGCTTCGCTTTGTCGGAGGGTCCGGGCGCGCCGACGGCGGCGTCGATCCAGACGAAGTTCGACGGCGCGTCCCTGAACGGCGCCAAGATTCCCGTGACGGACGGCGACTGCGCCGACTGGGCAGTTGTCGTCGCGAAGGAGGGCGCGGGCGTCTCGCTGGCGTTGGTCGATCTCAATCAGCCCGGCGTCATGCGCACGACGCTGAAGACGCTCGATCCCTCGCGCGGCCATGCGAAGCTCGAGTTTAAGAACGCCAAGGCCGAACGCCTCGGCGCCTCAGGCCAAGGTTGGGATCTGGCGGAAGCCGTGCTCGACCGCGCCGCGGTGCTGCTCGCGTTCGAGCAAGTCGGCGGCAGCCAGGCGTGCCTCGAAATGGCGACCGAGTACGCCAAGAGCCGCTACGCCTTCTCGCGTCCGATCGGCTCGTTCCAGGCGATCAAGCACAAGCTCGCCGATATGTACGTGAACATCGAGGTGGCGCGTTCGAACGCCTATTACGGCGCCTGGGCGCTTTCGACCGAGGCGGCGGAGCTGCCGTTCGCCGCCGCCGCCGCGCGCGCGGCGGCGAGCGACGCCTATTATTTCTGCGCCAAGGAAAACATCCAGACGCACGGCGGCATGGGCTTCACTTGGGAAGTCGACTGCCACCTCTTCTTCCGCCGCGCCAAGCTGCTCGCGCTGCAAGCGGGCGCCCCCGCGGTGTGGAAGGAAAAGTTGGTGAAGCGGCTGGAGCAGAGGAACGCGGCGTGAAAGCGTTGCGCGCGCTCGCAATTGTGTTGGGCGTCGTCATCATCGGCGGCGAACTCTTCCGCTCGTGGGGCGAGCGCGCCTGGGCGTGGTGGATCGACGACATTCTCGTCGGCCTTGCGCTCATCGCCACTGGCGCGTTGCTGACGAACGAGACGTTTGCTCGGCGAGCGCTGTTCGCCGGCGCCTGGGGCTTCAGCGTCGGCGTCATCTATATCAGCTTTTTCGACAAGGTGGTCGGACCCGTTTTGATGGGACCCGGCGCAGCGTTCAATCGGCTCAACGTATTCGTCGGTCTGACGCTGCTTGTCGCGATCGCAGGCTTCGTCGGCAGCGTGACGCTGCCGTTCAAAAACACGCATTGAGGAAATGACGATGGATTTCAACGATACGCCGGAGGAAGCCAAATTCCGCGCTGAAGCGCGCGCGTTTCTCGAAGCTAACGTGAAGCCGAAGAGCGCCGAGAGCGAGCGGATGTCGCGCAAGCTGTCGCCGGCCGAATATCTGAAGGCAGCGAAAGAGTATCAGCGCAAGAAGGCGGAAGCCGGTTTCGCCGGCATTACCTGGGCCCAGGAGCAGGGCGGGCGCGGCTTGCCGCCGATCTACGCCGTCATCTTCAACCAGGAGGAAGCGAAGTTCGATGCGCCATCGGCCCCGTTTTCGATCGGGCTCGGCATGTGCGTGCCGACGGTGATCGCCTTCAGCGATGAGGCCACCAAGGACCGCTACGTCGCCAAGGCGCTGCGCGGCGAAGAGCTATGGTGCCAGCTCTTCTCCGAACCAAGCGCCGGCTCGGACGTCGCGGCTTCGAAAACGAAAGCCGTGCGCGACGGCGACGACTGGATCGTCAACGGGCAGAAGGTCTGGACGACGGGGGCGCAATTCTCCGACTTCGGCATCCTGCTCGTGCGCACGAACCCGGACGTGGAGAAGCATAAGGGCCTCACCATGTTCATCGTCGACATGAAGGCCAAGGGCGTCGACGTGCGCCCGATCCACCAGGCCAATGGCGGGCGCGAGTTCAACGAAGTCTACTTCACCGACGTGCGCATCCCCGACAAAAGCCGGCTGGGCGAGCCGGGCATGGGCTGGAACGTCGCGCTGGTGACGCTGATGAATGAGCGCCTCGCCGTCGGCGGCTCCTACGGGCCCGACTACAAGGAGATCTTCGACTTCGCGCGCAGCATCAATGCGCCAACTGGCGAGGGGGCGCTGATCAAGGACGAAGCCTTCCGCCAGAAGCTGGCGGATTGGATCGTGCGCGCCGAAGGCTACAAGCTGGCGAAATTTCGCACCATGACAGCGCTGTCGAAGGGCCAGACGCCCGGTCCGGAAAGCTCGATCGGCAAGGTGATCAACGCCAACCAGATGATGGACATCGCCAACACCGCGATCGAGGCGCAGGATCATTACGGCGTCATCAATGACCCCGATCTCGCCCCGCTCGAAGGCGCCTTCCACCAGAGCTACATGTTCGCCCCGGGCCTCAGGATCGCCGGCGGCACCGACGAGATCCTGAAGAACATCATCGCCGAACGCGTGCTCGGCCTGCCGCAAGACGTGCGGGTGGATAAAGGTGTGGCGTTCAAGGATCTGCCAACAGGGAGCTGAGGGTTAAGCTGGCGCTCCTTTGCGCTTGCTGATCGCGGCATCCAGACTCCATGCGCCTGGGCCGGTGAAGACGAACAGCAGGAAGACGAAGCAGTAGAGAATGGCCGCGTCGCCGCCGTTGTTCACGGGGAAGAAGTTTTGCGGCGCGTGGACCATCCAGTAGGCGACAGCCATTGTTCCGGAAGCGAGGAAGGCGGCTGGTCGCGTGAACAGTCCGATCGTGATCAAGAAACCAGCGAGGAGTTCGACGATCCCGGCATAGTGGCCGGGACTCGCCAGCGCCAATCCAGCGCCGGCGGCGTCCCCGGCGGGGAAGCTCAGAAATTTTTGCGTGCCGTGTTCGGCAAAGATGAGGCCGCTGACGATGCGCAGAACGCCGAGCGCGTTGTTGGAATATTTGCTGAGACCCTCGAACATCGGCGCTGCTCCCGGAAATTATTCTGTCGTGCGGCCGTCGAAATGCTCTTGCTCGACAGCGTCCTTGTCTGCGGCGACGACGCCGTCTTCGTACTCGGGCGGGCCGTAAGGCGTGTGGAGCCTGAGCGGTTGTGTAGTGTTCCGCGCTGGGCGGAACGATGATCCCGTCATCATCCTTTACCTCGGTGCGCTCGCCGTCAATGACGACCCGCGCTGCGGCCGCTTTGGGAAGAATTGGTCGTGGTCCTCGTGCACTTCCGACCCGATGTCTTGACCTGGCTCCAGTGGAGAGCACGCGGCGGAAATCGGAGTTCTGGGTGGCCAGCATTTCAATACTTGTCGACGAAGCCGGTCATGGCTCTTGCGCGTGTTTTTTCAGGGCGCGGGAGCAATGCCGCTTGGCGTGAGAATGTTCCCGGCATCTTTCGGCGCGCGGCGGGCGTGACTGGCGTCATCGCGCTGGGGGCCGGCCGGGCGTATTCTGAAAATTCGGTTTCGTCCGGTTTGTCCGCGAACCTGGAGGTCGCAATGGCCCGTCTTCACAGCACTGCATCGACGATTTTCGCCGCGCTGCTAAGCACCACCGCTTTTTCCCTCAGCGGCGCCGCGCTTGCGCAAGCCAACCAGGCGCCCGTCGTACGCGAATATCAAACGGAACCGCCGGCGCGCCCGCGACCAAGAACGCGGCCATTGCGCGAGGGGGTCACCAATGTCGGCCGCGAACAGGACGTGATCCGCTATCCGCGCTTCATCGTTGAGGCGATGAGTTTCAAAGCGGTGGACGAAAGCGGGCGCGACATTCCGGGCACGTCCGACGAGGTCTTCGCGACCTTCGTGACCAGCGATCGCCGTCTGATGACGCGCAATTTTGAGGACGTAAACACCGGCGATCTCAGGGAATTCGATGCTCATCAGAGCTGCATCTGGCCAGCCGTCGATCCCGATGGCGAGGAGAACGGCCGTTGGGTCTGCGCGCCCCAGGGCGCACGGGGCCCGGTGCGGTTTTCGGTCACCCTTTGGGACGACGACACAGAGCTACCTCCCCACGGTTTTACCATTTGCGGTTCAAACGCCGATGGAACGGGCGGAGATTTGGCGAGATGTCCCGACGAGGGCGAGTCCGGCGAAAACGACATCCTGTTTCGTCATGAGTTCGCATACGAGGTCTCGGACATCCTACAGCGTCTCGATCCGAACTGCCGCTGCCTCGTGCAGACAGCGCGGGAGTCACGCGATAGTCTGACCACCTATGAGTTCACATTCCGCATCACCCGCGTCGATGACGGCGGCGAAGGTCCCGCGCTCGACGCCGATCCGGATGGCGCCAATCAACCCGTCCATCGCAGCGGCGCGCTGACTGCGGCGCTGAACCAGGCGTTCGAGTTTGACGTCGGCTCGATCGTTGCAACCGGCGGCGATTTCGCCTTCGCGCGCACCGGCGGAGTGTATCAGCTCGCGCCGCGCGGCAACGCGAAAATTTGGCTCGGCGGCAGCGCCGCGCGCGGCTATGCGGCGTGTTACGCGCAGCGCCTGTCCGCGAACTATGTCGCGACCGCTGTCGCCGTTCCCGCGGCGGGCCAGCACGCATGCTATCTGACCAGCGACGGCCGCGTCGGCGAAATGCGCATCACCAGCCTCATGCCCGGCTCGTTCGGCAGCGGCGGGACCTTGGCGCTGACGTACGCAACCTGGCAATGACGCGGAGGGGAGCGCCCGTTGACCGGCGCTCCCTAAATCAGTTCCTCGAACAGCATCTGTTCTTCCGCGCGCCAGCCTTCGATCTCCAGCATCTTCAGCTTTGTCGCGATGCCGCCATTGGCGGAAAAACCGACCAGCTTCATGTTCGCGCCGACGACGCGATGGCACGGCACGACGATCGCGAACGGATTGCGCCCGAGCGCCTGGCCGACGGCTCGCGCCGCGCTCGGGTCGCCGATGGCGCGGGCGATCTCGCCATAGGTGCGCGTCCGGCCCGGGGCGATGGCGCGCGCGGTTTCATAGACGCGGGCGTTAAAGGCGGGCGTGCGGCTCATGTCGAGCGTAATGGTGCGCAGCGATCTCTTTTCGCCGCGCAGCAGCGCCGCGATGTCTTCGATCGCGCGGGCGATGGCTTTCGGCGGCTCGACCTCGTCGGCGTTCGGGCAATGGCGCATCAGCCGCGTGCGCGTGGCGCTTTGGCTCTTCTCCGGCAGCTGCACGCCGATCACCCCGCGCGGCCCCCAGGCGATGCCGCAGCTGCCGATGGCGGTGTCGAACAGGGTGTAAGCGTGCATAGCGCCTCTTGAACGGGCCGACTCTAGTGACTAGAACATAAAGAGAACATGACTCCGCGTCTAGTCCCTCCGCTTCCGCCGGCGCAAGTCGTTACCGGCAACTTCGGCGCCGCCCCGGAGACAGGTTGGCAAGCGGCTGGCGCGGCTCTGTTTTCCGCTCATCTCGCCGCCATGGCCAGCCAGCCGTTGCATGAGCTGGGGCCGGCGGACCCAGGGGCCGAGCCGGCTGCGATCGGCTTTGCGCTCTGCCTCGCCGCCGCCTGGGCCGGCAAGTCGGGCACGATCTGGGCCGGCGAAGAGGGCGTGTTCGCCGAGGACGGCGCGCCTTACCCGCCCGGCCTTGCGCAATTCGGGCTCGATCCGGCCGGGCTCATCGTCGTCCGCGCCGGCAAGCGCGAGGAATGTCTGTGGGCGGCCGAGCAGGCGCTCTCGGCCCGCGGCGCCGTCGTCGTCTGCGCGCTCGGGGCGCGCGGCAAGCCGCTCGATCTCAAAGCCACGCGCCGGCTCTTGCTGTTCGCCGAACGCAACGGCTCGAAATGCCTGCTGGTGCGCCCGCTTGCGGACGCGAGCGCGGCCTGGACGCGCTGGCGCGTTTCGCCGGCGCCGAGCGAAGCGGAAGAGCGCGAACTCGGGCCACCGGCCTATAAGCTCGAACTCATACGCAACCGCGCGGGGCCGGCGGGGGCCCGCTTCACCATCGAATGGAACGCTCATGCCCGCGCTTTCAGAGAGCGCGACGTGGCTCGCGATCGTTCTGCCGCGTCTTTCGACGGACCGGCTGATCCGATCCGGGCGCGCGCCCGATAACAAGCCGCTCGCGGTCTATGCCAAGGAGGCGAACGCCTTTCTGCTGACGGGCGTCGACGCGCGCGCGTCCGCGCTGGGGCTGAAGCTCGCGATGTCGCTTGCCGATGCGCGGGCGATGCAGCCGCATTTGGCGGCGATCGAAGCCGAGCCCGAAGAAGACGCGCGCACGCTCGACAACATCGCCGCTTGGTGCGAGCGCTTCACCCCGATCGTCGTCGTCGATGCGCCTGACGGTTTGTTTCTCGACATCACCGGCTGCGCGCATCTGTTCGGCAGCGAAGCGGCGTTGCGTGACCAGATCGTCACCCGTCTCGCCGCCCAAGGCTTCGCCGCCCGCGCCGCACTCGCGCCGACGCCGGGCGCCGCCTGGGCGCTGGCGCGCCACAGCCGGGTCGCTCGCGCGTCGGCGGATCTCGTGCAGACGTTGGCGCCGCTGCCTGTGGAGGCGTTGCGTCTGCAAGAGGAGTCCGCCGCACTGCTGCGCCGGCTTGGGCTGAAGACGATCGGCTCGCTCCTATCCGCGCCGCGTTCTTCTTTCACCGCGCGCGCCGGCGAACGGGCGATGCTGCGGCTCGACCAGGCGCTCGGCCGCGCGCCGGAAGCTTTGAGCCCGCGTCGGCCGGCGCCGCCGGTGTTTGCGCTGCGGCGTTTCCTGGAGCCGCTGTTCAATGTCGAGACCATTCTGATCGCGACTGAACACCTCTGCGGCGACGTGATCGCGAAGCTAGACCGTCGCGGCGCCGGCGCGCGGCGCGCGGCTTTGCATCTGTTCGGCGTCGACGGCCGCGACCGTGTGATCGAGATCGGCGTCAGCCGGCCCGAGCGCGAAATGAAGCCGCTCCTCCGGCTCTTCCGTGAGAAGCTCGATCGGGCGGCGGAGAACCTCGACGCCGAATTCGGCATCGAAGCGGCGCGGCTCGATGTGGTTCAACTCGAACGCATCGAAGGCGCGGCGCGCACGCTGGCGGCCGTGGAGGATGCGGAGGCGGACGAAGACAAGATCGCTTCGCTTGTCGACGTGCTGAGCGTGCGTCTAGGCGCCCACCGCGTGCTGCGCCCGAAATTCAACGACACGCATCAGCCGGACAAAGCCGGCGCCTGGTGCGCGGCGCTTTCCAATCCTCCCGCGAGGGGGAGCGGGGGAGCACGCGCTCCGCGCGACGGCGTCATGCGCCGGCCGCTCACCTTGTTCACGCGCCCGCAGCCGATCGAAACGCTAGCCACCGTCCCGGACGGCCCGCCGATCCGCTTCCGCTGGCGGCGCGTGCTGCGCGAAGTGGCGCGCGCGGAAGGACCGGAGCGCATCAGCGGCGATTGGCTCGGCGGTCTGCCGACGCGCGATTACTACCGCGTCGAAGACAAGGAAGGCCGCCGCTACTGGCTCTATCGCGAAGGCTTCTACGGCGAGAGCGAAGAAACGCCGCGCTGGTTCGTGCACGGGTTGTTTGCATGATTCAGAAATCAGACGACAGAAATCAGAAGTCAGACGGCGCGCCCGTCAAATCCTTCGAAGACTTGCGCGTGTTCCAGCGTGCCTACGCAATATCGCTCGATGTCCATCGAGCATCGCTGGGTTGGCCACAGATGGAGCAATTCGCACTCGCGGATCAAGTGCGCAGAGCAAGCAAATCCGTCTGCGCCAATATTGCCGAAGGCTTCGGCCGTCAGCGCGGTTCAGGTGCGGAATTCAGGCGCTTTCTCAGAATGGCAGTCGGCTCATGTGACGAAATGCAGGTATGGGCCCACTACGCGTGGGATCTTGGCTGTCTCACCGAGCAGGAGGGCGTGAAATGGAAGCGTGAGTACGTAGAAATCGCCAAAATGCTCCGAGCGCTGTCGGATAGTTGGAAGTAAGCAATGCCCGCTTCTGACTTCTGTCTTCTGATTTCTGGCTTCCGCTCATGCGCGCGCTCCGAAGGAGCGCGCGCATGAGCTTCGCCGAACTCTGCGTCACCACGAACTTCTCCTTCCTCCGCAGCGGCTCGCATCCGGAGGAGATGGTGGAGCAGGCGGCGGCGATCGGGCTTGCCGGGATCGGCGTTGCAGATCGCAACACGCTCGCGGGCGTGGTGCGCGCGCACGTGAAAGCGAAATCGATCCGCGAAGAGAGGGGCGCGGCGATCCGCGTGATCGTTGGCGCGCGGCTCGCATTCCGCGATGGCGCGCCTGATCTGATCGTATATCCCAAAGATCGCGCCGCCTATTCCAATCTCACGCGGTTGCTCACGATCGGCAACCGTCGCGCGCCGAAAGGCGAATGCTGGCTCGATTTCGCCGATTATCTCGCGCATGCAGAAGGATTGCAGACGATCCTCGTCCCGAAATTCGCGCTCGGTGACGAACCGGACGCAATAAGGCCCTATCTCCGAGACATCCGTAACGCGACGGGCGAAGCGTGGCTCGCCGCGCCGTTCCAATTCGACGGTGAAGATCGCCGCCGCATCCGTCAGCTCAAAGCGCTTGCAGGCGAAGCCGGCGCGCGTCTCCTCGCCACCACCCAACCGTTGATGCACCACGGCGACCGCCGTCCCTTGCTCGACGTCGTCACCTGCATCCGCGAAAAGAAGAAGCTCGACGACGCCGGCGATCTGCTCGCAAAAAACGCCGAACGCCAGCTGAAGCCGCCGCAAGAGATCGAGCGGCTTTACCAAGATGCGCCGGAAGCAGTGGCCGAGAGCATCCGCTTTCTAGATGGCGTTACGTTTTCGATGGATCAGCTGCGCTACGAATATCCGGAGGAAACCTCCGAAGGCTTTGCCGATCCGCAGCAGGCTTTAGTGGCGCGCGCCTGGGCGGGGGCGCGGAAGCGGTATCCGGACGGCATACCGGAAAAGGTGCGCGCCTCGCTCGAGCGCGAACTCGGCATTGTCGGCCGCATGCGTTACGCCCCTTACTTTTTGACGGTGGCCGATATCGTCGATTTCGCCCGCTCTCCATTCGACAAAGACGGCAATCCGAAGGAGCCGATCCTCTGCCAAGGGCGCGGTTCGGCGGCGAACTCCGCGATTTGCTATTGTCTTGGCGTCACGGCGGTCAATCCCGCCAACAATGATCTTCTCTTCGATCGTTTCGTCTCGGAGGAACGGGGCGAGCCGCCGGATATCGACGTCGATTTCGAACACGAGCGCCGCGAAGAGGTGATCCAGTACGTTTACAAGAAGTACGGCCGCGATCGCGCGGGCCTCGCGGCGACGCTGATCTGCTATCGCGGCCGCAGCGCCGTGCGCGAAGTCGCCAAAGCGTTCGGCTATTCGGAAGACAGCATCGGCGGCATGGCCAAGATGCTGCATTGGTGGTCGCGCGGCGTGGAAGCGCGCGATCTGCGCGAGCATGGTTTCGACCTCAGCGATAAGCGCCTCGTTCAATGCATCGAGCTTTCCAATCAGCTGCAAGGATTTCCGCGCCACCTCTCGCAGCATGTCGGCGGCTTCGTGATCACGCGCGAGAAACTTCATGATGTCGTGCCGATCCAGAATGCAGCCATGGACGACCGCACCGTCGTCGAATGGAATAAGGACGACCTGGAGGATCTCGGCATTCTCAAAGTCGATCTGCTCGGATTAGGCATGCTGACTTGCCTGAAGAAGGCGTTCGATCTGTGCAAAAAGCACTATCCGGACGACAGGATCATCGCGCTCGATTCAACCGAAACCAACGATGAACGCGTCTATGCGATGCTGCATCGCGCCGATTCTATCGGCGTGTTCCAGGTCGAGAGCCGCGCGCAAATGTCGATGCTGCCGAGGCTCAAGCCGAAAGATTTCTACGATTTGGTGATTGAAGTCGCGATCGTGCGTCCGGGGCCGATCCAGGGCGGCATGGTGCATCCTTATCTCAAGCGCAGACAAGGGCTGGAGAAAGCTGCGGCGCCGAAGCCGGAGCTTTGGGAGGTGCTGAAACGCACGCTCGGCGTCCCGCTTTTCCAAGAGCAAGCCATGCAAATTGCAATCGTGGCCGCCGGCTTTACTCCGCCGGAGGCGGACAAGCTCCGCCGCGCGATGGCGACGTTCAAGCGGGTGGGGACGATCGGCACACTCAAGGCCAAGTGCATCGATGGCATGATCGCCAATGGCTACGAGCGCGAGTTCGCCGAAGCCTCGTTCGCGCAAATCGAAGGCTTTGGCGAATACGGCTTTCCGGAAAGCCACGCGGCGAGCTTTGCGATCCTCGTCTATGCTTCGTCCTGGCTGAAGTGTTATTACCCGGACGTCTTCGCGGCCGCGCTGCTCAACGCCCAACCAATGGGATTTTACGCGCCGGCGCAGATCGTGCGCGATGCTGTCGAGCACGGCGTCGAGGTTCGTCCGATCGATATCAACCACTCGGATTGGGACAATGTGCTCGAGCCGGGGCCCGCAGCATCGGAGCGGCTGCATTTTCGTCATGCGGAAATGCAGCGCGACATTCGTAGCGTCATGGCAATGCGCCTCGGCTTTCGGCAAGCGCGGGGACTGAGGGAGGAGGAGCTGAAGCAACTCGTGGCGCGACGTGGTCCCGGCTACGACTCCATCCGAGATGTCTGGCTGCGTAGCGATCTCCCGGTTTCCACGATCGAACGTCTCGCCGATCTCGATGCGTTCCGGTCGCTGGGGCTCGATCGGCGTGAGGCGCTTTGGATTGTGCGCGCACTCAATCGTACGGGCGGGCAAGAGGATTTGCCGCTTTTTGCGGTTCAGGACTCCAGAGCGACCGAGCCGGATTTCGATCTTCCGCCGATGCTGTTGGGCGAACACATCGTGGAAGATTATCGAACGCTTGGCTTGTCTTTGAAAACCCACCCGGCCGCCTTGATCCGCGACGAACTGACCGCGCGCGGCGCTATCAAGGCGGAGGATCTGAAACATGTGCGCAGCGGAGATCGCGTGCGTGTGGCTGGACTTGTGCTTGTGCGTCAGCGGCCCGGCACGGCGTCCGGCGTCATTTTCATGACGCTGGAGGACGAGAGCTGGATTTCCAACATTATCGTCTGGCCAAAATTGTTCGAGCAATATCGCCGCGAAGTTCTGGGCGGGCGTTTGGTGGCGGTCGACGGCCCCGTGCAAAAGGAGGGCGACGTGATCCACATCGTCGCCGAGCGCGTGCACGACTGGACGCCGCTGCTGGCCAATCTTTCAGCATCCGGCGCGGGAATCGACCCCGCGGGGCCTACCGACGAACCGCGCCGCGGCGGCGCCGAGGATGCGCGCCAGCGTCACCCGCGCAATGTGCGGATCAATTTGGATGTCTCATCAGCCGCCGCGAACGTGATGCCGAAGGGGCGGAATTTTCATTGAGGAGAGGTTTGCTGTCGGCCCGAAGCGGACATTCCTATCGAGGCGCGGGCACAGGCGTCGGATTTATTCGATCGAATTCGGGGCGGGAAATTTCCAACCAATTTGCGTTGGCTTCGACAAGCTGATGGCCGCCCACCGTGTTGGCGTGTTCCAACGCCAGTGCAGACAGACGCTCGCGAACTCTGGGAAGTGCTACGCTGCACGGGCCATTGACCTGAAGGGCAATTGCTTCGGGCGAAATCGTACCTTGCCGCAACATGTCGCCTAGCGCTGAGTAAACGAGACCTTGCATTGATCTTTGGTCACCTGCGCTGGCTCGCATGATATCGATACTCAGCGAGGATGGATCGTCCGAGGGAGTAAAGGACGAGCGCAGGTAACACACGCTGTCCGAAGCGCTCGTGGTCTTCTCAGCGAAAGCGGGAGTGGACAACGCGAGTGTGCTCAGCGCGATAATCGCTACTCTATTCATGGCGCTAACGATATCCACATGCGGGCAGTGAGCAAGTGGCCTCGTCTCCGCTCCGGCAAAAAATCGGACATCCTACTCGGCACGAACGCTAGCCGCGCCAGCGCGCGAAAATCGCCGTCGGCAGCAGCAGATCACGTCCCGCGTGCGGCAGCGCCATTTCGCCGGTCTGCCATTCGCCGTCGCTAAACATCTGCTGCGCCGTTTGCGCGAGTGCGAGGTAGGAGAGGCGCACCGCGTAGACCGTTGCGATCATGAAGCCTTTAGCGCTGGCGCGATCGTTGGGATCGGTGCGCAGCAAGGTCTGGCAGGCGTCGAGCAGTTCGGGGAGGTTCTCCTCCAGCCGCCACGTCTCGCCATTCGGGCCGCGGCCGAATTTTGGCGGATCGAGGATGACGCCGTCATAGCGCCGGCCGCGGCGGATTTCGCGTTTGACGAAGGCCAACGCATCGTCGGCGATCCAGCGGATCGGCGCGGTCTCCAAGTCGGCCTCGCGCTGGTTGTCGCGCGCCAAGCCGATCGCTTTCTTCGACGCGTCGACGTGCGTCACCTTCGCACCGGCCTTGGCGCAGGCGAGCGAAGCAAGCCCGGTGTAGCCGAACAGGTTCAGCACTTCAGGCTGGCCGCCGCGATGCGCCTTCAAGCAATCGCGCGCATAGCGCCAATGCACCGAGTGCTCGGGAAAGAAGGCGAGGTGCCGAAACGGCGTCGGGCGCGAGAGGAACGACAGATCGTCCCATTGCAGCGTCCAGCTTTGCGGCAGCTCGCGATTGAAGCGCCAGCGGCCGCCTTCATCGTCTTCGCCGCCCGAGCCGGTGAAGATCGCATCGGCGCTGTCCCACGCGCGCGCGGGCAAGGCCGGCGCCCACAGCGCTTGCGGCTCTGGACGCACGAAACGATAGGGGCCAACTTGCTCGAGCTTGCCGCCATTGCCGCTGTCGAGCAGCGTGTAGTCGCGCCAATCGTCGGCGATCAAAATCTCAGGCGCGCGCGCCGTCATATCCGCGTCTCCGCCATAGATCGTAAAGCATCACGCCCGTCGCGATCGCCAAATTCAAACTGTCGGCGCGCCCGCGCATCGGCAGCTTCACCAATTGATCGCAGGCCGCTTCCATATAGTCCGGCAAGCCGGATTGCTCGTTGCCCATCAGCACGACCGCTTTCGCCGGCGCCGGCGTTCCGGGGTCGAGCGGCCCGCCTTTCAGCGAGAGGCCGAACATCTCCGCGCCACGGGCTTTCTTGTGCCGCACCAACTCGTCGAAGGAGGCGCGCGCGAGCTTGACGGCAAATAGCGAGCCCATGCTGGCGCGCACGGCTTCGACCGAAAACGGGTCGCAGCCTTCGCCGACCAGCACGACGCCGGCCGCGCCGGTGGAATCGGCCGTGCGCAGGATGGTCCCGAGATTGCCGGGATCGCGGACGCCCTCGAGAGCGACGACGGTCTCGCCTTCGATCGACTCCAGCGGCGCGAGGTGCGGCTTGTAGGCGCCGATCACCGTCTGCGGATTGTCGCGTTTGCTGATCTGGGCGAGCAGCGTCTCGTTGGTCTCGATCGTCCGCACCCGCCGCCGCTCAGCCTCGTCGATCAATGCGCGAACCTGCTCGCGCGCCATCGCCGCTGGGGAGAACAGCAGGATCTCCGGCCAGACGCCGAGATCGGCCGCCTCGACGGCAAGGCGCGCGCCTTCGGCCAGAAAGAGCCCGCTCTCGGCGCGGCCTTTCTTCATGTGCAGGCTCTTCAGCGTCTTGATCAGCGGATTGGACGCGCTGGTGATCTGGTGCGCCATTCGTCTCTTTCGCGCGTTCGCCTTGGCGGGTGTTTCGGGTTTTCGCCTAGTTCTTGAGCCATTAGAAGGGCGTTAAAGCGGTTGAGGGGCGCACGCGGCGCGGGAAAGATGATCGGCCTGTTCTTGTCGGAGGTGATCCTGTTCATCGCGGCCGGCCTGATCGGCTTCGCCGTCGGCTGGCGCGCGTTCGCCATGATTTCCGGCGCCCGCGCCAAGGCCGAGGAGCGCGAGAACGACGAACTGCGCCATCTGTTGACCGACGCTCAGGTGCGGCGCGCCCGCGGCCCATGATGGACTATCCGGAACCTGAAACCGACGAACGGCTGCCGATCGCCCTGCTGATCGCGGGCAGCTGCGCTTTCATTGCGATGGTGCTGGGCTTGGCCGCGCCGCATGACGGCTCGGTCTGGCGCATGCCGCACGTGCTGGAAGAGCGCGTGGCGGCCGCGTTGACGAATGCGGGTTTTCCAGGGCTCGACATCGAGATGGACGGCCAGCGCGCGATCCTGCGCGGCATGGTCGAGAGCGAAGCTGACATCGAAGCGGCGCGGCGCGCGGCGCTGACGGCGGCCGGCGCGGGCGGCGCTTGGGCGGGCGGGGTCACCAGCGTCGATGCGTCGGGCGTGGCGGTCGGGCCGATCGAGCGGCCTTATGTCTGGTCGGCGCGGCGCGATGGAAACCGTATCGTGCTCTCGGGCGCCGTGCCGAGCGAGAACGTGCGCGCCGATCTCGTTCAGGTCGCGCGCGCGGTATTCACTAACGCCGATCCGGTGAACGAGATGCGCGTCGCCGGCGGGGCGCCGTCGCACACGTTCGCGCAAGTTGCGCGCGATTCCGTGCGCATGCTCGCGCGGCTCAGCGCCGGCGAAGTGCGCATCGTCGACACACAGATCGCCTTTATCGGCGACGGCGACCCGCAAAGCGTCGAAGCGCTGCGCGCGGCGTTCGAAGAGCCGCCGGCGCCGTTCCGTTCGCGGCTTGCCGTGACGATCGATGGGCTCGATGTCGAACACCCGGAATTGCAAGGACTCAATCTTGCCACGGGCGATGCGGAAACGTGCGAGCGAGCGTTTGACCGCTTGATGGAGCGCAACGTCATCAATTTCGCACCAAATTCGGCGACCATCGATCCGTCGAGCCGGCGCGTGCTCGATTCGCTCGCCTCGGTGGCGCTGCGCTGCGATCGCTTTGCGATCGAGGTTGCGGGACACACCGACAACCAGGGCGCGCGCGAGATGAACATGGAGCTATCGCGCGCGCGCGCCGACGCGGTCGCCAATTATCTCGCCTCGCAGGGCGTGGCGGAGGCGCGGCTCTCGGCGCGCGGCTATGGGCCGGACAATCCGCGGGTCAGCAATGCGACGCCGACCGGGCAGGCGATCAACCGGCGGATCGAGTTCTACGTCAGCGGAGCGCCGACATGATCTATCTGATCGGGCAATTGTCGATCTGGCTGTTCCTGACAGCGCTCTCGGCCGGCGTGGCCGGCTGGATTTATGCCGCGCAGCGGGGCGCGCCGGAACGGCTGGCGCTGCGGCGCGAACGGGATCGGCTGGTGCGCGATCTCGGGCGCCTCGCCGCGGGCGACGACAGTGCGGCCGCCGATCTGGAGGCCGAGCGCGCGCGCGCCGAAGCGGCCGACAGTCTCGCCCGCATCCGCGAAAGCCGCATCGCCGAACTCGAACACGCGCTCGAGAACGCGCGGGCGCGGGTCGACGAAGTCAGCGGCGAGGCGGCCGAACTGCGGCGGCTGGCGGAGCGGCGCGAGGCGGACGCCGAGGAGTTGGCGCGTCTGCGCGAACTCGCGGCCGCGCACGAGGCGGAGCGCGCCGCGGCGATCGAGGCGGACGCCGAGCCGGTGGAGGAGGAGGATGGCGCGCTGCTCGCCTGGCGCCTCCGCTATTTCGAACAGCGCGTGCGTTATCTCGAAGCGCAGCCGAACCATGTCGCGCCGGCGCCTATCGTCCAGGCGCCTGTCGCTGAACCGCTGGCGCCTTCGCCGCTGCCGGAGTGGCGGGCGCGGGAAGCGGCGGCGCGGGCGGCTTATCTGGAGCAGGAGTTGCGCGCGCGCGCTGCGCCGGCTGCAGCGGCGGCCGAACCGGAAGCGGAGCCGTTCGCTTCGGATGTCGATGTCGACGTGCTGTTGCGTTGGCGGCTGCTTTATCTCGAGCGGCGCGTGGCGCATCTTCAAACCCAGGCGGCGCAGGCCGAACCAGTGTCGGCGCCGGCGCGAGAAGCGGGACCCGATCCCGACCTGTGGAAATGGCGCGCGCGTTATCTCGAAGCGCGCGTGCGCCATCTCGAAGAACGCGCCGCCGCCGCGCCGGCGGCGGAGATGATCGCGGCGCCGGTCGAAGCGCCAGAAGCCCTAGCCGAACCGGCGCCAGAACCGCCCCCGCCTGCGGCGCCGGCGCCGGCGCCGCAGCGGCGCGTGAAACCGCCGGTGCTCGCGTCAGCGCGCAATGGCGCGCCGGACGATCTGACGCTGATCGACAGCATCAGCCTGATGCAGCAGACGACGCTCTATGCGCTCGGCGTCTATCACTACGATCAGATCGCGGCCTGGACCGCCGAGCACGTCGCTTGGATCGATCAGTATCTGCGTTTGCAAGGACGGATCGAGCGGGAAGAGTGGCGCGAGCAGGCGGACGATCTCGCCCGCGATGGCCCGGCCGCGGCGCGGCGCATGTTCGAAAGCGAAGAAGCCTGAACCGCGCTCAGTGCAAAGCGGGCGGGGTGATGCGCACGGTCTCGCGCGTGCCGTCGCGGCGGGTAATGAAGACTTTGCTGTAATCGGGACTGGCGGTCGCCTTCGATCCCGTCGCCTTGGCGAGCGCGATCTCGCGCTCGGCGCGTTCGCGCAGGGCGTTCACGGTCTGGCTCGTTTGGCTCATGCGGTTCCTCCTGGCGAGAGAGTTGAGGGCGGCGAGGGCGGCGTCAACTTACGGTTTGCGTCAGGCATGCGCCGGCGCCCGCGGACGAACGGGTTCGGCGCGGCGTTGAGGGTGAGTTTTGCGGACGTGCGTACCGCAAGATCAGGAGCTGTCGTCGAAGGCGGCGACGGCGCACGCGGGTTCGATAAGTTGAACCGCGAACGCCGCCGGCGCGGCGAGGATCGGCCAAAGCCGGGTAAGGCGCCGGCGCAGGCGCCTGGCGACGATCGACGCGTACTGGTCGAGGTGATTTAGCGCATGGATCAGCACGCCGATGCGGGCGGCAAGATCATCGCGCTTCAGCATCCGCCGCACGCGCGCCCCGATCACGGCGCGGATGACGGCGCGAGGCGTGCGGTCGTAGCCGCGATAGTGAAAGTTGAAACGGCTCTTGGGCCTCTGGCGCGCGAGATCGGCGGCGCGCACGATGATCAGCTGCCGGACCATGTGGGTGAGCCCGGCGAGCGACATGCGCGGGCCGCGCCGACGCGCGTGGCGCTGCGTGAACGGCGCGTCGGCGAACAGCACTTGCGCCATCCACGTCAGCATCGCCAGCGCCCAGGCAATGAGCCTGGCGCGGCGATGAAGCGAGAGATGGCGTTTGGACATGTGCATGGGCGCCATTATACGGCGCCCAGGGCGCGGTCGGATTGATTTTGCGCCGCTCGTTTGAATTCAAGCGCTTGCGCGAGAAAACGCATGGATAGAGGAGAGTGTTATCCTCCTCTTGGGAGCGCATCCGCACGCGTTGGCGCTGCACGTACGTGATTCCGGACGCACGGAGCGCGATCCGGAATCAACGGCTACGAGCTGTGCTGGTTGCCCCTGGGTTCGTTCTCAGCTGCGCTGAGCCCCGGAATGACGAAGCCTCTAACTCGCGTTACCGGTGCGCGCGTCCAGTCAACACCCCGCGATCACGACCGCGAGCAGTTCGGCGCCGTGGCGTTTCAGTTTGGCTTCGCCGATGCCGGGGACGCGGGCGAGCGCGGGCATGTCGGCGGGTTTGGCGCGGACGATGGCGGCGAGGGTGGCGTCGTGGAAGATGACGTAGGGCGGCACGCCGTTCGCGTGCGCGGTTTCGCGCCGCCAGGCGCGGAGCGCCTCGAACAATTTGGCCTCTTCGCCTTGGAAATCCCGCTTGGCGGCGCTCTTCGCGTCGCGTGAGGCGCGCCGCTCTTCCTTGCTGCGGCGCGTCGATTTCGCTGCTTCGCGCATGCGGATCACGCGCTCCTTGCGGAAGATCGCGCGCACCGCCTCGTCGTCGCCGACGGAGAGCGTCGGCCGCTCACCGTCGCCCTCGCTCAGCACGCCTTCGAACAACAAATGCTCGATCACGTTGCGCCAGACGCTCTCGTGCTGATCGGCGCCGATGCCGAATGTGGTGCGTGATGAATATTGCTCGTCGAGCTGATCGGCCGCCTTGCCGAGCAAATGGTTCACCACGCGTCCACGCCCGAAGCGCTGATCCATCCGCATCACGGCCGAGATAGCTTTCGCCGCCATTTCGGTGGCGTCGATCGAGACCGGCGGATCGGTGCAGATGTCGCAGACGCCGCACGGTTCTGCGTTCTCTTCGCCGAAATAGCGCCGCACGCCGGCGCGGCGGCAGGTGAGGCCGTCGAGATAGGCGAAGAGCTGGCGCGCCTTCTTGATCTGCACGGCGCGCACTTGCTCGCCGGCGTTCGACTGGTTGGCGAACATGATGGCGCGCCGCAGATCGGCGGCGCTGTAGATGCAGAAGCCTTCGGCGGTTTCGCCGTCGCGGCCGCCGCGGCCCACTTCCTGCCAATAGGCTTCGATGCTCTTCGGCGAATCCGCGTGGATGACGTAGCGCACGTCGGGTTTGTCGACGCCCATGCCGAAGGCGATGGTGGCGACCATGACGACGTCGTCTTCTTCCTGAAAGCGGTGCTGGCGTTCGGCGCGAAGCGATGCGTCGAGGCCGGCGTGGTAGGCGAGCGCGGGGATGTTCGCGCGCTGCAGGTTCTCGGCCGTCTTCTCGACATTGTCGCGCGTCGCCGCATAGACGATGCCGGACTTGCCGCGCCGCGCCCGGACCAGGTCGAGAATGCGATCTTGCGTCTTCGCCGGCTTGCGCTCCGCGGCGAGCACGAGATTCGGGCGGTCGAACGAAGCGATGAAGCTCTTGGCGTGTTCAAGTCGCAGCTGGGTGCGGATGTCGGCTTGGGTTTTGAGGTCCGCCGTCGCGGTCACCGCCATGCGCGGCGTATTGGGGAAACGGTCCGCAAGCGCGCCGAGGGCGCGGTAGTCGGGCCGGAAGTCGTGACCCCATTGGCTGACGCAGTGCGCTTCGTCGATGGCGATCAAAGCGATCGGGCATTGCTGCAGAAAGTCGAGCATGCCGCCCGCCATCAGCCCTTCCGGCGAAACGTAGAGGAGGTCGAGTTGGCCTTCGCGCGCGGCGGAGAGCCAATTGTGGCGCGCCTCGCGGTCGAGCGTTGAATCGAGCCGAGCGGCGGCGACGCCGGCGGCGCGGAGCGCGGCGACTTGATCCTGCATCAAAGCGATGAGCGGCGAGACGACGAGGCCGACGCCGGGGCGCAGCATCGCCGGGATCTGGTAGGTGAAGCTCTTGCCGCCGCCGGTGGGGAGGACTGCCATCACGTCGCGGCCTTCGAGCACTTCGGCGATGACGTCGGCCTGCAGGCCGCGGAAGTCGTCATGGCCGAACACGCGGCGCAGGATGTCGCGGGCGGCGGTGAGATCGGGGTGAGTCACATGCGTTGAGCTACACGGAATGGGTCGCCCAACCAAGCGACTCCCCGCCCCCTTGCGGGGCGGGGTTGGGGGTAGGGGTAACGGCGGCGCCCGTGCAAATGCTGGCGCGCTGCGGTTCACGTCATTCGCGCTGTCGCTTCGGCGGCTATGTACCTGGCGACTGTGACGGCGTGTTTGATGACTTCTTCATTCCGAAAGCGCAGCACACGGTAGCCTCGGCCCTCGATCCAGGAGCGACGTCTTGCGTCGCTCCGTGCAACGTCCGGTGCATTATGGGCGCCGCCTTCGAGTTCGACGACGAGCTTTGCTGCGTGGCTTGCGAAGTCGACAATGAACGGGCCGAGCGGCGCTTGTTTGCGAAAGTGCGCCTGCTCCGGCGCAATGCGGCGCAGTGCGCTCCACAGTTCTTTCTCCGCAGGCGTCATCTGCTTGCGCGATCGCCTTGCCATCGGCACGGCGCGATCGGATTTCTGCCGCGCTGCGACGCCCGGCGGTGTGAGTCATCCTTTCGTTCTGTCGCTCATTTGCACGAGACTATTGCGACTACTTGCAATTGTCATCGTGCGTTTCGTTCTGCGGGGTGCACCGCCGTCACCCCCACCCCCAACCCCGCCCCGCAAGGGGGCGGGGAGTCGGTAGCTCTGCGCTCGCCAGTCAGCGCTTGTGCAAACCCAGCGCGCCGAAGCAGAGCGCAGCCTGTCCGGCCCAGTAGATCATCCAGCCGGCGAAGCTGCGCCAGTGGGCGAGCGTTGGGTCGGGGTCGGGATGAAACATGTTCCAGGCGACGAAGCCGTCGCTGATGAAGAAGAGCACTGCGCCGGCCATAGCGAGCCAACGCGCGGCGGGGAGCGTGAAAGAGATGATCGCCATCAGCGTGAGCACGCCGGTGTAGACGCTGAGCGGGATGAACATGGCGCTGTCGCGCGGCACGAGCAGCGAAGTCATGATTAGGGCGGCGGCGATCAGCGCGAGCGCGGCGAGTGCGCGCGGCGGCTGCTTCAGCGCGGCGAGGCCGAGGCCGGAGCGCAGGAAAAGCGCGATGTAGAAGAGGTGGCCGATCAGGAACGCGAACGCGCCGTAGAGGAACGTGTCTGGGCTCCAGGCGAGCAGCGCGTCGCCGAGCGCGCCGAAGAGGAGCGCGGCGGCGAGGACCTTGTTATGGGCCGCGCTGGCGTTTGCAGGTTGGAGCGCGGCGCTCCGCGCCGCATGCGCGGCAGGAGCCGCGCGGTCCAACCTGCCGCCATCCGCGCTCCATAGTGCAATCAGCACTAGCACGATGATGCCGGACGATTTGCGCAGCGCCGGCAGCACGTAAGGCGGTTCGCCGACGTAGAGGCTCGCGCCGAACGCGCCGTAGGCGAGGGCGAGGAGGGCGGAGAGTGCGAGCAAGAACCACTTCATGAGCAGCGTCATGCTGGTTCGATGTGCCAGAGACAAGCAGCTAGCCTGCCGGTAGCCGCGCTAGCGCCGCGCACCGCGATCCTGCGCTTGCTGCCGTTTGAGGTGGGTGTTGGCGATCAATAGCAACACCGTGGCGATTGAGAACCATATCGCGCGCCCGACCCAGATGCCTGAGACGTCCACTGGGTAGCCAGCGGACAGCATCATGGGAACGGGAAATCCAAAGGTCACGCCGCCAATGATCAATGCGAGCGCGCGTGGCGGCCCATCCAGGCGCTGGACAACAAGTGTCATTGCGATGCCGAACAACGCTGAATAGCCCAGGGCTTCCAGAGTGGAGTAAGCGATTAGCAGCGTCAGCTCCGGAAGCGCATAGACGAAGGCGAAGATGACGGCCAACGTCCACATGGCTCAATCCCGCCGCGCCGGCTGCGCGTAACCGAGCTTCTCGTTCAGCGCGGTCAGTAGGTTCTGCGCGATGTCGGCGATCACGCCGCCGGGCGGGTACACCGCCGCGGCGCCCATCTCTTTTAGCGTTTCGACATCCTCCGGCGGGATGACGCCGCCGATGACGATCATGATGTCGGGGCGGTTGCGTTCGACCAATGCAGCGCGCAGCGCGGGAGTTAGCGTGAGGTGGCCGGCCGCGAGCGAGGAGACGCCGACGACGTGGACGCCGCTGGCGATGGCCTGGTCGGCGACTTCCTCCGGTGTCGCAAACAGGGGGCCGATTTCGACGTCGAAGCCGAGATCGGAGAAGGCGCTGGCGACGACTTTCTGGCCGCGGTCGTGGCCGTCTTGGCCCATCTTGGCGACGAGGATTTTCGGGCGCTTGCCTTCGGCGTCCTCGAAGGCGTGGACGCTTTGGCGCGCGCGTTCGACGGCGGCGTCGTCGCCGGCTTCGCGCGAGAAGACGCCGGTGACGAGCCGGATCGGCGGCTGGTGGCGGGCGAAGGCGCGCTCGAGGGCTGCGCTCATTTCGCCGACTGTGGCTTTCGCGCGGGCGGCTTTGACGGCGAGGTCTAACAGGTTGCCTTTGCCGCGGGCGCCGCTTTCCAACGCTTCGAGCGCAGCGTCGACTTCCACCTGTTTGCGTTCGCGCTTCAGGCGCTCGAGCTTTTCCAGCTGCATCGCGCGGACCTTGGCGTTGTCGACTTTGAGAACCGGAATGTCTTCGGGTTCGTCGAGCTTGTATTTGTTGACGCCGACAATCGTCTGATGGCCGGTGTCGATGCGCGCTTGGGTGCGCGCGGCGGCTTCTTCGATGCGGGCCTTGGGCAAGCCTTGATCGATCGCCTGCGCCATGCCGCCGAGTTTTTCCACTTCCTCGATGTGCGCCCACGCTTTCGCGGCGAGGTCGGCGGTGAGGCGTTCGATGTAGTAGGAGCCGCCCCAGGGATCGGCGGGGCGCGTCACGCCGGCTTCGCTCTGCAGCAGGATCTGTGTGTTGCGGGCGATGCGGGCGGAGAAGTCGGTGGGGAGCGCGAGCGCTTCGTCGAGCGAATTGGTGTGCAAAGATTGCGTGCCGCCATAGGCGGCGGCCATGGCTTCGACGCAGGTGCGGACGGCGTTGTTGTAGACGTCCTGGGCGGTGAGCGACCAACCGCTGGTTTGGCAATGCGTGCGTAGCGCGCGGGATTTGTCGTCCTTCGGATTGAACTCAGCCGTGAGCTTCGACCAGAGGAGGCGCGCGGCGCGCAGTTTGGCGATCTCCATGAACGGGTTCATGCCGATGGCCCAGAAGAACGAGAGCCGCGGCGCGAATTTGTCGATGTCGAGCCCGCCGGCTATACCGGCGCGGATGTATTCGACGCCGTCTGCCAAAGTGTAGCCGAGCTCGAGGTCCGCGGTCGCGCCGGCTTCCTGCATGTGATAGCCGCTGATCGAGATCGAGTTGAACTTCGGCATCTCGGCGGCGGTGTAGGCGAAGATGTCGGAAACGATCCGCATCGAGGGCTTCGGCGGATAGATGAACGTGTTCCGCACCATGAATTCTTTGAGGATGTCGTTCTGGATCGTGCCGGAGAGCTTGGCGTGCGGCACGTTCTGCTCTTCGCCGGCGACGATATAGAGCGCCATGATCGGCAGCACCGCGCCGTTCATGGTCATGGAGACGCTCATCTGGTCGAGCGGGATGCCGTTGAAGAGCGTGCGCATGTCGAGAATGGAATCGATGGCGACGCCCGCCATGCCGACATCGCCGACGACGCGCGGGTGATCGGAATCGTAGCCGCGGTGGGTGGCGAGATCGAAGGCTATGGAGAGGCCTTTTTGCCCGTGCGCGAGATTGCGCCGGTAGAAGGCGTTCGAGTCTTCGGCCGTGGAGAAGCCGGCGTATTGGCGGATGGTCCAGGGTTGCTGGACGTACATGGTGGGATAGGGCCCGCGGCCGAACGGGGCGAGGCCGGGGAAGCCGTCGACGAAGTCGAGGTTCGCGCGATCGGCGGCGGCGTAGGCGGTGCGAACGGCGATGCCTTCGGGCGTGAGCCAGGGCTGGTGCGTCGACGTAGTCGCAGATGCAACATCGGTGTCGAGTGTGAGCTTGCTGAAGTCGGGCAGTGTCATGAGCGATTTCCCAAGAGAACCCTCTCCCCCGCGAGGGGGAGAGGGCAGGGTGAGGGGGCAGCGCGGGCGGCTGACGTTTCGAGCGCCCAGTCGCTCGCTCGCGCAAATGCTCCAAGCGGCGATGCTCCACCCTCATCCTGCCCTCTCCCTCCCAAAGGAGGGAGAGGGTGGCGCGTACTTTTGCGGCCCATCAACTTGTGGCTCCGCTCGCAAAAGCCGCCAAGGCCGCCGCGTCGCCGCGGAAGGCGTTGAGGTCGATGGGGCCGTTGACGCCGTCTTTGTGGCCGCGATTGTGGTGTTGCCAGATGATCCAGTCGCGTTGGCGGAAGCGCGGTTCGACGCCGAGCGAGCGGAGCCAGAAGCGCTCGCCAGTGAGCGCGGTCAGGTGCGCGTCGTGGAATTCGCGCGTGGTGTAGATGATGGGTCTGACGCCATAATGCGCTTCGACGCGGTCGAGGAAGATGCGCGCTTCGGCGATGACGTCGGGCATTGTCGGCCCGCGGCGGCAAGGGCCCATGTGTTCGAGATCGAGCGCGGGCGGCAAAGCGCCGTCGGCGCGCGGCACGGCGGCGATGAAGTTGGCGGCCTGGCGCGCGCCGGGCTGGCATAGGGTGAAGAAGTGGTAGGCGCCGCGCCGCAGGCCCGCCGCATCGGCTTCGCGCCAGTTGACGGCGAAGCGCGGATCGACGTGATCGGCGCCTTCGCTCGCCTTGATGTAGGCGAAGGCGACATCGTCGGCGGCGAGCGCGCGCCAATCGATCGGGCCCTGATGCCAGGAGACGTCGACGCCCTGGATGTAGCGGCTCGCCCACGGCGTCCACCAGCCGCCGAGCATGGCGACCAGCGCCGCAAGGACGGCGAGCGCGCCGGCGATGAGCGCGATGCGCTTCATCCGCCGATCCCTAAAGCCGTCTGCAGCGTTTCCAGCTCGGCCGCGGCGTCTTGGCCGGCGTATATGAACTGATCGACGCCGGCGGCGCGGAGTTTGGTTTCGCTGTCGCCGGGCTTGCCGGCGAGGAGGACCCAGTCGGCGCCGGCGGCTTTGAGGCGCTGGGCGGCGTTTTCCGCGTGTTCGGCGTAAGCGGAGTCGGCGCCGCAGATAACGGCGACGCGGGCGGATTGGCTGCGGAAGGCGTCGATCATCTGATCGCGCGAGGCATAGTGCTCTTCTTCGCCGATGGAGGCGACGCCGCCGGCGGCGAACAGGTTGCGCGCGAATTGCGCGCGCGGACCGAAGGCGGCGAGGGGGCCGAGTGTGGCGAAGAAGACCGCTGGGCGCGGGCGGATCGCTTCGGCGCGGTCACGCAGCGCTTCGAACGGTTCGGCCCAGCGGATGGGATGAAATGCTCCCCCGCTTGCGGGGGAGCTGTCGAGCGCAGCGAGACTGAGGGGGGAGTTGTTGGGGACGCGCCCCTCCCGCTTGCTCCGCTCGCGACCTCCCCCGCGCGCGGGGGAGGATGTTTCCGGCGCCACCGCATCGAGCAGGGGGAAATCCGTGACGCCGGTGATTGTTTCACGGCGCGTGGCGATGAGCTTCTGGCGCGCACTGCGGGCGCCGGCGACGAGATCGGCGAGCAGATCGAGCGATGCGACGATGCCGCCCTTGCTCTCGATCAGCTGCATGATCTCCCAGGCCTTGGCGGCGAGCTCGCGCGTGAGCTTTTCGACGAACCAGGCGCCGCCGGCGGGATCGGCGACGTGGCCGAGGCGGCATTCTTCGAGCAGCACGTGTTGGGTGTTGCGGGCGACGCGGCGGGCGAACGGCGTCGGCAGGCCCAGCGCATCGGTGAAGTTGCCGGTCGTGACAATATCGGCGCCGCCGACGCCGGCGGCGAACGCGGCGGTGGTGATGCGCAGGATGTTGGTCCAGGCGTCGTAACGCGTCAGCATCCGGCGCGAGGTGAAGGCGTGAATGTGCGCGGCGCGCCCTTCGGGCGGGGCGCCGATGGCTTCCATGACGCGCGCCCAGCAGAGCCGCAGTGCGCGCATCTTCGCCGCTTCTACCAGCACATCGGGTCCGGCAGAGATGGCGAACTGCATCCAAGCGCCCGCGCTGAGGGCGTGTTCATCACCGACCATCCTCAAATACGCGATGCCGCTGCAAAGCGCCGCGGCGATCTCTTGCGCTTCGCTTCCGCCAGCTTCGTGCACGGGACGGGCGTCGGCGCGGACCACTCTGGCGTCGGGCAGCGCCCAACGCAGACGCTGGACCCATGCCGCAATGTGTTTTGAGTCGGCGCCTTGCGCGCCGGTGCGCATCAGCGAGCCGATGGGATCGAGATTGAATGCGGTTCCCGGCGCGGCGACACCTTTGAGCTTCGCTTCAAGCAGGCCGGCCGCCCACAAGCCGCGTTCGCCCGCGTCGAGCGAGACGGGCGCGGCTTCGATAATGACGCCGGCGAGCGCAACGTCCAAATCTCGTGCATCGCGGATCGCAACGCCGCGCGCGCCGCTCGGGTCGATCACGAGTTCGATCGCGCCGACGCCGCCTGTCAGATCCGCCAGGATGTCCTGGTTCGTGCGCGCGGGATCGGGGTGATCGTACGCCTGCCGGATCAGCCAGGCGCCGTCACGGCCGCCGCGGATGAATGGCGCAGCGCCCGGCGCGCCGGAAACATCGTCGGCCGTCGCAATATCCGGCTCGCGGTACAGCGGCTCGATGGCGATGCCGTCGGCGGTTTTGCCGACGAGCCGCGCCCATTGCGCGCCCTTCAAGCCTTGCTCCACCAGCGCACGCCAAGCCGCTTCGTCCGCCGGCTCGCCGAGGGAGAGGGTGGTCTCAGTCATTTCCGCTCCAGTTGACGCCATGTCAGGCATCGACGCGCTTTTCGCCGCAAGCTACGCCTTACGCAACCAGCGCAGCGGATTTGAAATTCGCCTGGGGGTGGTGGCACGCGTGGAGCGAATTTCAAATCCATAAGCTGCGCTGAGACTCTTGAGTCTAAAGCGCCTTTTTGGACTTGAAATGCGACAAGCGGTCGACCCAACCTCTCGGTCGCATTTCAAGTCCGGCGCTTTAGGAGACGATGATGGCCCTGCCGCCTTTGTTCGACAAGCTGCGCTTACCGGCCGTGGGCGCGCCCCAATTCATCATCGCCAACCCCGAACTGGTGACCGAACAGTGCAAGGCCGGCATCGTTGGCTCGTTTCCAGCGCTGAATGCGCGGCCCGAGTCGTTGCTCGACGACTGGCTTTACCGCATCAAGGACGATCTCGCCGCTTATGACGAGGCGCACCCAGATGCGCCAGCGGCGCCGTTTGCGGTCAACCAGATCGTCCACAAGACCAATGCGCGGCTCGAGCATGACGTCGCCATGTGCGTGAAGCACAAAGTGCCGATCGTGATCACCTCGCTCGGCGCGCGGCCGGAAGTGAACGAGGCGATCCATTCCTATGGCGGCATCGTGCTGCACGACGTCATCAACGTGACGTTCGCCAAGAAGGCGCTGGAGAAGGGCGCCGACGGATTGATCGCGGTCTGCGCCGGCGCCGGTGGGCACGCCGGCGGGCTCTCGCCGTTTGCGCTGATCCACGAGATTCGCGAATTCTTCGACGGTCCGCTGCTCTTGTCCGGCGCCATCGCCACCGGCAAAGCGATCCTGGCGGCGCAAGTGATGGGCGCGGACCTCGGCTATATCGGCTCAGCCTTCATCGCCACCAAGGAAGCGAATGCGCCGGAAGCCTATAAGCAAATGATCGTCGACTCGAGCGCGGGCGACATCGTCTATTCCAACCTCTTCACCGGCGTGCTCGGCAATTATCTGAAGGGCTCGATAATCAAAGCTGGGATGGATCCTGACAATCTGCCCACCAGCGATCCCAGCAAGATGAGCTTCGGCGGCGGCGAGGGCTCCAAGGCGAAAGCTTGGAAAGAAATTTGGGGCGCGGGCCAGGGCGTCGGCGCCGTGCATGAAGTGGTCTCCACCGCCGATCTCGTCGCGCGCTTGAAGCGCGAATATGATGCGGCGAAACGGGGATCGTGCGCCGGCTAATCCCCGCATTCTGCGCGGCGGCTTGCGCCCACATCATAAAGCCTATCAAGCGGTTGCGGCTCCGAAGCGCGGCGCGCTTAAGCGATTCAATCCGACCGCGCTCCGGCAGCCTTAAACTCCTCAGCTCATCAAGCGAGGAGTTCATGACCAACCATCAGACTGAAAAACCGGCGATCCATTCGCTCACCTTGCGCAGCGCCGCCGCGATCGCCATCGCCGCCGCCGCCGAGCGGCTCGGCGTCGCGCTGCCCGAAGGCGCGGCGCAGGAACTTGCCACCGCGCTCATCGATCTCGTCGTCACCCTCGGGCTGATCGGCGTCGCCATCGGCCGCACCCGGGCCCGCGCGCCCATCGTTTGAGGAGAACAGCCATGCATCGTTCAATGCGCGTCTTCGCGCTTGCCCTTGTGCTCGCGGCGACGCCCGCGTGCGCGTCCTTGCCGGTCGGCGGGACGCGGATCGAAAACCCGGTCGCCGCGGCGCGGACGCTCGATCAGCGCGCCTACGCGCTGACGCAGAGCTACGCCGCCATACTGGAAGAAGCCGCCGACATCGTGCGCGATCCGGCGACACCGGCCGAAGCGCGCGCGGCGCTGGCGCGGGCCGAAGCGGCGGCGACGCCGGTTGTGGAAGCGCTGCACGGCGCGCTCGCCGCCTATCGCGCCGCCCGGACGAGCGCAGCGCAGTCGCGGCTGGAGCGCGCAGTCGCCTCCGCGGCGCCTGCGGTCGCCGAGCTTCAGTCCCTGGTCCGCTCAAACCGATAGGAGCGTCTCATGTCCAAGCTGATCTTGCAGGTGCAGCTCCTGCTCGCCGCGCTGTCGGCGCTCCTGCCTCTCGTGCCGGAGGAGCATCGCAGCCGGGCTGCGGAGCTTCTCGATTTGGCCGCGCGGGCGCTCGCGTTCGGCGGCGTCGTGACGACGAACCTCGACGATCTCGCGCTGAAACTTGCGGCGGTGCGCGCCGACGTGGAAGCGATGGCGGCGGCGGGGCGGGCGGTCAGCGCCGAGGAGATGGACGCGGCGCTGGCGCGTGTGCGCGCGGCGTCCGCCGGCTTCCGCGAAGCGCTGGCCGAGCGCGGCGCCGGTTGACCTTCGCCGCGGCGCGCTCTTTTGTCGGGCCATGGGCAAGCACATCCTCGCCATCGACCAGGGCACGACCTCGACGCGCGCCATCGTCTTCGATCTGGAGTTCAATCCGCGCGCGACGGCGCAGGTCGAGCTGACGCAGCACTATCCGCAGCCGGGTTGGGTCGAGCACGACGCGGAGGAGATCTGGGCGGCGACGCTTCAAGTGTGCCGCGCGGCGGTCGCGCAGATCGGCGGCGTCGGCGAGATCGCGGCGATCGGCATCACCAATCAGCGCGAGACGACGGTGGTGTGGGATCGCGCCACCGGCGCGCCCGTGCACAAGGCGATTGTCTGGCAGGACCGGCGCACGTCCGAGCTTTGCGCAGCGCTGCGGGAAGGTGGCCACGAAGAGCGCGTGCAGGCGACGACCGGCCTGCTGCTCGATCCGTATTTCTCCGCCACTAAGATCGCCTGGATTCTCGATCATCAGCCCAGCCTGCGAGCGCGGGCGGAGCGCGGCGAACTGGCGTTCGGCACGATCGAGACGTTTCTCGTTTGGCGGCTGACGCAAGGCCGGGTCCATGCGAGCGACATCACCAACGCTTCGCGCACATTGCTGTTCGATATCTCGAAACGTCAGTGGAGCGAGGAGATGTGCGCGCTGTTCAACGCGCCGCGCAGTCTGCTGCCGGACGTGCGCGCCTGCGACGCGCATTTCGGGGAGGCGAATGCGGCGCATTTCGGCGCAGCGATCCCGATCCATGGCATGGCTGGGGATCAGCAGGCTGCGCTGGTCGGCCACGGCTGCTTCAAGCCGGGCATGGCGAAGGCGACGTTCGGCACCGGCGCGTTCCTGGTGATGAACATGGGCGAAGCGGCGCCGCATTCTGCCAACCGCCTGCTCGGCACGATCGGCTATGAGACGCGCGATGTGTTCGCTTACGCGCTCGAAGGCTCGATCTTCTCCGCCGGCGCGACGATGCAATGGCTGCGCGACGGGCTGAAGCTGATCAAGACGTCCGCCGACTCCGAAGCGATCGCCGCCTCGCTGCGCGACAATGGCGGCGTCTATCTGGTGCCGGCGTTCGCCGGGCTCGGCGCGCCGCAATGGAGCGCCGAGGCGCGCGGCACGATCGTGGGGCTGACGCGCGATTCAACGCTCGATCATATCGTGCGCGCCGGGCTCGAAGCGGTCGGCTATCAGACCGCCGATCTGCTCGACGCGCTGCGCGCTGACGGCGCGCCGCGGATCGAGCGCCTGCTGATCGACGGCGGCCTCACCGCAAACGGTTGGGCGATGCAGTTTCTCGCGGACGTCTGCGAGGTCGAGGTGGCGCGGCCGCAATTCCAGGAAGTCACGGCTTTGGGCGCGGCAAAGCTCGCCGCCTATGGCGCGGGGTTGATCCAATCCTTGGACGGCGTTGGCGCGGCGACGAGCGCGCGCTGGGCGCCGCGGATGGGCGCGGCGGAGCGGGAGAAGCTGCGCGCGGGCTGGCGGGCCGCGGTGGATGCGGCGCTCTGCGCGGCGCGCCGCTAGCGCCGCATGGTGAGCCCGGCGGGATTCGAACCCGCGACCCCCTGATTAAAAGTCAGATGCTCTACCGACTGAGCTACGGGCTCGCACGCGAAGCGCGGCGTTTAAGCCGATGCTGGCGCGCACGCAACCTCAGCCCTCCGGCGGCAGCGGCGTGGCCGCAGGCGCGGTGGCGAGCGGCGGCGGCTCAGGTTCGGCCGCCGCAGGGGGCGTCGACTCGGCGGCGGCGGGCGGCGCCTGGCGCGGAGGGGTGCGCGCGGCGGCGCGACGCGGCGGCGCAGGCGGCGTGGGCGCGGCTTGCGGCGGCGCGGCTTGCGCGGCCTGATAGGCCGGATCTTGGCTCGCGTCCGCCAGCGTGGCGGCCGGCTCCGGCTCCGGCTCGGCAACCTGCACCGCGGGGACGCGATCCGTCAGGCCCGGCCCCTCGTTCAGAGTCGCGTAGCCTGCGCCGGCGGCCGCCAGCAGGCCGGCGATGATCGCGTATCTCAGGAGAGGGCCGCTGACGGACCTGGGCGCATGCGGCGCGGCATAGGGATCGCGTTCTGCTCTTGGCACGGGGGAACCTCACTGACGGGAGTTTGGGAGGAGTTTGGGAGCAGAGCCCCAACCCAATGCCGCTACTGGGCGTTCCATCACGCGATCGTGTGTCGAGACCGCAACAACAGAGAGGAAATGCCGCAGCATGGCGCCTTCTACGCTGGCGGCCCGCGGCTTCGGACAGCAGAGTGCCGGCGCTCATCGATTTTTCGGCGGGGGACGTCCTCGAGCTAGCGCTTTTGAGGACGAACGCAGGGGCGATGAGGGGACGGGGGCCGCGCCTGGAGGGGGCGCGGCCCTTTTCGTTTCAGCCCTGTGTCGCGCCAAGGCCACGGGCGGGCCGCAAAAGGCCCCGGCGGCGGGCAAATCCGGTGACTCGTCGCGGAGATCGCATGGACTTCGTGGCTTTTGGGCGCCAGTATCCGGCATTAAGGGACTATGGCGGGAACTGGGCCGGTTAGTAACGGTTCGGTAAGCGGCGGCAGGAGATTAACGTCTCCTACTGCTTCGTTCCTGCCTAGGCCGTAAGCGCGCTAGGCGCGAACGCTGCGTCGCAGCGATCGGCGGCGTAGGGGACCACTTTAGAGGGGTGAATATGAAATCGCGCATCACGAAGACGGTCGCGCTTGCGGCTCTGATGGCGGGCACCGCCGGCGTCGCGAACGCGACGGAAGGCTGGTACGGCCGCGCTGACATCGGCTGGTCGTTCGACGGCACGGTCGAATCCGACGACCTCGGCGGCGAGGTCACGCTGGAGCACGACTGGACCGAACATCTCGGCCTCGGCTACGCGTTCGGCGGCGGCTTCCGCCTCGAAGGCGAACTCGGCCACCGCTTCAATCAGCTCGACGAAGACGTCGTGCTCGACGGCGACCTGCACGCTTGGTCGGCCATGGCCAACCTGTTCTACGACTTCAACCGCGGCGGCGCGCTTGAGCCCTACATCGGCGCGGGCGTCGGCGCTGCGCGCCTGAACGGCTCGGCGACCGACGGCATCGTCTTCATCGAAGGCGAAGACACCGTCACCGCTTATCAGCTGATGGCTGGCGTCGCCGTCGGCATCACCGAACAACTCGATCTGGATGTCGGCTTCCGTCACTTCGTCGCTGAAGGCGCCGAATTCGACGAAGGCACTGTCACCGGCGAGTTCGACTACGAGCACCAGGCCATCACCGTCGGCCTGCGTTACCAGTTCGCCGCGCCGGCCGCTCCGGTCGTGGCGCCGCCGCCGGTCGCGCCGCCCGTGACCGCGCCGCCGGTTGCGCCGCCGCCGGTGACGTGCCCGACGTCTGAGTTCGTCGTGTACTTCGAGTGGGATCGTTCGAACCTGAACCAGGCCGCGCTCGAAACCATCGATGCGGCCGTGAACCGCGCGCGTCAGTGCAATGTCGGCGGCGTTGTCGTCGTCGGCCACACCGACACGTCCGGCTCGCCGACCTACAACCAAGGCCTGTCGGAGCGTCGCGCTTCGGTGGTCCGTGATGCGCTGGTCGCCCGCGGCATCGCCGCCGGCTCGATCACGACGCAAGCCCGCGGCGAAACCGAACTCGCCCGTGCGACGGCGGACGGCGTGCGCGAGCCGCTCAACCGCCGCACCGCGGTGACGATCACGTTCCGCTAAGCGTCAGCTTAGTCAGAACTGCGAAGGGCCCGGCCGCAAGCCGGGCCCTTTTGCTTTGGGTCGATCGGCGCTCGAAATCGCCTGGCGCACGTATGACGCGCGCGGCGCTAACCTGTGCGGGGAACTGCGCGTGCCCGCCGCGCACGCATTGAGAAAATTCGCGCCAAGACGGGAGAAAAGTGGTTAACGGCCATTGCCGCGGGGTATTGGAAGCACACCCTTCAACGCAGCCGCAAAACGCGGCCCATTATGGGGCCGAACAGATTCAGGGGATGGCCAGATGAAATCGAAACTGATGCGCACGTTGGCGATCGCCATACTGATGGCGAGCGCGGCCACCGTCGCGAACGCGCAAGAAGGTTGGTACGGACGTCTCGACGTCGGCACCAGCATTGACGGCGAAATCGACGATAGCGTCACGAGCTACGATCTCGAAGACGACTTCGTCGCTTCGGTCGGCGCAGGCTACGGCTTCGCCGGCGGCTTCCGCGCCGAGGGCGCGATCGACTATCGCAACAACGACATCGATACGCTCGCCGACGAAGTGAAGGTCTGGTCGGCGATGGCCAACGTCTACTACGACTTCAACCGCGGCGGCCGCTTCCAGCCGTACCTCGGCTTGGGCGTGGGCTACGTCAACGCCGAGACCGACGCGTTCGACGACGCCGACGGCTGGGCCTATCAGGGCATGGCCGGCGTCGGTTATGCGATGAGCGAAAACGCCGTGCTCGATATCGGCTATCGCTACTTCATGGCGCCGGAAATCGACTTCGACACCTTCGACGCCGATTACGAGCAGCAAGCGGTGATGGTCGGTATTCGCTGGGGCTTCGGCGCGCAAGAAGCGCCGCCGCCGCCGGTCACCACGACTCCGCCGCCGCCGGTGACGACGCCGCCGCCGCCGCAAATCGTCGCCTGCCCGACATCTGACTTCGTCGTCTACTTCGAGTGGGATCGTTCGAACCTCAACCAAGCTGCGCTCGAAACCATCGATGCGGCCGTGAACCGCGCGCGTCAGTGCAACGTGAGCAACGTCGTCGTCGTCGGCCACACCGACACGTCGGGCTCGCCGCAATACAACGAGGGCCTGTCGGAACGCCGCGCCTCGGTGGTGCGTGACGCGCTGGTCGCGCGCGGCATCGACGCCGGCTCGATCACCACGCAAGCCCGCGGCGAAACCGATCTCGCACGGCCGACTGCGGACGGCGTGCGCGAGCCGCTGAACCGCCGCACGGCGGTGACGATCAGCTTCGGCTGATCCGCGAGGCTTGACTGAAACGGCGAAGGGCCCGGTCAAAAGCCGGGCCCTTTTGTTCGCGTCTGAAGAATTTGTAACCAGGAAACCCTGGTCGCGCCGCGAGGCCGGAGCGAGACTTGGCTCACCTTTGATCCCTTCGGGCGGGCGGGATCGACGGGGCGATCCTTTTTTCGACGGGAGGGGAACACATGCTCAAGCGCATCTCGACGATCGCAGCCGCGATGGCTGCGCTGACGGCCGGCGCGGCTTCCGCGCAGGATTGGCAGGGTTTTTATGTCGGCGCTCACACCGGCTACACGGAGGGCGAAGCCGACCAGCCGTACGGCAACGTGGGTGGGCCATATATCTTCAGCGACCAGGACGCGCCTGACGTCAGCGGTTGGATCTATGGCGTCCAAGCCGGCTATGATTTCCAACTGGGCGGCAACTGGGTGCTCGGGCTCGAAGCGCAGGGCACGTGGGGCGACCGCGAAGGCGACGACGGCGGCACGGGCGGCGATGTCAACGGCGTCGAGATCAACTCGGAATATTCCGTTCGAGCACGCGGCGGATACCTGTTGACGCCGAATACGCTCGCTTACCTGACAGCCGGCTGGGTGCGCATGGACGTCGATGCGACGGCGCCGACAACGGGGTCGGTGAATGAGGACGTCGACGGCTGGACCTACGGCATTGGCGCAGAACACCGCTTCGCTTCGAATTGGAGTGGCTTCATCGAATATCGCCACGACGAAATGGACCAGACGCGGTTTTCGTTTCCAGCGGATGGCTACGACGAAGGGATCACGCCTGAGACGGACAGCGTACGCATCGGCGTGAACTATCGCTTCGCCGCCGCCGCACCTCCGCCGCCACCGCCGCCTCCGCCACCGCCGCCGGTGCAGCCGCCGCCGCCGCCGCCACCCGTAACGACGTGCCCGACGTCTGAGTTCGTCGTGTATTTCGAGTGGGATCGTTCGAACCTGAACCAGGCCGCGCTCGAAACCATCGATGCGGCCGTGAACCGTGCGCGTCAGTGCGATGTCGGCGGCGTCGTCGTCGTCGGCCACACCGACACCTCGGGTTCGCCGACCTACAACCAAGGCCTGTCGGAGCGTCGCGCTTCGGTGGTCCGTGATGCGCTGGTCGCCCGCGGCATCGCCGCCGGCTCGATCACGACGCAAGCCCGCGGCGAAACCGAACTCGCCCGCGCCACGGCGGACGGCGTGCGCGAGCCGCTCAACCGCCGCACCGCAGTGACGATCAGCTTCCGATAGACCCAGCGAGGCGGGCCCGGCTGAACGCCGGGCCCGTTTTGCGTCGCCGCGCTGGACTTGAGCCCGCCGGGCGGGCAGTTTCCGCCCCCATGTCAGCCGACGTAACGACACCACCGGCGCGCAGCCTGGGCGCCGGCCTCGAGCCGTTTCTGGAACGTCTCGACGCCCAAGGCGAAGCGCTGGCGGCGCGCACCGAAGCCTGGTCGGCGATCAATTCGGGCTCCTACGAACTGGCCGGTCTAACGCGCATGCGCGCTCCGTTGCTGGACGCGGTTGCGGCGCTGCCGGGAGAGGTTGCCGAAGTCGAGCTCCAGCCCTCGCAGCGCGTGCGGCCGGACGGAGAGGTGATCGATATCGAGCACGGCGCCTCGATCCGCGTGCGCGTGCGGCCGCACGCGCCGGTGCAGGTGGCGCTCACTGGCCATTACGACACGGTGTTTCCCGCCGCGCATCCGTTCCAGAAGCCGTGGCGCGATGGGGCGATGCTGCGCGGGCCCGGCACGGCCGACATGAAGGGCGGCATCGCCGTCATGCTGGCGGCGCTCGAAGCGTTCGAAGCGGCGCCGGGCGACAAGCTCGTCGGCTACGAAGTGCTGCTGAGCCCCGACGAAGAGGTCGGCTCGATGGCGAGCGCGCCGCTGCTGGCCGAGCTCGGCGCGCGCGCGCAGGTCGGCATGACCTACGAACCGGCGCTCGCCGACGGCGCATTGGTCGATGCGCGCAAGGGTTCGGGCAATTTCAGCCTGATCGTCAAAGGCCGCGCCGCCCATGTCGGCCGCGCATTCAGTGACGGCCGCAGCGCTGTGATCGCCGCCGCCGAGGCGGCGCTGGCGCTCAATGCGCTCAACGCCCAGCGCGAGGGCGTCACCTTCAATGTCGGCGCGATCGACGGCGGCAGCGCCGTCAATGTTGTGCCCGACCGCGCGGTGCTGCGCTTCAACATCCGCAGCCCCGACGCCGAAGGCGCCGCCTGGGGCGAAGCGCAAGCGCGCCGCATCGCCGAGGCCGCCCACGCGCGCGACGGCATCAGCGCGCATCTGCACGGCGGCATCACCCGGCCGCCGAAGCCGCTCAACGTGCAGCAGCGCACGATCGTAAGCTGGACGCGCGCCGCCGGCGAAGCGCTCGGCCTTGATCTCAAGTTTCAATCTTCCGGCGGCGTCTGCGAGGGCAACAATCTCGCCGCCGCCGGCTGCCCCAACATCGACACGCTCGGCCCCTGCGGCGGCGGTCTGCACAGCGATCAGGAGTTCGCCCTGCTTTCTTCCTTCAGCGAACGCGCCAAGCTTTCGTTTCTGATGCTCGCCGGCCTCAACAGCGGCGCCTTCGACGTGCGGAGCCTCGGCAAATGAGCGCGCCCGTCTACGTCATGCGCGCGGCTGGGCCGGCGGACCTCGCCGGCTTCAAACAGCTCCGCGAAATCGCCGGCGCCGGCTTCACCAGCCTGATGCTCGACGATAAGGCGATGGCCGACAAGCTCGCGCTTTCCGAACGCAGCTACGGCTCGGATGTGCAGAGCGCGGGGGCCGAGCGCTACTTCATCGCGCTCGAACACATCGAGACCGGCGCGCTCGCTGGTTGCGCCGGCGTCAAGGCGACGATCGGCGAGACGCCGCCCTTCTTCAATTTTCGGCTGATCACCGAGGCGCAGTCTTCCGCGGTGGTGAACCGGCGCTTCGACCTGGGCGTGCTGATCGGCGTCAACGATTTCACCGGCTGCTCCGAAGTGGGCTCGCTATTCGTGCGTCCCGAGCACCGCGCCGGCGGTGTCGGCCGGGCGCTGGCGCAATCGCGCTACATGCTGATGGCGGCGCAGCCCGAGCGTTTCCGCAGCCGCGTCGTCTCCGAGCTGCGCGGCGTCGTCTCGCCCGAAGGCGTGTCGCCGTTCTGGGAGGCGGTGGGCCGGCATTTCTTCCGCATGGACTTCAGCGAAGCCGACAAGCTGAGCGCCACCACTGACAACCAGTTCATTCTCGACCTCATGCCGCAACATCCGATCTACGTGGAGTTGCTGGGAGAGGAGGCGCGCGCCGTCATCGGCCAATGCCACAAGGACGGCGAGGGCGCGCGGCGGCTGCTGGAATGGGAGGGCTTCAGCTTCTCCAACGTGGTCGACATTTTCGACGCCGGCCCCCTGATGAGCGCGCCGCGTGACGCCATCCGCACGCGCCGCGAAGCGCGCAGGCTGAAGCTGGAACCGGGAGAACCGGGCGAGCGCGCAACGCGGGCCTTGGCGGCGACGGCGCGGATCCGCGACTTCCGCTGCGTGTCGACGCGCGCCTCGCTTGGCGATGGCGTCGCCAAAGTCGACGCCGCCGTGCTCGCGGCGCTGAAGCTGGAAGCGGGGGAAGAAGCTCTGGTCTGGTTGGAAGATGCGCACTGAACTTTACATCGACGGCGCTTGGCGCGCCGGCGGCGGCGAACGCTTCGCCTCGCACGACCCCGCAAGCGGCGACAGAGTCTGGGAAGGCCGCGCCGCCACCGCCGACGATGTCGCCGAGGCGATGGCCGCCGCGCGGCTCGCGTTCCCGTCCTGGTCGCGCCGGCCGGTCGAGGAGCGCATCGCCGTTGTGCGCGCGTTCGGCAAGGCGATCGAGACACGCGCCGAGACGATTGCGCAGACGATCAGCCGCGAGATGGGCAAGGCGCTTTGGGACGCCAAGGGCGAAGTGCAGGCGATGATCGGCAAGATCGAGCTTTCGATCCGCGCCCAATCCGAACGCGCCGGCTTCCGCGAAGAGAAAGCCGCCTTCGGCGCAATGACGCTCTCGCACCACGCACACGGCGTGCTCGCCGTGTTCGGGCCATTCAATTTTCCGGGTCATCTGCCGAACGGCCACATCGTGCCGGCTTTGCTCGCGGGCAATGTCGTGCTGTTCAAGCCGAGTGAGCTGACGCCAGGCGTCGGCGCGCTGATGGCGGAAGCGTGGGAAGAAGCGGGACTGCCGGCGGGCGTGCTCAACCTGCTGCAAGGCGGCCGCGACACCGGCGCTGCGCTGCTCGACGCCCAGGGCCTCAACGGCGTGTTGTTCACCGGCTCGGCGCACACCGGCGCGCTCATTCACAAGAAGTTCGCCGGCCGGCCTGACGTCGTGCTCGCGCTCGAACTTGGCGGCAACAATCCGCTGATCGTCTGGCCGCCCGTCGATGCGCAAGCGGCAGCGAACCTGATCGTCCACTCTGCCTTCGCCACCAGCGGCCAGCGCTGCTCGTGCGCGCGCCGTCTGATCGTGCCGCAAGGCCCGGACGGCGACACTATCATCGCAGCGCTGGCGGCGCTGACGCCGAACATCAAAGTCGGCCCGGCGACGCAGACGCCCGAACCGTTCCTCGGCCCGCTCGTCAACGCCGAAAGCGCCGAACGCGCGGTGAAGTTCGAGCAGGGACTCATGGCGATGGGCGCAAAGCCGATCGTGCCGGTGAAGCGTGAGGGCGCGACCGTGCATCCGGCGATCATCGACGTCACCGGCTTGACGCCGCCGGACGAAGAGCTGTTCGGCCCGCTGCTGCAAGTCTATCGCGTCAGCGATTTCGACCACGCGCTCGATGTCGCCAACGCCACGCGCTACGGGCTCGCCGGCGGGTTGATCAGCGACGATCCGACGCTGTGGGCGCGGGTGAAGAACGAAATGCGCGCCGGCGTGCTGAACTGGAATCGGCCGACCACGGGCGCCTCGGGCGCGATGCCGTTCGGCGGCCCAGGACTCTCCGGTTCGCTGCGGCCGAGCGCGTATTATGCGGCGGACTATGTCGCGTATCCGGTGGCGACGCAGTTGGCGGAGAAGGCGGCGCCGATCGCGGCCCCCGGGCTGCCGAAATGACGACCGACGCGACCGCCGAGGAGATCAATTTCGACGGCATCGTCGGTCCGACGCATAATTATGCGGGGCTCTCGGTCGGCAATCTCGCTTCGGCGCGCAATGCAAATACGATCGCGCGCCCACGCGATGCAGCGCTGCAGGGGCTGGCGAAGATGCAGCGCTTGCGCGCGCTCGGCCTCGCGCAAGGCGTGTTGCCGCCGCACGAGCGGCCGAACATCGCCTGGCTGCGCTCGCTTGGCTTCAGCGGCAGCGATGGGCAAGTGTGGGAGAAGGCCTGGAAGAGCGAACCTACGATCGGGCGCGCCGCGCTCGCTTCGTCGGCGATGTGGGCGGCGAACGCGGCGACGATCTCGCCGAGCGCCGATTGCGCCGATGGGCGCCTGCACGCTTCCGTCGCGAATCTGCAGACGATGCTCCACCGCATCCTCGAAGCCGAGCAGACCGAGCGCACGCTGCGCCGGCTGATGCCGGACGAAGCGCGCTTTGCCGTTCACCCGGCGCTCATGCCGCACAGCGTCCTTTCCGACGAAGGCGCGGCCAATCACATGCGCATGGCCGCGAACCCGGGCGCAACGGGCGTCGAGATCTTCGTCTACGGCCGCACCGCGGCCGAGATCCGCACCGGCTTTCCGGCGCGGCAGACGCTCGAAGCCTGCCATGCGCTGGCGCGCCGGCATGAGCTGGATCCCGCCCGCACCATCTTCGCCCGCCAAGCCAGCGAAGCGATCGACGCAGGCGCCTTTCATAACGATGTCGTCGGCGTCGCGCACGAGCACGTGCTCTTCCATCACCAGGACGCGTTCGCCGACAAGGCCGCGCTCTACGCCCAAGTGCGATCGGCGGTCAAGGACTTCGCGCCGGTGTTCATCGAAGTCCCGCGCGCGCGTGTGGGGCTCGACGATGCGGTCACATCCTATCTCTTCAACTCGCAGCTGCTGCGCTTGCCCGGCGCGCGCGCGCTGACGCTGATCGCGCCGACCGAAGTGCGCGAGAACAACAAGACGGCGGCGTTCGTCGCCGAGATGATCGCGCAGCCGAACGCGGCGATCGGGCAGGTGGAGTATGTCGAAGTGCGCGAAAGCATGCGAAATGGCGGTGGGCCCGCGTGCTTGCGCTTGCGCATCGTCATGACGGCGCGCGAGCGCGCAGCGGCTGCGCAGGGGTTTTTCCTGGACGATGCGCTGGCGGGAAGGCTCGGAGCTTGGATCAAGACGCACTACCGCGAAGAACTCGCCCCCGCCGATCTCGCCGATCCAGCGCTGGTGGCGGAAACACAAACGGCGCTCGATGAGCTGACGCGCATCCTGCCGCTCGGCGGGGACTTCTATCCGTTCCAGCGCGGTTAGGCGGCTCTAGTTCATACGCACGGCGCCGATCGCCTGCATCAGCCCGAGCACGTCGGCGACCGCCCAATGCTCGACGACTTTGCCGTCTTCGAAGCGCAGCACCAGGACTTCCTCGAAGCGGATCGGATTTCCGGTCGGCTCGTGGCCCATGAACTCGCCTGTGTGCGTGCCGGTCACGACCAAGTGGCATGCGACGTTGTCGTCCTCGGCGATCAGGTTCGCGATCTCTGCGCGCAGGTCCGGGAAGGCGGCGTGGAATTGGCGGAACGTGTCCTTGACTCCGGCTGGACCGGGCTTCTGGCCTGGAAACGGATCGTGCGAAACGACATCAGCCGCGATGATCTCGTCGGCGACATCGTAGTCCTTGGCGTTGACGACACGATCGACGAAGCGCTCATAGCGGCGCTTGTTCTCGGCTGCGGTCGACATGCAGACGGCCTCTTTCGGCTTCGTTCCTTGGGAAACGCCGGAGGTGCGGGGTGGGTTCGCGCAAACAAAATCGGCAGCCGCATCGCTGCGGCTGCCGACCCAGTTTTTGCGAGGAGCCCGAGCGTTAGTTCAACGCCTCCGGCCGCAGCTTGTATTCGCCATCGTCCGTCTCATCGAACAGGAGATCGATCGAGGGGTGGTCGATCGGCTCGCCGCTGTCGTCCGGGACGAGGTTCTGTTCGGAGACGTAGGCCACGTAGTGGCTGTCGGAATTCTCGGCGAAGAGGTGGTAGAAGGGTTGCTTACGGTCGGGGCGCACGGGCTCCGGAATAGCTTCCAGCCATTCTTCGGAGTTCGAAAATTCCGGATCCACGTCAAAGACGACGCCGCGGAACGGGAAAAGCTTGTGTCGCACCACTTGGCCGATGGAGAATTTCGCTTCTTGCATCTTCTCCTCCTTCGTTACCTCCTTATCCTTCGCTCAGGTAACGTATGTACGGGGAACGCCCGCCACAAGGATTGGAGCCCGGCACACGAATAAGTGTGTTGTCCAAGCGCCAGGCTGCGCGATCGGGGCGAAAAGTGGGCGAAAAGCGGGGTGTCGCGCGACCGCGAATTCGCTACCATCTCCGGCGAAACAGCAGTTTGCGGGGTTCGCGCTCCGCTGGAATGATTAACCATGGTCAGTGATGGGCGGGCGCAGACGTCGCGGAGCGACGCGCGCCATGGCCCGCGATCGCGCGCACCCGTCTTCGCCGCGCTCGATCTGGGCACCAACAATTGTCGCCTCTTGATGGCGACGCAGAACGCCGACGGCAGCTTGCGCGTCGTCGACGGATTCTCGCGTATCGTCCGCTTGGGCGAAGGGCTCGCGCACACCGGCCGCTTGAGCGAAGGCGCGATGGCGCGCGCGTACCAGGCGCTCGCCGCCTGCGCACAGCGCATCGAAGCGCGATCCCCGGTCGCGGTGGGCTGCGTGGCGACGCAGGCGTGCCGCGGCGCGTCCAACGGGCAGGTTTTTCTCAGCCGCGTCGAGAAGGATCTGGGGCTCAAGTTCGACGTGATTTCGCCGGAGGAGGAAGCGCGGCTTTCGGTGCTCGGGTGCGCCAGCTTGCTCGAGCCGCGCGCGGAGCACGCGATGATCGTCGATATCGGCGGCGGCTCCACCGAGATGTCGTGGGTGGCGCCTGCCGATGTGCTCGGCGGCAAACTCGATCCGCCGATCGTCTCGTGGGGCACGTGTCCGCTCGGCGTCGTCACTTTGGCGGAGGACGAGCCGGAGCCGGAGGGCGGCGACAAGCGCGCCTGGTACCAGGCGCTAGTTGGACGGCTCGCCGATATGATTGCCCCGGTCGGCGCGGCGCAGCACCTGCGTCGTGCGTTCGCGGAAGGGCGCGCCGACATCATCGGCACGTCGGGCACGGTGACGAGCCTGGCCGGCGTCTTTCTCGATCTGCCGCGATACAACCGCGCCCGCGTTGACGGCATGTGGTTCGATGTCGACGATTGCCGCCGCACCATCGCGACGCTGCTCTCGCAGTCGCGCGAAGAACGCGCCGACAATCCGTGCATCGGCAAGGACCGCGCCGATCTCGTCGTCATGGGCGGAGCGATCCTGGATGCGGTGCTGCGGGTGTGGCCCGCCCAGCGCGTGCGCGTCGCCGATCGCGGCTTGCGCGAAGGCGTGCTGATGCGGCTGATGGCGGCGCATGCGAAAGGCGCGGCATGAGCGACGAAGAGCCTCCGAAGCGGCGCTGGAAAGCGAAGCCGCCGAAGGCCGCCGGCGGCGGCGAACGCCAGCTGCAGACGCGCGTGAAGAACAAGAAGCTCGACGAAAGCTCGCGCAATTGGGTGAAGCGGCATCTGAACGATCCCTACGTCGCCCGCGCCCGCGCCGACGGCTATCGCGCCCGCGCGGCCTACAAGCTGATCGAACTCGACGAGCAGTTTCAGTTCCTGAAGCGCGGCCTGCGCGTCATCGACCTCGGCGCCGCGCCCGGCGGCTGGGCGCAGGTGTGCGTCAAGCGCGGCTGCAAAGTGGTTGGCGTGGACCTGTTGCCGATCGATCCACTCGAGGGCGCGACGTTCTTCCAGATGGACTTGACCGATCCGGCGACGCCGCCGGTGCTGCTCGAAGCGCTCGGCGGTCCGCCCGATCTCGTGCTCTCCGACATGGCCGCCAACACCACCGGTCACGCCAAGACCGACCAAGTCCGCACCGGCGCGCTGGCGGAAGCGGCGGCCGAGTTCGCGCTGGCGCATCTCGCGCCGGGCGGCGCGTTCGTGACCAAGGCGTTCCAGGGCGGGCTCGATACGGAGCTGCTCACGCGGCTGAAGCAGGGCTTTGCCACGGTGCGTCACGCCAAGCCGCCTGCGAGCCGCGCGGAAAGCTCGGAAGTATATGTCGTGGCGATGGGACGGAAGGCGTGAACCGAGGCTGGTAAGGGGACTTTGATGTTTCGAACGCTCTTTGGATTTGCCGCCGCAGCGGCTGCGCTTTGTTCTCACGCCGCACAGGCTTGTTCGGTCACTGCCGATTATGTTGCCCCGTCCAATTTCGAGCTTGTCCAGATTGCCGACGCGATCGTCGTCGCAACGCCGCAGCGGCGGAGTGTAAGCTGGAATGATGATGACGGGCCCAGTGTCCGCTTTCGTGTCCAGCAGGCGCTGAAGGGCGAGACGCCGCGCGATCTGACGTTGCCGGGCACTACAATCGGGCAGGTCGAATTGGGCGATGCAAATAGGCTGATCGGAGCGCATCCGGACGCCCACGCCGGGATGTGCATTCGGCAGACGTTTCGCAGAGGCCAGCCTGTGCTCTTGTTCCTGGCGCGCGATGCACAAGGGCAGTGGCGTCAGCTCGGCTTTCCGTTCGCGCGGGTCAATGAAGACTATTTCGGCCCCGACGCGCTCTGGCCGCGCACCGTGCGTCAGTATCTTGCCATTCAGTCGGAATATGAACCCATGCAGGAATTGGCAGCCCTGGAGCGCCTGCTCGAGGGCGAGTTGGCCAACCCGCAAACAGAAGAGGAGCGCGAGCGCGCGCGCGACATACTGAGCCATCTCATGTCGCGCTCCGAATGGAAGCCAACACAGTATCTGATCGAGAGTTACGAAGGCTTGGAGCGTGGCGAGACACCCCGATACGCATTTCGTTCGCGCGCCGCCGATCAGGAGCAGTCTGCCGCGCAAGCATTGGCGTCTTTGGTATTTGCCGATCGAGCAGTGCCGGCCATCTCTACCAATGACCAGATGTGGTTTGTGCTGAACGCGCTCATCAGCGGCGACCACCCGGAGGCCGCGCCGCTGTTCGAGCGCATTCTCGCCAACGAGCCCAACCCTTGGCAGCTTGGCATGGCGATCAGATTTATCGCCAAGCATGGGGACTATCCAACAGCCTATGGGCTCATCGAAACCCAGGCGCTGGACGCGCTGTCCACGGCGTCGGACGAAGACGCGCGTCATCTGATCCGCGCCATTCAGAGAACTCAACTGGGCGAGCAATGGATTCCGGGCGCCGAGCCGTGGCGCGCTCACCCCGAGATTGCGGCGCGGTGGCCGGCCCTGGCGCAACGGCTTTGGGACTTCCAGGTGACGCGGTTCGGCGAGAGGCAGGCCTATCCGTTTCCAGACGTGGATATCAGGTAGCCGCGCGCGCAGCTGCGAAGACTGGACAACCGGCCCCAGAATCTCTACCAGCCGTCCATGGAAATCCGTGAAGCTTTGACCTTTGACGACGTGCTCCTCGAACCGAGCGCGTCCGAAGTGCTGCCGGCGGATGTCGGCACCGCCACGCGGCTGACGCGCTCGATCTCCCTCAATATCCCGCTCATTTCGGCGGCGATGGATACGGTGACCGAGGCGCGGCTCGCCATTGCGATGGCGCAGGCGGGCGGGATGGGGATCATCCACCGCAACATGACGCCGGCCGAGCAGGCCGATCAGGTCAAGATGGTCAAGAAGTTCGAGAGCGGCATGGTGATCGATCCGATCACCATCCATCCGGATATGACCATTGGCGAGATCGTCATGATCAAGGAGGCGCGGCGGATTTCCGGCTTCCCGGTGGTCGACCGCGAGAGCGGCAAACTGGTCGGCATCCTCACCAACCGCGACATGCGCTTCGCCGACATGAAGGAGCGCGTCGCCGACTTGATGACGAAGGACGATCTCATCACGGTGCGCGACGGGGTGAACGAGGGCGAAGCCAAGAAGCTGCTGCACAAGCACCGCATCGAGCGCGTGATCGTCACCGACGAAGCGAACCGCGTGACCGGTCTCATCACGGTGAAGGATTTCGAGAAAGCGCAGGCGTTTCCGAACCGGGCCAAGGACGAGCGCGGCCGCTTGCTCGTGGGCGCCGCCTCGACCATCGGCGACGCAGGCTATGAGCGCTCGCTGGCTCTGATCGAAGCGGGCGTCGATGTCGTCGTGATCGATACGGCGCACGGCCATTCGAGTGCGGTGCTGGCGGCGGTGAATCGGATCAAGCGCGAGTCGAACAAGACGCAGATCGTCGCCGGCAATGTCGCGACCGCCGATGGCGCGAAGGCGCTGATCGATGCGGGCGCGGACGGCGTGAAGGTGGGCATCGGCCCGGGTTCGATCTGCACCACGCGCATCGTCGCCGGGGTCGGCGTGCCACAGTTGACGGCGGTGATGGATGCGGCGAAGGCGGCGGCGAAGGCCGACGTGCCGGTGATCGCCGACGGCGGCATCAAGTTCTCGGGCGATCTCGCCAAGGCGCTCGCGGGCGGCGCGGAAGTGGCGATGATCGGCTCGTTGCTGGCGGGCTCGGAAGAAGCGCCGGGAGACATCATTCTCTATCAGGGCCGCTCCTATAAGAGCTATCGCGGCATGGGCTCGCTCGGCGCGATGGCGCGCGGCTCGGCCGATCGCTACTTCCAGAAGGAAGTCACCGATCAGATGAAGTTCGTGCCGGAGGGCATCGAAGGGCGCGTGCCGTTCAAGGGCCCGGTGGCGAACATCATCCACCAGCTGATCGGCGGCCTGCGCGCCTCGATGGGCTATGTCGGCGCGGCGAATTTGAAAGAGATGCGCGAGAAGGCGAAGTTCGTGAAGATCACGAGCGCGGGCCTGCGCGAAAGCCACGTGCACGATGTCTCCATCACGCGTGAGGCGCCGAACTACCCGCTGGGGGGCTGAGCGCCTCGGGATGACCGGCGGGTCCGCAAGTGCTATATTGCCACTATGAGCGATACCGCCGTTCTTCCCCGCCCGATCGCCCGTGAGGCGACCCGCCTTCCGTTCACGATGGACGAAGTCCTCGCGCTCCAAGCGGCGGGCAAGGTCCCATATAAGCGCACGCAATTGCTGGACGGGGAGATCCACAAAATGCCGGCGGATGGGCTGCGCCACATTCATTACGTGATGAAGATTGGCGCGCGTGTGTTCCAGGCGCTGGAGCCGAAGGGTTTCGTTGTGGGTCTTCAGACGACGCTTCATCTGTCGCGCTACAATGGACCCTCGCCGGATGTGTATGTTCTGTCGGCGGGGCCCTTGGTGAAGGAAACGCCGAGCGAGCGCATTCTGCTGGTGGCGGAAGTGGCGGACACGACGCTGGCGGACGATTTGCGCGACAGCGCCTCGCGCTATGCGCGCCACGGGGTCGAGGAATATTGGGTCGTCGATGTCAGAAATCGGCGCACGCATGTGCATCTCAACCCTCGCGATGGCGCTTATGGCGAGCCGAAGCGCGTGCCGTTCGAGGACGAGCTGAGGCCGACACGGATTGCGGATTTCGTGCTGCGCGTCGCCGATCTCGATCCGCAAACGCCGCTCGACGACGCGGACTGATCGCCTAACTTCTTTTTGCGAGCCGTTTGGGTTCGCGCTTCTTCGGGGTTCCTCCCATGCGTCCAGGCGCGCGGCAGCAGGCCGCGATAGAGATTCTTTCCACGCTCGAGAGTCAGCGTCGGCCAGCTGCCGATGCGGTGAAGGACTGGATGCTGTCGCATCGCTTCGCCGGCTCGAAGGACCGCGCCGAGATCGGCGATCTCGTGTTCGGGGCGCTGCGGTGGAAGCAATCGAGCGCGTTTCGGATGGGGGCGGATACGCCGCGGGCTTGGGTGTGGGGGGCGTTGCGGTGGGGGTTCGGCTGGAGCGCGGAGCAAATCGAGCAGAGCTGTTACGGCGATCCGCATGCGCCCACGCCGCCGACGGAGGCGGAGCGGACGGCGCTGGCGGATGCGACGCTGGAGGGCGCGCCGGCCTGGGTGCGGGGGGATTATCCGGAATGGCTGGACTCCAGTTTCGAGCGCGCGTTTGGGGCGGCGCGCGGGGATGAAGGCGCGGCGCTGGCGGCGCCGGCGCCGTTGGATTTGCGTGCGAACACTTTGAAGACTTCGCGCGAGAAGCTGATCGCGGCGCTCTCCGAAAGTCCGAAGCTGAAGGAGGCGCCGCTGGCGGCGCCGCGTGCGCCCGACGGCGTGCGGATTCCCTGGGCGCAGGGGCGGACGTTTCCTTGGGCCAGCGAGCAAGCCTTTTTGAAAGGCTGGTTCGAGGTGCAGGACGAGGGCAGCCAGCTGACGGCGCTCTTGTCGGGCGCCGCGCCTGGGATGCAAGTCGCCGACGTGTGTGCGGGCGGCGGCGGCAAAACATTGGCGCTGGCGGCGCTGATGGAAAACAAGGGGCAGATTTTCGCGCACGATGTCGATGGCCGCCGGCTTGCGCCGCTGCGTGAGCGCGCTGAACGCGCGGGCGTGCGCAATCTGCAGATCCGCGCGCCGGCGCGCACACGCGATGTGTTGGAGGATTTGCGCGGGCGGATGGACATGGTGTTCGTCGATGCGCCGTGCACGGGCTCGGGCACCTGGCGGCGCAATCCGGATTCGAAGTGGCGGCTCAGGCCGAACGCTTTGGCGAAGCGGCGCGAGGAGCAGCAGGAGGCGCTGAGGCTGGCGGCGCCTTTGGTGAAGCCGGGGGGGCGGCTGGTTTATGTGACCTGTTCGGTGCTGCCGGAAGAGAACGAGGATGCGGTGGCTGCATTCCTCGCATCTTACGACAGCTTCGCGCCTGTAGGATTGGGAACCGTGATTGCGCCGATGTATCCGCGCGGGCTGGCGGCGCAGATGACGCCGCTGCTGACGGGCTGCGACGGCTTCTTCATCGCCGCGCTGGAGCGGCGCGGTTAACTGGGGAAATGCGGCGAGTGTCCGTGCCAGCGCCCCCTCAGTCATCGTGCTTCGCACGCTGACAGCTCCCCCGCGAGCGGGGGAGCAGTTTGCCGGCGCTTAGGCTTCGATATCGACGTACTGGCCTTTGCGAAGCGACTCCTCGTACTCGGCCTTGTCTTGCGCCATGCGCTGCTCGCGCGGATCGGCGAGCTTGGCGCGCTGAGCCTTGCGCATCTTGTCGGCGAGCGCGGCGGGATCGACGCGGAGCTTCTCGCGAACGAGGTCCTGGTGCGTCACCGCTGCGCCGAATTCGACGGCCGCGCGGCCTCCTTTCTGATCGTGCGCCGGCGGAGCTTGGGGTGGAGCTGCCGGCGCGATGCCTGAAATCGCGGCCATGGACGAAGCATGCGCCGCGTCGGTTAGCGTTCCGTTCAGAAGTGTTGATAATTTCTGATAAGCATATCGGGATATGACTCGCGCGCCGCTCGACATCGCCATTGCCGGTTGCGGCGTCGCGGGACTCGCGCTCGCGACGCTGCTGCGCCAGCAGGGCGCGCGGGTTGTGGTTTACGACCGTTTGCAAACGCCGCGTCCGCTCGGCTCGGGCATCATCGTGCAGCCGGTGGGTTTGCATGTGCTCGACGCGATCGGCGCCGGACGTGCGGTCCGTGAGCTCGGCTCGCCGATCGAGCGGCTCTATGGCTTGAGCGGCGAACGCATCGTACTCGACGTGCGTTATCGGGCGCGCGGCAGGCAAGCGGCCTGCGGCTTGGGCGTGCATCGCGGCGCGCTGTTTCAGGCGCTCTACGATGCGGCGCTGGCGAGCGGGGCGGAGATCGTCAGCGGGCATGAGATTGTCGGGGCGAGCGATGGACGGCTCGCCTTCGCCGGCGGCAAGCAAAGCGCGACGTTCGATCTTGTTGTCGATGCGCTCGGCATGCGTTCGCCGTTGTCGCGACCGCCTGATGCGCCGCTGCCGTTCGGCGCGTTGTGGGCGAGCTTGGACTGGGCCGGGCCGTTCGATCCGGCGGCGCTGGAGCAGCGTTATGTCGCCGCGCGCAAGATGGCGGGCGTGCTGCCGATCGGGCGCCTGCAAGGCGAAGAGCGGCAGCAGACGGCGTTCTTCTGGAGCTTGAAGCACGCCGATCACGCCGCCTGGCGCGCAACGCCGCTTGCGGCGTGGAAAGACGAAGTGCTGGCGCTGTGGCCGGCGACGGCGCCGTTGCTGCAGCAGATCCGATCGCACGACGATCTGGTGTTTGCGTCCTACGCGCACCGCACGTTGCGTGCGCCGGTGTCGCGTCATTGTGCGCATGTGGGCGACAGCTGGCATTGCGCCAGCCCGCAGCTCGGGCAGGGCGCGAACATGGCGCTCTTGGATGCGTTCGCGTTGGCGCGCGCGTTGGAGACGCAGAGCAATCTCGATGCGGCGCTCGGCGAGTACGCGCGGACGCGGCTTTGGCACATTCGATTGTATCAGGCGGTCTCCTATCTGTTCACGCCGGCCTATCAGAGCGACAGCGCGATGATTGCCTGGCTGCGGGATTTTCTTCTCTCGCCGTTGTCGCGCATTCCGCCGGCGCCGCAGATGTTGGCGGCGTTGGTCGCGGGAGAATGGGGCGCGCCGGTGTCGGCGATTGGCCTTCCCTCGCCCCGCGAGCGTACGCGAGCGGGGGAGGGATAGAGGGAGGGGAAATGTCGATTTCGCTCAGCCTTTTGTGCGGTTTCACTGTCCCCCTCCCTCGATCCCTCCCCCGCGCCTTCAGCGCGGGGCGAGGGACGCGCGCGAGCGCTCGCCGCTGCGCGAGTTTCGTTTCGTACTGCCTCCAAAGCGAGAGGCGGGGCGCGTCGGACGCGCTGGGATAGTGCCTAAGTCGCGCCGATCATCGCTGAGCGGCGCCGCGCGTCGAACGCGCCCCGTAACGGCCGTTTGTCCCGGATTGGCGAGCCAGGAGTTTTTGACTCATCTGCATGGTTGCGCACGCAGAGGTCTTAGCTCCTTATGACCACGAGCCGGTTCAGCGCGTCAGAGTCATCCGAAACAACTCTGGACCCTGCGGTTTCAGGCCCCGCAGGCAACGCAAGCATCGTTCGCTTCGCCTGGTGGAGTGTAGGTCCCACTCGACTTCCTCAACGATGATTTGGATTTCTCCGTTTCATCGAAGCGACGCTTGCCGCGCCAGCCGCTGTCCTGACATTCAGAAGCTTCGGACGTCTTCGAATTCCTCTCGATCAGGACGAAGCTATTATACGGCTGCTTCTCGCCTGTCGGATAAGATTCTTCTCGTCCGTTTAGATTCAGGGGATTAGCGGCGAATGCGCGTGGATAAGCAGGAGGCGTATCCCCGCTTGGGCGTCATGATAGAGGTCGCAGTGCAGCACGGCGCGTCCAGACTCTTGGATGGCCTTGATCGACTGGCGTGGCGAGGCGCCGCTCGGCGGCCAGGGGGTTGAAAGCGAAGACTTCTTGTTGATGCCGACGAGATCGGCGGTTGTCGGCGCTGACGTGCCGGCGACGAAATGCTCGAGCAACCGCGTCTCTTCGTTCGCTGGCTTGGAGCGCTTTGGGTGCATCCATCGTGCTTCGAGCGGTCGCGCTTCTCGCGTAGCCCTTTACGGTCTGACTGGAGGACGAACCCGAGGAGAACTACGCGCAGTTGCGTCTTGCGTCGCGCGATCGATCGGTGCGGCCGCCGCTCCAGCGACTCCGGCGGGAGGCGTTGCTTCCAAGGGCAACAACTCCATCGCCAGCGCGAAGACGCTGGTGAGAACAGTCAGCCACGCCGTCATCCGAACATCGCGATCAGGATGCTTCATGAGGACGAACGCAGGATCGTTTGAGAACTGGAACTTGAGATAGTAGTTGCCGACCGCGCCTGGTCTCTTGGCGGCAGCGCCGGAATGGCGGATTCGGTCGAGCAAGTTCTTCGACTTCGAAGCTCGGAGATTCGAGACACGCTGCTCGATGAAATCTTCGCGTGCTTGGCGCACATCGTCCATGACCGGCTCGCTCAAAGAAATGAGCTGTAGCGCGTCGTCGCCAGACCAACGTTCCAGAATTCGGCAAACGCGCGCGTGTTCCTGAGCGCGATCGCACGTCGGATAGCCTTGGGTGGGTGTATCTGTTTCGATATCGAGGATTGGCCAAAATACCTCTTCGGTGCCCACGTCCGGCACCTCGTTTCCTTTAGCCATGTCGACAAGGGCACGCAGGTTACTCGCCGAAACGCTAAGTTGCATGTTGCGAGTGAACAGCTTGGCGTGCTGGCGCTTTCCGCGGTGACCATCATACACGTACATGAACGTTACGCGCGCCTGCACACCATCCATCGACAACGGCACCAAGGTGCGAGGGACAATGATTGTATCGCTCGGGATGGAAGTTGCGCTGTGACGCCGGATGGCGACAGGACCGCGCTCGGCGTTTTGTAAATCGCCGCTGTATATTTTTGCGATGACCCAAATCGTGCAGAGAACGAACAACAGAAGGCAGAACAGTCGGAAAGGCATCGAGTACCAAATCGCGATGCAAAGTCCGACGAACGCCTCCCACGTCGTCGGTAACCCCACGCCCGCCAACGACTGCACGATGTCCATTTCCGCCTCCCCCGAGTTGGTTAACGGAACTTAACCATTGGGGATAAGTCGATGCAACCGGGGCGGGCGTAGACTATTCCTGCGGGGGAGCGAGGGCATGCGACAGAGCCAGCTCGCGTTGCTCGATCCGGCTCCAGAAGCGGTCGTGGAGGAAGTAGGCGAGGGTTTGGACGGCGGGTTCGATGACGCCGACCGCTAGGGCGGCGCGCCAGTCTTGGGTGATGGCGAAGGTGACGGCAATCGCCACCAGGAAATGCATCAGCGAATAGGAGCCGGTCTTGAGGGCGAGGCGCATGGGTCAGTCGCTATTGAGAACGATTCGCATGTAGGCGGTTCTGGGTGGGGGTGCAAGGGGCGTCTGCCGTGGGGGGTGAGACATGCGGGCCTGAAGGCCCGCGGTCCAGCTTGGAGAGGTCCGAGCTATTGCCCCTGGGTCCCGGCTCTACGGCGCTTCGCGCCTCCGGCCGGGATGACGGGCTCACTCTTGGCGGCTCTTGTTTTCCGCGCAGCAGCTGCGCAGGCGGCGCAATTGACGGGGTTCGCGACGCGCTCCATTTCAGGCCATGGCCCACCCCGCTCAAAGCGCTCAGGTCCATGAGCGCGTTCTCATCATCGATTTCGGATCACAGGTGACGCAGCTGATCGCGCGGCGCGTGCGCGAGAACGGCGTCTATTGCGAGATCCATCCGTACAACAGGGTCGACGCCGCGTTCCTCAAAAGCTACGCGCCGAAGGCGATCATTTTTTCGGGCGGGCCCTCGAGCGTGCTGGACGAGCCGAGCCCGCGGGCGCCGGACGAGGCGTTCAAGTTGGGCGTGCCGATCCTCGCCATCTGCTACGGCCAGCAGACGATGCAGGTGCAGCTCGGCGGCAAGGTCGAGGGCGGGCACGCGCGCGAGTTCGGCCGCGCCGATGTCGAGATCCGGAAAGCGTCGCCGCTGTTCGAGGGCTGCTGGACTGTCGGCGGCAAATATCCGGTGTGGATGAGCCACGGCGACCGGGTGACGGAGCTGGCGGAGGGCTTCGAAGTGATCGCCACCAGCGAGAACGCCCCGTTCGCAATCGCGGTCGATGAGACGCGGCGCTTCTATACAACGATGTTTCACCCGGAAGTCGTGCACACGCCGGACGGCGGCAAGCTGCTCAAGAACTTCACGCACAAGATCGCCGGTTTGAAAGGCGATTGGACGATGGCGGCGTTCAAGGACGAAGCGATCGCCCGCATCCGCGCGCAGGTGGGCGACGGCACGGTGATCTGCGGATTGTCCGGCGGCGTCGATTCTTCGGTGGCGGCGGTGCTGATCCACGAAGCGATCGGCGACCGGCTGCATTGCGTGTTCGTCGACCACGGGCTGATGCGGAAGGACGAGGCGCAACAGGTGGTCTCGCTGTTCCGCGATCATTACAACATTCCGCTGATCCACGCCGACGAGAGCGCGCGTTTCTTGGGCGCGCTGGCGGGCGTGTCCGATCCGGAAGCGAAGCGCAAGACGATCGGCAAGCTCTTCATCGACGTGTTCGAGCAGCACGCGCACGAAGTCGGCGGCGCGCAATTCCTGGCGCAGGGCACGCTCTATCCGGATGTGATCGAGAGCGTCAGCGCCATCGGCGGGCCGTCGGTGACGATCAAGTCGCACCATAATGTCGGCGGGCTCCCTGAGCGCATGAACATGAAGCTGGTCGAACCGCTGCGCGATCTCTTCAAGGACGAAGTGCGCGCTTTGGGGCGTGAGCTTGGGCTGCCGGAGACGTTCGTCGGCCGCCATCCGTTCCCGGGGCCGGGCCTCGCGATCCGCGTGCCGGGCGAGATCACGCGCGAGAAGCTCGACATCCTGCGCGAGGCCGACGCGATCTATCTCGACGAAATCCGCAAGGCGGGCTTGTACGATACGATCTGGCAGGCGTTCGCGGTGCTGCTGCCGGTGAAGACGGTGGGCGTGATGGGCGATGGGCGCACGTACGAATATGTCTGCGCACTGCGCGCGGTGACGTCGACGGACGGGATGACGGCGGACTTCTTCCCGTTCTCGATGGACTTCCTCGGCCGCGCCGCCACGCGCATCATCAACGAAGTGCGCGGCGTGAACCGGGTGGTGTACGACGTGACGTCGAAGCCGCCGGGCACGATCGAGTGGGAATGATTCAGGGCGCTTCGGGACCTATCGCCAAAGTCGGCGCTCCCGATCCGACGCTCTGAAGAGCCGCCGAAACATCGGCGAAAACTCGCCGCCGTTCGCCGGGCGCTTTGCGTTCGTCAGAACGCGAGCCAGGTCCCGTCTTCGAGGCGCTGGTGTGTTGCGCGTTGACACTCGGCGAAGACGCCGAGGAACCGGTCGACGCCGCTGCGGCCCATCGCAAACGGATTGGAGGCCGACGGATCGGCCTGCAGCCGACGCAAGTGGTAGAACATCGCGCTCTGGTAGCCGTGCGTATTGATCAGCGTGTCAGCGCCGACCTGGGCGGCGACAGAGCGCAGGTAGTCCATCGAGCGGGCGTATTGCGCGGCCTCGTCGGGGTTGTCGTTGCCGCTGAGGACCAGGAGCTGACGCGTCTCGCCCTGATGCTGCACGGGGATGATCACCGACATCTGTCCCGGCGTATGACCCGGATTGAGCACCGCCACCACTTCCGTGCTTGGGCCAATGCGAATGCGAGCAGAGCCCGTGGTCTGGCCAGGCTCCGGTTCGATGCGCATGTCGATCCGGTTTGGGACAGAGCGCAGCCGCGTTTGGTGCAGCGCGGCCGCCTCTGCCGCATCAGTGGGACGCGAGCGCCAGCGCACGGTGGCGCCGGGCGGCGGCGTTTCGCCGTTCCGCAGCGCTTCACGCGCTTGATCGACGATAGCCGCGTCCGGTGCGCCCATGACGACTTTGGCCTCCGGCGCCAGTCGCTGAACGACATTCGCGCCGCCGGTGTGGTCGGCGTGCATGTGACCGAGAAAGACGTAACGGATGTCGGCAGGGTTGAGCCCAGCCGCTGGCATCTCGCTCAAAACCACCTGCTCGAACTCTTCTGGCGTCGTCATCGTGTCCACCATCAACAGCCCGTCCGGTGTGCGCACGACGATGACGCCGAGACCATCGGCGCCGAAATACCAGGCGTTGTCGAGAAAGCGTGCGCCGCCCGAGGGCATCGGCGTGCGTGCGAAGCGGGAGTGGAAGAAGCCCTGCGGGGAGACGAGATCTTGCGCCGGATCGATGAGTTCGTCGACTTCCTGCCCAGCGCCGGCGTCCTCGGGGCTGCGATATCCGGTTTCGCACCACACGCGATATGCCCAACGGATGAGCGGATTGTCATCGGCGTACGCCAGCGCTCTTGCCGCATCGTTGTAACCGCGCGCCAATGGCAGGTCGGGCCGGATCGGGCCGCGAAACGGCCGAGCCGGGTCGGCGGTGTGTGAAAAGGCAAGCGCAGCGTCTTGCGGCGTCGCGCCGGCGCACGCCGCCAGTAGGCACCCGGATATCACAAGGGCAATCGCTCGTGACGACATTCTCGCCTCCAACTCACTTGGGTTCGTCAACTTTGATGGGCGTCGCGCCAGGGGGGCGCCTGAGGAGCCGGCGCACAGGGCGATCGACGCGGAAACGGCGCGCGCGCTCGTGCAGCGGTTCGTCTGCAACCGTGCCGCGGGCAAGACCGCGTATGTAGTCGTTCCACGTCGCGACATCGAAGCGCTCGACCCATAGCGAAGGATCGTCGATGTCTTGCGAAACGCTCCAGTTGGTGGCGCCGTCGCGACGGCGAATGTGGCCAAGCGCGAAGATGGCTTCCATCAACGCGGCCGTGTCGCCGGGAGCGCTTTGGTATTCAATGAGGATCGTGAGCGGGCCGCTGCTCGGCGTCAGCGTAGCGCGAGCCGAGCGCGCATCCCGGCTGCTTGCGCTGAGATCGGGCGAGCTCCGGTCGGGTACGCGTTCGATGCCGGGTACAAGCAAGCTGCCGATGAGGAAAAGCGCGGCGCCCGAGCAGGCGATGGCGAGGTTCGCCGCCTCCGCGGCGAGACCACAAAGCGCCGAGCCCAGTGCGAGCGCTCCAAAGGTGGCCAGGCGGCTGAGCGCGACGGCGCGGCCAACGACCCATTTCGGACTGCCGAATTGGATGGCGCTGGTGAGCGTCGTCATGGCGGCGTTCCAGCCGAAGCCGCCCGCCGCCATGAAGACCACGGAAAGCAGTGTGATTGTGCTGAAGGCCAGGCCTGCGGTGGCGACAGCAACGAGCGCGATGGCCATTTGGAGGTGGCGTTGGGCGCCAAGGCGAATCTGAAGTGTCGAACTGAGCAGCGCGCCCAACACCGAGCCAGCGCCGAAACCGGTGAGAAGAAGGCCGTAGCCTATCGGTCCGGCGTCGAGGCGCTGCTGAGCGACGACGGGCGTCAACGCCCAAATGGCGCCGCCGCCGAGGCCGAGCAAAGCGCTGCGAAGCAGCGTGCTCCGAAGCGCGGGCGCCATGATGACGTAGCGCAAGCCGGAGGAGATGGCCGCGTGCAATGGTTCTGGCGGCGCGGCGCGAGGCGTCTGAGGCAGCTTGTTCACGGCCATCACCATCGCGGCGCCGAACAAGGCGAGCGCGTTCAGCGCAAAGGCCAGAAACGGCCCGCTTAGCGCGATGATCAGACCGCCGAGCGCCGGACCGGTTGACCGCGCCATATTGAAGGCGAGCGAGTTGAGGCCGATCGCGGCAGGCAGGTTCTCGCGCGCCACGAGATCGCCGACGGAGGCGTGCCATGCCGGTTGCTGGATTGCGATCACCGCTCCGATCATGGCCGTCGCGACGAGCAGCAGCGCAGGAGTCACCGCGTCGAAATAGGCGAGCACCGCGAGCGCGCCGGCAATCACGCAGCCGCCAATCTGCGCGATCAGCATGATGACGCGACGATCGGAGCTGTCCGCCAGCGCGCCTGCAGGGAGGGACAGGAGCAGAAACGGCGCCAGCGTCGCCGTCTGCACCAGCGACACGATGAACTCGGACCCGTGCAGCGTCGTCATCATCCAGGCGGCGCCAAGCGATTGGATCACTGCGCCGAAATTGAAGACAAACGCCGAAACCCAGAGCGTTCGGAACAGTCGATCGCCAAGCGGCGTGAATGTCAGCGCACGCCACTCCGCAAAGCTCCGTGCGGCGCTGCTTACGAGTCCACGAAGGTTCAAAACGCGCCTGCACAGAAAAAAGGGCCAGCGGTCCAAAGGACCGCTGGCGAAACTCTCTTCCGGGAGGAGGGACGAGTACGCGGAAATTCCATCGCTAGAAGGAGTGCTTGATCTGCACCCCGTAAGTGCGTCCCGCGGCGAAGGTGCCGCGACGGTTTACGAGGTCGGTCGCCCGCTCCCACGCGACGTAGCGATTATCGGCGGCGTTGTTGACGAACACGCCGATGCGCCACTGATCCGTTTCAACGCCGGCCGCGAGGTCGATCGTTTCGGGATTGTCGAGCTCGGCCAGGTTGTCGTTGTCGGTGAAGCCGTTCCAGGCGTTGTTGTAAGAGGCGAACGAGTAGAGATCGAGGTTCGCGGTGAGCGGCGTGTCGTAGCTCACGATGGCGGAGAACGAGTGCTCGTAGGTCCGCGGCACGCGGTTGCCGGTGTAATCATCGCCGCCGGCGACGAAATCTTCGAACTTCGCGTCGAGATATCCGTAGACGAGATCGAACCGGAGACCTTCCGTCGGCAGTAGGCTCAACTGGACTTCAAAGCCTTGGTTGCGGATTTCGCCCGCGTTGACGCCAAGAGTGTTGAGATCGAGGTTGGGATCGTCGATCTGAACGAGGGCGTCAGAGCGATCCTGCAAGAACGCCGCGAGGTTCAAGATCGCGCGGCCTTCGAACAGCTCCCATTTAAGGCCGGCCTCGTAGCCGATGGTGGTTTCCGAATCGAAGGCCTGCAGTTCCGGCGTGGCCGAGATTGGATTGAAGCCGCCGGCTTTGAAACCTTGGACCGCTTTGAAGTAGGCGAGAATGTCCGCGCTTGGGCGCCAGTTGACGCCGCCGCCGAAACTGACGTTTTCGAACGAGGCGCTATTCTCCCCCGATACTTCGAAGGTCGCGCCCGTGAACGCGCCGATCACTTCTACGCAGGCGTCGCAACCGCCGACAAAGGTCTGACCGAAGGTGATGTCCTTCTCGTCACGGGTCCAGCGTCCGTTGGCCCAGATCTCCCATTGCGGGTTGATCTCGTAGTTGGCCTCAGCGAACACGGCGACGGAGTTCAAGCTCTGAACGTTGTCGAAGCGGATGTAGGCGGAGTCGCCCAGGAAGCCGGTGAGACCCGTCAGGCCAGGCGTCAGGCCGATCGCCGCGATGGAGGTGCCGTCCGGGATCGGCACGCCGAAGAGCGCATCCCAAATCGGCTCTGACCCTGGCGGGGTCACGCCGGTGGCGTACATGTCGGCCAGATTGAGGCCGAAGAGCGCGCCCGCGAAATCGCCCCCGTTCAGAGAGTTGTATGTGAGATCGACATCCTCTTTGAGGTAGTTCGCGCCGACAATATAGCTGAAGCCGTTGACGGGGTCCGCGGCAAACCGGAGCTCGGCGAATGTCGATTGTTGCGCCGCATTATATTGGCGGCCGCTGATCTCGAACTCGGTATAATCATCGTCACGGCTGAGATCGTAGGCCGCATCGCGGTAGCTTACGATCGCCGTGGCAGTGCCCGCGTCGACGGTCCAGTTCGCCTCCTGCGTAAACTGCCACTGGTCGAAGTTCTGGAACGTCGGCCAGTCGCGGAACTGATTGTCGGTGTCGTCGGCGCTGTAGCCCGGATTGCCCGGGATCGGCAGCACATCTTCATTGTCCAGGAAGCCGCCTGTTCCGTTCGGCGAATCCATAATCAGCCGCTGGAAGCCTTCGGTTTCGATGGTTTCGAAGCTGGTGAGGAATTCGAGGTTCGACGTCGGCGCGAGCAGGAAACGCGCGCGGATTGAGCCCGTTTCACCGGCGTCCGTGTAGTGGTCCTGGTTGACGATGTAGTCGAAGCCTTCATCCTGATTGATCATCAAGCCAGAGAGACGCAGCGCGGCTTGGTCGCCCACGGGAATGTTGACGGCGCCGCGGAATTCTTGCCGCTCCAAATTGCCGGCGCGCAATTCGCCGTAGCCGCTCAGGTCGTCGAGCTCAGGACGTTGTGTAATCACGTTGAGCGCGCCGCCGACGGCGTTGCGACCGTAGAGGCCAGCCTGCGGTCCGCGCAGCACTTCGACGCGTTGCAAGTCGTAGAACGTCGCTGTCGAGAAGAGGCGGCCGCCGATATAAACGCCGTCGCGATAGACGCCGACGCCTGGATCTTCGTCCTGCGTGTTGCGGCCGCTGCCACGAACGGAGATTTCGCTCGAGGTCTCGGAATCGGTTGTGAGCTTTGCGTTTGGCGTGAGTTCTACAAATTCGTCGACCTCATCCAGACCGCCGGCTTCGATCACGGCCTCGGAGAACACCGAAATCGCATCCGGTACGTCCTGCACGCTCTGTTCGCGTCGGCGCGCGGTGACGATCAGCTCGTCAGATTCCTCCACTGCGGTCTCCTGTGCGACCGCAATCGTAGGCGCGCAGAGGAACGTCGCCAGCGACGCCCCGACGAGGAGACTCGCCCGACCGGTAAATTTCAGCATACACGTCCTCCCCATCCCCGATTTGTCTCGAGGTTAGCAGAGACGCTAACACCGTGTTTCGGCCCCTCGTTATGCAAATCCCGAATGAAATGATCGCTGTCGTTGGGCTTGGATGCGGGAGGCTCGGCTGCGAGGGTCGGCCCAGTCATTCGGGGCTCCGGACGGCGAGGCGCGGGACGTGGCTTCGCTACAACAGCAAGTGGCGGCTGAGGATCGCGAACAGGCAGGTGGCCGGCCGCCACCGCCTCGCGCCGCCGACCGACCAGCGGCTTGGGAGGCAGAACGTGCAGCGCGGATTCACTCTTTGGTCAGGTAGTTGTCCATGAACGACACACCCGCTCGCGGGGTGCAGCTGTCGCTGGCGCGCATTCTCGCGTTTTCGGCGACTAGCCTGCCGATCTCGGCGATCAACATCTCAATGTCGGTCTATCTGCCGCGCCACTTTGCGAGTCACGTCGGACTCGAGTTGGCGCTTGTCGGTATGGCGTTCTTTATTGTGCGCATGATCGACATTCCGTTCGACGGGCTGCTCGGCCTGTTGATGGATAAGACCAAGACCAGTTGGGGACGCTACCGGCTGTGGACCATCGTGGGTTGCCCGTTCCTGATGGCGGGCGTGGCGGCAATGTTCTTCGCGCCCGCGAGCGTCGGGTTAGCGTATCTCGTGATGGGCTTGCTGATTGTCTATCTGGGCCAATCAATGCTGGATCTGTCGCACCGGGCATGGGCGGTGACGCTGGCGCCGACCTACAACGACCGCTCGCGGGTCTTCGGTGCGCTCACCGCGGTCGGCCTTTGCGGCGGGGCTTCGGTCATCTTGATCCCGATCATCAGCGAGGCGCTCGGCGTCAACGACGCCGCCAATGTGTCGATCATGGGCTGGTGGGTTCTGGTGCTGGCGCCGGTCTCCACGGCGATATTGGTGTTCAGCACGCCCGAACGCATCGTTCCGGCGCCGTCGGATCATGGCGTCCGCTTCGCCGACTACATTTCCGTGCTCAGGCGGCCGACCTTTCTGCGCATTGCAGCTTGCGACCTTGCTCTCACGTTCGGCACCGGTTGGACGAGCGCCATTTACCTCTTCTACTTCACGGAGAGCCGGGGCTTCACGACCGGGCAGGCGAGCGTCCTCTTGGTGACGTATATTCTTGCCGGCATCTTCGGCGCACCCTTGATGGGCAAGCTTGCGACCATCTTCTCGAAGCACCGCACCACGATCTTCTCTGTGGTCGGCTATGGCCTCGGTTTGCTTTCGCTGCCGCTTATTCCTCAGGGAAACTTGGTGATCGGCCTTGTGGCGATGTTTATCGTCGGGTCGTTCGCGTCCGGGTTCAACGTGCTGACCAAGGCCATGACGGCCGACGCTGCGGATGAAATTCGCTTGCAGCAGAACCGTGAGCGGTCCGCGTTGCTCTACGCGGTCACGACGATGACGAACAAGGTGTCGAGCGCGATCTCCGTTGGCGTGACGTTCACCGTGCTGGCATGGATGGGCTACAACGCACAGGAAGGGGCGGTGAACACGCCCGATGCCATCAACAACCTGCAGATTGTCTATCTGGCCGGTCCGCTCCTGTTCTGTGCTCTCGGCGCGCTGACTATGGTGGGCTATCGGCTTGGGCCCAAGCAGCATGCCGAGATCAGACTCGCGCTGGACAAACGTGATGCACAGTATGCGCGTGAGATCGCGGTTGAGGCTGGCATCGAGGGACCCGCGCCGCGTGCGACGCCTAGCCGCGACCCGGCTTGACCGGAACGCTCGACGAACAACAGTCGCTCTGTGGCGGTAATGACTGCGATTACGCCGGCGCGGCCTGTCGCCCGGCAGCCCGGAGGGGGTATGCTGGGCGCTGCGGAGAAGGGGTCCGACCATGGAGTTCGATTGGCTGGAAGACTTTCTAGCCTTGGTTGAGACCGGAAGCTTCTCGCGCGCCGCTGAGAAGCAGAATGTCTCGCAGCCCGCGTTTAGCCGTCGGATCAGAATGCTGGAAACTTGGCTCGGCGCGCCCTTGTTTGACCGGGCGACCCATCGCATCGAGCTTACGCAGGCGGGCGAGCAGTTTCGCCCGATCGCAGAAGACGTGTTGCGGCGCTTGCTCAACGGCCGCGATCAAGTGCGTGAGGCGGCTGCGGGAGGCACCTCGGCGCTGAAGTTCGCGTCGACGCACGCGCTCTCGATCACTTTCTTCCCAGACTGGCTGGAGCGGATCGAGACGGAGAAGAATTTCGCCGCGTCCGTCAGCTTGGTCACCGACAACATGGCCGGCTGCGAAGAAATCATGCTGCAGGGGCAGGCGCAGTTCCTGCTCTGCCATCACCATCCTTCGACGCCGATCCCGTTCATGCCGAATTATTTTGTCTCGGTGGTGATCGGCAATGACACGCTGACGCCGGTGTGTGCGCCGGCGGCAGACGGAGCATCGCCCCTGTTCGCTTTGCCCGGATCGATGGACGCGCCGGTGCCTCATCTGGCCTACAGCGATGTCTCCGGCATGGGCCGCATCCTTGCGGCGACGTTGTCGCGCGACGGCCCGCCGGCCTGGTTGGCGCCCGCCTTCACCGCGCACGTCGCCACCGTGCTGGCGGCGATGGCGCGAACCGGGCGCGGTGTTGCTTGGCTGCCGATGAGCGTCGTCGGCCGCGATCTGGAAGCGGGAAGCTTGGTGCGCGCCGGCGGCGAAGAGTGGGACGTGCCGATCGATGTTCGGCTCTACCGCGCCCGTGCGCGCCAGAGCCCGGTGGCGGAGCAATTCTGGTCCATCGTCAAGGCGATGAACGAGCCTGCGGACGCCAGTCGGGGAGAATCTTCATAGCGTCGCCAGCTTGGCCGCGCTCCTGCACCACCGTGTTGGTGAGCACCCCGATCTCGCCGATCTCGATCTCGCAGGTGTCGCCGGGTTTCATCCAGAGCGGCGGTTTGCGCGCCGCGCCGACGCCTTCCGGCGTGCCGGTGACGATGACGTCGCCGGGCGCCAGCGTGATCGCTTCGGAGAGCACTTCAATCAGCGTTGGCACGTCGAAGATCATGTCGTCCGTATTTGAATCCTGAACCGTCTCGCCATTGAGGCGGGCGGCAATGCGCAGGCCTTTGGCGCCCGGCGGCAGCTCGTCCGGCGTGACCAGTTCAGGGCCCCACGATCCCGAAGCGTCGAAATTCTTGCCCATGCCCCATTGGGGCGTTTTGATCTGGTAGTCGCGAACACTGCCGTCATTGAAGGCCGCATAGCCCGCGACGTGTTCGAGCGCACTTTCCTTCTTGATGTGGCGGCCGCCTGCGCCAATCACGACCGCGAGTTCGGCCTCATAGTCGAACCAGGTCGATGCGTTGGGCCGCACCAGAGGCGCGTCGTGCGGCACGACGCTGGTCGGATAAGACAACCGGGTATTCGGGGATCGGTTGGCCGGATTCTTCGGCGTGGCGGCGATAGTTGAGGCCGATGCAGAAGATCTTGTCCGGCTTCGGGATCGGCGGCAGCAGTTTGAACGCGCCGGCGGTAAGCAAGGGCGCGCTGCCAAGCCGCACGCCCAGCGTGCGCATCGGGCCGTGGCCATGGCCGATGAAGCCGGCCAGGTCTGAGCCCAGTTCAGCGACCGGAAGCCCGCGATAACCGTCATAGCTGCGGATGCCGACGCCTTCGCCTGCGGCGGTGGAATAGCTGATGAAGCGCATCTGGTCTCACCTCACGGGACGGGCGCCATCCGCCGCAGTCTTTGACCTTTGCTAGATCACTTTGAAGCGCCGCTCCGCTGCTTGTTTTGCATGCTACGTTGCGTTCTCCGCATCGCGCCCGATTTGCTGCGCTCGCATGATATGTGTCGGCTTTTCTATTGGCGACGGCGCACCGAGGCTCTTAGGCGTGAGGGAAGTTCAGGTGAGGAAGCAGATGGCGGACCCGTTCAAACCGGTGAAGATTTACGTGCCGCAGGGTTCGCTCGGCGTCGGCCTGTTCGCCGAGGAAGTCGACTACGCGATCGAATGGGGCGCGCAGGCGATGGCCATGGACGCGGGCTCAACGGACGCCGGCGCCGCCTATCTGGCCAAAGGCATTTCCAAGAACGATCGCGGTTCGGTCAAAAAAGACCTCGCCATCATGATGGCGGCGCAGCAGAAGGCGAAGATCCCGATCCTGATCGGTACGGCCGCCCAAGCCGGCGGCGACATGAACGTGCACTGGACGCGCGACATCGTCCTGGAGATCGCGCGCGAGAAGGGCTATTCGCCGAAAATCGCGCTGCTCTATTCCGAGCAACAGCACGATGTCATCAAGCGCAAGCTTGCCGAGGGAAAGATCGCCAATCTGCCGCCGCTCGGCGATCTGGATGACGCGGCGATCGACAGCTGCTTGCACATCGTCGCGCTGATGGGGCCGGAGCCTTACCACAAGGCGCTGGACGCGGGTGCGGACATCATCATTGGCGGGCGCACGTCCGATCCCGCCGTAATCGCCGCCTTCGCGTTGTGGAAGGGCGCACCCGCAGGGCCCAGCTGGCACGCGGGCAAGATCGCCGAGTGCGGCGGCCAGTCGACCTCGGCCAATACCGGTCAGCGCGGCGTGTTGATCGAAATCCACGAAGACGGCTTCGATGTCGAACCGGCGTCGCCGAAGTTCAAAGCCACTCCTGAGAGCATCTCGGCGCATCTGCTCTATGAGAATAAGAGCCCTTGGCGGCTGACCGAACCGGGCGGCGAGCTTGATGTGACCCGCTGCGAGTATGTCGCGCTGACAGACTCAAAAGTTCGCGTGACGGGCTCGGTCTGGGATCCAAAGCCCTACACGATGAAGCTCGAAGGCGCTTCGGGCAGCTTGTTTCAAACGATCATGATCGTCGGCATCGCCGATCCGAACGTTCTGGCGGAGCCGGACGTGTTTCATGATCATATGCTGTTGCGCCTGACTGAGCGCGCAAAGTCAGCGACCGGCCTTGACGAAAGCGAGTTTCATATCTCGCTGCGCATGTACGGCTATAACGGCGTGAGTGGCGTCAAGCCGCCGCCGGGTTCGAAGCCGCTTGAAATCGGGCTCATGGGCATCTTCACCGCGAAGACGCAGGAATTGGCGAGTCATATCGCCAAGGCGTGCAATCCCTACTTCTTCCATATGCCGGTGCGGATGGGCATGGAGCTGCCGAGCTACGGCTGGCCGTTTACGCCCGGCGACGTCGATCGCGGCCCGGTCTACCAGTTCGTGTTGAACCACGTTGTAAGCGTCGATGATCCGATGGAACTCGTGCGCATGGAGCTGATCGATGCCTAAGCTCAAAGAAGTGTGCCGCAACATCCGGTCAAAGGTGGCGGGCCCGTTCTGGGTGACGATCGATCTCATGTTCGACAGCCAGGAGAATTACGACCGCTACGTGCAAAGCCCGGCCCTGAGCGCAAGTTCGATCGCAAGAATCTATGGCATCGATCCAAAGGGCGTTTCCCATTATCCGGTGCCAAGTCTGAAGGTGTTGAAGATATCGTATCCGCGGAAGACGCCGCAGGGCAGCATTGAAGAGCGCGATCTGCATTCAGGACAGCAATACGTCTATTTGCTCGATCTCGAGCTCGACTGATCGCACGACGCATTGTTGGTTTCGTTACGAAGTATTGGCGGCGTGAGCAGGCCGTGTCCTAAGCTTGCCGACGCCCAAGCGCGTCAATGGAGGGCGGCGATGATCTACCCGCAACGCATCGAGCCGATCGTCGATTTTTCGAAGCTGTCCGACGCTGAGCGCCACCGCAGCCAGATGATGGGGCGAAAGGGAAAGCCTGACGCCTCAAACGTCATGCGCGTGATGATCAAGTTCGCGCACGCCGCGTCGATCAATGAAGGGCTCGATGTTCGCCAGGACCACCACGTCCTGACGATGCGCCTGTTCCAGTTCATCTGCCAGAGGACGCTGTGGCTCTATGATTGCGAATATCTGTGGTCGCGCCATCGCCTCTCGGCCCAGAAGGATGGGATCAACGACGAGGACCTGCTTGCTGTCGCTCAAGGGCCCGCCAATACGCGGCTGAAGGGGCTTGATCGCATCTTCGCCAACGCCGCCGACGAGTTCTATTACGATCACCGCCTGTCGGATGAGACTTGGGCCGCGATGCGCGCTTACCATCCGGAAGCCGTTGCCGATGCCGCGGGGACGTATGGCGTTTATGTGCTAATGGCGGCGTTCGCCAACTCGGTCGGCGCTCAACTCGAAGCCGACGTGCCGGGATATCGGCCGGAACTGCTGGGGCCGCGCGAGACTCCGCAGCGGCCGCGCACGCTAACGACGCCGCCGGCCGGCGGATATCCTGTGCGCCTTCAGCCGGTGCGCCCGGCCGACTATAATCAAGCGCAGATCACGGCGCTGAAGCCGTTGAAGGGCGACAAGATCGTAGAGACGAAGCTGATGCGTTCGTTCGCGCATTTCCCGAGTTTCGTGAGCACGATCGCGTCGTTCATCCTCCGCCAGAAGGATTGTCTATTGCCGCAGCGGCTGGTGCATGTGGGCGGCTTGCGCACAGCGTGGCTTTATGGCTGCGAAAACCTCTGGGCGCAGGAGCGCGAGGCCTGCCGCGCGCTGGGTTTGAGCGACGCCGACATTCGAGAGGTGGCGATCGGCTCGTCCAGCGCCAAACTCGAGGCCGCCGACCAGCTCATGGTCACTGCGGTTGATGAGATGCACACCGGCGGCTGGCTGACCGACGCCACTTGGGTCGGCGTTCTGAAGTACGGTGAAGAAGCGCCTTTGGACGTGATCGGCGTTCATGCGCTTTACGTCTACATGTCGACCTTGGCGAACACGCTGGGCGTTCAACTGGAGGACGGCGCGACCGGCTTCACGGCTGAAGAGCGGGCGCTGCGTGCCTGACCCACTTGAGGCCATCCGCGCCGTCGTCGGTGATGCGGGGTTAATCACCGGCGAGGCCGTAAGAGCGCGCCCAGGCGATTGGTCTGGGCGCACGTCGTGCGGCGCCAAGGCCGTTGTGCGCCCGCGCGATGCAGCCGAACTCGCTGAGGTCATGAAGCTTTGCACCGCCGCCCGTCAGCCAGTGGTGCCAGCCGGCGGCTTGACCGGACTTGCGCACGGCGCGGATGCTAACGAGGCGGACGTCATGATCTCGTTCGAGCGCATGCGCGCGATCGAGGCTATCGACCCTGTGGCGATGACCATGACCGTCGAGGCCGGCGTGCCGCTGCAAGCCGTGCATGAGGCGGCGGCCGAGCAAGGCTTGATCTATGCCGTCGATCTCGGCGCGCGGGGCTCTTGCACCATCGGCGGCAATATCGCCACCAATGCGGGCGGCAACAGCGTGATCCGTTACGGGATGACACGCGAGAACGTTCTGGGCGTAGAGGCGGTGTTAGCGGACGGCACGATCGTTTCATCAATGAATGCGATGCTCAAGAACAACGCGGCGTACGATTTGAAGCAATTGTTCATCGGCAGCGAAGGAACGCTCGGCCTGGTGACGCGCGCCGTATTGCGCCTGCGGCCGGCCCCCACCAGCGAGGCGACCGCCATTCTCGCAATTAAGGACTTTGAGAACGTCAAGCGCGTGTTTGGCCTCGCGAGCAAGCGTCTCGGATCGTTGCTGAGTTCATTTGAAGTCATGTGGCGCGAATTCTACGAGCTTGTCGCAGTCGAGAGCCGCAAGCATCAAGCGCCACTGCCGGGAGGCCACGGCTTTTATGTGATCCTGGAGGCCACTGGCACCGACGACGTGCGCGACGCCGCCATGGTCGAGGCGCTTTTGGCGGAGTGCTTCGAGCGGGGCTTTGCGGAGGATGCGGTTCTGGCGGCGTCGAAGAGCCAAAGGAATGCGATCTGGGCGATCCGCGAGGAATCCGAGGTGCTGATCAAGGCGCTGGCGCCGGGCGTGATGTTCGACGTGAGCTTGCCGTTGCCGCGGATGCAGGAATTTGTCACCGGTATGCGGGCGGCGCTAGCGGCGGAGTGGGGTGATGACGTGCGCTCGCTGGTCTATGGCCATATTGGCGACAGCAATCTGCACCTCATCGTCTCGCCGCGGCCGTGGAGCGATGCGGCGAAGAAGCGGGTTGAAGAAATCGTCTATACCCAGCTTGGCGGCTTTGGCGGCTCGATGTCAGCGGAGCACGGCGTCGGCACGGAGAAGCGAGAGTGGCTTCATGTCTCGCGCAGCGCAGAAGAGATTGCGCTGATGAAGCAGCTGAAGGCGCTGCTCGACCCGCATGGGCTTCTCAATCGCGGCAAGGTGCTCTAGGAGCGCCGCCTCGCTTGGCGGCGCCATCGTTCTGCTCTTAGTGTGCGTCCGGCACGTATTTTACGTTCGGCCCGCTCGAGCCGACGAGAAAATCGAGATCGACGCCGTCGCTGGCTTGGTTGACGGTGTCGACATAGAGCTTGGTGTAGCCGCGTGACGCTTGGTGCTGCGTCGGCTGCCAGGTTTCGCGGCGCTTTGCCAATTCCTCATCGCTGACGTGGAGTGTCAGGCTGCGCGCGTCGAGATCGAGCTCGATGATGTCGCCGTCGCGGACGAGGCCGAGGGCGCCGCCAACAGCGGCTTCCGGTGACGCGTGCAGAACGATCGTGCCGAAGGCGGTTCCGCTCATGCGCGCGTCGGAGATGCGCACCATGTCGCGCACGCCTTGCTGCAGAAGCCTTTTCGGCAGTTTGAAGTTGCCGACCTCCGGCATGCCTGGAAATCCGCGCGGACCGCAGTTCTTGAGCACGAGCACAGAGGAAGCGTCGACCTCGAGGTTCTCGTCATCGATGCGCGCTTGGAGATCTTCGAAGCTCTCGAAGACGACGGCGCGGCCTTTGTGTTTCAGCAATTGCGGATCAGCCGCGGACGGTTTGATCACGGCGCCGTGCGGGCAGAGATTGCCTCTGAGCACGGCGAGCGCGGCGTTGCGCTTGAACGGCTCTTCGTAGGTGCTGATGACTTCAGGCCGGTAAGACGGCGCGTTCTCGACGTTCTCCCAGATCGTACGGCCGTTCGCGGTGATGCAGTCCTTATGGAGCATGCCGTTCTCGCCGAGCATGCGCAGCACGGGCGGCAAGCCGCCGGCCTCGAAGAAGTCCTCCATCATGTGCGGGCCGTTGGGCTGCAGCGACACTAAAGTGGGTACTGGGCGCGCGAGCGAATCCCAGTCGTCGACAGTGAGCTCCACGCCCATCCGGCGCGCGATAGCGGTAACGTGGATGATGGCGTTGGTCGAACCGCCTATGGCGGCGTTGACGCGAATGGCGTTTTCAAACGCAGCGCGGGTGAGAAGGTCGCTCAGCTTCACATCTTCGCGCACCATTTCCACGATGCGGCGGCCGGCGAGGCGCGCAAGCACGGTGCGGCGCGCGTCGACGGCGGGGATGGCAGCGTTGCCGGGAAGGCCGACGCCCAAGGCCTCGACCATGCACGCCATGGTCGAGGCGGTGCCCATGATGTTGCAGTGGCCGTTGGAGCGGTTGACGCAGGACTCCATCTCCGCGACGTCGGCGAGTCCGATTTTGCCGCCGCGCAGATCGTCGGCAGCTTTCCACAAGTCAGCGACGCCGAGTTCCTTGCCGCGCATCTTGCCGTTGAGCTTTGGCCCGCCCGAAACGCCGATCGTCGGCAGATTGACGCTCGCCGCACCCATCATCAGCGCGGGCGTGGTCTTATCGCAGCCCATGAGCAGCACGACGCCGTCGAGGGGGTTGCCGCGGATCGATTCCTCGACTTCCATGGAGGCGAGGTTGCGGTACAGCATTGTCGTGGGCTGCATCAGGTTCTCGCCCAGCGACATGGAGGGGAATTCCACTGGAAACCCTCCGGCTTCGAGAACGCCAGCGCGGACATGCTCTGCGATTTCACGGAAGTGGATGTTGCACGGATTGAGATCGGACCAGGTGTTGCAAATTCCAATGACGGGCCGGCCATCGAACTGATCTTCAGGCAGGCCGCTCGCGCGCATCCAGGAGCGCGGCGTAAAGCCGTTGAGCGCGCCGCCAAACGACAATTGCGAGCGCCGTGGCTTCTTCGATCCGTCGCTCATAGGCGGCTCTCTCTTCATTTTGGTGGACGGTCTGGCCCGGTGCGCGGGCGCCGTGCGTGCGCCAGTCAGGCGCCGTTTGGACCTCAAAAGGCTATCGAGATTGAAGCGGATACGCCAATAAGCGGCGGGCATGATATCATGCCAAGTTCGCATCCCACCCCGCTCGGACGATCTGATAGCACCAAGGAGGATGACGGCAGAGCGGGCTCACCGAACGCTATACGACAAGGTCGTAGATGCTCATTGCGTGCGCGCGTTGGATGCAGATGTGGGCCTGGTGCTGCTCTACATCGATCGGACCGTCTTAAACGAGTATACGAGCCCGCAAGCGTTCTCCGGTTTGCGTCACGCAAAGCGCAAGGTGTGGCGTCCAGACGCGGCGCTTGGCGTTGTGGATCACGTCAATCCAACTGCGGCGGGACGGACGCGCGCTATGCCGGACGCCGGCGGCCAGCTGCAAGCCGATTACTTTGCGCAGAACTGCTCCGACTTTGGCATTGAGCTTTTCGACGTGCTGCATCCGATGCAGGGCATCGAACATGTCGTGATGCCGGAGCTGGGCGCAATCCTCCCCGGGATGACGGTGGCCGCAGGGGACAGCCACACGACAACGTATGGCGCCTTCGGCGCACTCGGCTTCGGCATCGGCACGTCGGATATCGAACATTATCTGGCGACGCAGACAGTGGTCTACCGGCGGCTGAAGAATATGCGCGTGAACTTGAACGGTCCAAGGCCGCCGGGTGTCACAGCGAAGGACATTGTGATGGCGCTGATCCGCAAGATCGGCGCTGCCGGGGCCACAGGCTACGCTATCGAATTCTCAGGCGACGGGCTCTCCAGTCTCAGTGTCGAGGGGCGGATGACGATGTGCAACATGGCGGTCGAGTGCGGCGCGCGCGGCGCGTTGTCAGCGCCCGATACAGCCGTGTTCGACTACATTGCAGGCAAGCCGCGGGCGCCCAAGGGCCAGCTGTGGGCTTGCGCCCTCGAGGCGTGGCGTGCGTTGAGGTCAGATCCCGGCGCGGTGTTCGATGCGGAAATCGATCTGCCCTTGCGCGACATCGAGCCGATGGTGACGTGGGGCACCAGTCCAGATCAAGCGGGGCCGGTTTCAGCGCTCGTGCCCGACCCGAAAGAAATTGGCGACGCGAACAAGCGGCGCGATTGTGAGCGGGCGTTGGCTTATATGGGCCTGTCGCCCGGCCAGCCGCTTGCATCGATCAAGATCGACCGCGCTTTTATTGGTTCTTGCACCAATGCGCGCATCGAGGATTTGCGCGAGGCGGCGGCGGTGCTGCGCGGCAAGCGCGTGGCGCCAAATGTTCGCGCCATGATCGTTCCCGGTTCAAGCTCTGTACGGCGCCAGGCTGAGGCCGAGGGGCTGGATGCAGTGTTCAAGAACGCAGGCTTCGAATGGCGCCAATCAGGCTGCTCGATGTGCCTTGCCATGAATGACGACGTGCTGGCGCCGGAGGAGCGCTGCGCCTCGAGTACGAATCGCAATTTTGAAGGTCGTCAGGGCGCTCGGGGGCGGACGCATCTGATGAGTCCGGCGATGGTGGCGGCCGCCGCCATCGCCGGACGAATTGCCGACGTGCGTGCGACGGACGTGTCCCATGGGCGCTGAGCCGTTCACGGTCTGCACGGGCGTCGCTGCGCCGATGCCGGCAGCCAATATCGATACTGATGTGATCATGCCCAAGCAGTTTCTGAAGGGCATCGACCGCGCAGGTCTCGACGCTGGCTTGTTCTACGGCGTGCGTTTTGGCGCGGATGGCGTGCCCAACCCGGACTTCATACTGAACCAAGCGCCGTGGCGCGATGCGCGCTTTCTTGTCGTTGGTCCGAATTTCGGCTGCGGATCGAGCCGTGAGCATGCCGTCTGGGGTTTGCGTCAAGCCGGCATTCGCGCTCTGATCGGAACGACATTTGCCGGTATCTTCTTTGACAATTGCTCCCGTAACGGGCTCTTGGCGATCGAGGCGTCGGCAGAACATGTCGCTTTGCTTTCGGAGGCGGTGAGCGCTCCCGAACGTCGTCAGGTCACGGTTAATCTGCTCGATCAAACGGTGACTGGCCAAGGCATCCAGTTCTCGTTCCACATTGATGCGCCACGGAAGGACGCCTTGCTGCGTGGGCTCGATGCGATTGGCGTGACGTGGCAGGGGCGCGAGGCGATTGCGCGGTTCGAGGCGGCCCATTTCGCCGCCAGTCCATGGCTTCGATCTTAAGGACCAGGTGATGACATCGAAATTGCGGCGCGTTGTCGTCACCCAGAACTTCTTCGACGAGGCTTCGATCGCGTACTTGCGGGCGCATGATTGTGACGTCGTGATCGCGAGGATGCCGGAAGGCTATACTGAAGCCACGCTCGACGTTCCTGCCATCAAAAGCCTGATCGGCGACGCTTCTGGCTGGATCGTCGGCCATGCGCGGATCACGCGTGAGGTCTTGGAAGCGTTGCCGGAGCTGCAGATCGTGTCGCGGCGCGGTGTCGGTTACGAGCGCGTGGATACCGAAGCTGCGCGCGATTTGGGGCGGGTCGTGACGATCGCGGCAGGCGGCAACGACGCCACCGTCGCCGATCAGGTGATCGGAATGATGATCGCTGTGGGTCGCCGTTTCCGCGAGGCGCACGCACAGATGCAAACGGGGCCGTGGAAGATTTTGCTGGGCGCGGATCTTTACCGGAAAACAGTTGGTATTATCGGGCTCGGCCGCATCGGACGCAGCCTTGTTCAGCGCTTGCAGGGGTTCGAAGCCAACATTCAGGTGTCTGAAGTCAATCCTGACCCCGGGTATGCCGCCAAGACCGGGGTGAAGTTCGTCGATGTGGAGACGATCCTTAGGGAGTCCGACTACATCAGCTTGCACACGCCGCTGACGCCGCAGACGCGCCACATCATAAACGCGGCGGCGATCGAACAAATGAAGCCGGGAGCATTCGTCTTCAATTGCGCCCGCGGCGGGCTGGTCAATGATGCGGACTTGCTGGCTGCGCTGAAGGATGGCCGTTTAGGGGGCGCCGGCCTCGATGTGTTCGAAAGCGAGAGCGATCCCGCCATGAAGCCGGTCACCGACGAATTGCTGGCGTTGCACAATGTCGTAGCGGCGCCGCACGCCGGCGCGTCCACGCGCGAGGGCCTCGACCGCACCAACATGATCGCCTCGGAGTGCGTTGTGGCGGTGCTGGACGGCAAAGCGCCGCCAAAGGCTTGCGTAGTGGTCGACGGACGCCGGTAGCGCCCGCCTTTCTCCCGGGTCCGGACGCTCGGATCGACCCGATCTTTTCGCTGCAAAGCGGGCCACGCCGATTGCGCCCGTTGCAGACGCATCGTCTCCAGCGTCCGCGAGATTGAAGGGTTGCGTGAACTATCTCGTCGCGACGATCGGCACGGCGCCAGTGAGAAGCGCGGTTGCGATCAGGACGAAGAAGATCAGCACGGCGAACGGCAAGCCAAAGCGTTGCAGATCGCCCACCTCGACTTTGAGCAGACCGGCCACGAGGTAGATCGCCGCGATCAGTGGGCTCAAAGAGTGGATCGTCAGACCAAGCAAGGACGCTCGCGCCACTTCGACGGGGGTCACGCCATAGTGCCCCGCCGTTTCGGCGAGCACGGGGACGATGCCAAAATAATACGCGTCGTTCGACATGATGAACGTCAGCGGCCCGCCGGCCAACGCAATGATTGGAGCGAAGTAAGGGCCCATCTGCTCAGGCAGCACGTTCACCAATCCCTGAGCCATCGCCTCCACCATTCCTGTGCCTTCAAGAATGCCGGTGAAGATCGCTGCGGAGAAAATCAGGATGACAATCGGCAGAGCGTTGGCCGCGTGCGCGGCGATGCGATCGCGCTGTTGAGAGACTTTCGGGTAATTGATGACCAGCGCCAGCGAGAAACCGATCATGAACGCGATGGGCAAGGGCATGAACTGAGCGATGATGGCGGCGATGAGCGCCAGCGTCAGCGCCAGATTCACCCAGAGCAAGCGGGGCCGCGCGATTCCAGGCGGGCGGTCGAAAAGCTGATCGGTCGTGTCCGTTTCGAGGTTTGCCACGCCGAGCCGTTTGCGTTCGGACACACCAAGCCACCAAGCGATAACGAAGACGGTGGCGATACCTGCAAGCAATGTCGGGATGAGTGGAATGAACACATCGGACATTTTAACGTTGAGCGCAGCCGAAGCGCGCGCCAGTGGGCCGCCCCAAGGGGTGAATCCGCTCAGGGCGGCGGGCGAGAGCAGCACCGCAATGATAAGCGGGTTCATGCCTAGACGCTGGTAGAGCGGAAGAAAGGCGCCGATGGTGACGAGCGCCACGGTCGCGCCGTCGCCATCGAGCGCAACGAGCGTAGCGACGGTGGCCGTGGCCATGGTGACGCGCAGCGGATCGCCCTTGGAGAAGCGTACGGCGGCTCGCACGAGCGGGTCGAACAAGCCGGCGTCGATCATGATGGCGAAGTAGAGAACCGCGAACGCGAGTGCGACGGCGATGGGCGCGAGCTCAGAAAGCCCCTCGATCGCCATGCCCGCCATGTCCGCGCCATGGCCGGCCAGCAGCCCGAAAACAATGGGAATGAGAACGAGGGCGACGGCGGCCGCAAGCACGCGCGTCATGATCAAAATCATGAACGTCGCGATCATCGCGAAGCCGAGGAGAGCAAGCATTCAATGAGCCTCAAGTTCGAAAGAGCGTCTGCTCTTATGTGCGCCTCGCGCCTTCGCGTCGGACATCGGCCAGTGTGGGATAGCCGTTCACCGCCATCATCAGATCGGCTTCGGCGAGGATTGAGCGCAGCACATGAGCCGCCCCATCGGCTCCGCCAATGGCGAGCCCATAGGCGTAAGGGCGTCCGATCCCCACAGCGCTCGCGCCGAGCGCAAGCGCCTTGATGACGTCCGAGCCGGAACGCACGCCGGAGTCGAACAGCACCGGCAGCTTGCCAGCGGCTGCGACAACGTCGGGAAGCATGTCGATGGCGGCGATGCCGCCATTGGCCTGGCGCCCGCCGTGATTGGAGCAATAGATCGCGTCGACGCCCGCATCTGCAGCACGCCGCGCGTCATCGGGATGACAGATGCCTTTCAGCGCTATTGGCAGCTTGGTCAGGCTGCGCAACCAGGCAAGATCGTCCCACGTCAGGACTTTGCCGAACAGGCTCGCCCACAATCCGACTGCGGCGCGTAGGTCGTCTTGCGGCTTGCCGCCGAGCAATTTCAGAAAGACGGGATCGGTGAAATAGTTCTGCAGCACATGGCCGCGCAATTGCGGAAAGTTGGAGCTGTTGAGATCGCGCGGCCGCCAGCCGGTCACCCAAGTGTCGAGCGTAACGATGATGGCTTTATAGCCGGCATTCTCGGCGCGATGCACCAAACTGGCGGCCAGATCATTGTTCTTCGGCGTGTAGAGCTGGAAAAAGGCCGGCGTGTCGCCAGCCGCTTTAACAATCTCTTCCATAGGATCGTTCGTGAGCGTGGAAACGGCCAACGGCACGCCCGTTTCAGCGGATGCGCGCGCGGCAGCCAGATCGCCGTGCTCGTCCTGGGTGCATAGACCCGTCACGCCAATCGGGCTCATGAAGAGCGGGGAAGGCAATTTGCAGCCGAACAGCTCGATGGACAGATCCCGCTTGCTCGCATCCACAAGCATGCGGGGCACCATGCCCCACTTCTGGAAGGCGCGTGCGTTCTCGTCCTGCGTGTGCTCATCCCCACAGCCGCCTTGCACATAGTTCAGAACCGCGGGCGACATCGCAGCCTCGGCGCGAGCCTTCCAGGAAGCGAAGTCCACCGGGTACTTCGGGAGTTGACCACTGAGGCCGGCGAAATAGATCGCGAGTTGGTAATCCCCGTACTGGGTCAAGTCGTCCTCCGCTTTGTGCGCCTATGGTCTGTGACCGTATAGCGACGGGCAACAGGGCCCATGACATGAGTCTATGTTTGCCAAGCATAGACGGGTTGTGCGAGGGGCATGTGGCGCTGGCTTCGGACGAGCGCGAGCCGTTCGAACGCGGGTTCTCGCTCGGACTCCTTGGCTGCTTCTCCGGTCTGGCGCCCATGGCCGCTTCTGTGCTGAGCAATCGGGATGGGGATCGAAGCCCGGCAGAGCCGAGACCTCGCGTCTGTCCTCGCGCAATCAGATCGTTGGAGGCCGAGAGCGGCGCCAATCTCGAAGTCGTCATGCGCGCCGAGGCGCGCCGCGGAAATCGGCCGGCGCCAGTTCGCTGCGGGTGCGAACGGCGGGACCGGAGGCGGGGAAAGGATAAGCGTAAACCCATGCGCGCCGCTTGCACTTTGCGCCCGTGGGGCTAAACGGCGGGTTGCAGTCGCGCGGGGGGTGGAGCCGTGAGTGACGAACGATCGGCGGGCGCTGTCGACAAGATCATCGGCGATCGGGTGCGCGTGCGCCGGATCGAGATCGGCATGAGCCAGGAGCGCCTGGCTGAGCTGCTGGGCGTGACGTTCCAGCAAGTGCAGAAATACGAAAAAGGCGTCAATCGGATCGCCTCAAGCCGGCTGCTGGATATCTCCGCCGCCCTCGACGTTCCGGTCGCGAGTTTCTTCAGCGGATTGAAGGGCAGTGAACCGCGCGGAGGCGCCGAGGAAATGAGCGCCGCTCTCGACCTTCCCGGCGCGCGCGAGCTGCTCCGCCGCTACGCGGCGCTCAAGAGTCCGCGACTGAGGCGCCAGATTCTCGAGCTGGTCCACGCCATTGGAGAAGACTGAGTCAGCCGCCGATGGCGCTTCCTGGAGGGGGCGCCTCGTCCGCCTCGATATCCATGCGGCCCGCCTGCAGCCGGAGCAGGCAGATCTCCGCGATGTCGAGCGTTCGAACCAATTCGTCCAGCGTCTCGGCGTCGTCGGTTCCGATCTCGTCGGCGGTGCTGCGGCACAGCTTGACGAGCCTCAAGAGATGCTCGAGCGCGAGCGCGGCGGAGCGCTGTTCAACGGAAAGTTTGAGTTCGCTCATATCGGCCCCCCAAGGCCACGCAATCGTGTGTCGCGGCCGAGCAGCTCGGCCGTGGTGATCAGCGGCGCCCAGGCGCCCAGCACCGCGTTGACCGCGCCGTCGACGGAGTCGTTTCGATCCGTCGGCAAACCCGGGGATGCGATCGCGTCGGTGATAAAGATGAGCTTGGAGCCGCTTCTACGCGCGTCCACCGCGGCGGCGAGACAATCCCTGACGCCGGTGAAGCCGAGCACCAGGCCGTGCTGAAGCGGCGGCCTCATACGGGTGAGTTCGGCGCTGTCGAACAGTGAGTCCGAGCATTTGCGCACCAGCGGCTCGCTTGGCTTGGGCTCGAAGCCAGGTATGGGCGCGGCGTCTTCCCTTGAGGCATGCGCGGAGTGGACGTGGACGATGCGGATGTCTTGGCCGCGCGCCCACGAGAGGCAGGCCTGGGCGTGCGCCAGCGCCGAGAGCGCGCCCGGCGCGACGCGGCGATCGCCGGAGTCGAGATAAGCGAGCTGGAGATTGAGGCACACCAGCATCGGCGCGGCGTAGCGTTCGACCAGGCTCACCTCACCGGTCCCTTGGTTGATCCGCCACGCTTGGCCGATCGTTCGAGCACGCCCGGCCGGTCCCAGGCGCCTTCGGGGCGCAGCACGATCATGGCGGGCGTATCGAGCCCGATCGCGTCGGCGCGCGGGGCGAGATCCTTCTCGATCTCGACATAATCGTAAGCGGAGAAGCGAAACTCCGGACGGCCTTCGCGGACGCGAACGTCGGCGGCGCGGCGCCAATAGCGCAGAAGCCGTTTTTGGACGTGGCCGATCACCTTGGTGTAGCCTTTGCGTGCGGCGTGCTCCAAGGCGGCTTTCACGAGCGCCGCGGAGATTTCGCCGCTGCGGTGGCCGGGGCGCACCGCCACGCGTTCGATCTTGGCGAAGGCGGCGAACCAGCGGATGCGCATGGTCGCGACGGGCTCCTTGCCGAGCCGGGCTATGAGGTGGGTCGCCGCGGCGAGATCGTTGCCGTCGAATTCCTCCTCGTAGGGACAGTTCTGCTCGGCCATGTAGACCAGCGAGCGGACGCTCCAGACCTCGAGCAGCTCATCGATGCGCCTTACAATATCGACCCTCACGGGGGCGCGTTTGCGTGGAGCGGTCATGGGCGGGTCAGCTCAGGCGCGGCTGGGGCGGGCGCGATCGCGAACAGGTCTTCGCGACCTTCCAGCAGCCGGAATCCGATCGACTGCAGCGCCCGCACGCCGTCGCTGGTTACCGCGCGCGCGAAGGTCGGCGTCGCGAAATAGAGATTACGATGGATCGCGACGCAGGTTTTCATGACCGCGCGCGCCCCGTCCTTGCTGGTCGCGGCGAAGCCCCAGCCATAATAGGCCGCGGGGTCCTCTCCAGCCGCAGCGACGAGGCGAGAGTCAAGCCGCACGGCGTCGAAGCAGTCCTGCTCGACCGTCTTGAGCCCCATCCTGTTCAATGGAAAGGCGGCGAGCACGCCGGTGAGCCGTCCGTTCTCGCGGATGCCGAACACGGAGGCCGGAAAGACGCGCTGGACCGCGACGAAATCGGCCGTTTCGGCGATGCCTTGTCCGATGAGTGCGGCCGCCAAGGCGCGCGCCTCGGCGATGCCGGCTTGATCGAGCGGCATGAGGGAGAATTCGGCGGCCGCCGCCGCCACGCGATCAGGGTCGCGATTTCTGCCGGGCGCGCCCATGCGCCCGCTCTGACGTGTTAACATCTTGCCCGCCCTCCATCTCGCGGCCTAGTCGTAACGAGCAAGGAGCTGGCCAGCTTGAGCGGAGTTTCGATGGGGGCCGACAAGAAAGCCGATACCGCGCCGATGCTGCCGGCGAGCGCGCGCGCGGATTGGGCGGACTTGCGGGTTTTCCTGCACGTGGCGGAGGGCGGCAGCATCAGCGCCGCCGCCAAGACGTTGCAGATGTCGCAGCCGACCGTCAGCCAAAGATTGCGCGATCTCGAGCTGCGGCTGAACACGCAGCTGGTGGCGCGGGGGCCCCAAGGGGTGGTCGTCACCGAAGCCGGCGCGCGCATCCGCGACCATGTCGCGGCAATGCAGAGATCGGCGGCGCAGATCGATCGCCTGTTGCGCGAATATGACGAGCGGCCGGAAGGCCGGGTAAAGATCGCCGCACCCGACGGAATCGGCTCGTTCTGGATCGCTCCGCGGATCGGCGACTTCCTGCGCACCAATCCGGGCATCACGCTATCGCTCGACGGCGGCTTTTGGCCGGACAATCCGGTGACCGACGAAATCGACATCTCGATCCAGTACGATGCGCGCAAGTTCGGCGAGCACGTGGTCGAGCCCCTGGCGACGATCCATTATGCCCCGTTCGCGGCCGAATCCTATTTACGAACCTATGGCGTCCCCAAGAGCCAGGCCGAACTCGTCGCGCACCGAACCATCCATCACTCGGCGGTGCAGCTGCAGAAAGAGACCTGGGACCCCAAGGCCGAGGCGGTGCGCACGCTCTCCGCTTACAATGTCGAGACCAATTGCAGTGCGACGCTGATGATGGCGCTGCTCGCCGGCAGCGGCATCGCCTTCCTGCCGACATGCGCGGCCGCGTTCATTCCAGGCATCGTCATGCTGGGCGAGCAGCCGGCCGCCTCGCCCAGACTCTATCTCGTCTACGACCCGAACGTCGCCAGGATCGCCCGCGCCCGCGCCGTGCTCGATTGGCTGAAGGAGATCTTTTCTTCGAGCCTTCATCCCTGGTTCGGCGAGGAGTTCGTTCATCCGCGCGAGTTCGCGCTCACCCCCGGCGCCGGCAGGTTGAGCTATGAGGCGCCCGCCTGAGCTTACGTTTATCTCAAAGGCCTTTAGCCGAGCGGCCCGAAGTCGCTCCCTCTCGTTTCAAGCCGTCGGCCGACCAACCTCGTGGGCGGCGGAGCCGATGGGCTTTACGCCAGAGGCGGAGTGCGCGTCGAGTACGAGCAGAGAGCCGGCAGCGGGTGCGAGGACCGGTCCTTCAGCGGGAGCGGCGCATGGAATTTTAGGTGAGCTGGCAAACTGCGGCGGTCGAAAGGGGAGGTGGGAATGACAGCGACGACAAGCGGGGCGGCGTCTCGGAACCGTCGTTCTCGGCAAGTCGTTGAGCGAGACATTCTCGCATGCCTCTACCCATCAGAGATTACGCGCTGATCGGCGATTGCGAGACCGCTGCGCTGGTGGGGCGCAACGGCTCGATCGATTGGCTGTGCTGGCCGCGTTTCGATTCCGAGGCGTGCTTTGCGGCGCTGCTCGGCGAGGAGGAGAACGGCGCCTGGCGGATTGCCCCGGTGGCGGAGCGAGGACGCTCGACGCGGCGCTATCTCGGCGATGCGCCGGTGCTGGAGACGACGTTCGAAACGGCGGACGGCGTCGTGACGGTGACCGACTTCATGCCCGTGCGCGGCGCGGCGTCGGATTTAGTGCGCATCGTCACCGGCAGAGCCGGGCGCGTCCCCATGCGTTCGGCGCTGCGTTTGCGCTTCGGTTATGGGCGGGCGAGCCCGTGGATCGAGCGGGCGCATGACGGCGAGATCAAGGCGATTGGCGGCCCGCACGCCGTGGTCCTGCGCGCCGGCACGCCGCAGACGACGCAGCACGGCGATTGTCTCAGCGAATTCGACCTCGGCGCTGGCGAGCGCGTCGCATTCGTGCTGACCTATTTCGCCTCGCATCACCCGACGCCCGATGCGGTGGAAGCCGAAGCGGCGCTGAACGAGACGCTGGAGCGCTGGCGCCGTTGGCTGTCGCGTTGCGCCTATGACGGGCCGTACGGCAAACCGGTGTGGCGAGCGCTGATGGTGATGAAGGCGCTCACTTATCGGCCGACCGGCGGGATGGTGGCGGCGGCGACGACGTCCTTGCCCGAGCGCATCGGCGGCGAGCGCAATTGGGACTATCGATATTGCTGGCTGCGCGATGCGACCTTCATGCTGCTGGCTTTCCTGCATTCCGGTTTCGAGGAGGAAGCGTTCGCTTGGCGCGACTGGCTGGTGCGCGCCGTGGCGGGCGACCCGCGCGACATGCAGCCGATCTACGGCATCGCCGGCGAGCAGCATCTGCTCGAATGGGTAACGCCCGATCTGCGAGGTTATCTGGATTCGGCGCCGGTTCGCATCGGCAACGCCGCCTATCGCCAGCGCCAACTCGACGTCTACGGCGAAGTGCTCGACGCGCTGCACCAGGCGCGGCGACACGACCGCGGCCATCACGAGGCGAGCTGGAGCCTGCAGCGCGCCATCGTGGACCACCTCACAGAGCATTGGCGCGAGCCGGATTGCGGAATCTGGGAGGTGCGCAGCGAGCCGCTCCACTTCACGCATTCGAAAGCGATGGCGTGGGTCGCGTTCGACCGCGCCGTGCAGGCGATCGAGCGGTTCGGGCTCGAGGGCGATCTCGATCGCTGGCGGCGCATGTGCGAGGAAAATCGCCACGAAGTGTTGACCAAGGGCTTCGACGCCGAACTCGGATCGTTCACACGCGCGTATGGATCCGGCGATGTCGACGCAAGTCTGCTGCTGCTGCCGCAGGTCGGTTTCATCGATGCGCGCGATCCGCGCATGATCGGCACCGTTCGCGCGATCGAACTGCGATTGCTGCAGGACGGCTTGCTGCGCCGCTATGACACGCGGCAATCGGACGACGGTCTGCCGCCCGGCGAGGGCGCGTTCATGGCGGCCAGCTTCTGGCTGGCCGACACCTACATCATGCAAGGGCGGATCGAAGACGCAGAGGCGCTGTTCGAGCGTCTGCTCGCCTGTCAGAACGACGTCGGTCTGCTGCCCGAGGAGATCGATCCGCGCACCGGCGCTTTCCTCGGGAACTTTCCCCAGGCGCTCTCGCACCTCAGCCTGGTCGACACAGCGTACAATTTGGCGGAAGCGCGCGGCCCGGCGGTGGAGCGCGGCGCGCGCGACGGCTGAACTTGCGCAACAGGGAACCCGCCGCGTCGGGTTCGGTTGACTTGCCGTCCCATGCACGCGGAGAGAACCCATGGCGCAAACGGCGGCTGACGTCCTCGTTCAATCGCTCATCGACTGGGATGTCGATGTCGTGTTCGGCATGCCGGGAGACGGCATCAACGGCATCATCGAGTCCTTGCGCCGGCGGCAGGACGAGATTCGCTTCATCCAGACTCGGCACGAGGAGTCGGCGGCATTTATGGCCGTGGGCTACGCGAAGTTCACGGGTAAGCTAGGTGTTTGCATCGCCACGTCCGGACCCGGCGGCATTCACCTGCTCAACGGTCTTTACGACGCCAAGCTCGACGGCGCGCCGGTGCTGGCGATCACCGGGCTCCAGTTTCACGACCTCGTCGGCACGCTGACCCAGCAGGACGTGCCGCTGGACCGGGTGTTTATGGACGTGGCCGCTTACACCGAGCGGGTGATGGGACCGACGCACGTGGAGAATGTGGTCGAGCTCGCCTGCCGGACGGCGCTTGCGTATCGCACGGTCGCACACGTCACCGTGCCGGTGGATATCCAATCCATGCCGGTGAAGAAGGGCGTGCGCTCAGAGCGCAACATCGCGGGGCACGTTTCCGACATGATGGCGCGCGGCGGCCAGTTGCCGGACGACGCGCAGCTGCGGCGTGCGGCGCACGTCCTCAACGCGGCGCAGAAGCCGTTCATCCTCGCCGGCCGTGGCGCGCTGCGCGCTCGTGCGGAATTGGAGGCGGTGGCGGAGGCGCTCGGCGCGCCGGTCGGGACCGCGCTGCTCGGCAAGGGCGCCATCGCCGACGATCATCCGTACGCGACCGGCGGCGTCGGACTGCTCGGTACGCGCGCCTCGCAGGAGGCGCTGGAGGACTGCGACACGCTGCTGATTGTCGGCTCGAGCTTTCCTTATATCGAATTCTACCCCAAGCCGGGAGATGCGCGCGCGGTGCAGATCGATATCGATCCGATCCGCATCGGCTTGCGTTATCCGGTCGAAGCCGGCCTTGTCGGCGACAGCGCGCGGGTGCTTCGCGCCTTGCTGCCGCATCTGCAGCGGAAGGCGGACCGCAGTTTCCTCGAAGCGACGCAGAAGAAGGTCGAGCACTGGCGCGAGCTGATGCAGGAGCGGGGCGAGCGGCGCGACAAGCCGATGAAGCCGCAGGTCGTGACGCATGAACTCGACAAGCTGCTTGCCGAAGACGCGATCGTCACGACCGATTCGGGGACGGTCACCACCTGGGTGGCGCGCCAGATCACCATGCGTAATCAGCGGATGTTTTCGTGCTCCGGCACGCTCGCGACGATGGCCTGCGGCGTGCCGTACGCGATCGCCGCGGCGATCGCGTATCCGGGCCGGCAGGTCGTGGCGGTCGTCGGCGACGGCGCGATGGCGATGCTGATGGGCGAATTGGCGACGATCAAGAAGTACGATCTCGACGTGAAGATCATCGTCGTGAAGAACGACTCGCTCGGCCAGATCAAATGGGAGCAGATGGTGTTCCTGGGCAATCCGGAATATGTCTGCGAACTCGAGCCGATCGATTTCGCGAAAGTGGCCGAGGCGTGCGGCCTACGCGGAATGACCGTGGAAGATCCCGAGCGCTGCGGCGAGGCGCTACGCGATGCGATCGGCGCGCGCGGCGCATGCCTCGTCGAGGCGGTCGTCGACACGCACGAGCCGCCGATGCCGCCGAAGGTGGAGATGAAGCAGGCGCTGCATCTGGCGGAATCGCTCGCCCGCGGCACGCCCGACCGCGGCAAGATCGCCGCGACCATCGCCCGCGACGTCGTGCGCGAAATGATATGAGCGCGCGCGGCCCAGCGGCCGCGGCCGATGCGCCGGTCACGCGCCTGGCGGCGTGGACGATAGACATCCCGACCGAGACGCCGGAAGCCGACGGCACACTCGAATGGGACAGCACCACGATCGTGCTGGTGGAGACGGAAGCGGGCGGCGACGCGGGGCTCGGCTACACGTACGCAAGCCGCGCCGCTTTCGCGGTGATCGAGGACGTGCTTGCGCCATGCGTATTGGGCCGCGACGCTTTTGCGGGGGCGGCCGTCGCCGCCGATATGCTGCGGCAGGTTCGCAATATCGGTCGGCAGGGGATCAGCGCCTGCGCCATTGCCGCCGTCGACACCGCGCTATGGGATTTGCGCGCCAAGCTGTGCGGTCAGCCTTTGTGCAATCTGCTGGGTCGGCTGCGCACGCATGCGCCCATTTACGGCTCCGGCGGCTTCACCAATTACACGCGCCGGCAGCTCGAGCGTCAGCTGGATGGGTTTGTGCGGGAGCTCGGCTGCAAGTTTGTGAAGATGAAGATTGGCGCCGATCCGGCCGCCGATCCCGCGCGGATCGCGTTTGCGCGCGAGGTGATCGGCGAGGCCGCGCTGATGGTCGACGCCAATGGCGCGCTCGAACGGAAGCAGGCGCTCGCTCTAGCGCACGTGTGCGCCGAGCACGGCGTCGTCTGGTTCGAAGAGCCGCTTTCGAGCGACGATGTCGCCGGTCTCGCTTGGCTGAGGGCGCATGCGCCGGCGCCGGTCGCCATAGCGGCGGGAGAATATGCCTGGGATGTCTGGGCGCTGCGCACTTTGCTTGAGGCCGGCGCTGTCGATGCGCTGCAGGCGGACGCGACGCGCTGCCTCGGCGTCACCGGCTTCATGCAGGCGGCGGCGCTCGCGGCTGCGTTTCACACACCGCTGTCCTCGCACTGCGCGCCGACTTTGCATTGCCATCTGAGCGCCGCGACGCCGATGGCCCACGTCGAGTGGTTCTTCGATCACGCCCGGATCGAGCGCATGTTGTTCGACGGCGCGCCCGAACCGCGCAATGGCCGCATCGCGCCGGACCTGTCGCGCCCAGGTCTGGGGCTCGCGCTGAAGCGGCAAGACGCGATGCGCCTCTCCGAGCAGTCCGGTCGCTCCCTGCGCGGCGAGTGGCGCCTATGAGCGAGCAGGCCCACCGCGAGCGTGAGCGCGTGGCGTCGAGTGGACGCGTTACGGCGGCGTACCAGGCTTATCCGCCCAACGCCGTCGCCGGTCTCGAACGCGCGCTGAAGGCGGGCGTCCGAGGCGAGGTTGATTTCAGCGGCGGCGCGCGCGCGCTGTTCGCGACCGATGCTTCGAACTATCGGCAAGTGCCGATCGGGGTTGTGACGCCGCGGGACGAGGCCGATCTGGTCGCGGCCGTTGCGGCGTGCTGCGCTCATGACGCGCCGGTGCTGCTGCGCGGCGGCGGCACCGCGCTCGCAGGACAGAGCTGCAATGTCGCCGTCGTGATCGATTGTTCGCGCTGGCTCGATCGCGTGCTCGATCTCGATCCCAAGCGCCGAACGGCGCGGGTCCAGCCTGGCTGCGTGCTGGACACGTTGCGAGACCAAGCGGAGACGCACGGCCTCACCTTCGCGCCCGATCCCGCCACGCACGACCACAACACGCTCGGCGGCATGCTCGGCAACAATAGCTGCGGCGCGCATTCGATCATGTCGGGCCGCACCTCCGACAACGTCCATCGCATGGACGTGCTGACGTATGACGGGTTGCGCTTGGACGTCGGTCCGACCAGTGACGCCGAGCTCCGCGCGATCATCGCCGCCGGGGGCCGGCGCGGCGAGATTTACCGCAAGCTGGCGGCGCTGCGGGACAAGTACGGCGAACTCGTCCGCAAACGGTTCCCCAAGATCCCGCGCCGAGTTTCGGGCTTCGAGAATCTCGATGCGCTGCTGCCGGAGAGCGACTTCAACGTCGCCCGCGCACTCGTCGGCACCGAGGGGACGTGCGTCGCCGTTCTTGGCGCGACGCTGCAGCTCGTGCCTAGTCCGCCGCGCCGCGCGCTCGCGGTGCTCGCGTTCGACGATATTTTCTCCGCCGCCGACGCCGTGCCGAGAGTGCTGGAGTTCGGCCCTATTGCCTGTGAGGGCATGGACGATCTGCTCTACGGCTTCGTTAAGACCAAACACCTGCATGAACGGGGACTGCAGAGTTTTCCGGAAGGCCGCGGTTGGCTGTTGGTCGAATTCGGCGGCGACAGTCTAGACGAGGCGGCGGAAAAGGCCCGGCGCGCGATCGCGGCGTTCGGCGGGCGCGGCCGGCTGGTGCGCGACGAGCACGAGCAGGAAGAGATCTGGGCCGTGCGGGAAGCTGCGCTCGGCGCGACCGCGTTCGTGCCGGACCGGCCGGACACGTGGGAGGGCTGGGAGGACAGCGCCGTTCACCGCGAGAATCTCGGCGCCTATCTGCGCGATTTGAAGGCGCTGATGCATCGCCATGGCTACGAGGCCGCCTTCTACGGGCATTTCGGCGACGGGCTGCTGCACTGTCGCGTCAACTTCGATCTCGGCTCGGAGCAGGGCATCGCCAACTGGTCGAGGTTCATGCGCGAGGCCGCCGACCTTGCGGTTCGCTACGACGGCTCGCTGTCGGGCGAGCATGGCGATGGACAAGCGCGCGGCGAGTTGCTCGAGCGCATGTACGGCCCCGAGCTGATCGAATGCTTCCGCGAGTTCAAGACCATCTGGGACCCGCGCAATCGCATGAATCCGGGCAAGGTGGTCGATCCGTTTCCGGTGACGAGCAATCTTCGCGTCGGGCCGAGCTATGAACCGCCCCAGGTCGAAACCCATTTTCGCTATCCCGACGACGACGGCTCCTTTGCGCGGGCGACGATGCGCTGCGTCGGCGTCGGCAAGTGCCGGCGCCTGGACGTGAAGGACGAGGTCATGTGTCCGTCGTTTCTCGTCACGCGCGACGAGAAGCACAGCACCCGCGGGCGCGCCCACCTGCTGTTCGAGATGCTGCGCGGAGAGACTCTGCCGGAGCAGTGGGAGAGCGATGCGGTCGAGGAGGCGCTGTCGCTGTGTCTTGCGTGCAAGGGCTGCAAGAAGGATTGCCCGGTCGAAGTCGACATGGCCACGCTGAAGGCGGAGTTTCGCGCGCGCTATTACGCGAGGAAGCTGCGCCCGCCGGAGGCCTATTCAATGGGCTTCATCTATTGGTGGTCGCGCGCCGCCGCCATCGCGCCGCAGGCGGCGAATGCGATGCTCACTGCGCCGGGCGTCGCCCAGCTGATTAAGCGGGCCGCGGGGCTGGCGCAGGATCGCCGGCTGCCGCGCTATGCAAACCGCTCTTTCCGCGACGCGTTCAAGAGATTGCCGCGGCCGAGCACGGTCGGGGAGCGCGTCGTGCTCTGGCCGGACACGTTCAACAACTTCTTCCGCCCGCAAACGGCGCTCAACGCAGTCGAAGTGCTGCAGCGCGCCGGATACGAGGTGGTGCTGCCGGCGCGCTCGCTCTGCTGCGGCAGGCCGCTTTACGACTGGGGCTTTCTCCGCACCGCGAAGCGTCTGTGGCGCAAGACGCTGAACACGCTGCGTGCGGAGATCGAAGCCGGCACGCCGCTGATCGGGTTAGAGCCGTCGTGCCTCGCGGCGTTCAAGGACGAGTTGCCGAACCTGTTTCCGGATAACGCGCTCGCGCGGCGGCTCTCCGAAAACGCGGTGTACTTCGCCGATTTCGTCGAAGCGCATCAGGATCGCTTTCCCGCGTTCGCCCAGGGGGGCGAAGCCCTGCTGCAAGTGCACTGCAACCATCATGCGATCATCGGCGCCGAAGGCGAGACGCGGCTGCTGAAAGCTATGCAGCTCGACGTGCGCCGCCCGCCCGCTGGATGCTGCGGCATGGCGGGGGCGTTCGGATTTTCGCGCCATACCGCCGATCTGTCGCGTCAGATTGCCGGCCGCATCTTGACGCCTGCGGTGCGTGAAGCGTCAGAGGAGGTCGAGATCCTCGCCGACGGATTCAGCTGCCGAGAGCAGATCGAGCAGGAGACCGGGCGCGAGACGTTGCACATCGCCGATCTGCTCGCTTCGCGCCTCCCGCAATCGTAGCGCGTCGCCGCGCGTGCGCCCGCGGATGCGCCGGAACTCGGGTTTCGCGAATCGCGTTCCGCTTGATTGGCGGGATTTTCGCGAGGAGAGACAAACGATGGCAGATCGGTATTCCGAGCAAGGAACATATGGTCGCCGCGCCGGCCGCTACGGCCGTGAGCGCGACATGGATGTGAGCAATCGCGAAGGGGCGCGGATCGGCGGCGCTTGGCGCGATGAGGACATCGACGACGAGTATCGATTCTCTCGCGATGACGACTATGGTCGCGGTTACGAAAGAGACGAGCGCTTCGGACGCGGCGAATATCGCAGCCGCGAAGACCGGGACCGCGAGTACGGCTCGAGCTATGGCGCGCAGGGGCCGAGCTTCGCCCATCCTCGGCATGGCGGCGGATATGGCGGTTATGCGGAGACAGGCCAAGGGTATGGTCAGCGCAGCAGTTACGGCCCTGGCTATTACGGCGCCAGCGAGGAGCAATACGCGCAAGGGTACGGCCAAGGCGGCATTGGCTACTCGGCTCAGGGCAATTGGGGCCAGGGCGGCGGACTCAGCGGCGATTTCGGCCGCGAGTATGGTCAGGGTCAAGGCTATCGCAGCACGCAGCAAGGCTATGGCGGCTATGGTGAGCCCGAGATCGAGACCGGCGGCTTCGGCAATCAGACTGGGTGGAACGTAGGCGGCACCTTGGGCCAGGGCCGTCAGGGTTTGAACTTGCAAGACTTTGGCGGCTACGAAGGCAGCTTCGGCCAAGGCGGCTATCTCACGCGCGGCAGCCGGCGGCAGTGGGGCGGCCACGCCGGTCGCGGTCCGAAGAACTACACCCGTTCCGACGATCGCATCCGTGAGGACGTCAATGACCGGCTCACCGACGATCCGGACGTCGATGCCTCGGAAATAGACGTGAAAGTCTCGAACGGCCAGGTGACGCTCGCCGGGACCGTCGACAGCCGTGACGAAAAGCGCCGCGCGGAAGATTGCGCAGAAGCCGTCTCGGGCGTGCGCGACGTGCAGAACAATTTGCGCGTGCAGCGAAGCGAGAGCAGCCCCCGCGCCACCAGCAAGCAAGGCAGGAGCGCCGGCGACGACAGGAACGAGAAGATGCAGTGATGCGCTGAACTGAAGTAGGGGGTCCCGCAAACGGACCCTCTACGACAGTCAGCGTTGGAAGGTGCCGACAAGCTCCGTCTCGTCGAGCACGTGCGGCGCTGCAGCTTTGAGAATGTCCCTCACATGCGCATCGACGGGAACGTCGAGGCTGTCGATGTCGAGCGCCGCCAAGCGGAAGTGATAGTGGTGCACGCCGTGCCCCGGGGGCGGCTGCGGCCCGTCATATGCCGACGAGCCGAAGTCGTTGACGGCTTCGCGGAAAGTTGTGGCGTCCTGACGCCCGGCATTTTCGGCCAATTCCATGCGCTCCGCCGGCAGGTCGTAGATCGCCCAGTGACCGAACGTGCCCGACGGCGCGTCTGGATCCTCGACGATCAGGGCGAAGCTTTTGGTTTCCGGCGGCGCGCCGCGCCAGTTCAGAGGCGGCGAGATGTTGTCGCCGTCGCGCACGTATTTTTTCGGTATGGGCTCCCAATGCCGAAAAGCCGGGCTACTCAATTCCAAAGCCATGGCCTGTCTCCTCTTCCGCTCGATCACCAGAACACGCGCGCCTCGTCGGGGCGCCGCGCGCGCATCAGGCGGCCGAAGCGCGGCGGCGGCGGCGGCTCGACGCCGTCTGCCGCGTCCAACCAGAAGGTCCGAAGCCTTTTCGGCAGGGCTTGCTGCACCTTGCGGATCAGAGGCGGCGGGATGTGGCGCGACAAGGTCGCGAACACTGCGGCGGTCGCCGCGCGCGGATCGGTCGGGCGGTTGTTGAACAGGCGATCGTCGACGTCCTCGAGGAATTCCTCGAGATCGCAATCGTCCGGCTGCCGCGCAGGGCTGTAATCGTGATAGTAAACGCCGCGCACCAGCAACGGCAGTTCCGCCGCGAAATGCGCCGAGAGGCCGATCTGGAGCCGATCGCGCAAGCCGTGAAGCACCACTGCAAGGCACTTCCAGGCCAAATGGCGATCGGGCCCGATCTCCTCCATGATCTCGTCGAGCCAGACGTGCGTCGTCTGCAGCGTCTTGTCGAATACCGGTAGTCCGTTCGCGCTCATGATGCCGGCCTCCTTGCATGGCTATCCGGTGGGCGCCCTATCCAGAGGCAGCGAGTTCCGCGTCGGCGCAGGCGCTCGTCCCTACAATGGACGAGGCAGGCAGGGAGTTTCACAAGGCGCGGAAAAACAGCGCTTCGGAACGCGACAGGCCGGCAGCAGCGCCTCGATGGCGTGCTACAGAAAGCTGAAAACACCGAGCGGATTGTGCGCTCTGGCGACGCTGAAAATGAAGGCGAACACCGCGAGTGCGGAGAGGAAGAAGCCGAGCCGGGCGTTGCGTGTCTTGCCGCGCTTCAGAGCGAAACTGCCGAGCACGATGTAGACGACCAGTAGCAGCACCTTCACTGTGAGCCAATGATGCACGAACGGATACTGATGCACGATCGTCATCAGCATCAGCGCCGCGGTCAGCAGCACGGTGTCGATCGTGTAGCTCAGATAGCGGACCGGCGCCCACATCGGCCAACTGGCGTTGAATAGGTTGACGCCGAGGCCGCGCAGCAGAAATAGCCCGCCGCTCGCCAGTACGGAGCCGATGTGGACATTTCGGATTTGTAGATAGAACTCTTCCATGCCTTACGCCGTCGGGCGCGCCGGCTCCTTCGGCTCGATGAGTTGGTTCGCGGTTATGCCTGGGCAAGTGGTAGTGGAATCCATCTCGTCTTCACGCGCGAGCGGGTCGAGGGTTCGTGAGCATCCGCCCGTAGATGATGCAGAATGCGCCGAAGGCGATGCTCCACAAGAGCGCCGACGCGATCAGCAGCGGCGTGTACGCGGCTGGGATCAAAGCTGCAGCGACGCGCGTGAGCGCCGCCAGATTCGCCGCGGCGTAGATGAATTGCGTTCCTCGCGGCGCCGTGAGCTCGCGGCCGGTGTGGCCGCGCGTGGCGCGGGTCATCACCGCAAGGGTCATCACCCCGATGGCGCCGGCGGCGAGCGCATGGATGCCCGCACTCGCCGGCACGATCGATGGAACTATTGCGGCGAAGCCCAAGAGCAGGAGGCCGGCGGCGAGCCAGAAATAGCCGACATGGAGGATAAGCACGAGCGGCTCCGCGGCCGTGCGCATGCCGCGCCAGCGCGCCAGTCGCAGCAATGTCGCCGCGCCGCTCGCGAGCAGGGCGACGCCGGCGAATGGCGATAAAGGCGCGAGCAGCCACAGCAGGAGCGCTGCGCCCGTGAGCGCGAGCGTGAACAGGTCGAACTTGTCCTGCGGCGCGGGCTCCGGGGTCATGGCGCGCTTGGCCATCCAGTTGCGGGTGAAGCTCGGCGTGATACGCCCGCCGATCAGTGCGATCAGCAACGCCGCGACCGCAAGCGCAATGCGCTCGCCGATCCAAACTGCGTCAGGCGCCGGCACGCGCAGATGGAAGGCGATGTTGGCGGCCGCGAGCAGCGTCACCATCACGCAGACCGGAATGTTGCGCGTGTTTTTTCCCGCGAGCACCTCGCGCCAGGCGATCAGCGCGAACGCGACGAGGAAGAGCGAGTCGATGGCGCTTGCCCATACGCCGAGCTCCGCTACGGCCAGCATAGCCAGACGGCCTGCGACCCAGAGTGCGAATAGCGCGGCGAGCGGCGCGCCCGACACGGGCAAGCGGCCCGTCCAGTTCGGAATCGCCGTCAGCAGGAAGCCAGCGACGATAGCGGCGAGATAGCCGAACAGCATCTCGTGCACATGCCAGTCGCGCGTGAACTCGGGGGCCCAGCCGAGCACGCTCGCGACCCATAAAGGAACCGACAGCGCCGCCCACAAGCTGCCGAACAGGAAGAATGGCCTGAAGCCCATGCCGAACAGGGCGATGCCTTTGTGAGCGCGATAGCGCTCGGCCGTCGTTGTCATGCCGCTAAACCGCCGCCGAGTGTCGCGCGGCGCCTTTCTCTGCGTAAGAATCGAAAGCCTGCGCGACGATGCGGCACAAGGGCCGCGCGTGCGCAGGGAGTGTGATTATGTCGCCGGAGACAACGACGAGCCCGTCGCGCGTCATCGGCGCCAGCGTCGCCAACTCCCGCACGCAGGCTGAGGCGCCGCCCAAAGGGCCGAGGTCGCCGGTGAAGTCGCACATGATTTGTTCGATCAAGGCACCGCGGCGGCGATCCTCGTCGTCGAGGGCATGGCCGCGCGCGATCGGCAGCCGCTCGTCCGCCACGACGCGGCTCCATGCGCCGACTTCGGAGGCGTTCTGGGCGTAGCCCTGGGGCAGTGTGGAGATCGCCGAAGGGCCGAGCCCAATGGTCGCGGCCGTGGTGCTCGTGTCATAGCCCTGGAACGAGCGGCGCAGGGTGTCGTTCCGCGCAGCGACCGTGAGCTCATCGTCCGGCAACGCGAAATGATCGAGGCCGATCGCAACGTAGCCGAGGCGGGCCAGTTCGAGTCGCGCAATCTCCGCATGCTCGAGGCGCTCGGCGGCGTTCGCCAATTGTGTCTCGTCGATCAACCGCTGCCGCTTCTTGAACCAGGGCACATGCGCGTAGCCGAACAGGGCGACGCGGCTAGGCCGCATCGCCGTGGCCGTCTGCACGGAGCGAAGGACGTCATCGCTGCTCTGCGCCGGCAGCCCGTACATGAGATCTATGTTGATCTGAGCGATGCCAGCCTCGCGCAGCATAGTCATCGCGCCTTGCACCAGCTCAGCAGGCTGAATGCGGCCCATGGCGCGCTGCACATGCGGGTTGAAGTCCTGGGCGCCGATGGATGCGCGTGTCACGCCGGCTTCGCGATAGGCCGCCGCCAGGGCGGGCGTGAGGTGGCGCGGATCGATCTCGATCGAATGCCGCGCCTGCGGGGCGATGTCGAACCAGAACGCGAGGTGATGGCAGATCCGCGTGAACTGCTCCGGCGAGAGGATGTTGGGCGTGCCGCCGCCCCAGTGGATGTCGACCACGCGATGGGTGGCGATCTGTTCCCCCACGAGGTCGATCTCGCGCAGAAGCGTTTGCACGTAGTCGGCAAGCGGCTCTTCGCGGCGTGCGGCGTAGGTGTTGCAGCCGCAATACCAGCAAAGCTCGCGGCAGTACGGGACATGAAGGTAGAACCCGATGGGCGCGTCTGCGTCCAACTGGCGAAGCCAGCCGGCATGAACCGCACCGTCGACCGAGGCGGCGAAGTGGGGCGCCGTCGGATAGCTGGTGTAACGCGGCGCTTGCCGCTCGGCATGGGCGAGAAGTCGCGGGTCCATGCGCCGAGAGTGCATCCGCGCGTGTTGCCTGTGCTTGATATGGATCAAGTTCCCGTTGCGGCAGTTGCGCGCGCTAGAAGGCGAGCGTCTCGACGAGCGCTCCCGCGGGCAGAGCCGGAGCGCCCGGCGCGCGGACAACGAGCGCGTCGGAAGCGGCGATCACGGTGATGAGCGAAGAGTCCTGATTGGCGGCGACATCGAGCCAAAGCTGACCGTTCTCGTCGCTGCTGCCCTTGGCGCGCAGGTAGGTCTCGCGCGCGCCGTTCTCGCCGAGCGGCTGACGGACGCGCCCGCGCGTCGTCGCTACCGCGGCCTGCACGCTCCGCCCGAGGAGGTGCGCGATCAATGGACGCAGAAACAGCCGCGCGCACACGAACGCCGAAGCGGGATTGCCGGGCAGCCCCAGGACCAGCTTGCCGTCTCGAGCCGCGAACCAAGTCGGCTTGCCGGGCCGTAGGGACACTTTCTCGAACAGAAGCTCAGCGCCGATGGAGCTGACGGCGCCGCGTGCGTGATCGTGATCGCCGACGGAGGCGCCGCCAATGACGATCGCGAGATCGGCTTGTGCGAGGGCCGACTCGAGCGACGCAGCGATGCTGCTCTGGCTGTCGGCGAACGGCGGCTGCGGCCAACTGGCCGCGCCCCACGATGAGGCAAGCGCTGAGACGCCGTAGCTGGCGCTGTCGAAAATTTGCGCCGGGCCCGGCGTCGTCCCCGGCGGCGCGAGTTCATCGCCCCCGCCCAGCACGGCGATGCGCGGCTTGCGCGCGACGATCACGTCCGCCAGCCCTGCCGCCGCCGCGAGGGCGATCGCGGCCGCATCCAATACGCCGCCAGCTTCCACCAATTCCGCGCCTGCGATGAAATCGACGCCGGCCGCGCGGACATGCTTGCCAGCGGCGACGAGGAGCGTTTGCACGATGTCGCCATCGCGTTCTGCATCCTCCTGCATAAGCACCGCGTCGGCGCCGTCCGGCAACGGCGCGCCGGTGAAGATGCGGGCGCATTCGCCCGCTCTCAGCTCAGAATGGAGCGCGTGGCCGGCGCCGGCTTCGCCGATCAGGCGGAGCGCGCCCGGCGTGTCGGCGCTGCGGAGCGCATAGCCGTCCATGGCGGAGGCGCGAAACGGCGGCTGCGCACGGGTCGCGATGATGGGCTCGGCCAGCACGCGGCCGAGCGCGTCGGTGATCGCGACGCGTTCGCCGGCGCTGCGGCGGGCACGATCGAGGATGATCTCGCGGGCTTCAGCTACGGAGATCATGGCGCGCCCCGAGTGAAATCGCCGCTGGCGCCGCCGCTCTTGGCCAGCAGCTTGACGTCTTCGATGATCATTTCGCGGTCGATCGCCTTCAGCATGTCGTAAATTGTGAGGCACGCTACAGCGACCGCGGTCAGCGCTTCCATTTCGACGCCCGTCGGGCCAGTCGTCTTTGCGCGTGCGGTGACGACGAACGACGCATCCTCTTCACGCGGCGCGACTTCGACCTTCAGGCTGGACAACGCCAAGGGATGACAGAGCGGGATCAGGTCCGACGTGCGCTTGCCCGCCATGACGCCGGCGATCTCTGCGACCGCGCGGATGTCGCCTTTGGGGCCGCCGCCTTCGCGCGCTGCGGCGAAAGCGTCGCGCGACATCCGCACGCGGCCGCCGGCGATCGCCTCACGCATGGTCTCAGGCTTTTCGCTCACGTCGACCATGCGCGCGCGGCCGCTTTCGTCGAGATGGGTGGGCCGATCAGCCATCGTCAGCGCTCCATGAGACGCGGCATGATCTCGACCAGGTTGCAGGGCATGTGCCGGCTGTCGAGCTGCCAGCGGATCACCTTGTCCCAGCCGTCGCGGCAGGCGCCGTTGGAGCCAGGCAGGCAGAACACGAAGGTGGCGCCGCAAACGCCGGCGCAGGCGCGCGACTGCAGCGTCGAGAGACCGATGCTCTGGTAACTGACCATGTGCCAGACCGTGGCGAAGCCTTCGATCTCCTTGTCGAACAGCGGTCGCAGCGCTTCGGGCGTGACGTCGCGCCCGGTGAGGCCGGTGCCGCCGGTGGTGATGACGACGTCGATGCTCGGATCGTCGACCCAGCGCCGCGTTTGGCTGCGAATCTGCTCGACGTCGTCACGCACGAGCGCTTTTGCGACCAGTACGTGGCCGTCGCGGGCAAGCCGCTCGGCCAGGATGGCGCCGGACGTGTCGCTTTCCTCATCGCGCGTGTCGGAGATCGTCAGCACGGCGATATGGACGGGCTTGAACGGCAACGTTTCGTCGATGCGTCCGCCCGGAGGGGTTGCGGTCATTCAGTTTCTCCATGCGATGCGCGGCGGGCGCGATCGCGTTCAGTCGGCTCGATCCAGCGTGCGCCGGCGGGGCCGCTCTCGCGCTTCCAGATCGGCGCGTCCGTTTTGAGATAGTCCATCAGCTCTTCCACTGCTTTGAACGCGGCCGCGCGGTGGGCGCTCAGCGCAGCGACCAGCACGATGGGCTCTCCGGCGGGAATGACGCCGACACGGTGAACGACGAGAAGGTCGATTAGATCGTGGCGTCCCGCCACGGCTTCCGCGAGCCGGCGTACTTCCGCTTCGGTGAAGCCCGGATAGTGCTGGAGTTCGAGCTGCGTGACGTCAGCGCCGCCGGATTGCGCCCGGCAATAGCCGACGAAGGTCGCCAGCGCGCCGGCGTCGGCCCCGCGCCGATGGCAAAAGCGCGCGATGTCCGCTTCCGGGGAGAAGGCGTGCGGGAGAACGGCAATGCGCATCAGCTCACCAATGCAACAGCGGCGACGCCGAGAACGACGCCCAGGACTCGCAGCACGCCGGCCTTGTTCAAAGCCTTCAGGCTGAGACTCGTGCCGATGAGCGCGCCCACGCATGCGGCAATCGCGAACCACGGTAGGAAGGCCGGCAGGGCGAGCAGTGACGAAGCGCGTCCCGCAAGGCCGGCGAGCGAGTTGACGACGATGAAGCAGGCGGCGATCCCGGTGGCGCGCTGCGGGTCCGCCCACCCGGCGAAGACGAGGAGCGGCGAGAGATAGACGCCGCCGCCTATGCCGGTGAGGCCTGCAAGCGCGCCGAGCGCCGCGCCCGCCGGCAGCGCGACGACCTTCCGTGGCGCGGCCGAGGGCTTCACGGCGTCGATCTGCGGCCAGAGGAGATAGCGCAAAGCCGCAGCGGCGAGCGCAAAGGCGAGCAGCGGGCGATAGATGTGAGGAGGAACGTCGATGCCGCCGGTGAGAAAGGCCGCGGGGATCGCGGTGACGGCGAACGGCCAGAAGACCTTCCAGTCGAAGCGGCCGGCGCGGAGATAGCGAAAAGCGCCAAGCCCCGCGACTAGGATGTTCAGGACGAGCGCCGCCGGGCGGATCTCCTCAGGCGCAAGCCCTGCGAGCGCCATCAACGCGATGTAAGCGGACGCGCCGCCGTGGCCGACAGACGAGTAGAGCGCCGCCGCCGCGGCGATCGCGAGAGCCAGAAACACAAACGTCTCGCTCACCTCAACCCCCGCTCAGCGGCGACATGAAGGCGATCTCCGCGCCTGCTCGGATCGGCGCGTCATGAGAGACGAAAGCGTGATCGACCGCAACTCGAATGGAGCGCGCCTCAAGCGCCTCGCCTAAATCTGGATTGCGGTCGGTCAGCCAAACCCGCAGCGCCTGCAGCGTATCGACATGAGCCGGCAGGTCGATCTCCATCTGCGCGCACCCGGCGCGGTCGCGCAGCGAACCGAAGAACAGGATTCTGGTCATCCGCCCGTCACCGACATGTGCCGCGCTGTCGCCGGTTTCGACATGCGCTCGATCTGGAAATCGTGTCCCTTCGGGCGGAGCAGGATCGCCGCGTCGATGGTCTCGTGCAGCAAGGCGTCGTCGGCGCTTGCGCGCAAGGGCTCACGGAGGCCCATGGCCGCCTCGTGGCCCAAGCAAAGATAGAGCTTGCCGGTGCAGGTCAGCCGCACACGCGAGCAGCCTTCGCAGAAATTGTGCGTCATCGGCGTGATGAAGCCGAGACGGCCGCCGGTTTCCTCCACGCGCACATAACGCGCCGGACCGCCGGTTCGGTCGGGAAGGTCGGTGAGACGCCAATAGCTCGCCATGTCTTCGCGTACGCTGGTGAGCGACAGGAACTGGTCCGTTCGGTCTTCGTCGATCTCGCCGAGCGGCATGGTTTCGATGAAGGTGATGTCGAAGCCGCGGCCGTGCGCCCACCTGACCAGGTCCGGCAGTTCATGGGCGTTGTCGTGCTTCAGGGCGACGGTGTTGATCTTGATCTTCAGGCCCGCGCGCTCGGCCGCGTCGATGCCTTCGAGCACCTGCGGGAGCCGATCGCGGCGGGCGATGCGCTTGAAGGTTTCGCGGTCGAGCGAGTCGACGGAGACGTTCACGCGCCTGACGCCGGCCCGGAACAGATCCTCGGCGAATTCGGCGAGTTGGACGCCATTGGTGGTGACCGTGATCTCGTCGAGGCCTCGGCCGAGGCGGCGGCCGACGCCCTTCAGCAGGTCGATGAAGCCGCGGCGCACCAGGGGCTCGCCGCCGGTGAAACGCAGCCGGCGCACGCCGCGGGCGACGAACGCCGCGCACAGGCGGTCGAGTTCTTCGATGCTCAGCAGTTCGGGCCGCGGCAGGAAGCGCATGCGCTCGCTCATGCAATAGACGCAGCGCAAGTCGCAGCGGTCGGTCACCGAGACGCGAAGATAGGTAATGGCGCGTCCGAACGGATCGACCAGCGGCGTCATGCGTGTTGCTCCAGCGCAGCCAGATCCGCGATCGTGTTGGCGTTGGCGAAGGCGCCGGTGTCGGCGAAGTGTACGGTTACGGCGCCGGCTTCGGCGAGATGCGCCCGAACGGCGGGATGTTCGCCGCGCCGCAGCCGCCGCGCCAGCGTGTCGGCGAGTGCGGTGCTCCACACCCCGCAAAGCGGATGCTCACCCTTGTCGGTGACGGCGTAGACGGCGGGCGCGTCCCCAAGCGCGGAGATCAGGCGCTCCGCCAGATCGAGCGGCAGCAACGGCGCATCGCACGGCGCGGTTGCGAGCAGGCCGAAGCCCTCGCGTTGAGCCCATTCGAGTCCGGCAAGGACGCCGGCGAGCGGGCCCGGCTCGGCCGATGGATCATCGTAAAGCACCGTAAGTCCCAGCTCCCGCGCGCGCCGTTCGGCGCCGGAGCCGGCGCGCGCGCTCACGGCGACACGGCCGAGCGGTTCGAACAGCCGCGCCGTGCGGTCGATCATCAACTCGCTGGCGTAGCGCGCCATCGCCTTCTCCGAGCCAAAGCGGGAAGAGCGGCCGCCCGCAAGCAGAAGACCCGCCACTTTCTGAAGCGCGGCTGTCACGCGTTCGGCCTGGTGTAGTCCTGAATCCAGGTGAGCGCGCGGATCGCGTGCGGCCAGCCGAGCGTCGTGATGGCGAGATAGGCCACGTGATGCAGTTCGTCGGCCGTGAGGCCGTCCGCCAAGCCGCGTCGCGTGTGCGAGTGCGTGGCGCCTTCCGAATCGGCGCCGATGGCGAGGGCGAGATTGACCAGCCGACGCGTTTTGGCGTCGAGAGGGCCCGCATCGCCCGCCGCTTCGCCGAGCGCCTGCAGCGCAGCCCAAAGGTCCGGACGCTCCTGCGCGACGCGCCCCGCCGCGCCCGGGAGATCCTCGGTACGTAGATTTTTTGGCATGGCCACCTCTCATCTTGGCGGCCGACTGAAGCCCGCGGTGCGGACGAGGTCAACGATGTTGCGGGCGCTCATCGGGAACTCGCCCGGTTCCACTCAGACGACCAAATCTCCGCGTCCGCCTCGGCGACGATCTCACCGCCGCGCGGCGCATGGTTGTCAATCAACGGATCGGGCTTGGCGAGTTGTTCGAGCGCGGCGATGTTGCCCAGAGTGACGACGGCGCCCTGAACATTGACGCCGTGTTTCTGCAGCGCCGCGAACGAGCGGGAGAGGTTTTCCGGCGTCATGCCGAGCAGGGATGCCAGAATGCGCTTCTCGTGGTGCAACCGCACGACGGCGCCGGCGTTGTCGGCGGCGCGCAGGGCGAGCAGGTAGTTGGCGAGGCGCTCGGTGCTGTTGCGCAGCTTGTTGTTCTTGATGTTGCGCACGAGGCCGCGATAGCAGCCGGCCAAGTCGCGCGAGACCGCCATGGCGAAGCGCGAGTCGAGACGCATGGCGGTGCGGATGGCGTCGCCGGGGATCATGAGGATTTCGCAGCGCTCCAGTGTCCGCGCTGACATCAGCGCGTCGGCGTCGAGCACGACGGCGGCCAAAATGAAGGTGGAGACCGGGCGAAGGATCGCAAGCACCGTCTCACGGTCGTTCCAAGTGCCGTGCAGTTCCACCTGGCCGTCCAGCAACACGTAAAGAAAGTCGACCGGATCGCCTTCCAGCAGCAGCATTGTGCCCGCCGGGAAGCGCTGCAGATGAGCGCCCGCCGTGGCGATGCGGAACGTCTCCGGCGCCACATCCGCAAACAGCGGCAGCCCCTTGACCCTGTCGATGTCGCCCGCGCGCACGCCACACTCCTGAATTCGTGCGTCGCTTCTGGCGCCATCCGCCCGGCAAGGAATTGATGCAGGTCAAAGCGAAGGCTCAGCTCGCGGCAAACCCCGGGCGAGCTTGATATTCCGCAAGCGCTACGGCCGACATAGGTCAATCGGGGCGCCCGGGCGCGCCTTGCGGCTGCATATTTTTCCATGACAGCGGCAGGGTCTTGATCCGCATCAAACACGACGCCCGCGACTTCCGGCTTTTGGGTCCCACGCAGCCGTCTCCTTGGGCGCTGCGCCGGAAGCGGGGCTCCAGATGTCACCCAGTGACCAACCAGCCAAGAAGAGCGGCGCAGACGCCGCGCTTTGGCTCAGCACGATAGCTTTCACCGCATGTTTTGCGGTGTGGACGATCTTCTCGATCATCGGCGTCAAGATCAAACAGGATCTCGGACTGACCGAGACCCAGTTCGGCCTGCTGATCGGCACGCCGATCCTTACCGGCTCCTTGATTCGTCTCGTGCTTGGCGTCTGGACCGAGCAGTTCGGCGGCCGGCTCGTCAATCTCTTGGTGATGCTCGCGGCGGCCGCGGCGACGTTCCTGCTTTCATATGCGCAGACCTACGAGCAATTCCTGATCGCCGCGCTCGGCGTCGGCATCGCCGGCGGCTCCTTCGCGGTAGGGGTCGCGTACGTTTCGAAATTCTATCCGGCGGGAAAGCAGGGCACGGCGCTCGGCATCTTCGGCGCCGGCAATGTCGGCTCGGCGGTGACCAAGTTCCTCGCCCCATTCGTGCTGCTGGCGTTCGGCTGGGAAGCGGTGGCGCAATACTGGGCGATCGGCCTCGTCGCCATCGCCGTTCTCTTCTTCCTGTTCACGAAGGACGATCCGGACCTGCTCGAGCGCCGCAAGAACGGCGTTCGCCCGCGGTCGATGCGCGAGCAGTTCGCGCCGCTCAAGAACGTCCAGGTCTGGCGCTTCTCGCTCTATTATTTCTTCGTCTTCGGCGCGTTCGTGGCGCTGGCGCTGTGGCTGCCGAGCTATCTCGTCGGCGTTTACGGTCTCGATCTGAAGACCGCGGGGATGATGGCGGCGTTCTTCTCGGTGCCGGCCTCTCTGTTCCGCATCTATGGCGGTCATCTCTCCGACAAGGTCGGCGCCCGCCAGGTGATGTATTGGACCTTCCTGGTCGGCATCGCCACGACCTTCCTGCTCTCCTATCCGCCGACCAGCTATGTGATCGAGGGCATTGAAGGCCCGATCGCCTTCCGCCTCGAGACGGGGCTGATCGCCTTCACCGTCCTCGTGTTCGTGCTGGGCTTCTTCATGAGTCTCGGCAAGGCCGCGGTGTTCAAGCACATCCCGGTCTACTATCCGAAAGATGTCGGCGCCGTCGGCGGCCTGGTCGGCATGATCGGCGGCCTCGGCGGCTTCGTGCTGCCGATCGCGTTCGGCATGCTCAACGATCTGACCGGCATCTGGACGAGCTGCTTCATGCTGCTCTTCCTGATCGTCGCCGCCTCGCTCGTCTGGATGCACTTTGCGATCCGGCAGATGGAGCGCGATGCGGCCGGCAAGACGCTGGATGCGTTGCCGCAATTCCCGGAAATGCAGCCGATCCACAATCCGGCCAAGCACAAGCCGGCCATGGCTGGGCTCATCACCGAGTGGCGGCCGGAGGATCCGGTATTCTGGAACGAGGCCGGCAAAGCTGTCGCCTCGCGCAACCTGTGGCTCTCGGTGCCGGCGCTTTTCCTCTCGTTTGCGGTCTGGATGATCTGGTCGGTGGTGGTCGCGAAGCTGCCGCAGGTCGGCTTCGCCTACACGACGGACCAGCTGTTCTGGCTGGCCGCATTGCCCGGGCTCTCGGGCGCCACATTCCGCATCTTCTACTCGTTCATGGTGCCGGTGTTCGGCGGCCGGCTGTGGACCACGCTGACAACGTGGTCGCTGATGATCCCAGCGCTCGGCATTGGCTTCGCGGTGCAGAATCCCGAGACGCCGTATTGGATCATGCTGGCGCTGGCGCTGCTCTGCGGCTTGGGCGGCGGTAATTTCGCCAGCTCGATGTCGAACATCGGCTTCTTCTTCCCGCGTTCGGAGAAGGGCAACGCGCTCGCGCTCAACGCCGGCCTCGGCAATCTGGGCGTCAGCGCGATGCAATTCCTGGTGCCGCTCGTGATCACGGCCGGCGTGTTCGGCGCGCTCGGCGGTGAAGGCCAGGTCACAGCGGCGGGCGAGACGCTGTTCATGCAGAACGCTGGCTTCATCTGGGTCCCGTTCATCGTCGCTTCGGCCTTCATGGCTTGGTTCGGCATGAACGACCTCTCGACGGCGAAGGCCTCATTCGCCGAGCAATCGGTCATCTTCAGTCGCACCCACAACTGGATCATGTGCTGGCTTTACACCGGCACGTTCGGTTCGTTCATCGGCTTCTCGGCTGCGTTCCCGCTGCTCACCAGCACCGTCTTCCCGGACGTGAATGTGCTGCAGGTGGCGTTCCTCGGCCCACTGGTCGGCGCGCTGTCGCGCTCGCTCACCGGCTGGATCGCCGATCGCTTCGGCGGCGGCCGGGTGACGATCGCCGTGTTCCTGCTGATGATGCTGGGCACGATCGGCGTCATCTACTTCCTGGCGAACAAGACCGCGCCCGGGGCTTTCACCGGCTTCTTCGCCTGCTTCATGCTGCTTTTCTTCGCCAGTGGCGTGGGCAATGCGTCGACCTTCCAGATGATCCCGGCGATCATGCGCAAGGAGATCGCGCGGTTGGCGCCCGATCTGCCTGCGCCGGATCAGCTGAAGCAAGCCGAAAAAGAATCGGCGGCGATCACCGGCTTCACCTCGGCGATCGCGGCGTTCGGCGCCTTCTTCATTCCGAAGAGCTTCGGCTTCTCGATCGAAGCCAGCGGCAGCGCGGCCGGCGCCTTGATCGGCTTCCTACTCTTCTACGTGTCCTGCCTCGCCATCACGTGGTTCGTCTACGTGCGGCCCGGCGGGCTCCTCTTCGATGTCGAAAACAAGCGCGCCGCACCGGCGGACGCCGCCAACGTCGCAGCGCAATAGGGAATGCAAAGCAAATGAGTCACACACTCGACCGTCTCGCCTTCTTCACCCGCAAGACCGAACTCTATTCCAACGGTCACGGCGTGATGAACGACGAGGATCGCTCCTGGGAAGAAGCGTACCGGCGCCGTTGGCAGCACGACAAGATCGTGCGCTCCACGCACGGCGTGAACTGCACCGGCTCTTGCTCCTGGAAGATTTACGTCAAGGGCGGGATCGTAACCTGGGAGACGCAGCAGACCGATTATCCGCGCACCCGGCCCGATCTGCCGAACCACGAGCCGCGCGGCTGCGCGCGTGGAGCGTCGTATTCGTGGTATCTCTACTCAGGCAACCGGGTGAAGTACCCGATGGTCCGCGGCCGGTTGCTGAAGCTGTGGCGCCAAGCGCGCAAGACCATGACGCCGGTGCAAGCGTGGGCGTCGATCGTTCAGAACCCGCAGAAGCGCAAGTCGTACACCGCCAAGCGCGGCGGCGGCGGCTTGGTGCGCTCGACCTGGGATGAAGTCACGGAGCTGATCGGCGCGGCCAACGCCTACACCGTGAAAGAGCACGGCCCCGACCGCGTATTCGGCTTTTCGCCGATCCCGGCCATGTCGATGATCTCGTACGCGGCCGGCGCGCGCTATCTGCAGCTGCTCGGCGGCGTGTGCGGCTCGTTCTACGATTGGTACTGCGACCTGCCGCCGGCTTCGCCTCAGACCTGGGGTGAGCAGACCGACGTGCCGGAATCGGCCGATTGGTACAATTCCGGCTTCATCCTGGTCTGGGGCTCGAACGTGCCGCAGACCCGCACGCCCGACGCGCACTTCTATACCGAAGTCCGCTACAAGGGCGCGAAGTCCGTCGTCATCTGCCCGGACTATTCGGAAGCGTCGAAGTTCGCCGACCTCTGGATCTCGGTGAAGCAGGGCACGGACGCTGCGCTGGCGATGGCGATGGGTCACGTCGTGCTCACCGAATTCCATCGCGATCGCGAGGTGCCGTACTTCAAGGACTACGTCCGCCGGTACACCGACATGCCGCTGCTGGTGCGGCTGGTGAAGCAAGGCGACCGCTACGTGCCGGAGCGGCTGCTGCGTGCGTCCGACTTCGACGACAAGCTGGCGCAGGACAACAATCCCGAGTGGAAAACGATCGGCATCGACGAGGCCACCGGCAATCCGGTGGTGCCGACCGGCTCGATCGGTTTCCGCTGGGGCGAGCAAGGCAAGTGGAATCTGGAAGAGAAGACCGCGGACGGCGCCGAAGTGAAGCTGCGCGTCGGCCTCAAAGGCGCGCATGACGACGTCGCGGAAGTGCTGTTCCCGTACTTCGCCAACACCGCCTCGAACGGCTTTGCGTCCACCGATCACCCGGACACGCTGATGCGGCGCATTCCGGTAAAGCGCCTCGCGCTGAAGGACGGCGAGACCCTCGTCGCCTCGGTCTACGATCTCTTTCTCGCCAATTACGGCGTCGACCAGGGTTTCGGCGGCGAGCACATGCCGTCGAGCTATGACGATCTCGAGCCCTACACGCCGGCCTGGGCGGAGATGGTGACATCGGTCCCGCGCGAGCAAACCATCGCCGTCGCGCGCGGCTTCGCCGCCAACGCCGAGAAGACCAACGGCAAGTCGATGGTGATCATCGGCGCCGCGATGAACCACTGGTATCACATGGACATGAATTATCGCGGGGTGATCAATCTCCTCGCGATGTGCGGCTGCATCGGCCAATCCGGCGGCGGCTGGTCGCACTATGTGGGCCAGGAGAAGCTGCGTCCGCAAACCGGCTGGGCGCCGCTCGCGTTCGCGCTCGATTGGTCGCGTCCGCCGCGGCAGCAGAACTCGACCAGCTTTTTCTACGCTCACACCGATCAGTGGCGCTACGAAACGCTGGACGTGAAGGAAATCCTCTCGCCGACTGCGCCGGAAGGCGATTGGGGCGCGACCTTCATCGACTACAACGCCAAGGCCGAGCGCATGGGCTGGCTGCCGTCGGCGCCGGCGCTGAAGCGCAACTCGCTTGACCTCGCCGCGGAGGCGTCGAAGGCCGGTCTCGATCCGCGCGAATATGTGGTTGAGCAATTGGAGTCGAAGCGGCTCGAGATGAGCTGCATGGACCCGGACCATCCGGACAACTGGCCGCGCAACATGTTCGTGTGGCGCTCGAACATCTTGGGCTCGTCCGGCAAGGGCCACGAGTATTTTCTGAAGCACTTCCTCGGCACGCAGAACGGCGTGATGGGCAAGGACCTCGGCGAAACCGGGCGGCGCAAGCCGGTGGACGTCACGTGGCGCGAAGAAGGACCGGAAGGCAAGCTCGACCTGCTCGTCACTATCGACTTCCGCATGTCGACGACGGCGGTCTACTCCGACATCGTTCTGCCGACGGCGACCTGGTACGAGAAGAACGACCTCAACACGTCTGACATGCACCCCTTCATCCACCCGCTCACCGCGGCGGTGGACCCGGTTTGGGAGTGCAAGTCGGATTGGGACATCTTCAAGGCGATCGCCAAGGCGTTCTCCAACGTCTGCCCGGAAGTGCTGGGCGTCGAAAAGGACGTGGTGCTCACCCCGATCCAGCACGACAGCGCCGGCGAAATGGCGCAGCCGTTCGATGTGCAGGATTGGTGGAAGGGCGAGTGCGATCTGATCCCCGGCAAGACCGGCCCGCAGATCAGCGTTGTCGAGCGCGATTATCCGAACCTCTATCGCCGGTTCACCTCGCTTGGCCCGTTGATGAGCAAGGTCGGCAACGGCGGCAAGGGTCTCGCGTGGAACACGGACCACGAGATCGAAGCGCTGAAGCAGCTCAACGGCGCGGTCGCGGATGGCCCGACCAAGGGCTTGCCGAAGATCGAAACCGAGATCGACGCCTGCGAGACCATCCTGATGCTGGCGCCCGAAACCAACGGCGAGGTCGCCGTGAAGTCTTGGGAGTCGCTGACGAAGCAGACGGGGCGTGAACACGCGCACCTCGCGCTGCCGAAGGAAGACGAGAAGATCCGCTTCCGCGACATCGTCTCGCAACCGCGCAAGATCATCTCGTCTCCGATTTGGTCCGGCATCGAGAGTGAGAAGGTCTGCTACAACGCCGGCTACACCAACGTGCACGAGCTGATCCCGTGGCGGACGCTGACCGGCCGTCAGCAGCTCTACCAGGATCACCTCTGGATGCGCGCGTTCGGCGAGGGCCTGTGCGTCTACAAGCCGCCAGTCGATCTGAAAACGATCGAGCCGCTGCACAACGTGAGGTCCAACGGCGAGAAGGAGATCGTTCTCAATTGGATCACGCCGCACCAGAAATGGGGCATACACTCCACCTATTCGGACAACCTCCTGATGCTGACGCTGAACCGTGGCGGTCCTGTAGTTTGGGTGTCGGAGAAGGACGCCAAGCGCGCCGGGATCGAGGACAACGACTGGATCGAGTGCTTCAACTCGAACGGCGCTTTGACCGCCCGTGCGGTCGTCTCGCAGCGCGTGCGTGAGGGCATGGCTCTCATGTATCACGCGCAAGAGAAGATCGTGAACGTGCCGGGCGCGGAGACAACCAAGCTCCGTGGCGGCATCCACAATTCAGTCACCCGCACCGTGCTGAAGCCCACGCACATGATCGGCGGCTACGTCCAGCTGGCGTATGGCTTCAACTATTACGGCACGGTGGGCTCCAACCGCGACGAGTTCGTGATCATGAGAAAAATGAAGAAGGTCGATTGGCTGGACAAGCCGCTCACCGAGACGGAGGGCCGCTGATGAAAGTCCGTGCTCAAATCGGCATGGTGCTGAACCTCGACAAATGCATCGGGTGTCACACCTGTTCGGTCACCTGCAAGAACGTTTGGACGAACCGAGAAGGCGTCGAATACGCCTGGTTCAACAACGTCGAGTCGAAACCCGGCGTAGGCTATCCGCGCGACTGGGAAAACCAGAAGCGCTGGAATGGCGGCTGGGTGCGCACCAAGAGCGGCAAGCTCGAGCCGCGCATGGGGCCGAAGTGGCGGATCCTGGCGAAGATCTTCGCCAACCCGGACCTGCCCGAGATCGACGACTATTATGAGCCGTTCGATTTCGACTACGCGCATCTGCAGACGGCGCCGGAGATGCAGGCGTTTCCGACCGCGCGTCCGCGCTCCAAGATCAGCGGCGAGCGCATGCAGAAAATCGAATGGGGTCCGAATTGGGAAGAAATCCTGGGCGGCGAGTTCGACAAGCGCTCGAAGGATGCGAACTTCGAGAACGTGCAGAAGGAGATCTACGGCCAGTTCGAGAACACCTTCCTCATGTATCTGCCGCGCCTGTGCGAGCACTGCCTCAATCCGGCGTGCGTTTCGGCGTGTCCGTCCGGCGCCATCTACAAGCGCGAGGAAGATGGCATCGTCCTGATTGACCAGGACAAGTGCCGCGGCTGGCGCATGTGCGTCTCGGCCTGCCCCTATAAGAAGATCTATTACAACTGGTCGAGCGGCAAATCCGAGAAGTGCACCTTCTGCTACCCGCGCATCGAGTCCGGTCAGCCGACCGTGTGTTCGGAGACCTGCGTCGGCCGCATCCGCTATCTGGGCGTCATTCTCTACGACGCGGATCGAATCGAAGAAGTGGCGACGGCCGACGAGAAGGACCTCTACGAGAAGCAGCTCGAAATCTTTCTCGATCCGAACGACCCGGCCGTGGTCGCGCAGGCGCGCGCCGACGGCGTGCCGGACGCCTGGATCGAGGCGGCCAAGCGCAGTCCAGTTTATAAAATGGCGATCGACTGGCGTGTCGCGTTCCCGCTGCACCCGGAATATCGCACTCTGCCGATGGTCTGGTACGTGCCGCCGCTGTCGCCGATCCAATCGGCGGCCGAACTCGGCGCCATCGAGCATGACGGCGTCATGCCGGACGTGAAGAGCCTGCGCATTCCGGTGCAGTACCTCGCCAACATGCTGACGGCCGGCGAAGAGGCGCCGGTCGTCGCCGCGCTCGAACGCATGCTGGCGATGCGCGCCTACATGCGGGCCAAGACCATCGACGGCGTCATCGATCACGGCGTCGCCTCGCGCGTCGACCTCACGGCCGAAGCGATCGAGGAAATGTACCAGGTGATGGCGATCGCCAATTACGAAGACCGTTTCGTCATTCCGACCTCGCACCGCGAGGGCGCAGAAGACGCCTACGGCCTGCGCGGCTCGTGCGGCTTCAGCTTCGGCAATGAGGCGTCCGGCGGCCGCACCGAGCTTGGGCTGTTCGGCCCGGTCAAGAAGCGCACCGCCAAGAACCCGATGGAGGCTTGAAGATGGCCCAGACTTATCGTGCGCTCGCCGTCCTGCTGAGCTATCCGACCGAAGAGACCGCAGCCTTGATGCCGGCGGTGATGGAGGCGCTGTCGAGCGAGCTGCTCGTGCCGGCGCCGATCGTTTCCAGGCTGCGGTCGTTGGCGGAAGATTTGGAGTCCGGCGACCTCTATGAGACGCAAGCGCGTTACGTCGACTTGTTCGACCGCACGCGTTCGCTCTCGCTGCAGCTGTACGAGCACGTGCATGGCGAAAGCCGCGACCGCGGCCAGGCCATGGTGGAGTTGCTGAAGCTCTATTCGTCGCATGGGCTCGAGCTGACGGCCAAGGAGCTGCCGGATCACCTGCCGGTGTTCCTGGAGTTTCTCTCGCAGCGGCCGGCGGACGAAGCGGCGGCGCTGCTGGGGCAAGCCGCGCATGTGCTCGAAGCGCTGCGCGAGCGCTTGAACAAGCGCGAGTCGATCTATGCGCGCGTATTCGATGCGCTCGTCGCGATCGTGGAAGCGTACCGCAACCCGGAAGCGCTGAAGGCGCTGCTGCAGGAGCCGGAAGACAATCCCGACGACCTGGAAGCGCTCGATCGCGCCTGGGCGGAGGAGCAAGTGACGTTCGGGCCGGACAAGGTCGACTGCCCCAAGGCGGCGGTCCTGTCGCGGATGAAGCAAGAGGTGGCGTGATCATGGACTGGCTCAATCAAGCTCTGTTCGGCTTCTACCCGTACGTCGCGCTTGCCGTGTTGGTGATCGGCTCCGTGCTTCGGTTCGATCGCGAGCAGTACACGTGGCGCACCGGTTCGTCGCAGCTGCTGCGCCGCAAGCAGCTCGTGCTCGGCTCGGTGCTGTTCCACCTCGGCGTGCTGGCGATCTTCGCCGGGCATTTCGTCGGCCTGCTGACGCCGATCGTAGTGTGGGACACGCTGGGTGTGTCGCACGGCGCCAAGCAGATGCTGGCGATCGTCGCCGGCGGCGCGGCCGGGGCGATGTGCCTGGTCGGCGGCTGCTTGCTGTTGCACCGCAGGCTGTTCGACGCGCGCATTCGCGCGACATCCAGCTTCGGCGACACAGCGATCCTCATTCTGCTGATGGCGCAGCTTTGTCTCGGCCTCGCCACCATTCCGATCTCGCTCGAACATCGTGACGGCGAAGAGATGGTGAAATTCATGAACTGGGCGCAGGGCATCTTCACCTTCCGCGCCGGTGTGGCGGACCACGTGGCTGACGTGCACTGGATCTTCAAAGCGCACCTGACGCTCGGGCTGACGATTTTGCTCGTCTTCCCGTTCACCCGGCTGGTGCACATTCTCTCGGCGCCCGTCTGGTATCTCAATCGCCGCGGCTGGCAGATCGTGCGGTCGAAGAAGCTCGCCGCAAGGAGCGCGCAATGAAGCACACGCTGATCCGCACCATCCCGGACGAGCCGCAAGCGGAAGCGTTCTCCGGCTGCGGCCACGGGCCGATCCCGGCGGCGCGTCGCACGCACAATGCGCCGCCGATTTTCGTCAACGGCGCCGAAATCGCCGAGGCGGAGATCGCGCGGGAGGCGCAGAACCACAAGGCCGCGTCCGGTCCGGAAGCACGCGCCGCGGCGGCGCGTGCGCTCGTCATCCGCGAACTGCTGCTGCTGCGGGCGCGCGAACTCGGCCTCGCGCCGGCGGCCGCGACCGATGAGAGGGGGCGCACTGAGACGGATACGGAGGCCCTGATCCGAGGCGTGTTCGAAGCGGAGGTTCGCCCGGCCCAACCGAGCGAGGCGGAATGCCGCCGTGTCTATGAGAGTGCGCCGGGCCGCTTCACCGCGGCCGCTCTCTACGAGGCTTCGCACATCCTGTTCGCGCCGAAGGGCGGCGACGATGCGGCGTGGGCCAGGGCGCACGATGAAGCCGTCGCCGCCATTGCTGCGTTGAGCGCCGACAGCCGCTTCGCCGATCTGGCGCGCGCGCATTCGGCGTGCCCGACGGCCGGACAGGGCGGCTCGTTGGGCCAGCTGCAGCGCGGCGACCTCGCGCCCGAGATCGAAGACGCACTGCTCTCGTTGCAGCCCGACCAGATTGGACCGGTCCCGGTGCGCACGCGTCACGGTTGGCACGTGGTTCGTCTCGATCGGCTGGTTCCGGAGCAATTGCTCCCGTTCGACGCTGTCATTGGCCACATTCGCGCTATGCTCGCCCAGCGCGCTTGGGCTGCGGCGGCGGCGCGCTATGTGGCCGATCTGGCTGCGAACGCGGAGATCGAGGGCTTGTCGCTGAGCTTTGGAGGCGAGTCGTGACCCGGAGCTTCGTGCTTGGCGACATTCTGCAGCTTGGGCGCACGTCCAGCGCCGAATTGCAGCTTTGGCTCGACGCCGCGGATGCAAAGCTCGCGGAGCGCGTCCGCACGGAATCGGCGCGGCGCGGCGAGAGCGCGGCGCAGTTTCTGCGCATCGCAGTGGCGGATTTCCTGGCTGAAGCCGACGAGGAATCCTGGGCCGACATGCTGTCGGCGGCGCGCGACGCGGCAGATCCGGGCGCGGCCTGTGTGGGCAAGATGACGGCGTTCCGCATTCGCTTGGAGGCAGTCGCATGACCGCGCGCGCAACGGAACGTTCGGATGCGGCGCGGGCCGTCACGCCGCACGATCCGATCGAGTTCATCCTCGCGGAGCACCTCAACCACAGACGCATGTGCAAGGCGCTGGAGCGCCTCGCCGAGGACGATGAATTCGACGCGGCGCGGATCACCTCTTTGCTCGATTATATCCGGTTCGATCTTACGCTGCATGTGATCGACGAGGAGGAAGATTTCTTTCCGTTGCTGCGCAAGCGGTGCCACGCGGAGGATGACGTCGAAGATGTCTTGGCGCGGCTCTCCGCGGAACACGCGGAAGACAAAGTCTTGTCGGCGAACGTGCGCGACATGCTCAACGCGTGCCTCATCCTGCGCAAGCCGCCTGCCGCGATCGAAGGCGGCGCGGCGGCATTGATCGCTTTCGCCGAGAACGAGCGTCGGCACCTGACTTTGGAAAACGCGGTCATCGTACCCTTGGCGCGGCGGCGATTGAATGCCGGAGACCTGGAGAATCTGAGCCAGCGCTTTCTCGCCAGGCGCCGCCGTTTGACGGCGCCTGACGAGTAGCCCGCTCAGCCGCACTTGGAGTGGCCGCACTCCAGGCACTTGTCGCAGCCCTCAGAGCGAACGAGAGCCGCCGCGCCGCATTTGGGGCAGGCGCGTGGTTTGGTTTGCGTAGGCTTGGATTCATGCGCGGCCACGACGGCGCCGACGGCGTCGCGATCCATATGGCGCTGGATGACGTCGCCGATCGCCGCCAGCAATGAAGGCACGTAGCGCCCGCCGAGCCAAGCGCCGCCGCGTGGGTCGAACACCGCTTTCAGCTCCTCGGCCACAAAGGCGACGTCGCCGCCGCGGCGGAAGACCGCCGAGATCATCCGCGTCAGCGCCAGCGTCCAGGCGTAGTGCTCCATATTCTTGGAGTTGATGAAGATCTCGAATGGACGCAGGCGGCCGTCCTCTTCGATGTCATTGATGGTGACGTAGAGGGCGTGTTCGCTCTCCGGCCATTTCACTTTGTAAGTGCTGCCGATGAGCGTCTCAGGCCGTGCGGTCAAAGTGGGCTCCTTCGGCTTGGGCGGCTCGGCCGGGGCGCTTTCGCCGACCGACAAGATGGAGCCGGTGACGCTGTTCGGGCGATAGGTGGTGCAGCCTTTGCAGCCCATGTCGAATGCGTGGACGTAGATGTCCGCGAAGTCTTCGAAGGTGATCCCCTCCGGGCAGTTGATCGTCTTCGAGATCGAGCTGTCGATGAATTCCTGCGCCGCCGCCTGCATCGCCAAATGGTGCGCCGGCGTCAGCGTCTGAGCGCTGACGAAGCTGTGCTCGGGAACGGGCGCTTCGCCCTTCATGCGCCGCCAGAGGGCGTAGGCGTAATCCTCCACCGGCTCCTCGAGGTAGGAATTGTCCGGCTGGCGGCGCTTGCGCTTGTAGCTGAACGCGAACACCGGCTCGATGCCGGAAGAGGTGTTGCCGGCGAGCAGCGAAATCGTGCCGGTGGGCGCGATGGTGGTGAGGCAGCCGTTGCGAAGCCCGTGCGTCTCGATGAGCGCGCGCAGATCAGGATCGAGCGAGGCCAGCATCGGCCGATCGAGCATGGCGCGATCGTAGGCCGGGAAGGCGCCTTTCTCGGCCGCGAGCTCGGCAGAGGCGCGGTAGGCGGCGTCGCGGATCGTGCGCAGCCACTTGCGGGTCAGGGCGAGGCCGTCTTCCGCGCCGTAGCGCGCGCCGCAGAAGATGAGCGCATCGGCAAGGCCGGTGACGCCGAGGCCGATGCGCCGCTTCGCTTTGGCCTCCGCCTCCTGCTCGGGCAACGGATAACGCGAAATGTCGACGACGTTGTCGAGCAGGCGGACGGCCGTGGCGGTCAGCCGCGTGAGCGAGTCTTCGTTGATCGCCGCGCCGTCCTCGAAGGGCCGTTCGACGAGACGGGAGAGATTGATCGAGCCGAGTAGGCAGGCGCCATAGGGCGGAAGGGGTTGCTCACCGCACGGATTGGTGGCCGAGAGCGTTTCGCAATACGCAAGATTGTTGGCCGAGTTGATGCGGTCGATGAAGAGCACGCCGGGCTCGGCGACGTCATAGGTCGCGCGCATGAGCTTGGCCCAAAGATCGCGCGCCTTCACGGTGCGATAGACGACGCCGCCGAATTGCAGCGGCCAGTCTTGATCGGCCGCGAGCGCGGCCATGAACGCGTCGGTTACCAACGCCGAGACGTTGAAGTTGCGCAGGCGCGCGGGATCGCGCTTGGCGTCGATGAAGGCTTCGATGTCCGGATGGTCGATGCGCAGACACGCCATCATGGCGCCGCGGCGCTGGCCCGCGGACATCACGGTGCGGCACATCGAATCCCATGCATCCATGAACGAGAGCGGGCCCGAGGCCTGCGCGCCGACGCCGCGGACGGGCGCGCCGACGGGGCGGATGGTCGAGAAGTCCATGCCGACGCCGCCGCCTTGCTGCATCGTCAGCGCCGCTTCGCGCAGATGTTCGAAGATGCCGTTCAGATTGTCCGGGATCGTCCCCATGACGAAGCAGTTGAACAAGGTGACGGAGCGGCCGGTGCCGGCGCCGGCGAGGATGCGGCCGGCGGGCAGGAATTTGAAGTCGGTGAGCGCGTCTTCGAAGCGCGTGCGCCAGCGTGAGCGCATGCGCGCGGGCTCGGCGGCGGCGACGGCGTCGGCCACGCGCGCCCAAGTCTGTTCGACGCTGTCGTCGCCGCCGCCGTCATGCTGGAAGCGATATTTCGTATTCCAGATTTCCCCAGAGATGGTGGCGTCGAACGGCATTACTCACTCCATATGGTGTTCGTTTTGATCGCGCGCCACTCTCCATGAGTCGTGCGTAACGGAGAGGTAAATTGCGTTCGTAAGCGACAACGCACCGCAGAACTTGCAACGCATCAATGTTCGACTTGATGTTGCTCAAGCGGTGATTGGCGCAAGCATCTCCTTTCGCGCCGTTGCGCGGGCGCGCGCCATGCTTGTTGATCTTGCGATCGGAAAAACGGAGAGCGGGACGCGGCGCGTCACGTTCTGACGTGCGCTCCGGCGAAGGAGCGCGGAGTGAACGCGGCGCGCCGCGTCCCGTAATCGTTATTCGCCGGCGCCGTCGCCAGGGATGTTTCACCCTGGGAGGCGGCTCGGCCGACGGCGTGCGGATGTCGCGTTCGACGACGTTCCGGTGCGTCTTCCCGCCTTTTCATGTTCGGCGGGCTT